>Ga0207684_10001162_pt1 | contig 29356 bp, 28 predicted proteins | sample KBSK5501metaG_FD_184342 | JGI IMG/M metagenome (GOLD analysis project Ga0207684, IMG submission 184342) | Corn, switchgrass and miscanthus rhizosphere microbial communities from Kellogg Biological Station, Michigan, USA - KBS K5-50-1 metaG... | ecosystem: Host-associated > Plants > Roots >...
CCAGGTCGTCGGGAAACGGCGCGTCCGGCGCCGCTGGGGGCCCAATCGGGACCGCGCGGAGCAGCGCCTGTTGGAGCTGTGCGCCGGTCAGCGGGCGGCCCGGACCGGGCGGGCAGGCAGGTTCCACCTCGCCCCACGGCCGGCAGCACGCGGGCATACACATGGACCAGAGCAACTTGTAGGCGTCGAAGTGAATCGCGATCGTGGCGACTTTGTACAATCGCTCGGCATCAAGCCCTTCCGCCCGCCAGGCGGCCAGGCTCGCCAGAACAAACCGGCCCACGTCTTCCGGGGTTCGTGGCCTGGGCTCGGCCCGTCGGACACAAATCTGCCGGCAGCCGAAGCTCCCGAAGTGTCGCAGAAAGTCCGAGATGGCCTCGACCTCTCGATCTGTCATTGCTCCCCTCCATTGGTTCGGTCGTGGTGGTGGCGATTGCGTCCGTGCGCACCGCCGCACGCGAGCGCTCAGCCCGACAGGGCCAGCACGAGACAGCGCTCATTGATGAAGAGAATCAGGTAGACGGTGTCGTCGCGTCGATAGGCCGTGCCCCAAAACCGGTGCAAGATGGGCTGCCCAGTTACGCAGTCGATGTCGAAGAGCGTGGCCTGCAGCGGCGGAACCCGTCCTGAGGCCAGCAGGGTCACCACCACGGCCCGCGCGTCGGCGGCCGGGATGGTCGCCCGATGATGAACCCGCAGTTCCTCCGCCTCATGGTGGATCCAGAAGACGCCCCAGCGGCGGGATTCGTCTAGCCGCGGGTCGCCCACTTGTCGGTCCCTCGGACCACCGTGAATGTGAATCGGCCCTGCCCTTCCGGCGCGATCACCAGCCGGCCCTGCACGTAGGGGGCATCCGTCTGCGCGTGGCACGCGGGACAGAGCGCCACCAGACGGTCGAGGTCGAAGTCCGAGCCGCCCTGGGCGCGCTTGACGACGTGGTGGACCTCGAGCCGGGTGCGGACTCGGCAGGCTTGGCAGGCCCACTGGGCTCGGGCCAAGACCTGCGCGCGGATCTCGCGCCAGGCCTCGACATCGGCCGATGGGCGACCGAGCGCCAGCGGGCCACCCGCCCGGATCCGGCGTCGCGAGGCCTGACCGACCCGAACGCGTGTACGAAGGACGCTGGAGCGCCGCATGTGGTCAAACCGGATTTTGCCCTGTGGGCAAACGGACGAAGTTGACGCCGCGGCAGATCCCCGCGGCTTGGCGGCCTGCAGCTCCCACTCGGGGAGACACTCGCGGCAGCCCGCCAGAAAGATCGCGATCGGGTTCGGCGAACCCACGACGCGCTTCCCGAGGTGGAAGAAGCGTTCGACCACCTCCATCGCCTCGATGTCCGGCATGGCGCTCAGCACGTCCCGCCGGAAGCGCTCTCCGGGAGGGGCCGGCTCTCGACGCCGCGGCAGCGCATCAAGCGCCTCCGAGACCTTGGCCTGGAGGAGCACCGTCGACAGCTCGCTGGCACACTGAAGCCAGGTTCGCCACTCCTCGAACCGCTCGATCGCGGGCGCCACCACCGTGGCCTTGGCCAGGCCCACGGCGGCGAGGCTCGAGCGCAGCAGCGAGCGCTCAGGCTCCTCGAAGCGGGTCAACATCCGGCCAATGGCGAGCCGCTTATAGGCGGTCCGCCATGAGGCGAGTCCCAGCACGTGCCGGAAGTAGTCTTCCTCGGTGGGATAGGTGGTCCCATCAGCATTGCGGACCTGACTCCAGTAGCCCTTGGCGTGGACCTCCCACGCGAGCTCGCAGGCCAGCACCCGATCCGGCTCCACCCGGTCGCGCAGGCTCTGAAGGGCTAGGTGCAGCGCCTCCGCCCGGGTCAGCGGCGACCATTGGCCCAGGAAACGCTGGATGGCCTCGTTCGGATCGGGCGTCTGTGCCATGGGGGGTGCCGGTGCGTTCGGGGCTAGCCGATCCGCCGGGGGGGCCGTGGGGCACCCACGGAATCGGTCGGATGGATTCCTGAGCGGGACCGCGGCTGGTCACCTTCGGGCTGACCGGCCATCCGCCGCTGCCAGCGCCAGAGGCGCAGCGCCGCACGAAAGTCCTCAATCGTGAGGGCCTCCGGGACCGGCATCGCCTCCCAGGCGGGGTCATCCTGATATTTGGGCAGCCGCACGATCAGGCCTTGGGTCGAGGGCATCCCCCGGCCCGTGGCCGCGTGGCCGTAGGCGATGTTCTGGAGAAACGCCTCCGGATAGATCGCCTTGCCACTCTTCCAATCGAGCACCGTCAACACGCCGCGGACTCGCGCGTAGAGATCCAGCGTGCCGGCGTAGCCGCAGACCTCGCAATAGACCGCGCGCTCGATGGCCAGCGGCTCCAGGGCCACACCGCCCAGGCGGCGGCATCTGGCAGGCGGGGCTCAGGGCCCGCATCTTCCCCGAGTTGAACGCGCAAGGCCCATTCGATCCCCGCGTGCATCGCCGTGCCGATGCTCGACGCTTGCTGCTTGGCGCGGTCCGCCGCCTTGACCCCGGTAACAGCCTCGGCCACGGCGGTCAGGACGTACTCAGGGTCCCGGGCGCCTGGCTTGCTCAGCACGTCGAGCATGGCGGCCTCGAAGTACCGTCGCTCCTCCTTGGCGTACCAGGGCCCGAGCGCCGGCTTGGCGATGATGTCCAGTACGGTCGTGACCGAGGGCCAGTGCTGGCCGTCGATCGTATAGAATCGGGCGCGATCGAAGGATCGCGGGGACACCGTGACGGGAGAGGCCATGTCACGCCCCCTCGCCGGGGCCGCCGAACCGCGGGGGCTCGGCAGGCGCCTCCTGCATCCCGTCGCCAGCAACATAGACCTCGAAGCCCTTAAAGGGACGCCCGGCCTTCGAGGTTTGCATGCCCGTGTACTGGATCATCACCTCAGCGCCCTCGCGTACCAGCCGCAGCCGCTCCACCAGTGCCGTCGGCAGCGGAAACGTGATAAGCCCTTCGGGGGTCTCCAGCGTCCCGAGTGGCCCGTAGCGGCCGTCGTGGGCACCCCGCCACGTGCCCTCGAATTCTTCTCCTGCCTGCGCCCACTTGTGAAACTGTCCCTGCCCCACCCGTCGCCACCGCTTCAGGCTGCTCATCTTTCTTCTCCCAGTCGGCATCCAAGAGGTTTGAGTTGTGTTCGGGCCGTCCTTGTCGGTAAGGTCTTGGGCGTCGGACCCATGAGTCTAATATATCTATTATCAGATACAAGTCAAGCTATAATTTCCGATAATAGATACCTGTCCTAGAGTGCCTTGACAGACAGAGATCTGGTTGTCGAGGCGATTCGGAGGGCGGGGTCACAAAAGGCGCTCGCGGAGGTATTCGGTGTGTCGCAGTCGGCGATAAGTGAGTGGGGTCGGGCCAGGCCGATCCCCCGCCACGTTAAGGCGCGCCTTGAGAGTTACATCGGATTGCAGCATCCAGATCGACGGGCGGCTGATGAAGGCCATCAGAGTGTCTCGTCCGCGATGAGAGAGCTACTACGCTCTCTCGAGTCAGAGCTAGCAAGCGGTCAACTAGTCCACTTGCCCCGTCAGTATGAGCGGCGCTACGAAGAACGAGTTCGAGAACTTATTAGCTGGGTTAGACGGGAACTCGGTGAGTATCGGAAAGTGCTTGATGCAGAGCATCGCTCAAAGCGTAGTAAGCGCAAGAAGGGCGGCAAGCAACCGGAATAGCGTCCGATCAATACTCGGTCGGGCCTTCGGGCGACATCTCCGAGCGGTCGGGAGCCACTGTCAGGCTCGTTCACGGTGATCCACCGAGGCGAGTGCGGACCCCGCCCTATGGTCCGGTTCTCCGTCAGCCCCGCCAGTATGTACTCCGGCTCATGGCCTTCTGCCTTACGGGGCTTCTCTTATCGGCTTTTACTGATGAGTCCCTGATTCGGCGCAGTTCTCTACGCGATGCGCATCAGCTGAGGCGCAGAGGGACACCAGGATTTTCAGACCCGCCGCCATCTCCTGGCTCGGACGGGTGATCGGTCGGTATCCGTTATGATCCGCAGCCTTCTGCGCGTCAGCCTGCATCTGCGCTCCCCGATCACGACGGATAGCGGCGCATGATTCGGTCCGAGTAGGGTTCGAGTCAACTAGGACGGTGAGTCCAAGCTTGCATTCCTGAAGCAGGGGGGGCCCGGGTCCTGAAATCGCCGAGATCTTCGGCAGCACAAGGCCGCGCAGCGCACCGACCTTGAGCGGCCCTTATCTCACCGCTCCGATTGGGTCGCTGTCGTGCCCCAGGCAGGGTTCGCACGCCTCGCGCATCAGCCTAACGAGCCCCTGACGGCCGCCTAGTGGGTCGTCTCGTGGCCATTCGGCTACCGCCGCGCTGTCGCGGGACCGCTGACAAGCCCCAGTGAGCCCACGCCCTCTGGAAGATGCTCTTCGGACCGTGGCAGCGAAGCGCAACCTGATCGGGTGGCTTCGGCTCCTCCCAGAAGGCTACTCCGCGGAAATGATGCTCCCCTGCCCACGAAATGACCCCGGTAGCCTTCTTCATGCTCAGGCCAATCTGCCAGAGCCCGCCGCCGCTCACGCCTTTGAAGCTGGTCGGTACCCTCGGGAGCGTCGTCTTCGCATAGGTTGTCAAGTAGTCGTACCCGCGCCGGCGATCTGCCGTACAGGTGACGCCGAAGAAGGCCTCGCCGCGGATGTTGACAGGCACGAGGCCTGACTCGGTGCGCGATTTCACCTCGCTGGTCGCGGCCACCATACCCATCACAGCCCAGAGCGTCTTCTCTATTCGGGGTGGACAGCCGCTCAGCATCGAGCGGCGCTTCGCTAGATTCAGGAATGACTTCCGCGTCTTGATCGTGGCCACCAAGTGAGGTGGGATCTCGAGGAGAGCGAGATCCGGGCCCCAATCCGAGTAGGGCGGCCCTCCGAGCCGGTTTGCTATGACCCGTTCGCGAGGGATGGAGAGCGGCGTGCCCTCGGCCGCCAAGGCGACTGCCAGCTCCTCCCAGCCCTCCGTTCCGTCCCAGACGTGGTCTGCGGTCAGGATGTAGTGCCGCCCCGAGAGCTCGACGAACGTCCCTGAGCCCGCGAGGGCAACAGGGGTCTTATCCGCCGGCGCATTCGGCGAAATAACGATGAGGGGAGCGAGGTAGGCCTGGATCCCGACTCGGATGTCTTCGAGAACTGACTGCGGGATGTCGTCGATCGAGACTTGAGGACTCAGTTTGAGGTCCCCTACTCCAACACGCCGCTACGCTGGAGCCGATGCAGCCGGGCAAAGTGCAGCACTATTCTACCCGGCGCCAGACTCGATATTCCTCCCTCCTTGACGATTCCACACAAGTGGGGGACGACCAATGGACCATATATTGGAACTACGAAGGCGGGGCCGCCACTGAAACCCTCGAACTCGGGGGGCCGCTCAGGGGCTGAGACATCTACTACGCGCCGGACGGTGTATTCCGGGTCAAGGTGCGTGGTGAACTGGTCCTCCCCGGCCGAGCGAACGAATGCCCGGACAGTTTCGACGGCGAGATCAAGCTCGTCCCACGAGATGCTCGATCGGCCATGTGCTGGAAAGCCCGCGGTGATGATCGAGGAATTGGAGGTTACCTCGGGGGGAGGCCAAGCGGCCGGGTGGACGACACGGTAGCCGTCACGCTCTATGTGGGCGACCTCCTTTTCGGTAAGGCTCAGCGTCGCCACATCAAGTCTCTCGCGGTCTGAGATAACCCTTCGACGCAGCGGGATCTCACTTTGGCTGACCAGGAGATGGAAGCGAGACTCGCGGTCCCGCTCAAGGGCTCTCCGGATGACATGACTGGCGGTCACAAGAAAAAGGCCTTGGTCGAGATTGACTACAACACCGCTGGCGACATTGACGTTCGGGGACTGGCGCGGGTGAGGACGGTCACCAAAGAGCACGGGCACCACGTGCTGGCGAACGCTCGCGATGAGTCGATCGATCCACGGGTCGAGTTGAGGCATTGCTATGATCGCTGAACCTTCCAGGCGTCGCGAGGGAATTCGTCTGGCCCACGGAAGTCGCCAGGGTACGGACTGATTGACCACTGGCAGGGAGTCTGTACCCGGAGGGGACCGCGGTCCATGTAGGCGAGCTCGGTCCAACTCGATACGTCGATGGCTCCCCTTACCTCGGCGTCGCCGATGGTGATGATCCAGCCCAATGGCCAGAAAGAGAAGCCGGAGACTAAATGCCCTCGGCCGCGCTCGATGTCGAGGGCCACTACCAGACCAGTCGTCGTCGCACTTGGGTCCGCCTTCAGATATAGCCACAGACGAATGGGATCGATCGGCTCCCGCGCCTCTCTATTTACGAGGAGAGTTCGGAGCTGCGGATAGCGCGTGGTGAACCCTGGCTGAGAGGTGGCAACAATGGAGACGAGAGCCTGCTTCGCCACGCGCTGAGGGTTCAGGACATTGACGTCGAGGACGGTCCCGGCTGCCCTTGGTATCGCAATCTTCCTGGCGGCCCTCGCAAGACCGACATATGCGCCGTTGTACCAGCTGCCCGTCGTGTTGTTGCAGGATGCACAGAGGGTGCGCTCCTTCGCGCCTTGGATTATGGTCCCGGTCCAGACCACATTTCCACCAGCCGCAGTCGCGGCGTGATCAATCATCCCCTTGACCATGCGGCCTACGTTCCCTGCCTTTTTCGAGGGCGAGTGTTCAGCGGTCAGTGTCGTTTCTGTCCCACACAGACGGCAGGCCGTGGGGCTGCTCAACCCCTCGATCTCGTCCAGTTCTTGTCGGAGCCTCTTCCCTTCGTCCTCGAGGGCCTGCGCACGCTGCAGCTCTTCTGGCCTGGTTACCCACATCCAAGGCATCCGCGCCTCCTCCTAAAAGTCCGGAGTTCAGAAGCTAACACGACCCCGGGAAGGTAACGCGCGAAACGGTGCCCTTACTCATTGCAGTTCGGGCCTCTCGCTCGATACGGTGGCGATGCGGAGCGGGGGGCAGGAGGACTTCCAATCCCTGGTGCGGTTCTATCCCTGGTGCGGTTCTGAAGAGGGTTGTCTCGGAGCTGCTGTCACCGGATGCCGCTTCAGGACGACTGGCGTCGTCGGATAACACCTCAGCCGTCACCCCCGGTCGTCAGGAGGCGTGTCGCCCGCAAATCACGGCGGCGCCAGTTGCGCCGGACTCTCTGCAAGCTACCGCCGGAGCTTCGTGCGTGCTAGTAACAACGTGAGGTTGCGTCGTCCGGTACCCCTGGACAGGCTCGCGGTGACGCCGCCACCTGGATTCGTTAGAATTGTCGCTATGAAGCGAAGAGGCTGGCGGTTGGTGTGCTTCGATCTCGACGGGACACTTGTCCTGGGCACGTCGGTATCTCAGCATCTCGCCGACCGCTTGGGGCACGGTGCACTCCTGGCCGAACTCGAGCACCGTTACGCTGCCGAGGAGATCAGCAACGCGACAGTCGCCGACCGTCAGGCGGAAGAGTTTGCCGGGCGAGACCGCCGCGAGATGATGACACATCTCGAATCGATCCCCCGAATCGGGGGAATCCAAGCGACGCTCGCACGGCTCCAGTCCACTGGTATCGACGCCCTACTCTGTACCGTCACCTGGCGATTCGCGGCGGAGTGCTTCCAACAGTGGTACGGCTTCGCCGCAGTGTCGGGTACTGAGATCGAAGAAGGTCCGGATGGTCGTTTCACCGGCAAGGTGGCTCGGCACTTCGACAACTACGACAAGCGGGACTTTGTCGTTGAGCAGTGCCGGCGCCGGAGCATCGACTTGTCCACCTGCATCGCCGTTGGCGACTCGCATTCGGATGTGCCCATGTTCGAGGCCGTGGGATTCTCGGTTGCCTTGAACGCAACGGATGCCGCTAAGGCGGTAGCCAGCGTGAGCGTCAACTCAGGGACGATGGTCGACATCTTCTCTGTCATCCCTGGTCTCGTGACATGAGCACCCGTCGGTGGCCACGCTCACTATCTCGCGGTGGTGATGGACCGGTACTCCTGGCGGATCGTGGGCTGGAGCCTGAGCACGGCTGCGCCCGTAACCGCCGGCGGTCGTCACGAGCGTGAGCATCCGAAGCCCTGTGCTCCACTTCCGATTCCACAAGCGAGCGAGAGGAGGTGATCCGGGCTACGTTCAGCCTCTCCTTCCCCGTGGCGTGAAGCACTGGCCGGTAGGGCGCCTTGGTCTCCCACCTGATACTGGCGTCGAGTCTTCGCCCGACTCTTAGTCCCCCTCCAGAGGGCCAAAGCGGTCGTGCCTGGCGGCAGGCCGCCGCGCGGGGCTAAGACCGAACTCCTTGATCTTATAGAGTAGCGCGCGGTAGCTGATCTCCAGGAGTTTGGCAGCCCGCACCCGATTCCACTCCGTTCGTTCAAGCACTAGGAGCATGACCTCACGTTCCGCTGCATGCGCGGCTTGCCGGGCAATGTGCTTGAGGGAGACGGAGCCGGTTCCGATACTCGGCACGGCATCGATGCCATCGGCATTGATCATCTCTCACCTCCTCAACGTCAACGAGCGAGCGGCCTCGCCTGGGCTTGCGCTCCGGTCACCGTAGAAACACCGGCCTTCTCTGTCAAGCATTCGTCTCGTCGCCAGGCATGCGGGGATTCGCCATGGCTTGACCACAATCGCCGATCACTGCTGGACGCGCCACCATGCCTCAGCAGAACGCGCGGCCAGCACGTCACATTTGCGGCAGGTTGCCTGCGACATCGCACCAGCGCGTTAAATTCCCGGCCTGTGGATGCCTGTGGACAAGTGGATAAGTGCACCGCCGCTGCTTTTCCCCGTCGATCGTTTCGCCGGCGATTTACAAGTGTGACGCGCCGGGTCACCTCACCCGGGCATATTCCGACGCTAGCCGGGACTTTATCGCGTAGCCGCTGCTGGCATGCCGCGCGCCATCAGTGGCGAACACACCGGGAGCCTCGCAACGAACGCCATGCGCTAGAGCAGGAGCGGGCCGAGAAAGGATCTACAGGGTGAGACCGTCAGCGGGCGAGTAAGATCATCCGACATCGCAGGTGGGCCACTCAGCCACCCAGATGTCGTAGCACCCCCGATGGAGCCGGATCGTGCCCCCGGTCGGTAGGTCGCACTCGACCTCCACGTCGTCAGCCGCGATTGGCTGCTCACATGCCACGCAGACCCCGCCGGTTCCGGGGCCGTACCATGTCATGCGGCAGTTCTCCTTCGGCAGGTGGCCGGCGAGGATCTTCTGGCGAATCCCGTGCACTCTACCGGCGGGTTCGCTCATGCACCCGACGGGGCTACCCACAGCCGACCACTGCTCCTACTTCTTTCGAGCAGGGCTCAGCCCGAGCAGCTTCTTCGCCTCTCTGTCGAGCGCCTCGGCTTCCCGACGGACGACATCCCCGATCACCGGTAGCAGCGTGCGGGTGATCATCTGCTTGCTCACAAAGGCATCCGCGCCGCTGTCGGAGGCCATGAGCCGGTACGCGTCTTCGATGTCAGCACTCATGAGGATGATCTTCGTTTTTGGCAGTTCGAGCCGGATGCGCCGGGTGAGCTCGACCCCGTCTAGACCGGGCATTACCAGGTCCGTGATCACCATGTCGGGCCGCTCGCGCCGCACGAGCGCGAGGCCCTCCGCGCCGCTCGCCGCGTCACCCACGAAGGTCGTCACGTCATGGACCGACCGGAGGAGCCCGCGGACGATCAGGCGGTATTCCTCGCTGTCGTCGATGACGACGATGGTCACGGGCATGGTAGCGGCTCCCAGCCCCGACACGTGGCCGCTCGGAACCTTGTAACCGCCGTGCCGGGTCGCGAAGGGACAGCCACTAGAGGGCGGCTCATCTCCTTCCCGGGCGTGGCCGTTCGGCCCCACAGGCGTCCCAGATCGCGGGGACCAACCCCGATGCGATGTCGCGCTTGTCGAGGAAGGCATCTGCGCCCTTCTCGAACGCCTCGCGCCGGGTGGCGTCGCCGGTCAGGTGGGTGAGGACCAGCACCTTCGTGTCGGGCCACTCGCGCTTGATCCGGCCGATCGCTTCGAGCCCGCCGAGGCGGGGCATCATGACGTCCATGAGGACGACATCCGGCCGTTCCTGGCGGACGAGCGAGACAGCCATTTCGCCATCGGTCGCTTCACCGGCCAGCGCCAGGTTGGGGTCTTGCCGCAGGACGAACGCCGCCAACCAGCAGCTATCCACCTCGTCATCGACGATGAGAACCCTTGGTGCTGGTGCCATGGACGCGCCCCCGGCGAAATGTGGGTCTGACTTGCCCCATCCGCACGAGCTGTGCCGGGACTCAAGCGGCTTGAATTGCACGCGTTACATCTCCGTCCCCAGCATTACCCGGTAAAGATGACCGAGCAGGAAGTTCCCGGACCGAAGCCGCCGGCGCTCACTTCCCCTTCGGCCCCCGCGGGTCCGCGGTGTCCTCGATTCCATGGGATGATCGCTGGGCGCATCTCGGGCAAACGCAGATCCGATGCCGCGCGTCAGCAGGTATAGCCGCGAGCGCCTCGGGTGAAATCTTCACGGTCGAGCACCAGCACTGATCCGTCCCCATGGCTCCGCCGCATTCGTTGGGTCCTCCACAGATGGGGCATACGCCGGCCCGCATTCCCGAAGGTGCCAGGGCTGGGTGACGGCCGTCGGCGTTTTGAGCCATAACCGAGAGCCGCTGACGTCGGCGGATGGCGAGTCCGTTCACCGCACGCGAGGTTTATCGGAACCAATGGGCGGGCCTGCTACCTACGCAAACTAGCCGCGCACGTGGCTATCCAGTGTGGCCGTGCGCCTGCATGCATCGCGCTAGGAGTCCCGATATTCCTGATTATTCTTGTGGACGTCGTTCAGGCCATACAGCGTCCCACCCACGGCCCCAACAAGCCCGCCAATCGCCGCACCCGTTCCGGCGCCCCTGCCACCTCCAGCAATAGCGCCTCCAGCGGCCCCAACGGCAGCACCTCCTACGCCTCCGATGGCGGCGTCCTTCACCACGCCGATGGTCTTGTCCCGCTGACTGGGCGGTGTCGCCGCGTACTGGTTACATTTCTCGATTGCTGCTTGAGGTGGGACTGTGGCCATCGGGCGTGGCGTCGTGGATGCGGGCGCCACCGGCGGCTTCGCGGGTGCGGGCGTGCCTAGCGCCTGTTGGGCCGGGTTAGTTCCCGTCCAGTTCGCCACCACGATCCCAGAGACCACGGCCGTGACGATCATCAGAGCCATAGCGATCGCGATCAGCTTCCAGGGATTATTCCAACTGTTGTCCATCTCGACTCTCCTCCTTACGGAGGGGTCCCCGCGCCGCAGCTAGATCAAGAACGGCCCGAGGGATGGTCGGATGTTCAAGGCAGTAAGCTCTCCGCCATGCTCCTCCGCGACGACCGTGACGCCAAATCCTACCGCTATCCGGGGCACGTCGAGCCCGGGTGGAATGCGGACAACAGTTCCCGCTCGAAGAATGAGCCGATCGGCCTCAATCGCGCGTACCTCGCCAGCGATCGTGACGTGCATGCTCAGGAAAACCGTGCGCACCTAACGCGCTGATGTACCGACGGGACGTAGGCGCATCTGTTGCCCGGGCAGAAGAACAGCGCCGTCGAGCTTGTCTCCTCGAACACCACGGGCGAATTGGCCAAATCGGTAGAGACCGAGGCAAGACCCGTGCCCAGTGGAAATACGCGATTTCACGACAATAGCGCAACGGGTCATTTCGGACGCTCGGTAGAGCGTTCTGAGAATGGCCGGTAAAACCTTCGGGCTAGATCCCAGAGCGGCGACTACTCGAGGAACAACCAGCGGAGCGGCCGGATGCTCAGCGCAGTCGAGGTGCCTCGGCCGGTGTTCGAGTTCCGATACGGCGCGGCGCAAACTGCTCGGGGACAACGCCGCGCGCTGCTACGGTCGGCTCTATGGGCGGCGACGGTAGCCCGCCCCGGAACCGCTTCGAAGGTCCGGCTGGGCTCGCTCTCGCGCCGATATGCGGGCTGTGACACTCGCTCGTGCTTGTCGAGACGCACAGCGCGCCTCGGGAGGGAAGCGGTACAGGTTGCCTGTCCCAGCCTCGACGTAGGCGCCCGGTTCGTTGATGTGCTGCCAAGCGACCTCCAGAACGGGCCAACCTCTGCGGCGATTCGTGTTCTCCTTCTACTTGGTGGGAGTACGGTGCGACCACCGGACTGAATCTACACCCGCTAAGCGGTGGAGTGGACGACTTCGCCGTCAGCTTCCCCGCCCGCGCTCGCTCTCGTGGTGGGCTGCTTGGATCTTACTTTGTTCCGGATTCGGTAAGGGTTACTCGGTAGTTCCTACGCGTAGGCCATCAGTCGGGACCGAAAAATCCACGGGATGTCCTACGTCCTCAGCCCGGTATGTTCTTTGCCCAGGGGTCTTCTTCTAGCCCTGACAGGTAGCCGGATAGAGGGGGGCCATGAAGGATTGGCTCGTATATACCGTAGCGGTGTGTATTGGGCTTCTTACGACGATGCTCCTCAACTATGTGCCCCTAGGCCGGTAGGACCCTGGGCAGAAACACTTGGACCGGCTAGAGGAGAAATCCGGATGAATGTCGAAAGAGACGCATTCCGCATCGATCTGCGCTCCGCCAAGCTCTGCCTGGAGCTCGACTGCAACACAATCTTCGACGCGACCCGGTATCGGGACTGCCCAACCTGCGGCAGCGTCGAATTCTATCCGCTCGAGACGTGGCTCAATCGCTGCCGAGCGCGGCCGGAATCTACGACTGACCGACGTGATGATCCCCGAGATGAACGGATGCGACCGGGCCGCCTCGTTCGACGATACGGATCGATGCTTGAGGTGGTGCGCCGCAAACGCGAGGCCGTTGGCGGGCATGCGGCCTCGGCTTAGCCCGGTCAAACACGGACCAGGTGAAGTCGCTCCGTCCTCGGCCGCGGCCGCCACCGGTCCCGGATCTGGGCGAGCTGTTCCTGCGGCGTGCGCTTCGAGCGGGGGGTCACCGAACCGAGAGGGGAGCGACTAGAACACTGAACCCCGGAGGGTTATTACTAAAAAGTAAGACCTTTCCCCTTCGGGCGAACTCCGGAGAGGTGGGGCCCGGGCGAGGGCCAGGGTTGAACGGACGCGCCGCCGGCGGCTGGCCTAGGGCTCGACGCCCAGGGCCATCATCGTCGGCCCGTCCGCTTGGCCCGTGACCGGCAGGCCCTCCCGCTGTTGGAAGGCGCGCAGGACGTCCGCGGTCCGGGCGTCCATCGCGGCGTCGACTGGTCCCGCGTTGTAGCCACGCTTGCGGAGCGCCACGCGCATCTGGTGGAGGAGGCGCTCCTCGTTCCGGGTGACCAGCACACTCTGGTGATGACTCTGGTAGTAGGCAACCCGCCGGATGAGGTCGGCGTCCCGGCGCTCGGTCAGAGCCAAGCCCGCCTGGATGACTCCGGAGACCGAAAGCACCGCGAGTATGGCCAAGAGCGGGAAGAACACGATCGGCCGAGCGATGCGAGCGCAGAGCGTGTCGACCATGACCGCGCCCGAGTGCAACCGACGTGCCGCGCGTGATCGCGCGGATTGCCGCGTGATGGCGCGGCGGCGCGCCCGCGCGTGGCACGTGTTGGAAGGAACTACCGGGTGCGAAGCTCCCTGCGTCGGCGGAAGGCCGGTCGCAGGACGGCCGCCTGCACGGTGACGCAGTCGCCCGAGCTGAGCGACAGCGGCGTGCGCGTCCGTGTCGGCGTCCCCTGGATCAGGCACTGGCCGGCGGGCGAGACGTCGACCGCGTCCTCGGTGAACTGGTCGATCTGGGCGACCTGGTTGCCCCGACAGCAGCGCCTCCGGGACCTGAGAAATGGACCGGGCCCACCGCGGGGTTCGGCAGCTAGGGGGCATCCCCGCCCAAGATCGTCCGCTGCAGAGCGTAGAGATAGTGCCCCAAGTGTCCGCCCGCCAACACTGGGGAGGATTTACCGAGTCAAAGTTACTGCCACTTCCAGTGCCTGCCCCTATATCCGCGTCGGATAAAGCCTGCGCTCCCTGTCGCCTTGGCACGTCGCGTGCGTAGGGTTGCTTGCTTCGCGTTCCTGGGCATGTTTAGCGAGAGAAGGAGTGCACATCCTCGTGGCCAGAAGCGTCTCGGTGAGCCAGTCCTTCGCTCGCCGTCCTTTCCGTAGACCTGCAATCCTCGAGTCCACCCTTGATCCGACGGAGTGTCATCCATGAACCGCACCCATCCTGTCTCTGCGGCTGACGAGATCGACACCGCCGCCCTGCTGACCGCGTTGAGGGCACTGCGGAAAGGCGATTTTTCCGCCCGCCTTCCGATGAAGTGGCTCGGCATGGCGGGCAAGATCGCCGACACGTTCAACGAGATCGTCGAGATGAACGAGCGGCTGGCCTCGGAGCTGGAGCGCCTCAATCGGGTCGTCGGCAAGCAGGGCAAGATCACCCAGCGAGCCAACACGTCCGGGATGACCGGAGGCTGGGTCGAGTGCGTCGGCGCGGTCAACACGCTGATCGACGATCTCGTCTCGCCGACCCAGGAGATGGCGCGGGTCATCGGGGCGGTGGCCAAGGGAGATCTCTCCCAGTCCATGGTGCTCGAGACGGACGGCGGACGCGTGGAGGGCGAGTTCCGGCGCACTGCCACGATCGTCAACGGCATGGTGGACCAGCTCAGCTCGTTCGCCTCGGAGGTCACGCGAGTCGTCCGCGAGGTGGGCACGGAAGGCAAGCTTGGCGGCCAGGCGAAGGTCAAACGCGTCGCCGGCACCTGGAAGGACCTGACCGACAGCGTGAATTCGATGGCCGGCAACCTCACCGGCCAGGTGCGGAACATCGCCGAGGTGACGACCGCGGTGGCCAACGGCGACCTGTCGAAGAAGATCACGGTCGACGTCAAGGGAGAGTTCTTCGAGCTGAAGAACACCATCAATACGATGGTGGACCAGCTCCGCTCGTTCGGATCCGAGGTGACTCGGGTGGCCCGTGAGGTCGGCACCGATGGCCGGCTCGGCGGGCAGGCCAAGGTCGAGGGCGTCTCCGGCACCTGGAAGGATCTCACCGATAGCGTCAACTTCATGGCCAGCAACCTCACCAGCCAGGTCCGCAACATCGCCGATGTCACCAAGGCCGTCGCTGCCGGCGACCTCTCCAAGAAGATCACGGTGGACGTGAAAGGCGAGATCCTCGAGCTGAAGAACACCGTCAACACCATGGTGGACCAGCTGCGCTCGTTCGCGGCGGAGGTGACCCGGGTGGCCCGCGAAGTCGGCACCGACGGCAAGCTCGGAGGCCAGGCCGACGTCCGCGACGTGGCCGGCACCTGGAAGGATCTCACCGACAGTGTCAACTTCATGGCCAGCAACCTCACCAACCAGGTCCGCAACATCGCCGACGTCACCAAGGCGGTCGCCGCCGGCGACCTCTCCAAGAAGATCACCGTCGAGGTGAAAGGCGAGATCCTCGAGCTGAAGAACATCGTCAACACCATGGTCGACCAGCTCAGCTCCTTTGCGGCGGAGGTCACCCGCGTGGCCCGCGAGGTCGGCACCGACGGCAAGCTGGGCGGCCAGGCCCACGTGCGGGGGGTGGCCGGGACGTGGAAAGATCTCACTGACAGCGTGAACTTAATGGCCAGCAACTTGACCGTCCAGCTTCGCGACGTGTCGAAAGTGGCCACCGCGATCGCGTCGGGTGACCTCACCCAGAGCATCACGGTGGACGTGCGCGGAGAGATCCTTCAGATCAAGGACGTGATCAATACCATGGTCCGGCAACTCAGCTCGTTCGCCTCCGAGGTGACCCGGGTGGCCCGCGAGGTCGGCACCGAAGGCCGCCTGGGCGGGCAGGCCGACGTCAAGGGCGTGGCCGGCACCTGGAAGGATCTCACCGACAGCGTCAACTTCATGGCCAGCAACCTCACCAACCAGGTCCGTAACATCGCCGACGTGACGAAGGCGGTCGCCCGCGGCGATCTCTCGAAGAAGGTCGCCGTGGAGGTCAAGGGCGAGATCCTCGAGCTCAAGAACACTGTCAACACCATGGTCGATCAGCTCAGCTCCTTCGCCTCCGAGGTGACCCGGGTGGCCCGCGAGGTCGGCACCGAGGGCAAGCTGGGGGGCCAGGCCGACGTCCGCGACGTGGCCGGCACCTGGAAGGATCTCACCGACAGTGTCAACTTCATGGCCAGCAACCTCACCAACCAGGTCCGCAACATCGCGGAGGTCACCACCGCAGTCGCGCGCGGGGACCTCTCGAAGCAAATCACCGTGGACGTGAAGGGCGAGATTCTCGAGCTCAAGAACACCGTCAACACCATGGTCGATCAGCTCAGCTCGTTCGCGGCGGAGGTCACTCGCGTCGCGCGCGAGGTCGGCACCGAGGGTCGTCTGGGCGGGCAGGCCGAGGTCAAGGGCGTGGCCGGCACCTGGAAGGATCTCACCGACAGCGTCAACTTCATGGCCAGCAATCTCACCGGCCAGGTCCGTAACATCGCCGATGTCACCACCGCGGTCGCGAACGGCGACCTGTCGCGCAAGATCACGGTGGACGTTCGGGGCGAGATCCTCGAGCTCAAAAACACCATCAACACGATGGTCGACCAGCTCCGCTCGTTCGCGGCCGAGGTCACCCGCGTGGCCCGCGAGGTCGGCACCGAGGGCAAGCTCGGCGGCCAGGCCGACGTCCGCGACGTGGCCGGCACCTGGAAGGACCTCACCGACAGCGTCAACTTCATGGCCAGCAACCTCACCAGCCAGGTCCGCAACATCGCCGATGTCACCAAGGCCGTCGCCGCCGGCGACCTCTCCAAGAAGATCACCGTCGAGGTGAAAGGTGAGATCCTCGAGCTCAAGAACACCGTCAACACCATGGTGGACCAGCTCAGCTCCTTCGCCGCCGAGGTCACGCGCGTGGCCCGCGAGGTCGGCACGGAGGGCAAGCTCGGCGGGCAGGCGCAGGTGCAGGGCGTGTCCGGCACCTGGCGCGGCCTCACCGAGAACGTGAACTTCATGGCCGCCAACCTGACCAGCCAGGTCCGCGGCATTGCCAAGGTCGTTACTGCCGTCGCTAACGGGGACCTCCGCCTGAAACTGACCGTGGAGGCCAAGGGTGAGATCGCCGAGCTCGCGAACACGATCAACAGCATGATCGACACGCTCGCCACGTTCGCCGATCAGGTCACCACTGTGGCCCGCGAAGTCGGCGTGGACGGTAAGCTCGGAGGCCAAGCCCGGGTGCCGGGAGCCGCCGGGACATGGAAGGACCTGACCGACAACGTCAACCAGCTCGCGGCTAACCTGACCACCCAGGTGCGGGCCATCGCCGAGGTGGCGACCGCGGTCACGAAGGGCGATCTCACCCAGTCGATCAAGGTCCAGGCGCAGGGCGAGGTCGCCGCGCTCAAGGACAACATCAACGAGATGATCGGCAACCTCAAGGACACCACCCTGAAGAACAGCGAGCAGGACTGGCTTAAGACCAACCTCGCCAAGTTCAGCCGCATGCTCCAGGGCCAGAAAGATCTCTTGACCGTCGCCAGCCTCATCCTCTCCGAGCTCGCGCCGGTCGTGAAGGCCCGGCACGGCGTCTTCTACATCCTCAAGGCGGCCGAAGAGCCCGGCAAGCTGGTCCTTTTGGCCAGCTATGCGCACGAGCGGCCGGGTGCCGTCGCCGACGAGTTCTGCCTCGGCGAGGGCCTGGTCGGCCAGTGCGCGCTCGAGCGGCAGAAGATCATGCTCACTAACGTCCCGCCGGACTACGTCCGCATCTCCTCCGGCCTCGGCCACTCCGCCCCGATCAACATCATCGTGCTCCCGATCCTCTTCGAGGGCCAGGTGAAGGCGGTGCTGGAGCTGGCTTCCTTCGACCCATTCAACGCGAGCGACCACGCGTTGCTCGATCAGCTGACCGAGAGCATTGGGATCGTCATCAACACCATCGAGGCCAACATGCGGACGGAAGGCCTCCTCGCCCAGTCCCAGTCCCTGGCGGTGGAGCTGCAGAGCCGCCAGGAAGAGCTCCAGAACACCAACCAGGAGCTGCAGGAGAAGGCGCGCCTCCTCGCCCACCAGAACGTCGAGGTTGAGCAGAAGAACCAGGAGGTGGAGCAAGCGCGCAAGGCGCTCGAGGAGAAGGCGGAGCAGCTGGCCCTCACCTCGAAGTACAAGTCGGAGTTCCTCGCGAACATGTCGCACGAGCTTCGCACGCCGCTGAACAGCCTGCTCATCCTCTCCGATCAGCTCTCGAAGAACTCAGATGGGAACCTCTCCCTCAAGCAGACCGAGTTCGCCAAGACCATTCACTCCTCCGGCACCGATCTGCTGATGCTGATCAACGACATCCTCGATCTCTCGAAAATCGAGTCGGGGACCGTCGCAGTGGACGTGCGCGAGCTTCGCGTGACGGACCTGCACAACTATGTGGAGCGCACGTTCCGTCACGTCGCCGAGTCCAAGAGCCTTGAGTTCGTCGTCAACGTGGACCCGAATGTGCCCGACACGATGACGACCGACGCCAAGCGGCTCCAGCAGGTGATCAAGAACCTGCTCGCGAATGCCTTCAAGTTCACACGGCAGGGTCGGGTGTCGCTCCGGATCTCGCGCTCGAGCGCCGGGGCGTATCCGGATAGCGAGAGCCTTCGGACCGCCAGCGCCATTCTCGCCTTCGCGGTCTCAGATACCGGCATCGGCATCCCCACCGACAAACAGCACATCATCTTCGAGGCCTTTCAGCAGGCCGACGGCAGCACGAGCCGCAAGTACGGAGGCACCGGCCTGGGCCTGGCGATCAGCCGGGAGATCGCCCGTCTGCTCGGCGGCGAGATTCACCTGGTCAGCGCGCCGGGCCAGGGCAGTACGTTCACGTTCTACCTGCCCCAGTCCTACGCGCGGTCGACCTTGTCCCGCGTGGTCGCGCCGGCGGGGCCTGAGACGCCCAGCTGGCCCGCGGTGCATGCCTCGGAAGAGGAGCCTCCCCGCGCGCTCCTCAATGAGCTCGGCGACGACCGCGACGTCATACAGCCGGGCGACCGGACGCTCCTGATCGTGGAGAACGATCTGGCCTTCGCGCGCCTCGTGGTCGATGTGGCCCGTGAAGCCGGGTTCAAGACGCTCGTCACCGCCTTCGGTGCGACCGCGCTCGCCCTGACTCGCCAGTACGGGCCGTCGGCGATCACCCTCGACATCTCACTGCCCGACATCGACGGATGGCGGGTGCTGGAGCGCCTCAAGAACGACCTGGACACGCGCCACATCCCCGTCGAGGTCATCACGACCGACGAGGACCTCGCCCGCAGTCGCGCCCTGGGCGCGGTCTCGGCTCGGGCCAAGCCAATACGCACCCGCGAGGCCTTGCTCGCCGTCATCCAGAAGCTCCGGGACTGCGTGGAGCAGCCCCGGAAGAGCCTGGTCATCGTCCATCCGGACGGCGCGCTGCGCGAGGCCTGGTTGGGTCTCCTCGCTGTGGACGGCGTGGACATCCTCGCGGTCCCGAGCCTGTCCATGGCCGCCGACCGCCTGCGGGCCGACGACGTGGACTGCCTCGTGCTCGGCAGCGTCCCGGACGAGGACCTCCGCGGGGTCCTCGGCGCGGTGGGGCCCGACGCGGCCAGGGGAATTCCGCTCATCGCCTATGGGCCGCCGGAGTGGAGTGAGCAGGTCGAGCGCACGCTGAAGTCGTGCGGGAGCGATATCTTCGTCGTCCCGGTCGGCTCGTCGGAGCGCCTGCTAGATCAGTGCGCGCTCCGTCTGCATCGCGCGCTGGCCGGAATGTCGGACCGGCAGCGGCAGATCCTCCGGAACCTCCATCACGGCACAAACGCGCTGGCTGGCCGCACGGTCCTAATCGTCGATGACGACATCCGGAACATCTTTGCCCTCGCCAGCATCCTGGAGCGACAGGACATCACGATCGTCTCCGTCGAGACCGGCCGGGATGCCGTCGATATGCTGGAGAAGCGCCAGGACATCGACGTCGTGCTCCTGGACATCATGATGCCGGAGATGGACGGCTTCGAGACGACGCGGGCGATCCGGGAGCATCCCGAGTTCAGGAGCCTACCCATCATCGCGGTCACCGCCAAGGCCATGCAGGGTGACCGCGAGAAGTGCATTGAGGCCGGCGCGTCGGACTATCTCGCGAAACCGGTCGATCCCGAGGAGCTGGTCGCCAAGCTGCGCGACTGGCTCTTGCGCTAGAGCGCCGCGTGAGCGCGTCGCCCCAGCGTGAGCCCGTCAACATCTTGGTTGTCGATGATCGGCCGGCCAAACTGATCGCGATGGAGGCGTTGCTCGCCGATCTGGGCGAGAACGTCGTCTGCGTTACGTCGGGGGCCGACGCGCTCCGGCAGCTGCCGGAGCGCGAGTTCGCGGTGATCTTGCTCGACGTCAACATGCCGGACATGGATGGGTTCGAGACGGCGGCTCTGATCCGCCAACGGCCCCGATGGCAACACGTCCCGATCATCTTCATGACCGCCGCGAGCGACGATACCCACGTGCTGCGGGGCTACTCGCTCGGGGCCGTCGACTACATCCTGAGCCCAATCGTCCCGGAGATCCTGCGCCCGAAGGTGAAGGTATTCGTCGAGCTCTTCCGGATGACCGCGCAACTGAAGCGGCGGGCGGAGGAGCGGGTCGCGCTGGCCGAGGAGCAGGCCAGGCGCGCGGCGGCGGAGGCGGCGAGCCGCCGCGCCGCGTTCCTCGCCGACGCCGGCAAGAACATGGCCCGCTCGCTTGACCTGGGGACGACCGCGAAGGCGACCCTGGACCTCGCCGTGCCCAACCTCGGCGACTTCGCGATGCTGCGGCTCCGGGTGGCCGGGCAGGAGGTGGCCCACACGCGTCATCGCCGCGAGGCCACTGTCATCACTGAGGTGGAAGCCTTCCTGGCCGACGCCATGGGCCGGGCGAGCCGCGTCCTTGGCCGACAGCTCATCACCGAGGCCGGCGGCGAGCACGCGGTCCGCGGGGTCGTCTGTCCCCTGCTCGCGCGGGGCACGATGGTGGGCATCTTCGCGGTGATGGTTGAGGCGCCGCGCGCCTCCTACGACCCGGCGACGGTCGTGATGATCGAGGAGTTCTGCGGACGCGCCGCCCTCGCCCTCGACAACTGCCTGCTCTACCGGGAGATCCAGGAGCGCGACGTGCGCAAGGAGCAGTTCGTCGCCATGCTCGCGCACGAGCTCCGCAACCCTCTGGGGACGATAAGCTCCGCGATTGGCGTCCTCGACATGGTCGGGCGGGATCCGGCCGATCGGGCGCGTGGCATCATCAAGCGCCAGCTCCAGCACCTCAGCCACCTCGTCGACGACCTTCTGGACACCACGCGGATCACTACCGGGAAGATCGATCTGACCCGGGCGAGCGTCAACCTGGCGGAGAGCGTGGCGCGCGGCCTGAAGACCCTCGAGGTCGCCGGCAGCACTGACGGCTTCGTGATCGACGTGGAGAGCGAGGACACCTGGGTCGACGCCGATGCGGCCCGCGTCGATCAGATCCTCGCCAACCTCATGAGCAATGCCGTGAAGTACACGCCGGCGGGCGGCCGGATTACGATTCGCGTCCATCCCCACGGCGAGCAGGGTGTCTTCGAGATCGCCGACACCGGAGTCGGCATGGCCCCGGAGGTGCTCTCTCGCGTCTTCGATCTCTTCTTCCAGGAGGATCGGTCACCCGACCGCCGTCGGGGAGGCCTGGGTATTGGCTTGACCCTGGTTCGCCAGCTCGTCGAGCTGCATGGTGGCCAGGTCGAAGCGGCGAGCGAGGGAGAAGGCTGCGGCAGCCGGTTCACGGTGAGGCTTCCGCTCTGCCCGCCCGCGGTTGCCCACGAGGCGAAGACCGAGCTCGATGACCAAGTCCTGGAGCGGAGCCGCATCCTCCTCGTCGAGGATAGCGAGGACGCCCGCCACATGCTTCAGATGCTTCTCATGCTCGCGGGGCACGAGGTCTATGCGGCCGTCGACGGGCCCAGCGGCCTCGAGATGGCCCGGACCAAGCGACCGGACATCGCGGTCATCGATCTCGGACTGCCCGGCATGGACGGCTTCGAGGTAGCTCGCCAGCTCCGCGCGGGGTCGGAAAAGGACGTGCGCCTGATCGCGCTGAGCGGGTACGGGCAGCCGGAGGACCGTCGCAAGACGCTCGACGCCGGCTTCGACATGCATTTGGTCAAGCCGGTCGATCCCGCTCATCTCTCGACCGCGATCGCCGCGGTCCGGAAGCAACGCGACGAGGTGGCCGACGCCCCTCACGCGCACGATCGTGGTGATCTGCGGGAATGGGACGAGCGGTGACCCCGGAGCGGGTCCGCCGCGCCCAGCAGGCTCGACGACGCTGGGGTCTTTCAGGTGGTCCTGGATACCCGCTGCACTGGGGCGCATTGTGCGAGCTGGCGTTACTGTTTTTCCGTAGGCCAGGCGCGTGCCGTCAAGGAATCCGGCCTGGAGCGCGCCATGCGGGCCCCTCAACAATCCGACCGACCCAGACGTCCTGCCTAGTCCGCTGCCGGCGACCGGGCCCGCCCCTTACAACGGCAGCACCGCGATCGCGATCTCCGTCAACGGCATGCAGACCGGTGTGGTCGTGACCGACGGCACCAACCTGAACGAGGGGAACGTCGTCGCGGCGGGCTGAGTCCCAACGAACGCAGGGCAGTGGAAGAGGATCCAGGCGACGGTCTACCGGGTTTCTCTTCATCAGATCTTCCCCGTCGACCCCGGACAGCAAGGGACGAGATCAACGTCAGCACCCACACGAACATCGACTGCCGTGCTGATACTAACTGTGAGCCGAAGGACCGCACCTGGAGCGCAGGAAACACGTCGATCGGGGCTCAGCGGCCAGGAGGCCATTTGCCTACAAGGTCAATGGTTCAAATCCAGCCCCTGCACGATCGCACAGGAGGCCTTTCTGCTTCCGATCCACGCCGCCACTCAACATTTATTTTCGGATTGGGGTTAGGAGTGACCGGGTCCACATCGGCGTGCCGGGGGCCGGTGCAGCGGCGAGGGGCGAGAACGAATCCGCGTAGCTCCGAGTAGACGCCGGCCATCATGTCACCTCCCCGACCACCGGCACGAGCCGGTTCTCGCGCAACTTCCTCGTCTGACGCGACGTGCTTCTGGGGCCCACTGCCGCCCCAACGCGCCGCCCTCCGGGCGCCGCCGGAGACCACCCCGCGCACCGACTCAGATGGTCAGCGGGCCGCCTTCTCGGCACGCATGCTTCACCACCGGGCCCACTCCTGAATCCGCTCCGTCACGCCCACCACCATGGGCATCGGCAGGCCATCGTAGAGGCCAGTGTTGTGGTCCCGAAGCGCACAGCAGCAGCGGGTGTAGCCCTCCACCAGGATGAGCCGCCCTTCGAGCGATGGACCCACCGCGACGGGCACGCCGACCATTCGGGCGCGGATGAACTCCGGCTCTCTAGCCTGGGTACCGCGCTCATCCTCCGCGTAGTCAGCGAGCCGCCCCGAGGCAGGCGTCTTCTTCTTGAACCGCATGAAGCCCATCTCCGCAACGACCACGATGGCGAACTCACCCTCGTACCACTTTGGCTGGAGCGGGAGCAGCCCGTCGAGGAGTGGTGCACGAAGTCGGAGCAGAACGTGTTCGACCACCAGCCACTCGTCCTCGGTGAGAGCGTTCCACTGCCCGGCGTCCATCTTGGCCCTGAGCGTGGCGGGCCACTGGACCCCAGCCAGGTTGGGAGCCCAGCGCGGATTCACCACCTCGGCCATCGCCCAGGTCCGCAGCATGTGGGACTGGCTCACGGGTTTCCACACGGTGAGGGTGAGGATAGCATCGGGGTGCAGGCCGTCGCCGCCCACCGGGTGCGACGGCGACACCTCGGCCGCGCCGCCCCCTGCCGATCCTGATGAGCCCCGCACCCATGCCCGCAACCTTTCAGCGAGTCGTGCCCACTAGGCGCCTGTCGTCCAACCAGCACCGCCAAGCGGTCGCAGCCTTCCTGGTGGAAAGACCGGGTCACGAGCAGCTACGGGCTTAGCTTCGCGCACACACTCCCGGCAGCGAACTTCGGTGAAGGCCCCATCTCGCTTCAGGGCCACATCGCCCGCTGCGTGATAGGGGCATGTGAGTAGCGCCCAGAGTGCGGTGTCACCTTCCCTCAGCGGTAGAAACCTGGTGCTCATCGTGCGTCCTCCTGGTGCGGCACGCCCGCTAGGCTCCATGATCTACCGGCGCGGCCTCAGCGCGCCGGGCGGCCGTGTCTGACGCCCTGCACTAGCCGAAAGTGCTCGCGGTGGCGGCCCTGCTAGACTGCATCCACGACGTGCAGCCCCGGGGCTGCGGAGGTCAGTATGATCCGCAAGCTCTTCCTCGTTCTCGCCCTCCTGGCCGTCCTGGCTACCCGAGGCCCGCTCACGGCCGTGAGCGGCGGTGCGACTCGGCGATGAGTGCCCCGCTATTCAACGAGTCATGTCGGTGGGCGCTCAAGCCTGCGAAGATCCCGTTGTGGCGGTGGCCTCAGCGGCTATTCGGCTCGGCGCCCATGGACAGCCATCGGAACCTGGTGGTGGAAGCAGACGGATTCGTCGCGCTGCATGGCTTTGGCCCTGCCCTGGGCCGCCGTGATCCAATCGGTAACGGGGCGGATCTCGTCTTCCACGCCAGGCCGATGCCGAGCCGCGTGCAATTGCGGACCCCGGCCGGGGATCTCTGGACGTTCCAATTTCAGGGACCTCTCCCCGAGGCGAGCACAGATCGCCTGCTGCACACTCTGGCTCGGCTCCAGGGCGACACGAGGAGGAGGACCGAGTCACCTCGGTGACCGATGCGGCCGAGATCCGGACAGAGCGGGCTCTCTCCGTTTCCCTTACCCTCCGGTCCCTTGACCCGCTCCTCTGGCGTCGGCGGGCGTGGAGGAGAGTGACGTGTGTTCAGAGCAGCGCCCGGGTGGCGGGGCCTACCCCCTCACTTCTTTCGAGTCCGCTCATACTCCGCCAGTATCAACGTAGGCGCCGAGGAAGTCACGGTTAGGACGCGGCCACGAGAAGCCGTGCGGCGCCCGGGCCGCCATGGCCGAACTGGCGGGCCGGCAGACCTTCATCGCCGGTGGCTGCCCTTGTGGCGGCACAGGTCTCGGCTACCGCTGGTAGTCGGGAACGCGATGGTGGAGATCTCGTGCTTGGGGAGGCGAGGTGGCGGAAAGAGAACGGGTTCCAGGGACCGCTTGTGAACCTGGGTCCCCGGCGCTACAGTCCCGCCGCATCCGTTCCTTCCTTGACGGGTGCAGTCTGGGTCAAGCAGGCGCCCCGGGCGTGTTCTTACCCCGTACCCCGGGGCGTCGTCATGTCCGGTTGCCCGTCATCTACTTCCGCGGGTCCACGGTTTCCGGGAGGCACTTCCCACGGATGTCCCGATCAGCATCGGTTCCCGCGAACGATCCGCCGGGTACGTCTTCGGTCACCTTGAGCCCCAGCTTCTCGACTGCCTGCGCTTGCTGGTGCAGCGCCTCCACGCACTGCTCCCGTGTGGGGAAGGTGGCAACAGAATCCCAAGGCGACGAGGCGCCCATCATCCACAGCGTCCAGGCGCCCTCGGCGGAGGCCGACGTGGCCAGGGTGAGGAGGCAGAGCGCGGCAACCACGATGCCGGGCCAGCGTCTGGTCATGAGATCTTCCTCCCCAGGCGATGCGGGCGGCAACCCCGGTCAAACCATGTCTTCGTCAATCCACCCCTCTGCCGCTTCGAGAGCGGCGGCATGGGCATCCGCCGGAGACGCAGCGCGCTTCAGGAATGGCACGACGATACCGCTATGGCTACGGGGGTCGTGTTCTGGTTTCCAGACCTCGACCCGTGCTGAAAACTTGGTGTCTACTGCTGTGTCAGTAATGCGGATCTTCCAGCCGCGATATACATGCTCGGACTTGCTCGCGCTAGATTCAGTCATGGGAGGATCACCTCCGCCGCGAGTCTACCAGCGTCGGCGATTCGTGAGGAGTGCAACCTGCCTCTATCGCGCTATCATGCCCCAATGCTAGCACCCACCAACGAGCGTCAAGCCCTTGAGCGCGAGCGCGGGGAACTGCCGAGCCAAGTAGCCGCCTACCAAGCCGAGCTAGAGGCGATGCCTCCCGAACACAAGACACGCCGCGAGATGCTCACGTGGCAGATCCGGCGGGTTCAGAAACGGATGGCTGAGATCGACACCGTGCTGACGGGCGGGGAGCCAGTGGCCACGGGGCTTGGGACTCATCGTACCCCGCAGAGCATTGTCGCCAGCGAACCCCGGAAGAAGATCACCCCGACCGCGAGGAGCAGCCACTCAGCCGTCAGGATCCAACCGGCCACCTTGCACCCGACCTCGAAGCGTTCCTGGTCGCCCATGGCTAGCGTCTCCATATGGTCCGTAGCATGCGCCATCCTACAAAGCCCCCGACACAGAGAATGGCCCCGACCAGCAACACCCGCTCGGCATGCCGAACCTCCGCCACGTAGGTGTCTAGGCCGTAGCCGAAGGCATACCCGAGGCCGACCCCATAGGGGACAAACACCGCCGCCCCGAGCACGTTGGCCATGAAGAACGAGCGAAACCCGAGGCCCGAGGCGCCAGCCAGCGGACCGGCCATAAACCGAAGCCCCGGGAAGAAGCGCCCGAGGAACACGCCGATGGCTCCATAGCGCGCCACGAAGCGCCGCATCGACCCCATGCGTTCGGCGTCCACCGCGGCCCAGCGAGCAACCCCCTCCACCGCCTTCTGGCCATACCGCCGCCCCAGCCAGTAGCCCAGGTTATCCCCGGCCACGGCACTGATCACCCCGACCACGAGGACGATGAAGAGCCGCAGGTGGCCCTGCCACACCAGATAGCCAGCCACGATGAGGACCGTCTCCTCTGGGACGGGCAATCCCATGTTGCCAAGCAGGACCACGACGAAGATGGCGGGGTAACCCCAATGGGCGATCAGATGGCCAAGATCCAGCATGCGCTGAATATGGCACCGACCAGGGCGACAAGGCGACCTAGAGTAAGGTGCCAGCCAAGAAGAAGGGGCTCGTAGTAGGGTCAATCATGCCGCTATTCAATCACCTGATCCGCCCGCGCCAGGAGAGACTGCGGGATCGTCAGGCCGAGGGCCTTGGCGGTCTTGCGGTTGATGACCAGCTCGAACTTCGTGGCCTGCTCCACGGGGAGGTCGCCCGGCTTGGCGCCTTTTAGGATCTTGTCCACGTAGGTGGCCGCGCGCCTATACAAGTCGGGGAAACTCACGCCATAGGACATCAAGCCTCCTGCTTCCACAATCCCTTTGGCGACGTATATGTCTGGAAGCTTGTGTTTCGCCGCCAGCGCGACGATCTGATGCCGGTGGATGAAGAAAAGCGCAGATCCGTAGACGAGCACAGCCTGAGCGCCCGCGCTCGTGATTATGGCGAAGGCCTTCTCGATCTCATTCGGTGCCCCGACTTCCGCGTGGCGAAGCGTTAGGCCCAGTTTCAAGGCCGCTTGCTCAGCGGCCTTCCGGTAAACGGTAGTGGGTTCGGCGCGATCGAGAATCCCGCCAACTCGGCGTAGCCCCGGAATCATTTCCTTGAGAAACTCGAGATACTTCTCGGTGATTGCCGGATCCGGGTCCCACGCCAGTCCGGTGATGTTTCCTCCCGGCTGCCGAACGCTTGAGATGAAGCCCTGCCCCACGGGATCGATCCCGACCGTCATCACGATCGGGATCGTCGAAGTGGCCTGTTTGGCGGCACGGATTACTGGGGTCGGACCTGCAGCTACGATCACGTCCAGTTTCAGTTTGACCAACTCGGCTGCCAGACCTGGGAGCCTGTCGTACTTTCCTTCGGCCCACCGTTCCTCGACAAGAATGTTCTGACCCTCAATCCAGCCGAGGTCGCGAAGGCCTTCAATAAGTGGGTCACGAAGGTACCGGTTGGCGGAGGGGGACGAAGCGGACAGGTAGCCAATCCTCGGCACCTTCCCCGCCGGCTGCGCCTCGGAGGCGAGCGGCGCGGCGAGGAGGCCGCTAGCGATTGCCCCGAGGAACGTTCGTCGCTCCACTACGGTCCCTCTGGCTGGCCGCGTCGTCTCTAGGAGGGACCGAGCGGGGCGGCCAGCGAGTCGAACTTACACCAGTGGGGCAGTCCCGTGGACTACGACCGCAACAGGCCTCGGCCGCTTAGGAGGGCGCACCGGACTGGTTTGTACCCCTAGTAGTGCCCTCTTTGCTTCGGGCGTGAGGGCCGCGATGAAGATAACGATCGCGAGTAGTGAAAAGGAAACTGCCGTCGCCCTGGTAGGCTTTGCTCTCGGGCGTGAAGCATGTACCTAGTCACCCGCGTTGTGTCCTACGACAGGAAGAGACTGAATCTGGACGGGCCCCAGTGCCCGGGCCTTGCATTGAACGCGAATGTCGGGCCGAAGCGGCCGGCGACCAACAGGTCCGCAGCTGCCGACTGCCGGAAGGCGCGGCCGGCGGTGGCCTAGGCGAGGCGAAAGAGCGTGGTCCGATCGCCTCGCCATCACTTCTCGCGTGCGCCCGCCGGCCGGGCTGCCAACTCGTCCTCGAACGCGATCGCCGCCGCGAGCTCCTCGTAGCCATGCGCCCGCCCAGGCTGCCACGACTTGAGCCCCTCGAGGTCCATCACCGGGCGCCACCGCGGGTTGCCGTAGTCCATCTTCAGGAGGGCGTCGGTCCAACGCTTGGCGACATCCGGATCGAAGTCCCCGAGGGCGGTGAAGTTGCAGTGGCTGTACGGCGTGGATTGCCAGACGCAGCTCAACACCGCCGGAGCGATGTGGCCGTGCGCGCACTCCCGATCCCACGTCGGCCGGCCCATCATGCCGGCGTCGGCGGCGCCGTCGGTGAGCGCGCGCAGCACCTCCAGGTCGCCCGCCGGACCCGCCGTGTACGATCGGAGCACCACGTCCCGGTCGATATCGAGCCCGGCCTGGCGAAGGTAGTAGAGCGGCAGGATCGCACCCCGGCGCGAGCCGCCGTCGCCGAGGGCCAGCCGCTTTCCGCGCACATCGGCGAGGCCGCCGATGCCGCTGTCGCGCCGCGCGATCATCACCGTCGTGAAGTCCACGTCCACATCGCGCATCGCCAGCACCCGGCAGTCGGCCGAGCGCGCGGCGCAGCGGACATACGCCACCGGCCCATTCCAGGCGATGTCGATAGTCCGATTGAAGAGCGCCTCGGTCTGCTCCTCGTATGAGGAGAACAGCACCGGCATGATGGGGACGCCCGCCTCCGCGAAGTACGCGCGCATCCCCTCCCAGATGGTCGCCCCGCTCGGCCCCGCTGCCACCGCGCCTACTCGCACCGCCGCGTTCGTCATTGCGCTCTCCTCCGCCACGCCGATCGGGACGCGATCCCCGGAACCTGTCAACAAGAATGAGACAGTTAGGTCCGTGAGTCTACTGTAGCAGCGCCGCCTCTCTCTGCTCCGCTTCTGCCTTCTCCAGCCAGTACGTCATGTCCATCTCGCGGTACATCGTCGTCGCGATGG
>Ga0207684_10001164_pt1 | contig 29355 bp, 33 predicted proteins | sample KBSK5501metaG_FD_184342 | JGI IMG/M metagenome (GOLD analysis project Ga0207684, IMG submission 184342) | Corn, switchgrass and miscanthus rhizosphere microbial communities from Kellogg Biological Station, Michigan, USA - KBS K5-50-1 metaG... | ecosystem: Host-associated > Plants > Roots >...
CTGCTCCTGATCATGGCTGCCTCCTGTGTGCATGCTCCACCTCATGCTCCACAGACTACAGCCATATCGGGGGGTGGTCAATTTTATCCTGGCGCAATTATACGTCGGCGTCTATAGTTCGCTCCACCCGCGGATCTTCAATGCTCTCAAAAATGCTTTGCAGGCTGTGCCTGCTTTCTTCTTCCATCTTTCCACCTCGACATCATTGTACTGGCTACTTGAAACATCCGTTCGGAAAATAGTCACCAGAAGAACGATAGTGCATTCCTCCACTGCTTGCAGATGCAGGTGAGACAGGGGTAAAATCGAAAATGTTATCATGTGCTCACGTGACAGCATAATAAATCTACCCATCTTCGCGAAGGAGAAGCTCTTTCTGTGAACCCTATTCAGGATTTCAGGCCACTCAGACCTTTGCATTTCTAGAATAGAACGGGAGGTCATCCTGATGCTCAGAAGAAACGTCCCACTCCGCCTTTCGTAAAGTAGTAATCCGAATTCCGCACAAGGATTCAAAAAAAAAAAAAATTGGTCTTGACCCAGAAAAATGTGGAAGGGAAACTTGAAGGAGTAAACCCGACATGAGGAAGGGAAAGACCATGCACAAGACGAGAGCGAACCATTACGAGAGAATTTAAGATGGAAGCGGTGCAACTGCTCCACATGAGCGAGAAACCTTTAGCTCAAATCGCACGAGATTTGGGGATCGCTGAGAGTACGCTGCATAATTGGCGCAAGCTGTTCTCCGAGCAAGGCGAGCAAGCCTTCCCTGGGAGTGGGCATCAAAGCCCGCAAGAAGAGGAAATTCGGCATCTGAAGCGCGAAAATGAGTTACTGCGGCAGGAGCGCGATGTGCTAAAAAAAGCTATCGGCATCTTTTCGCGCGGCCAGCTGTGAAGTTTGAGTTCATTGCCCAGCACAGCCAGCAGTACTCGATCACCCTGCTCTGCCAGGCGCTTGAGGTCTCTGAGAGCGGCTATTCTGCCTGGAAAAACCGGGAGGTTTCCCAGCATTGTCGAGAAGATGCCAGATTGTCAGCCGAGATCCAGCAGATTTTCCTGGAGCATCGCCAGGTCTATGGGAGTCCACGTATTCACGCCGTGCTGAAGGCACGTGGCACCCACTGCTCACGCAAGCGAGTGGTGCGACTGATGCAGCAGTTGGGCTTGTCAGCGCAGCCCAAGCGGTCACGCAAGCCGACGACCAGGAGCGATCCTCATGCGCGCTTTGCACCCAATCATCTCAATCGGCAGTTCAGCGCACAGGAGCCTAACAGCAAGTGGGTGACCGATACCACAGCTGTCGAAACCGCTGAGGGGTGGCTGTACCTGGCCGTGGTCCTGGATTTGTTCTCGCGCATGGTGGTCGGCTGGGCCATGGCCGCCACCGAAGATGAGCAGCTCGTTGAGTTGGCTTTACGCATGGCCGTCGCACAGCGACAACCACCAGCCGGACTCTTGCATCATTCTGATCGAGGCTCTGAGTATACCTCAGACCGCTATCTGGCTGTGCTGGCTGAGTTGGACATCCAGGTGAGCATGAGTCGAACTGCCAATTGTTACGATAACGCAGCCATGGAATCTTTCTTTGCCTCCTTGACCAAGGAGTGCCTTGATCGCACACGCTTCATGACGAGGCAAGAGGCCCGATCAGCCATCTTCGAGTTTCTCGAGTGCTTCTATAACCCGATCCGATTACATTCGACCTTACAGTATAGCAGTCCGGTTGCTTTTGAACAGGCGAACGAGTCAAAGAGCAGTTAATCTCCAACTTTAGCAAGTATATTTTTCTGGGCCAATTCCAGCTTATGCCTTGTCCCTCCAAAGCAAACATACGCTCATTGAGGCCACGGTAGAGGATCTCCCCGCGGGCGTTGGCCTGTTTCCTGAGCCGATCAGAGAGCACCTCTGCGTGCTGATTGCGTACGCGTGCCGAGTCTGTCCAGCGCCGCAGGGTTGCCAGTCGCTGCTCGAGAGCGTCGCGTCGCTTCGCTATCTCCGAGTTGATGACTGCTCTCTTCGCATACCCATGGTTCGTGTCCAGGCCCAAGGCCAGTAAATAATCGCGGATGATATTTTCTTGGGCGGGCCAGCGTCGAGCATACGTCTGTGCGAGTGTCACCGCATCGGCCGTGGCAGCTGTCGTCACGATAGGAATCAACTTTGCGGTGGTGGGAGCAACCGGTGTAGGAGTGGCCTGCCAGTCGTCTTCCCACCACGCCTGTTTCAGGAGATCCAGGTCAGCATCCCACCGACCTGGAGGCTCTTCCTCAGGCTTGCAGGGAACCTGACGCCGTAGATCACGCACAAGCGCCACTCGTAACGGAAGGAAGACTCCGGGTTGATCGGGAAGCGGTAAGGCAAAGCAGGCCGCTGCTACCTCGCGGATGAGCTTGCCCTGCCGATCGTGTTCCAATGGGACGAAAGCTCCCACCTCGGTGAAGGACGAGAGCCCCTCATATTGATCGGTGCGCAACACCGTCACCACCGTTCGACCCGCGGCAACGAGGTCCGCCAGGAACTGAGCTGCCATCTGATCACGATCCACGATGATCCGCGCCTGCGTTGCTTTTCCCGTCGCCTGCTCATAGCGGGCCAGGATCGCAGGCACCCCCACCGTCAAGTGCTGTTCGCCTCGCGCTCGTGGTGGCGAGCCGGGGATGACCCTGCTCATCATGCAGAAGCATCAAAGCACGACAGCCCAGGATCTTGCCTGAGTTCCCAATCAGCCCGCGCGGGATCAACGCGTCAGCGTAGACAGGCTTGCGGTGCCCATCGATGTAGTAGAGAGGTTCCACCTCTTCTGTTGCAGCGGTTGGTGTGGCCCACAGGCGCGCTGTCCACTGTGCGAGCCCATCCGTGAAGGTGTCTGCTCCGTTCGCTTGAGCAAGCTGTGAGAGGAAGCGTTCGGTGTGGAAATATCCATAAGCCCGAGGTCTGCCCGTGAGCACGCCCAGCCCATCACCCGTGTAGCTGCGCAAATCCCAGGTGCGATCCAGTCCGACCGCCCCGAGAAAGAGCAGGGTTCGCACCAGCATGTGACGAGATCGCGCTGAAAGATGCGCCAGGCGCGTATCTCCACAAGGAGGACACGCAGACACGGCGGTTTCCAGAGTGGAGAGCAGGCCAGACGCCTCGGCTGCCCCAACCAGGAGCAACCCCCCTGCGCCCTCTTGCCACTGGGGTTCACGAGAAAAGGACGAATCTCGTTTTTTTCTCTCCCTCGTGGGAGCGGCTTCCCAGGCCAAGTTTTGCACGGACCTGGTTCAAATAGCCGATACTGATCTGGATGCCGAATCGTTCCTGGAAGGCTGTTTGCACGACACGGCTGGGAGTGCCGGGTGACGTGTGACAGTAGGCTTCCAGCCAGGCCCGCTCGTCTGTGCGCAGTTTGGCAGGGTGCCCGTGTCTGCCATCCTGGAAGGCAACTTTCCCACGGGTGCGCACAAGGCGCAACAACCGATAGGCCGTCGAACGACTGACCTGGATCCCGGCTTGGGCGGAAGCCTCCCGGCCCTCGATGACCCGCTTGCATGAGGGCAATCATGTGCTCTTTGGCTGCACGTCGCTGCTCCGTTGCCATCGTGCTCTCCTCGCTCATGCTGTTTTCACGAAACAGCTCTCGTCTGCTTTCTGATGGGAACATTTGAGGTGGCGGCTACCACTTTCTGGTGATGACCACTTTGGTGAGGTTCGCCTCGCTGAAATCCGTCTCGTGGAGACCGCTCCGACTGAGGCTGCCTCCGCTGAGGTCTGCCCCACGAAAATCTGCACCACCCAACCGGGCACCGTTGAGCTGCGCTCCGATTAAATTGGCATGTCTGAAGCTGGCATGTCTGAGGTCGGCTCGTAAGAGGAGGACCTCCCGGAGATTGGCTCCAGTCAGGTCGGCTTCTGAGAGATTGGCCTCGTCCAGACTCGCCTCGCTCAGATAGGCATGGCTCAGGTTGGCTCGCATGAGGTTGGCATGCCTCAAGTCGGCCCCACTCAGATCAGCGTCACTGAGATCGGCCTCGCTCAAATCGGGGCGGATCTCAGGATGCTGTCTTCTCCACTCATTCCAGGTCGCGACTCCTTGCTCGAGAACGGCGAGGTGCTGCTGGTCTGCCATCGTATTTCCCTTCTCTTTGGATGTCGCTCTCATTATATAATATAGCTCTGGAGAGAACCCTTCAAGGCCATATTTCTCGGCTTGGGCGTTCGGGAAACGTGACTATCTCATTCTAGATCTGTTTCAGCGCCTTTGGCCTGACACCCTGCTATTCTTCCCCATCTCAAGCGGTAGATTCGTCTCTGCTTGGACCGACTCCACACTCGCTATTTTCGTTGGACCAGACCTGTGCTGGCTAGTTGCGACATCCGTTCACCAAATAGGATCTTTTAAGAATGGCTTCTCTTGTCCTCCACTCTTGCTGATGAGCCAGAGCGAGAGTAGAATCGAAAGCAGTCACCTGCTCAACTTCACAAAGGGGAAGCTAACACTGTGAATCATGTTCTCAACTCGATAAAGCGATTGACGCGCATGTGTCTTCAGTTGCTTCAACAAAACTTCAGAGACTGGACAAAACCGCCTCCTACTACTCTCATGCTGGGAACGGTACATGACCTTGCCAGAAGCAAGTCCGAACTTGTGGCAGAAAACGCGCTCCTGCGCCAGCAATTGATCATCCTCAAACGACAGCTCAAACGACCTGCATGCACCAGGACAGATCGGATCCTCCTGGTGCTTCTGGTAAGGTTGGTTCGGACCTGGAAACAGGCTCTGTTCATCGTCCAACCAGAAACGCTTCTGCGGTGGCATCGAAAGGGGTTTCGTCTGTTTTGGAGACACAAATCGAAAGCCACTTCTGCCAAACCGAGAATACCTCCAGAGACTGTGGAATTGATCAAAAAGATGGCGGAGCAGAATCGGCTCTGGGGAGCCGAGCGTATTCGCGGCGAATTGCTCAAGCTCGATATCCGAGTAAGTAAACGGACCATCCAGAAGTATATGAGGCACGTTCGCTCTTTGCGTTCTTCGTGTTGCAGTAACGAGCGGCATCAAGATACTGAAAACACCCTATCACGCGCCTCGTGCCAATGCGATCTGTGAACGCTTTCTCTTGAGTGTTCGGCGAGAGTGCCTGGACCACATATTGATCCTCCATGAGAAGCAATTACATCGTGTCCTGCTTGCCTATGTGAAGTATTTCAATGAGGCACGACCACATCAAGGCATTCAGCAGCTGGTTCCGCAAGGGAAAGTTCCTTCCATTCCACCAGATCGGTGTGGTGATCGGATCATCTTGGTACCGGTTCTGGGTGGGTTACACCACGAGTACCGAAAAGTGGCCTGAGCACTTCAAGAGACAAGCCGTCGTACCTGAAGAGATTGAGTTCCGCATGCCATCGTGTTTTTGAAGCGCCTGAAAGAAACTTCCGCCTTCTCGTCTCTCTCCGAAGGAGAGGATGGACAGCGTATACTTCTGCATGCGGGATGGAGACACACGAAATGCTCTGGCATCCCTTCATCAGTGAATGCCACAGCTCTGAGAAACATGAGGAAATCAAGAGCAAAATCATCGATTTTGAGAACGGATGTCCCAAGTAGCCAGCACCGGCAGCGCAATACGGCTCCCGGGGATGTGCATGGCTTTCGATTGTTCGATTGCGTGAAATACGAACACGTCACCTGTTTTGTCTCTGGAAGGAGAAGCAGTGGCTACTTTGATCTACGTACCCTGGACGGCACAAAGGTCAGTGCCAGTGCCCTTTACAAAAAGTTGCACGTCGTCCAGAAGGCTTCGGCATTGTTAGTAGAAAGGAGAGCGGGGTTTCCTCCCGTCCCCTAAACGGAGACGGGTCTCCACGCCGTATGTTTTATGATGGGTGAGTGAGTGAGAGGAGGGTCTCTCTTCTGTGATCCCATCTGCTACCTGTCTTGCCCACCATAAAGGTGATGGAGCCATCCAAGCAAGCTCACTTCTTTGGTGATGGGCCCCTCTAATTGTCAAGCAAAGGTTGCCTTTCGGCCACTTTTTTGCATCAAATGGTTGACTCATTCGTATAGCAAAAGAGAGAAAGTAGCCAGAGCCCGACGGACCATTTCTGAAGAAACAGAGCTCAACAAAAGTTCTCTTGAAAGCAAAGTGAAGGAGAAAGACCATGCAGAGACATCACTACCGTTATCGGGGGGGTCCTTTTCTGAGAAGACCTAGCCTGCCGCCGTTTGGCCGCAGTGGCCTGCTGGGCAATCTGATCGTCGGCGGGTTGGGCTACCTGATTGGACGCCAGCAGGGGCAGAACCCGTTTCAGCAACGCCAGCCACAGGCCAACGCACAAAGCGATCAGCTTGCCCAGCTCAGGTTGCTCGGACAACTGCGAGAATCCGGAGTTTTGACTGAGGAGGAATTTCAAGAACAGAAGCAGAAAATCCTACAACAATCCTGAATCCGAGCGGTCCACTCAAGAAAGACAGATTCTTGGGGTCTTCCGCTGCTTTAGTGAATCCGCGCGCTTGTTAGGAAGCAGAAGGATCCCTTGATTTCTTCTTGATGAAGAGTATCATGGGATATACTACAAGCGAGTCTTCGTCACTACGAGACGCGAACACCACCTGACAGGGGGTCGTAGCAGATGATTGCACGTTTGTGGAGAGGCTGGACATCGAGAGAGAACGCCGATGCCTACGAGAGGTTGCTGCGAGAGCGAGTTCTTCCTGGCCTCAAGCGGCTCGATGGCTATCGAGGCGGATATATCCTACGGCGAGAGGGCAACGAGGAGGTCGAATTTGTCGTGATGAACTTGTTTGAATCACTGGAGGCAGTCCAAGCCTTTGCCGGACCGGAGTACACCGTCCCCGTCTTTGAGCCGGAAGCCAGACAACTGCTCTCCAAAGTTGAGCCGATCGCACGCCATTATGAGGTCAAAACTACCCCTGCGTGAAACGAGATGAGCCCCCTCTTGGAGGATGGATAGCGCTTCAACGGAGGAAGCGCTGTGGTCCATACTGACTCAACACATCGGGTACGTATGATCGCGACTTTCCTCTTGCGGGTCAAACCTTGAAAACCGGAGAGAAAAATAGTACGCTAAGTGTACCCATCGCCCGCCAGACAAGGAGGAAAGAGATGGAATCCCCTTGGAAGAAGTTGCCTTGGAGAGAGGGGATGACGTTGCATACAGCCATTGACGCGCATACCGCAGGTGGGCCACTGCGCCTCATCACCAGCGGCTTGGCCGAACTCAGCGGCAAGACAATCTTGGAACGGCAACGCTGCTCCGATGGCTTGATGAGACGCTGCTCAAAGGGCCTGGTGAGGCGCTGATCGGAGTGCTTGTTGAGGTACTGCTCAATTGTTGCTTGCCCTCTGCCTTACTGGTTGTCGCAAGCATCGTAATGATCACTGGGTTCTTGCTCTGGCATAGCTTGCTTCTGGTGTCGCTAGTGGGTGTCCTGGCTACTTTCCTCATTGGGTGGGAAAGTGCGGTTTTGCGAAAGAGACACCATCAGGGGAAGAGGGTATCCAAGCAGGTCCTCAACCAACCGGGAGGCAAAATCATCCACTGGGTTGGCTCGCGAGCGGAACCGACGGGGTGTCGAGTTCTCTGTCACCAATTTTCTCCCTCTTCCTTACTCCCGCTGGTACACTGTATCTCAAGGTGCAACAGTTGCTCGCCCACGATGAGACCCATGACGCCAGCCCTCCTCCCGTTATGAAGCATCGGCGTCCTGGGCCAAAGCACCTTCCATATGGTATCCCCACTTCAGAGTGGCCGACCGTCGTGCATCGTGTGGTGGAGCTGAAGGAACCGCTGCGCACCGTCGCAGCCGCATATGGTGTCTCTCATGAAACGATCCGTCGCATTCTGCTTCATGTTCAGGAGCAGCGCAGACAGCGGGACATGTAACGATAAAGGTACTGTTCTTTCGACAGAGGCGCGATCATGTCCTGGCAGCAGGAGAGCTTACAATCGCATGTGCTCCGCCATCTGCACCTCGACTTTTTGCTCGAAACTTTGCTACACAGTTTCTCCAGATAAAAGCGACAACGAGGCGTAAGATGTTCACACTGCTTTTGTTAGTGTCGTCGTATACACTCCCGCGCAAAGAGACGAACCGATTCTAACTGAGCGGCGTCAACAAAGCGCACGATGAGTTCCTGTATTCCGGCCTCTTGATATTCCGCCAGGCGCTCGCCAATCTGCTCAGGTGTGCCAATCAACCAGGTATTGCGTAATGCTTCCAGGTTGTCGCGTTCCTCTGAGGTCAACTTTGCGAGCACATCTGCCTCAGTCTGGGCGATGACGCAATCATCGATGAGGGTTGTGCGCTTGATGCTTTCGTAATCGCGTCCGAGTTGCTCGCAGTGCTGCTTGAGTACGGCTAATTTGTGTTTGATAGTTGGAATATCTCCCCCAATATTGCAGGCGTTCGCGTACTGTGCGACCAGCCGGAGGGTCACTTTTTCGCCTCCGCCCCCAATCAGAAGTGGGATATGTGGTCGTTGTACGCCTTTGGGCTGGTTGATCGCTCCTCGCACCTGGTAATAGGTCCCCTCGTAATTCGCTTCCTCCTGGGTCCACATCGCCAGGATGATCTTAACGGCTTCGTGTAAGCGCTCCAGGCGCTCATGTGTGCCAGGAAATAGGTACCCGTAGGCCACGTATTCCTCCTCGTACCAACCTGCACCTATGCCAAAATCGAGCCGTCCATGGCTGAGCACATCGACGGTACTGGCCATTTTTGGGAAGCCTCGCAGGATTGCGATAACTATTGCATGTGACCATCTGACCGAGGCGCACCCGAGTGGTATTGCGCGCCAAAGCAGCAATGCTCGTCCAGCATTCAAAGGTGATCTCTTGTATGGGAGTGGGAACCGTGTGGAAGTGGTCGTAGAGCCAGATCGAGTGATAGCCTAATATGTCGGCATCTTGCGCGACGCGCGTCATCGTCTCATACGCCTCACCGGGATCAGATATCCCGACCAGGTCCAGACGCCATCCTTGTGGAACAATTACGCCGAAATCCATCGTGAAAAAACTCCTGTTGTGCTGCTGGACGATAAACAAAATAGCATCCTCATTGGCCTTGGTCTGCAGTTTGATGCCCCACGGCTTGAACATTGGCGTAGATACTCTCCCGCCGGAGTGCCTCCTGCCAGGCATGCACTGGCGGTACCTCTTCCAACTCCGATTTCGTCGGGACATCGATGAAGATAGGCTCATTACTGGCCAGCGCCTCGGTAATGACAGGACCGAGTTGATCGGGATCGGTAATGCGCACGCCGCGTATCCCAAAGGCTTCTGCGATGGCAACGGCATCCATTGTATTGGAGAAATCGACACCCAGATACCGTTTGTCATAGTAGAGACGCTGCAGCATCTTAATCCACCCAAAGCTGCCGTTATTGAACAGGATGATGGTAATGGGCAGATGCAGGCCGGCAATGGTGGCGAGTTCCGTACCTGACATGCCGAATGAACCGTCTCCCACTAGTCCAACGACTCGTTCCTGCGGTCTGGCGAGAGCCGCGCCGACCGTTGCAGGCAAGGCATAGCCCAGGCCACCGTGAGCGCGTGGAATGACGATGGAACGCCCCGGACGCCTGGTACGGAATTGGGACGCCGTGAAGGGAGTCATCGTGCCCGGGTCGGCAACGATCACAACATCACTGGGCGTGTGCTGCCAGAGAGCATTGATCACGCGCTGTGGTGTAATCGGGACATCGCTACACGCTGCTCGTTCAGCAACCTCCATCCAGAACGGCGCTGCACGTTGCTCCAATTTCTGTGCAGACCATTGACGCTCTGGCGCTGAGATTGTGCGGCTGCTTGCGATCTCCAACAGTGCGGCAAAGGACTCTTTCAGATCGCCACAGGCTGCGATTGTCGCAGGTACGTTGTTTCCCAACTCATGTGGATCGATATCGATCTGAAGCACTGTAACGGATCGTCCAGGTGCTGGAATCGTGCCCTTCAAGGTAACGAGCGAATTGACTTTCGTCCCGAGATAGAAGAGACAATCTGTCTCGGCCAGGAGCTGATTGGCGTAGGGACGGCCCCCATTGCCACCGATCACGCCAACGCTCCATGCATGCATCTCATTGATGCTGCCCTTCCCATTGATGGTCGTTGCGACGGGAATAGCCAGGGTTTCGGCGATTCTCGTGATCTCGCCCCAGGCGCCCGAAAGCACTGCTCCACCTCCGGCAACGATGAGCGGGCGCTTCGCTGCCAGCAAGGCGTCTAGCATCCTTTCGAGCGAGTCCCTGGGCGCTTGTGTTCGGTAGGAGGGATAGCAGCTGCAAGCAGGCTCGGCATAGATTTCAGCATGCTGCGCCTCTTCCATCAGCACATCTTCCGGAAGGACGACATGGACCGCACCACCGCGACCGCTGGTAGCCGCGCGGAACGCCTTCCGAACGATATCGGGGAGCATCTGCGGCCGTTTCACTACGGCGCTCCACTTCGTAGCGGCCTGCAAAAGGCGCTGCTGGTCGATGGCAGTGAGCGCTCCCTTGCCTTCATCGGTGATGGGCACATCGGAGGTGAAGACGACCATGGCTACCGAAGATCCGTTCGCTTCGGCCACCCCTGGGATGACATAGGTTGCGCCACCACCGCTTGGTGCCTCGGTGATCCCCGGTTTGTACGCCAGGCGAGCGTAGGCATCGGCCATAAACGCCGCCGAACGCTCGTCGCGTGCCATGATGTGCGTGATTTCCCCGCGAGCGGCATAAAGCGCGTCGTAGAGAGCCATCGTGGTATCACCGGGTACTCCAAAGATGTATTCAACTCCGTATTCCTTGAGCAGTGCGACAAGAACCTGGGCGGTATTCATTTTCTCTCCTCGTCATAGCTATTGGGATCTATTGACTCATCTCTAAGTATACACCGGGGTTTCCCTCCGGTCAGGAGTATAGAGGTCAAAATGCAGACACCTCACAGCAAGGTCAAAGAAGTGGTGGTGGACTGTGGTATACAATAGAGGCACAAGTGCAGGTTCTGCAAGGAAAGCTGGTGTATGTTTATGACGTCAGAGCAGATAATCGCTGACTTGAAACAGCGTGCAAACTCCCAGGCTGTCGAGGGCATGGCCAGGTTTGGCATCAGACCTGCCCAGGCGTTGGGCATCTCGATTCCCACTGTGTTGGCTACTTGGTACATCTGTTCTCGTATTTAGCGTTTTGCGCCTCATTGAACGAGCTTTCTTGTCAAAGCACGCGGCAGAAAAGTACCATCAATACGGTTTAGAATCCATTGACTTTCTGCTGTTCTGCCTCTTTTGATGAAGGAGATGTTCAGTTGGCGTTTCGTCTGGTCATTACCATCAAGCAACGAGTTTGTCTCAGCTTTCACGCGCTCCAAAAACGTTTTCTATGTTGGATCAAATCACCGGCAACCTCTCTTTTACTCGGCACGCTCGCCGATCTGACCAGAGAAAAGTCCGAACTCATGGCAGAAAACGCGCTCTTACGACAACAGCTGATCATCCTTCGTCGACAGGTCAAACGACCCGTCTGTCGGAAGACGGACCGATTTCTCCTGGTGCTGCTGGCCAGGATGGTTCGGACTTGGAAACAGGCCCTCTTCCTGGTCCAGCCAGAGACGGATCTCGCGCTGGCATCGTGAGCTCTTACGCATGTTCTGGAAACGCAAATCCAAGGCACACGCGAGAAAGCCGCGACTCTCGCCCGAGACGATCAGCTTGATCAAAGAGATGGCGGCGAACAACCGACTTTGGGGAGCGGAACGTATCCGCGGTGAATTGCTCAAGCTGGATATTCGGGTGAGTAAACTGACGATTCAGAAGTATATGCGGCACGTTCGTCGAAAACGGCCGGGTGGGCAGAGCTGGAAAACGTTCCTCCGCACTCATGCGGCAGAGGTGTCGGGGGTGGGGCCTGTGATTTCCTCCACGTCCCTGCCCTTTTCTTCCGTCCGCTCTTTGCTTTCTTCGACACCCTCGCTGAAGTCGCGGAAGGCGGATCCATGTGAATGTGACCCGAACCCCGACCGATCCCTGGGTCGCGCAACAGTTGCGGGAAGCGTGAGGCGAGAATGCCTGGATCATTTCCTGATTTTCCATGAGAAACAACTCTGCCGGCTTCTCAAAGGGTATGTTGTCTACTTCAATCAAGCCCGACCCCATCAAGGGCTTGGGCAGCGGATTCCGGATCTGCCAGTGCATGCTGCTCCTTCACTGAACCAGTCAAACAAGGTGATCGCCGCTCCCGTGTTGGGTGGGTTACACCATGAGTATCAAAGAACAGCATAAACCGTGAAAGTCCTATACACCAAAGGTGAGTGAAAGAGACTTGACAGAATGTGAGACCGTATCAAGAGTATTGCGCGTTATGGTCCTCCCTCTCCTACTTTCCTTCCATGACAAGAAGAAGACGTCATCTTTTTGCCTGGTTGCCCAGGTATCCACCTGCCTATTCATTGAGGAGACTTGCCCATTCTCGATTTTTGGGCACAGGTCTCCGATTTTTCTGAACGGATGTCCCAAATAGCCAGCACAAGCCAGCACAGCCATAAGAAGGTATACCACAAAATAGTCGACTTGTAATGTGATCACATACCTTGACTTTCGATTATCGATAATCTATATTAGAATACAGGGTAGTTTACGCAAACGCGGGCTCCTTCAAATGTATGTATTTGTATTTCGAAGTCGTTCTATTTCAGGGAGGAGGTCTCATGGTCACGACTGAAAACGAGGTCCTCGGTACTTTCTACGGCGATGAAGAGTTTCCCATCCAATGGGAAGAAGGCGAACGGGAACTCTTCTGGATCTACGACGACCTGCATATTCCGAACCCTGTATCTCCGATGTTCTTTGATATTGGCGGCTGGTGGCTTACCTGTGACCACATGTTCCGCCGTTTCGGCACACCCTTTGCCTCTGACTGGATAGCAAAGAATATTAACGGCTATGTGTACACTGCTGCCGTCCCCGCTGATTCTTTGCTGCGTGCCGAGGCGACAGAGTACCAGAGCCGCTATGTTCCCCGTGTTCCGCGTGATCCATCTTATCCCGAACGCATCGGCGCCTATATGGGTGCGGTGTTGCCGCACTACGCTCAAAACTTCCTGGATTGGTGGCGCGAGCGACTGCGGCCCGAAATGGAGCGCAACTTCGCCTACCTGGATAATTACAATACGGAGCGGGCAAGCCTCATCGAGCTGGCCGTCCTGATTGAAGATGCCATCGACATCCACGACCGGCACTGGAAGATCCACTGGATGCTCAATTTTGCCCAGTTCTCTTCCACCCTCAATCTGAATGCCACGATCCAGCAAGTCAAGGGTGAGGTTGATCCCAACCTCATGGGTCGTCTACAAAGCTCTGTTGAGGACCGCAACTGGGATTCAATTGAGGAACTATGGAAAATCAAAGAAGAGGTTAAGGCAGATGCCGAACTTGCCCAGGCCTTCAAAGCTGAGACCGCTGGTGACATCCTACGGAACTTGCGAGCCTCGGAACGAGGGCGTCGCCTGATCGCTGAGCGTATCGAACCCTACCAGCAGGCGTTCGGGTACAAGGCCATCTGGTCGCACGAGTTCGCCTTCCCTACGTGGAAAGAGAACCCCACACCGATTATCGAGATGGTGCGAGGCTATCTCGAAACGGATTACGATTACCCGAAGACGATTAACGCCGTCAGGGAGGACCTTGACAAAGCCATCCATGAATTGATGGATGATGTCCCACCGGGAGAGGGACGAGATAAACTACAAACAGCGCTTGATTTGTCATTGCGTATGAATCCGCTCACGCCCGATCATCACTTTTACATTGACCAGGGAACCAACGCACGCTTACGCATTCTCTTGATTGCCATTGGCAAGAAGCTCGTTCAGGCGGATTTACTCGATGAACCAGAGGACGTGATGTACTTACGTTACAACGAGTTGCGTTTGCTCATGACCAATCCCGCGTCGGTGGATGCACGGCCACTTGTTTCGAAGCTTCGCGATGAGCGCGAGCGGGCCTACCACATCCGCCCGCGAGAATGGGTTGGCACGGCCACGAAGACAGCCCTGGCATTTCCCTACAACGCGCTGTGGGGCTTCCCAGAGAAGTTCTATAAAGAACCTCCCACGAAAACTGGAGAGGTCAGAGGGCTTGCAGCTTCTCCCGGCGTGATCGAAGGACAAGCGCGCAATGTGACTTCGCTTGAACAGTTCGATCAGGTCCACGAGGGAGAAATTCTTGTCTGTAGGATGACTAATCCCGCCTGGGTGGTGCTGTTCACCAAGATCGTGGGCCTAGTTACTGATGCGGGCGGTGTGACCTCGCATCCAGCGGTCGTCTCGCGCGAGTTTGGCATACCCGCCGTCGTTGGCACATCGAACGCCACGGAGCGTATCAAGACAGGTGATCGCATCCGCGTGAATGGTTCCACTGGCGTTGTGGAGGTCCTGGCGTGAACGTAAACCGCACGAGTTTACGAACGCAAATCAAGGAGATTCTGCTCGCACGTATTCTTGATGGTGAGTATCAGCCGGGGGATCGGCTTGTCGAAATGCAAATCGCACAGGAGTTTGGCATCAGCCAGGCTCCTGTGCGGGAGTCCTTGCGGGAACTGGAAGCCCTGGGCTTCGTAGAATCGGAGCCATATCGCGGAACACGGATAAGAGCGGTTACAAAAGCAGAGCTAACCGAAATTTACCCAGTGCGTGCTGCACTTGAAGAGGTGGCTGCACGAGCGGCAGCACAACGCCTTGCTGGTAGAATCGAGGTGCTTGCAGCCGAACTCGCAGCTATGCACCAGGCTGCAGAGAAGGGTGACTTATACGAGCAGGTGCAGCACGACGTCGAATTCCACCGCCTGATCGTAGAAGCTTCTGGCAATCGCGTCTTGCAAGACGTATGGAGATCGCTCCGTATTGAAGCACGTACGCTGATCAGTGCCCTCAAGACTCATCTAGGTGGGCACGAAATTGCCGAGATGCACCGACCTGTGCTTGAGGCACTTGCTGAGGGAGATGCTGAGAAGGCTGCTATGCTATTACGCAAACATGTCGAGTACTTTGGTGAATTGATCTTGAAAGGAGAACCTCTATGACGCGCCTCGTCGATTTGTCTATGCCAGTGCATCGCGACATGATTACCTTTCCGCAAATACCGCCGCCCACGTTACTGATGTACGAGAGCTGGACTGAGTTCGCCGAGCGCATCGGTGCCGCCGCCCAGGGGGCAAAATGGCTCACTGCATCATATCTCATCATCCAAAGCGATCACGTCGGAACGCATTGTGATGCCGTGAAACACATTCGAGGCCCCGAAGCTCCGGGACCCGAAGGGATTCCGCTCGCATACTGCTACTCCGATGGGGTTGTACTCGACTTCCGGCACAAGCCGTATGGTTCGCGTATCAGTGTCGCCGACGTTGACGAGGCACTCGAGAAGATTGGCTATACGCTTAAGGAGCGGGATATCGTACTCATTCAAACGGGTGCATCGGCATACAACACGGAGAAACGCTACCTGACCGACCACTGCGGGATGACTGCTGAGGCAACACATTACCTGATCTCGCAAGGGGTACGCATGATGGGGACCGATGCCGTCACCTTTGATCCGCCCGTCTGGGCGATGTTCGAACAGAAGCATTTCTGGGAGGCCCACCTTGTCATGATGGATAAAGATTACTGGCATATCGAAAATTTAATGAACCTGGATAAGCTTCCGCCGCATGGTTTTAAGTTGTCCGTGTTCCCCATCAAGTGGATTGGCACAACGGCTGCACCTGTGCGGGCCGTAGCAATCATCGAGGAGTAAGTGCCAGATTTATCGCTCTCCCAAGTCGTTCATCGAGGGATCATTGATGAGCAATACCATCATTCTCTGGTTTACAGACGAAGCCTGCAGGGATGTTCGCCTTGCCGGTGGCAAAGGAGCAAGTCTGGCAGCGATGACTGCTGAAGGGCTCCCCGTACCGCCTGGTTTCGTCATCCCTGCCTATATGCTTGAGCAATCAGTTGACGCCGAACAACTACGCGAACTGGTGTTGGTTCACGATTATAGGGAGGCTCAAGCGCTGGTACAGCAGGCCGAGCCACCGCGTGAGGTTATCATTGACTGCTACGAGCGACTGGGCGGTGGCAAGGTTGCAGTGCGCTCTTCGGCCTGTGCAGAGGACTCCGAGACGGCAAGCTATGCGGGCCAGCAAGAAACATACCTGAACGTCTGCGGTGGTGACGAGGTGTGTGCCCGCGTCGTCGATTGCTGGGCCTCTTTCTTTAGCGAACGTGCCCTCTTTTACCGCTTCCGCAAAGGCTCGCTCATGGATCTGGGTATGGCTGTGGTTGTGCAGAAGATGCTTGATCCGGTCAAATCGGGCGTCATCTTCACCGTCGATCCTGTCAACCGCCGCCGTGACCGCATGATTATCGAGGCGGTTTTCGGACTTGGCGAGCAAGTAGTATCGGGCACAGTCACTCCTGATCATTATGTCGTCGATCATAGCGGTAACATAAAACGTGAGCATATTGTCAATAGGCGTGTGCTTGAACCAGAAGAGATACGCCCGCTCGTAGCGCTCGGCTCAAAGCTGGCAATACACTTTGGCGCTCCACAGGACATCGAATGGGCAATCGTAGAAGGAAAAATCTACCTGTTGCAGTCTCGACCAGTGACGACATTGTGATCACTAGGAGGAGTGCTCCATGGCAAGGAACGTTCCGGAATGGCTAGCACCAACAACGCTCGAAGAAGCATTGGACCTTCGCGCCAGGTACGGTGACGAGGTGACTGTCGTTGCCGGTGGCACCTTCATCGGCATCTTGATGAGCCAGAGAATTATGATGCCGACTGTGTTCCTGGCCCTTCGCAACATTCGTGAGCTAGCCTTCATTGTGGGCAACCTGTTCGACCGCACAACCGCAGGAGGGTTGCCTCTACGAATTGGTGCCATGACAACACACAGGGCGGTGGAACGCTCGGCTATCATCCGCCAGCATTGGCCCATTCTTGCGTATACCTTCTCGCTCGTTGCCAGTCCTCGCGTTCGTAACCAGGCAACGGTAGGCGGTGTGCTTGCTGACGCTGATCACGCATCTGATCCGCCCGCACTGCTGCATGCCCTCGACGCCAGGGCAATTGCACGAAGTGTGGGTGGCCAGCGAGAAATACCAGTAGAGGAGCTTATCACTGGCTACTACGAAACTTCTCTGCGTCCAAACGAGCTGTTGGTCGAAGTACGTATCCCGCCCGGCGTGGAGCGGGCCGTTTACCGCAAGTTCCGCTCACGTTCAAGTGAGGATCGTCCCTGTGTTGCTGTCGCGGCTGTACAGACTAACGGGAAACTTCGCGTGGTGGTTGGCGCAGTAGCTGAGCGACCTCAGTATTTCCCTGATATCTGTTCCCTCGCTAATAGCCAACAGCTCAGCCGTGAATTAGCGGCTGAGATTGGTTGTCGCTACGCAGAGTCCATCCATCCCATATCTGACGCGCGTGGTTCAGCCGAGTACCGTCGCCGTGTGATCGCCGTGGAAGTTAGGCGTGCTCTGGAGGACTTCCTCTCAGACCGCTTGAGCGAAGCTAACCGCGAGAGCGGCGTTGGCGGTCTGTATACAGTGGAGGAGGATTGACCATGAGTGATCCACGAGTGACCGGTGCTATCCGTTATGCACAGGATGTGGAATTCGAGGGAATGCTCCATGCACGCATTCTCCGCTCTCCCTATCCGCATGCGCGTGTTCTGCGTGTGGATACCTCGGCTGTATCAGATGATGTTGTGGTGCTCGCACCAGAAGATGTTCGAGACGTCGGCCATTACGGCTGCCAGATCAAGGACCAGACTGTGCTTGCCATAGATTGCGTTCGTTTCGCCGGTGACCCGGTTGCTGCTGTCGCTGCCCCAACGCGGCGCGAAGCTGAAGAGGCGCTCAACCTGATCGATGTGGAGTATGAAGAACTCCCAGCCGTCTATGATGCAGTCGAGGCAGTCTCCGAGGGTGCGCCGCTCGTCCATGAACATCATCCCATCTCTGATAATGATGCCGCCTACTTCGGTATGCGGCCACAGCAAGGTACCAATATTTGTCACCGTTTTCGCATCCGACACGGGGATGTACAAGAAGGCTTTGCCAACGCAGATGTGATCGTTGAAGAGACATTTCGAACGGCTGGCGCACAGCACGCCCACATGGAGCCCCACGCCTCTGTGGCTCTCTGGAAAGGAGATCGCCTCGAGATTTGGACTGGGACACAGACTCCTTTCAACTTGCGCATGGATCTCGCTGGTATCTTCGGTCTACTGGAAGACCGGATTCGCATCGTTTGTCCACCGATGGGTGGAGCGTTTGGCGCCAAGACCTTTGTGCGCTACGAGGCGATTGTCGCTTGTCTTGCGCGTAAGGCCGGCCGCCCGGTCAAGAACGTGCTGGACCGCAACGAGGAGTGGCTCACACTCAATCGTCACCCTGCAATCCTCCATATCAAACTCGGCGCTCGCGCTGACGGCATACTTGTTGCAAAACATGTCGAGTGCTGGGTGGATACGGGTGCCTATGCTGACTGCGGGCCGGGTGTAGCGCAGAAGATGGGCTATGCCGCCGTTGGGCCATATCGCATCCCGCATGTCCGGGTCGATTCCAACTGTATCTACACCAACCTGCCGCCCAACGGCGCATTTCGCGGTTACGGCGCGATGCAGGCGGTGTGGGCTTCAGAGCGCGCCATGGACATCCTGGCAAGGCGGCTCTATATCGATCCACTAGAACTCAGGCTCAAAAATGTCCTCGTGGATGGTGACCGCTTCTGCACGGGTGAAGTGATGCATGATGTCCACTTCATCGAGTGCCTCAAAGCCGCTGCGGAGAAGATCGGCTGGACAGAACATCGGCATGGCAAAGGGCTGTGCGTGCTCATGAAGGGCATGCAGACACCCAGCCGCGCCTCAATCGCGATCGCAGCCAATGAAGATGGGACATACGATGTTCATTGCGCCACTGCTGAAATGGGACAGGGAGCATGGCACTCGATCCGCTTGCTGGCCGCGGAACTTCTCGGTGTCGAGCCAGAATGCGTACATTTCCCCGTCCCAGACACGGATATTGTCCCCTACGATACACGCACCACATCGAGCCGCTCGACGTACATGATGGGACGAGCTCTGGTAGAGGCGGTGCGTGACCTCAAGAAGAGAGGCGAAATTGGCTATGGTGAGTGTGTGAATACAGGGGGACTTGATCCAGATACCGGCCAGGGCATTGCCTCGTCGCACTGGCACCAGGGTGCTGGCGCCGCCGAGGTACGAGTTGACGAGGAGACGGGAAAGTTCGAAGTAGTCAAGCTCTACACCTCGATCTACGCCGGTCGCGTGGTCAACCGCCCAGGTGCCGAGCTGCAAAACGAAGGCTCGATGATGATGGGCCTGGGCACGGCACTGTTTGAGGAAATGGCCTTTGCGGACGGGCAGGTGATGAATGCGAACCTGTCTGACTATAACATCCCCGCGGCAGCGGACCTGCCTGATCTAACCTATGACCTGGTTGAGCAAGAAAGAGCCGAAATCCACGGCCTGGGCGAGACAGCCCTTCCCCCTGTGCCAGCGGCCATCGGGAATGCGCTCCACTCGCTAGGCATACACGTTACCGAACTCCCCATGTCAGCGGAGAGGGTTCTGCACGCGATCGACCGGCGAAACGCAGGAGCACAATCTCTCACACCCGAAACGAACACAGACGAGGAAGTAGCAGCGCAATCCGAACAGATGGAGAAAGGAAGCGATTGATGCAGATTCACTTCAAGGTCAATGGAGTCCCTGCCGAGGTTGAGGCAAGCCCAGATGAAATGCTGCTAGAGGTGCTGCGCCGCGATCTCGTCCTGAGAAGTGTCAGGGCAACGTGCGGCGTCGGGATTTGCGGGGCCTGCACTGCGCTTGTCAATGGCGAGCCAATTTCAACGTGCATCTTCCTGGCTCCACTTGCTGAGGGCTGTGAGATTATCACTGCTGAGGGATTGGGTGGAGATCACCCGGTACAGCGAGCGTTTGAGGAGGAATATGCCTTCCAGTGTGGTTACTGTACACCAGGAATGATCTTGACGATCATAGCGCTGCTCGAGGAGAATCCAAGTCCCTCTGACGAGGAGATCAAGGTGACACTGGGCGGGAATCTCTGCCGCTGTGGATGCTATCTCAAGATTATCAATGCCGCGAAGAGGGCAGCCGCAGCATATTCCAGCGGCACAGCGCCCACTCGCTAGGCATGTGTGGGCGCTTGTTAGAGTGCCCGCGAACTGGAGGAAGCAGATGAAGCTAGTTACATACGACGCCGGGAGGGGTCCCCGCGTGGGAGCGCTTGAGAACGGAGAGATTATAGACCTCGGCTTCGATGGCAACATGGTCGCCTTCATCGAGGCGAGAGCTCCGGTGGGCAAACGCACCCGTGTGGGGCAGGCGCGGCTGCTCGCCCCGCTGCGACCACGCTCCATGCGAGACTTTCTCTCGTTCGAGGGGCACCTGCACAACGCGCTTAGCCGGCTGGGAAGGCCGATTCCCTCGGAATGGTTTGAGGTGCCCGCGTACTACAAGGGTATGCCGGATACCGTGATTGGCCCGGAAGAAGAGATTCCCTGGCCCGCGTACACCGGCAAGCTTGACTATGAACTGGAGCTGGCCGCCATTATTGGTCGGCGGGGCAGGAACATCTCAAAGGAAGACGCTCTCAGTTACGTTTTCGGCTACACGATCTGGAACGACATGTCGGCACGCGACGTACAGATACGCGAGCTGCCCATCAGCATGGGGCCCGCCAAGGCCAAGGACTGGGATGGCTCCAACGTGCTTGGGCCATGCATCGTCACTACCGACGAGCAGGACGCGGGTAACCTGCGCATGACGGTGCGTATCAATGGCGAGGTGCGGGGGGAAGACAATTCAGGGCACATGCACCACACCTTCGCCGATATGATTGCCTATGCAGCTCAGGCGCAGACGCTCTGCCCGGGCGAGGTCTTCGGGTCCGGCACCGCTGCTGGCGGCTCTGGCATCGAACTGGATCGCTGGCTGCAAGAGGGCGATGTCATAGAGATGGAGATTGAAGGTATCGGAGTATTACGTAACCGCGTCGGAAAGAGAGGAGCATAACCATGGCGTATGTCGTAGCTGCAATTTGGAGAGCAAAAGAAGGCCAGGCAGACACCATCTTGCGGGTGATCGAGAAAATGACACCCCTATCTCGCCAGGAGTCTGGATGCCTGTTTTACCAGGCGCATCGTTCACCGACGGACCCGCATCTCTTTTTCCTGTACGAACAGTACGTAGACGCAGCGGGGTACGAGGCCCACATGGCAACACCACACTTCGAGCAATATGTCAGAGGAGAGGCAATTCCCAACCTGGAGAGCCGCGAACGAGCTTTCTATGAGACGATCTAAGGAAAGATGGTGAACAGATATGTCAAGAATTATCGATCTCAGCCCGCGGGTGCCACAAGGGTTTATGGGCCCACCCTCAACCAATATCGGCCTACAGTTTGAGGTGCGAACAAAACGGAGTGGGTCAAGCTACTGGCAATCGGGGCAAGTGTTCATGAGCCTGCACACGGGTTGTCACGTAGAATCGGCTCTGCACTGTTTTGAAAACGGTGAGCCTATCGACCAGGTCGGCCTTGAGCAGGTGATTGGCAGCGCCGTCGTGCTAGATCTCACGCCGGTCGCTGAGAGAGCATTGATTGATGTTGCAGACCTGGAACGGGCATATGAGCGGCTAAGGGCTCAACACGAAACGATCAAAGCGGGAGATATTCTCCTGCTACATACAGATTGGGCACAGCGAGCTATTGGCACGCCTATCTACTTCCCGCAATCACCTGGTCTAACGGAAGCCGCGGCTCGTTGGCTTGTGGAGAAGCAACCGAAGTGTATCGGCTGCGACTTCTTCGAGGAACCGGCTGCCAGGGAACCAGGATGGACAGCAGACCAGTTCGTTGTTCACCGGGCGATACTCGGTGCGAACATTCCACTGGTAGAAGGACTCGTCAACCTGGCTCAATTGCCGCCGCGCTGCCAGTTCTTTGCGCCATTCTACCATTTCGCGGGCATTGATAGTGCTCCAGCCCGCGCTTTTGCACTGGTCGAGGAATGAGGAACCATGAGGACAAATGCACCGCTGCGGGTTCACTGGATGCGGCACGCTAAAGTGGCCTCACACCAGGGCAATCTTCCCCTCACTAGCGAGGGGCGAAGGCAGGTGGAGGATGCCGGGCGACACTTCAGCAGGAAATTAGTTCCTGGTGAAGTGGTCTCGCTATTGCATTCCCCTACGCGGCTTTTGTGCAGCCCCCGACCGCATCGGGTACTGGGTCTGCCATCCGAACCCGCCTGGAGAAGATGCAGACACGGTGGCGCGGCGTTTGTTGGCAGCGAGGTCAATAGCTATTGCCGCACCCAGCGACCAGCCACTGACAACGATCTGCGCGGGAGGGACATGCAGGGTCTCGGTGAGGTAGCGATAGGCTGCCTCCGCTGCCTCGTAGCATCCAGACTCGCTCGCCTGGCCGCTGCTCATTCCGTATCCCAGGTACTCAGGAATGAGGACAGTGAGGCCAAACCGCCGAAATCGTGCAAATTCAGAGTAGGAGGTCTGAAGATCCATCTCATTGCCATAGCAGTATACGAGTTAGCATGGTTCGAATGCGCGAGGCGATGGGTGTCCAGCAGACAACACCCCTTCACCAACCAGGAGACCAGCTTGCTCGCCGCTCCTGGTCGTGCAGGAGATAACAGACGAGCCTGCATGGGCTCGCGCCAAGGCTTCCTCTGTCGTCTTCGTCAGGCTTCCCCGGAAAATGATCGTCGTCTCGGTGTGTACACAAGCACTCCTCCAAGCTATAGGATTCTTCAGTCTCGCATTATCTCGCTGAAAATGGTGCTCTCGATAGAGTATACTCAATACAAGGAATAAAAGCAGTTGGTCGACTAGGCACTCCTAGGAGGACAGACGTGTTAAGCGGTAGCGATACACCTCTACAAAGCGAGATCTTCAGGCCATTAGGAGCCAGGACATATGAGGTGGAAGGAGGAGCTATTATGGTGGCGTGGAAAGCCTTTCCGCCCTTAGAAACAGCCGCTTCACACGAGTGTCCGCCTTCACACAGCGCTCTGATCTATCTTCCTGGCTGGAGCTTTACGGAACGCACCACGGCCATAGCGCCCCTGTGCCAGGCAGCGGCAGATTATGCGCATGAGATGACCTATGCAGTGGATACGAGGGCGGCAGCTCTTATTCCTCACTCGCTTGCCTGCGAAGCCGAAGCGGTTCGTCGATGGCTTCGAGAAAGCGGGATCGCCACGGTCACGCTCATTGGCGATTCGCAGGGCGGAGCGCAAGCCATACACTTGACCGTGCTCTTGCAAGAAAGCAGTCCAGACATCGAGGTCAAGGCGTTGGTGCTCTATAACCCGGTCGGCCTCTACGACCAACCGATCAGGACCTTGTTAAGAAACTATGTCCTAGAAGGGCAGAAGTTACGAAGGGATGTGGCACGCATGGCGAACGCAAAGGAAGTGAGCAGCTTGCTCCAACACAACCTCACAGAAGGTGCCCGTGTCATTGTGCGAGAACTGCTGCGTTCTCATGTCCAATATCCGCGCCGATTACTCAATGAAATCAAGGAAATGGCCCAAGCCAACCCGCACCTCACCGAGATCAGAGTACCTGTGATCTTAGTACAGGGAGCAAGCGATTTGCTATCACATCCGGCGCGGATCATTCCTGCGCAAGCAGGGGGAGGCGAAACCCAGCCCTCTTCTTATCTCAAGGACAGACACGAGCGGGAACACTTTCTCCAACGACATGTCTTTCCTCAGAGTCCTTATGTGAAAATGCTCGTGGTAGAGAAAATGGGCTATCATGCTTTGCCCTCCCTGCGACCAAAAGAGGTGGTGCACGCTTCTCTGTATCTGCTAAAGAGATGGAAAAGAACGCAAGAGCAACCAGCTGTCCAGCATCCGATTGTCCAGACGCGGTGACTTGAAAAACGGGTTGCTCGCTCATTTGTCCCTCCATGAACTGAAGAACATGCGAGATGAGAGTATACTCCAAATTCTGTTCGCTAAGAGAGCGATGGATTCTGTTCCAAAACCAGGAAGTAAACAGTCATGCGGGAAACTTTCTCGCCACCCTGTCTGGTGTGTAGTTGGCGAAGAAAAAGAACGGGTAGAGCCGTCATTGATGGCCTTTTTTAGAACGGATACCCCAAGTGGCCAGCACAGGGCTCCAAATCGCTCGCGTCTTCTGCTGTGGCTAACAGCCTGGCATATTGTTCTGGTAGGTAAACAGCCACGGCTATTGGTATGCGTGAAGTACTCAATCACCTCTCTGACCAGAACATCATAGATCGTGAACGCTGCGATGTAATCCTCGTATTCGACAAACTCATCGGCGATAGATTTGATGCTGTTTCTTCTACCACCCTGCGGTATTTCTCTTTTTCCTGAGACTGGATATGTAGACCCTGCCCCAGTAGAGTATACAAAGCTGGTACAATGATATCGAAGGAAAGGTGGATGATGCTTCTTATGGCATTGTAGATATTCCCCAGCTATGAGCTCTTCTGAGAAGAAGGAGTGTGCTACAATGGAAGATCGAGAACAGATACAACAAGAGTGCCTCCTGGCAGCACTGCAATACTTTGACCCGGCCTTGATGGAACTCCAGCTTGACCAGGAAGAGCAGGCCAGCTACACGCATAAATTTTTTGTGATGACGAAGGACGCAGGAGCCATTATCTATCGGATAAGTGCAGGTCAGTATGCTGTAACCGGGCACATTATACCTGACGGTTCAGAGCGCGAGCAGGAAATGAACGGTCCTGTTGATCTTGTCATTCAGGGTATACCCGCTGATATACCATTACCCGTGGATGCTCTCTGTCGTTCTCGGCTCCATCACGCTGTCACTGAACTGCTTCATAAAACACATCTGAAGGACCTCAAGATCACAGTCGCGACAGCTTCTGGCCTGCTTGATGGGCATGCAGGCTCCTCTCTAGAGGCGGAAACTACAGGTCAAACGAGATCGAGTGACGATCCTCCAATTGAGATACGGGCTCTCCAGTATAAAGCGCAACAGCCGTTCTTTACTTTTGAGCAGTTAGTTGTCCCGGACGCTCTCATGGAAGATCTCCTCTCAGCCGTTGAGGTCATACGGGTAGAGCGTAAGGTCTTCGACGAGTGGGGACTCCGGAAAATTCAGCCCTTTCCGCACACTGCTCTGAATTTTCATGGACCGCCAGGTACAGGAAAAACGCTGGCGGCTCATGCCATCGCCCACGGCCTCAATCGATCCATCTTGGTTGCCAGCTATGCGGAGATTGAGAGCAAGTTTCATGGGGAGGGACCGAAAAATATTAAAGCGATCTTTCATGCAGCGGAGAGAGATCATGCGATCCTTTTTATCGATGAAGCTGATTCGTTGCTCTCCAAGAGACTCACCGAGGTTACACAAGGTTCTGAGCAGGCCATTAACTCGATGCGCAGCCAGTTGTTCATCTGTCTGCAGGAATTTCGTGGCGTGGTAATCTTTGCAACGAACCTGGTCGAGAACTATGACAAGGCGTTTGAGACGCGGGTCCGCTATCTTCACTTCCCACTGCCAGACGAACAATGCCGACGAGAGATCTGGCGTAGACATCTTGTGCCACAGCTACCATTGGCAGAGAACGTCTCTCCTGACCAACTTGCAGCGTATGCTGACGATATCTGTGGTCGAGATATAAGGAACGCAGTCATTGACGCAGCGGTTAGGGTGGCTCGAAACAGGAAAGATCATGTCGAACTACGTGACCTCAGCGAAGCTGTAGACCGGATTAAGGCTGCGAGAGTCGTCGTCAAGTCTCATGAGGGTCAGAAGTGAGTCCCCAAGGAAAAGACAGAAGTAACCACTCCACATAACGTGTGTGGCATTTGAAAAACAGCTATGTTGTGGTCTTCAAAGTTGCGTTGACAGTGCTCCAGGATAGTGGTAGGAGCTTGAAGAAGAGGCCACGAACAGTGCTCATGACCTCTTCTCCTCCCGCTCGTGATTTCCCGCTAACTCTTCGCTCAGACGGTGATCATGCCATGCGGGTTGAAGACGAACTTTTTAGCAGCGCCCTTGTCGAAGTCTGTGTAGCCCTCGGAAGCCTGTTCCAAGGGAATGATGGTGGCGTTGACCGCCTTGGCGATCTGCACCTTGTCGTGCAGGATCGCATTCATCAACTGCCGATGGTAGCGCATGACGGGGCACTGACCAGTGGTAAAGGAGAGGGACTTGGCCCAGCCCAGACCGATACGGACACCCAGCTGGCCTATCTTGGCGTTCTCGTCAATTCCGCCCGGGTCGCCGGTCACGTACAGACCTGGGATACCCACGCGCCCGGAAACTTGTGTGATGCTCATGACATCGTTGAGCACGGTAGCCGGAGCCTCTCCTGCACCCGCCCCATGACCGCGTGCCTCAAAGCCGACGCAGTCCACGGCTGCATCCACCACTGGCTCACCAACGATTTGCTCGATCATGTCGGGCAGTTCGCCGCTCTGTGTGAGATCGATGGTTTCGCAGCCAAAGCTACGTGCCTGCGCGAGTCGCTCTTTGTTCATATCGCCAACGATGACCACAGCAGCGCCGAGCAACTGTGCTGCCGCTGCGCTTGCCAAACCAACTGGTCCTGCTCCTGCAATATACACGGTCGACCCCGTTGTCACGCCAGCAGTGAAGGCTCCGTGGTAGCCGGTGGGGAAAATGTCTGAGAGCATCGTCAGATCCTTGATCTTTACCATCGCCTGGTCCTTGTCAGGAAACTTTAACAGGTTCCAGTCCGCATAGGGGACCATGACGTAATCAGCCTGGCCACCAACCCAGCCACCCATGTCCACGTAGCCGTAGGCAGCACCAGGGCGGGCGGGGTTGACGTTAAGGCAGACTCCCGTATTGCCCGATTTGCACATGCGGCAGCGTCCACAGGCGATGTTGAAAGGCACGGATACCAGGTCGCCCATCTTGATGAACTCGACATCTCTACCAAGTTCGATAACCTCACCGGTGATCTCATGACCCAGGGTTTGACCTTTAGGAGCAGTGGTGCGGCCCCGCACCATGTGCTGATCGCTGCCACAAATATTGGTGGCTACGATCTTCAGGATGACGCCATGATCGCATTTGCGGTTCTGTTCCGGCAACTCTAGCTTCGGATAGTCGATGTTTCGGACTTCGACCTTCCCAGGCTCCACATATGCAACACATCTATTATCCGCCATTTTGTTCTCCTCTCGATAGAATGCATCAGCACTGATGCATGTAGACTCACTATCTCAACATGGTCTTGTCCAATTGAGCAGGTGAGATACTTCAGAAGCACGGCCTACGAGGACAGGGGATTCCCTCAGCAGTATGTTCTAATATGTGACTACAGTTGTCTTCTTTCGTGCCACGTGGAGTTCTTGTGCGTCAGTTGAGTGAAATGTGTTAGCTTTCCAGACGGCTCAATCTGGCCCCAAAAGGAAAGTATAGCACAAAAGACTCAATTTATCAAGTCAACAATTGACTCAAAATGTACGAGTTGCCTTTAAGGATGTGATTTTTCCTTTAATGAAAAATGTATTTTAAATGGAAAATTTCTTAAAATACTTCCATATATCATTACCCCTGGCTGGCATCAAGTGATTTCCAGCTACAATCGCCATTGGGTAATAGATGCTTGTCTAGTACCCGATTTTCTTGGCACCGAAACAGAGCGATAAAATGAACTGAGCAAGGTTATGTCAAAATCTTGCTATACGACGCGCAATCAATGAGTTTATTGCACTTTCTCATCAGGAACATTTTAATAAAAAAGAAAGCCTACTTATAGATAATTCTATAAATAGGCTTTACGGAACCGGGTACTGCCCACTGTGTGGTGGATAAATCGTACATCTCTCCCACTCGCTTGACAGCTCTCTCGACTCGCCTTATCCTTGCTTCTCAAGGAGCTTTCTCTTCTCCCCATTTCAAGCAGCGAGGTTTTGTATGGTTGTGCTGGCTACTTAGGACATCCGTTCAGAAAATCGGCATGTTACACACGATTGAACAAGCTTTCTTGCCGAAGCATGTGAGATGCGAGTACAATCAATGAGGTCCATTCTACTTATGTTCTCTAACGACGCGCCTATTTTCATGAGGGAGAGATTCAATTCGTGCGATATATATTCATTTCAATAAAGCAACGAGTATGCTTCAGCTTTCACTCACTCCAAGAACGTTTTCTCCGTTGGATCAAACCACCCTCGACCTCCCTTTTGCTCAATACGCTCGCCGATCTTGGCAGAGGGAAATCCGAACTGCTTGCGGAAAACGCGCTGTTACGACAACAATTGATCATCCTTCGTCGACAGATCAAACGACCGGTCTACCAGAAGACAGATCGGTTTCTCCTGGTGCTTCTGGCCAGGATGGTCCGAACCTGGAAACAGGCGCTCTTCATCGTCCAGCCGGAAACGCTTCTGCGCTAGCATCGTGAGCTCTTCCATGTATTCTGGAAGCACAAATCCAATACGCACTTGAGAAAGCCGAGGCCTTCGCTTGAGACCATCAACTTGATCAAGGAGATGGCAGCAAACAATCGACGTCTTCGGAGCGGAACGTATTCGCGGTGAATTACTCAAGCTGGATATACCCGTGAGTAAGCGCACCATTCAGAAGTATATGAGGCCTGTTCGTTCAAAACGGCCCCGTGGACAAAATTGGAGGACGTTCTTGCGCAATCATGCGGCAGAGGTGTCGGGGGTGTGGGCCGGCGATTTCTTGCAGGTCAGTGATCTCTTCTTCCGTTCGCTCTTCGCCTTCTTCGACACCCTCGCTGAAATCGCGGAAGGTGATTCACGTGAATGTGACGCGATCTCCCATCGATCCTTGGGTGGCGCAACAGTTGCGAGAAGCAACTCCGTATGGGGAAAGACCGCGATATCTGATTCGAGATAATGACCGCAAATTCGGGCCGAATTTTGCACGTGTGGCAACAACGAGTGGCATCAAATTGCTACGAACACCGTACCGGACTCCGAAAGCGAATGCGATCTGTGAACGCTTCCTGGGGAGCGTGAGGCGAGAATGTCTAGATCATTTTCTGATCTTCCATGAGAAACAACTCTCCCGCCTCCTCAGGGCCTATATTTTGTACTTCAATCAAGCTCGACCTCATCAAGGGCTTGGGCAGCGGATCCCGGACCCGCCGACGCTTTCTGCCCCTTTCCCAAACCACCCAAACCAGGTGATTGCCGTTGCTGTGTTGAGTGGGTTACACCATGACTACCGAAGAGTGGCATAGACCGTGGAAGGCATGTTCATAACGGATGAGTGAAGGAGGCCCGGCGTACTCGGGTGGCCATAGCAAGGGA
>Ga0207684_10001168_pt1 | contig 29323 bp, 27 predicted proteins | sample KBSK5501metaG_FD_184342 | JGI IMG/M metagenome (GOLD analysis project Ga0207684, IMG submission 184342) | Corn, switchgrass and miscanthus rhizosphere microbial communities from Kellogg Biological Station, Michigan, USA - KBS K5-50-1 metaG... | ecosystem: Host-associated > Plants > Roots >...
GATCCAGGATCAGGTCGTCCACGCGCTCGCCTGGCTGACGCCGCAGGAGTTCATCGACGGGCTGGCGCTCGGGCAGCTCACGCCGGGGCCACCCGTCATGCTGGCGGCGTACGTCGGCTACAAGACCCTCGGGCTCATTGGTGGGGTCGTCGCCGCGGTGGCGATCTTCCTGCCGTCGTTCACGATGATGCTCGCGCTGCTACCGGTGTTCGAGCGCGTGCGAAGCATCACCTGGGCGCGCGCTGCGCTGCAGGGCATGGTGGCAGGCGTCATCGGCACGCTCGGAGTCGCGCTCGCCCGCCTCGCGCCGCACGCGGTCGTCGATCCGTTCGCGGCCGTGCTGTTCGCCGGCGCCGTCACGGTGCTGCCGGTGTGGCGGGTGGCGCCGCTCCGGATGGTCGCCGGTGGCGCCGTCCTCGGCATCGTGCGCCGGCGCCTTGCCGCCGCCTGGGGAATCTGACTTTCTGACCGCCCGCGAGTCCTCTTCGTGTGATGGTGCGGGCGGCAACACTCAACTTCAATCGGGAGGAATGGACATGCGATACCAGCTGACACCGATCAACACGCGCCCGTGGCTGCTCAATGGTCTGTCGCTGCGGCTCATCGAGAGCCACTACGAGAATCACTATGGCGGGGCTCTCCGGAGGTTGAACGCCATCACGGAACAGCTCGAGGCGCTCGACTTCGACAAGACTCCTGGCTATGTGGTCAACGGCCTGAAGCGTGAAGAGCTGATCGCGCTCAACTCCACGCTTCTTCACGAGCTGTACTTCGCCAGCATGGCGTTTGGCGATGGAAGGCCGACCGAGACGCTCGCCCAGGTACTCACCCGCGACTTCGGATCAGTGAAGCGTTGGCGCAGTGAGTTCGTCGCCATGGCGACGGGCTTGGCGGGCGGCTCCGGTTGGGTATTGCTCGTCTATGTTCCGCGAGATCGCCGGCTCATCAATCAGTATGCGGGCGATCACGGCCAGACCACGGCGGGGGGCATCCCGATCCTGGCTCTCGATATGTACGAGCATGCCTACCACATTGACTTCGGGGCGAACGCGAAGGCGTACATCGATACGTTCCTACGCAACATCGATTGGGTGTCGACACAGGCGCGCTATGAGGATGCGTCGAGAGTCGAGGCGCCCCGACCCCTCGTCCAGAAGGAATTCGGGGATCTCCCGGCTGTTGCCGTCGAGGAGGTCAAGGCCATGCTGGACTCCGGCGAGGCGGTCCAGATCATCGATGCTCGGCCGCGGTCCTACATTTCCCGCCAGCAGGACATCATGGATGGCGCCGTCTGGCGTGATCCGGAGCGCATCGAAGACTGGATCGGGGAGCTGTCGAAATCCGACCCGGTCGTGGTGTTCTGCGCCTACGGATTTCATGTGGGATGCAAGACGGCAATCGCGCTACGCGAGGCTGGATTCGACGCGAAGTACATGAAAGGTGGCCACTCGGCGTGGAAAGCGATCGGAGGCCCGCTAAAGCTGTATACGTAGCCTCATCTAAAAGGAGAAAGCCATGAAATGGGTGACCCGAGAAAAGGCGCGTGTCGACCGCATTGCGTGCCCATGGTTGATCAGCCGGTTTGTCGACCGTGAGGCGGTGTTCCTCTTCGTTCCCGCTAGCGAGGTGATGGAGGTGGCCGAGCGCGAGCAGGCGATTCCCTATGACGTCCCCGGGGTGGAGTTGGGGCATCATGGTGATCACTGCTCGTTTGATGCGTTCCTCGAGAAGTACGAGCTCGAGGATCCTGCACTCCGCGCGCTGGCGCTGATTGTGCGAGGCGCGGACACGTCTCAGCGCGACCTTACGCCGGAGTCGCGAGGACTCTACGCTCTGGCGACAGGGTTCCAGGCGACGAGCAAAGACGATTTCGAGAACATGGCGCGTCAGTTCCCGGCGTACGACGCCCTCTATGCCTTTTGCCGCGCGAACGAGCATCAGCAGCCCGCCGCTGGGCGGTAAGAGCCATGGATGCCATGGAGCTTCTCCGCACGCGCTTCTCGGCGTTGAAGCTCGGCGAGCCCGCGGCTTCGGCAGAGGCCGTCCAAGCCATGCTCGAGAGCGCGGGTCGTGCCCCGGACCACGGCCGACTCCAGCCCTGGCGCTTGATCCTCATTGAAGCGGACGCGCGCGTCGATTTTGGCAGAGTCCTTGCCGAATCGTTGTCTCGGCGGAACCCCATTGCCAACGAACAGGCCCTCGCTCGCGAGCGAGAGAAGGCATTGCGTGCACCTCTCATCATCGTGGTCGCAACGCGATGCGATCGGTCCGCGAAGATCCCTATCATCGAGCAGATCGTCTCCGCCGGCTGTGCGGCTCACAGCATCATGCTGGCCGCCGTTGCCGCAGGCCTGGGCGCGATGTGGAGAACCGGCGAGCCTGCCTACGACAATGCGGTGAAGAGCGCTCTCGGGATCGAGCCGGATGACCTCATCGTCGGCTTCATCTACGTGGGGACGGATATCGGCGGCCACGGAACCCGACCTGAGCGAGCGTTCCGCGAGTTCGCCCAACACTGGGCCCGCGACGGTGCGAAGCCATCGGGATCCTAAGGAGATCCAGCTTGCAGTGTCCGCGATGTCAGGCTGAGAACCGCGAAGGCCGCCGTTTCTGTGGCGAGTGCGGGTTATCGTTCGCCTCGACGTGCCCGGCTTGCGGTTTCCTGAACGAGGGCAGTGAGAAGTTCTGTGGCGGATGCGGCAGGTCAGTTACGTCGTCCGCAGCGCCCCCGGACCCGAAATTCCATTCCCCTCATGTTTACACGCCCAAGCACCTGGCCGAGAAGATCCTCACCTCGAAAAGCGCGCTGGAGGGCGAGCGCAAGCAGGTGACGGTGCTGTTTGCAGACCTCAAGGGCTCGATGGAGCTCCTGGCCAACCGCGATCCCGAGGAGGCGCGCAGGCTCCTCGACCCGGTGCTCGAGCGCATGATGGAGGCGGTCCACCGCTACGAGGGGACCGTGAACCAGGTGATGGGCGACGGGATCATGGCGCTGTTCGGGGCGCCCGTCGCCCACGAGGACCATGCCGTGCGAGCCTGCTACGCCGCCCTGCGCATGCAGGAGCTGGTGAAGGGTTACGCGGAACAGGCGTTCCGCACTCTCGGTGTCACGGTCAGGATACGGGTTGGGCTGAACTCCGGAGAGGTCGTGGTCCGCTCCATCCGCTCGGACCTCCGGATGGACTACTCGGCCGTTGGCCAGACCACCCATCTGGCCGCCCGCATGGAGCAGCTCGCTCCCCCGGGCGCGATCTGGATCACCGAGGAAACCCTCCGCCTGGCCGAGAACTTCGTGCAGGTCGAGGCCCTCGGCCCCGTGCCGGTACAGGGCCTCGACGCCCCCATCGAGGTCTTCGACGTGATCGGTGCAGGCCAGGTGAGGACACGGTTTCAAGCCGCCGCCCTTCGCGGCTTGAGCCGCTTCGTCGGGCGCGATGCGGAGATGGAGCAGCTCCACGGAGCGCTCCAAGGGGTGCGGCGCGGTCACGGCGAGGTCGTGGCCGTCGTGGGCGAGCCGGGCGTGGGCAAGTCCCGCCTCTTCCACGAGCTGACCCGCTCCCACCGTGTCGCCGGGTGCCGGATCCTCCAGGCCAGCGGTGTCTCGTATGGCCGGGCCACCAGCTATCTCCCCGTCATCGATCTCCTGAAGGCCTATTTCCGTATCGACGAGCGTGACGACACCCGCTCGATACGCGCCAAGGCCACCGGACATCTGCTCACCCTGGACGAGGCACTCAAGGACGTGGTCCCGCCTGTTCTCTGGCTTCTTGACGCCCTGCCAGCGGAGGACGGCCTCTGGGACCTCGAGCCGCCCCAGCGCCGCCAGCTCACGCTCGATGCGGTGAAGCGCCTGCTCCTCCGCGAGAGCCAGGTCCAGCCCCTCGTCCTCGTGTTGGAGGATCTCCACTGGATCGATTCGGAGACGCAAGGTCTACTCGACAACCTGGTGGAGAGCTTGCCCGCGGCACCAGTGCTGCTCCTCGTCAACTGTCGCCCCGAGTTCAGCCACGGCTGGGGTGGCAAGACCTACTACCGCCAGCTCAGGATCGACCCCTTGCCGCCCGAGAGCGCCAAGGAATTGCTCCTTGCCTTGGTGGGCGACGGCGCCGAGCTCGCCCCCCTCAAGCGTCTGCTGATCGAACGGACCGAGGGCAACCCATTCTTCCTCGAAGAGAGTGTCCGGACACTGGTGGAGACCGGGGCCCTCGCGGGCGAGCGCGGCGCCTACCGTCTGATCAAGGATGCCCTGGCCATCCAGGTCCCGGCGACGGTGCAGGCGCTGCTGGCCGGACGCATCGACCGGCTCCCACCGGCGGAGAAGCGCCTACTCCAGGCTGCCTCTGTGATCGGCAAAGACGTGCCGTTCGCTCTGCTCCAGGCCATCGTCGAGGACGGGGAAGGGGACCTTCGTCACGGTCTCGCGCACCTTCAAGGTGCCGAGTTCCTTTACGAGGCGCACCTCTTCCCGGAGCTCGAGTACAGCTTCAAACATGCCCTGACGCACGAAGTCGCCTACGCGAGCCTCTTGCAGGAGCAACGGATGGCGCTGCACCTGAGCATTCTGGAAACACTTGAGCGTCGACACGCCGACCCGCCGAGTGAGGAGGTCGAGCGTCTCGCTCGCCACGCGCTCGGCGCCGAGGCGTGGGACAAGGCGGCCAGGTACCTTCGGCAGGCGGCCCGAAGGACGATGGCCCGGTCTTCGTATGACGCGGCGGCCGTGTTGCTCCGGGATGCGCTGCGGGCACTCGAGCGGTTGCCCGAGACCCCTGAGACGCTCGCGCAGGCCATCGACGCACGACTCGAGTTGCGGGTCGCACTCATACCACTCGGGCGATATCAGGACGTTCTCGCGGTCATGCGCGAAGCCGAACATCTGGCGACCAGACTCGGCGATCGTGCCCGCCTGGGGCGGGTTCTGGCCGATATCTGCGCAAGGCTGAGAAACGTCGCCGGCGAGCACCTTCAAGCGATCGAGGTAGGACAGCGCGCCATGGCGATCGCGACGGAAACTGGAGATCGAGAGCTCGAGCGCGAGGCCCGGTACCGAACCGGCCAGGCATACTTCGCCATCGGCGACTTCCATCAGGCCCTCGACTTCCTTTCGCGGTGCGCGGAGGACCCGAGTGAAGGCCGTGGCGAGGAGTCGCCACTCTTCGCCTCGTGGTCACACAGCTGGCAGGCGCTGACGCTCTCGAGTCTCGGACGATTCGTCGATGCGAAATCGCATGCTCAGGAAGCACTCAGAGTGGGGGAGAGCGCTGATCACCCCTTCACTCTTGCCGAGGCCCTGACAGGTCTCGGTAGCGTGTCCCTTGCTCAGGGTGACCTCGCCCGGGCCATCGATGCGCTGGAGCGAGCGCGAGCCGTCATCCGTGAGTGGAACCTCCAGCCCTGGGCGGTCCTCGCCCGTCTCGGATATGCGTACGCGCTATCCGCGCGTCCTGACGAGGGCCGGCACCTTCTCGAGGAGGTCATACAGAACGCAACGACGATGAGCTCGATGGGCGTGGGACGGGCGATGCAGCTGGCGTGGCTCGGCGAGGCATATTTGCTCGAAGGGCGCTTCGACGACGCTTTGGAACGTGCGCAGCAGGCCGTGTCGCTGGCGCAGCGCCACCGGGAGCGCGGTCACGAGGCATGGGGTCTCCGCCTGCTCGGTGAAATCGTCTCTCGTCGCGATCCGTCTGCTGTCGAGACGGCGGAGGGCTACTACCAGGCAGCCTTGGCTCTGGCCAGCGAGCTCGGCATGCGTCCGCTCGTCGCCCACTGCCACTTCGACCTCGGCAAGCTCTTCCGGAAGACCGACAAGCAGGAGCAGGCCCGACAATATCTGACGAGCGCGACGGCAGCGTATCGGGAGATGAACATGCGCTTCTGGGGGGACCAGGCGGAGGCGGATACGCGGGAGTTGGCATGAGCGTCGTGGCGCTCATCGCCGTTATGCTGCTGCAGGCTGCAACGGGTCGTCCCGCGGCCAGCGTCGGGTTCCAGGACAGGCTTGGGTACCACTACGAAAGAACCGACAAATGCTCACCGTTCTGGACATTGTTCGCGAGATCAGAACTCCCCGCGTTCTCGCGGTATTCTCGCAGATGACGTAACCTCGGACGGTGGCCTGTACGGTAGCGTCAGTACGACCAGGAACTCGACCTGCAGCTTGAAGAACTCCATCAGCTTGCTGCGCGGTGCGGCTGGGCGGTCGTCAGCGAGTACACGGATGTCATCTCCAGCGCGAGCACGAAGCGCCGCGGGCTTAGGTTGCGACGCGTGAGGCTCGGCGAGCGGCGGTTACCCGAGCTGCTCGAGCAGCTCCTTCGCTTCCCTCAAGTCCTTGGTCTCGAGCCCCTCGGCGAACCACCCGCAGATGGGGGCCAGCAGAGCGCGAGCTTCGGCGCGCCGGTTGCGCGCCCCCCAGAGGCGTGCCAGGCTCGTGGTCGCGCGCAACTCGAACACCTTGCCGTCCTGCGCGCGCGCGATCTCGATGGCCTCCCGGAAACAGGCTTCGGGCGGACTCGGCCCGGCGGGGGGCTGCCAACAGGAGCTCCCCCTTCAGGCGGTGGAATTCCGGGAGGCTGAAGCGATCCGCATTCTTCTCTGACATGGCCAGCCCTTCCTCGAGCGCGGTCACGCCCTGCTCCATCTGCCCGCCTGCCAGGCACAGCGCCGCCATCCACGCAAGGAAGGTCGGCACGGTGTACTCGGTCCCCTTGGAGCGTACGCCGGCGATGCCCTCCCGAATGTCGGCGACGCCTTGCGCGAGCGACCCCTCGGCGGCCAACGCCCCGCCTCGAAAGATCTTCCCCACCGGAATGAAGGGCGCGAATCCCTTCTCCTGGCAATGCGCAATCATCGTCTCACCGGTCACACGCAGCTCGCTGCTGTCGCGGCGGAGCAAGGCGAGGATGCCCATCCCCCACAGGGCGATCGTGACGGAGAACGGATGCGACACCGCCTCCGCAAGGGCTAACCCGTCTCGACACATCGCGAGGGCCGTGTCGGGAAATCCGAGCTGCCACGCCGCGAGGGACCCGAACGACCGGCAACACATGCCCGGGTCGTGACCAGAGAACCGGTATGTCAGGCGATGGTCGCGGCCGCGATCATAGAGAGCCCGGCCCTGCTCCGCGTGGCGGCGAGCCGCCGCGAAATCCCCGGTGAAGGTCAGGGCGCTCCAGCCCAGATGGTGGGCTTCGATGAAGAACCCCGGATCATCTATTTTCTCCGCGAGAGCCAGAATGTTACCGGCCTGATCGCGCGCGGTTCGCAGGTCCCCCGAGATCATCTGATACTGACCCTGGCCGCGCAAGGCAACGAATAGCCCCCGCGCATCGCCCTCCTTGCCGGCTATGGCCGCGGCCGTCGCGAACGCGTTCGCCACCTCCGGATTGCCGAAGCCGCGCGTCGGCATCAGGCAGACACCAAGGGCATTCTGTAGGGATATGCCCAAGCGGCTGCGTGCCACTGTCTCTCCCATCGTCTCCAGAACCGCGAGCCCCTTCCTCAGGTGGCGCTCCGCCTCGATGTGGGCCGATCGCTGCATGGCCCTCTGGCTTGCCTCTTGCCAATGCGCGATCGCCGCCTCGGCCAGGCCCGCCTCGGTGTAGTGGTGCGCCAGCAGCTCTGGCTCGGCGTCCTTCAGGCTCGGGAACTGCTCCTCGACCGCCCGCGCAATCTTGCCGTGTAGCTCCTGTCGTCGGCTCTTGAGCAGGGAGTCGTAGGCCACGTCCTGCACCAGGGCGTGCTTGAACGTGTACACGGCCTTTGGAATCGTCCCATCCCGGAAGGCCAGCCCCGACTCCGTGAGCTGCTTCAGGCCGTGGTCGAGTTGTGCCCGGGGCACGGGGGCAACGGCGGCGATGAGCTCGTAGCTGAACCTGCGCCCGATGGCCGCTCCGACCTGCGCCATCTCCTTCACCGGTCCGAAGCGATCGAGGCGCGCCATCAGGGAGTCTCGCAGCGTCGCGGGGACGGTGACGGAGCGGGCGGCGCCGACGTAGTCGAACTGATCGCCCGCCTCCCTGAGCTCACCGGATTCGAGAATCGACTTGGTCAGCTCTTCCACGAACAGCGGCACCCCGTCGGCCTTGGCCAGGATCTGTTCGAGCAGGTCTACGGGGAGCGCTTTTCCGCCCGCCAGCGCGGTCACGATCGCGCTGCTCTGCGCGCGGGTCAGCTTCGAGAGATTCAGCGCCAAGACATGGCCATGCCCAGACCATAGCGACCGGAACTCCGGACGGTGGGTGAGCACGACGAGGAGAGGGATGCGGCGGACCCGATCGACGATGAGATCCAGTTCTTCCAGGCTGGTGGGATCGGCCCAGTGCGCATCCTCGAGCAGCATCACGGTGGGCTGGCGGCGCGCCATCGCCTCGATCATGTCGACGAGCGCTCGGATCGTCTCTTCCTTCTGGCGCTGCGGGGTCATGGCCAATGGCCCGTAGCGCTCCGCACACGCGATCGACAGCATGGTGGCGACCAAGCGGACGTCTTCGAGCGGGCGCCCGTACTGTCCCACCATCAACCTCTCGAGCTTGTCGAGCTTGGAGGATGCCGGTTCGTCGCGCCCGAGCCGGAGCGTCCGTTCGAGCGTGGCGATGGTGGGATAGAGCGGACTATCAACGTGGTACGGCGAGCACTGCAGGCGCAACGTGCTCTTGACCTGGTCCTGCAGGCGCTCGCGTAGCGCATCCAGGATGCGCGACTTGCCGATGCCCGGCTCTCCCGACAGCAGCACCACCTGGCCTTCGCCTTCCTGCGCCAGGTGCCAGCGCTCGGTGAGAAGTCCGATCTCCTGCTCTCGCCCCACGAGGGGCGACAGCCCAGACCGGGCCGCGGCTTCGAAGCGGCTGGCGGCGTCGCTCACCCCGACGATGCGCCAAGTGCGGGTCGGCTGGGCGATGCCCTTGAGGGCATGCTGCCCCATGTCCGCGTACTCGAAGCTGCCTCCCGCGAGCTGGCGCGTGCGATCGCTGATCACGACGGTGTCGGGCTCGGCCAACGCCTGCAGCCGCGCGGCCAGGTTGGGCGTGTCGCCGAGCGCGAGCCGCTCGTGTCGTGCCCCCCACCGACGTCGCCGACCACCACCACCCCGGTGTGGATGCCGATGCGCACCGTCAGCCGTGTCGGCGCATCGTCCCTCAGACGCGTCGGTTCGTGGATCGCGGAAATGATTCCGAGACCGGCACGCACCGCCCGCTGAGCGTCGTCCTCGTGGGCGACCGGATGGCTGAAGTAGACCAGGAGGCCATCACCCAGATACTGGGCGATGCGACCCCCGAAGGTCTCGATGACTCGAGCTGCGGACTCCTGGTAGGCGCGGATGACGTCACGCAGCTCCTCCGGATCAAGCCGTTCAGACAATGCCGTCGAGCCCACCAGGTCGCAGAACATCACCGTCAGCTGGCGGCGTTCGACTTCGATTCCTACCGCGCCAGCGGGGGCGGCGGTGGGTGGCGCCGGGCGCACTTCCGGTGTGGGGGCGAGCTCTCGCAGCTCAGCCCGATCGAGCTCGCCGATGGCCTTCAGGAGCATCTTGCGATGCCCCAGCGAGTGCACGCCCAACTCCCGCAGATCCTGATCGGTCAGGGTCGGGAGGAGAGATGGTGCGACGTCATTGTGCTCGAACGCCTCGGCATACTGCGACAGCCCGAGCTTGGAGAGCCACGCTTTGACGTCGTCCATGGAACGACCTCCACCCCTCGATGCCCGGCGCGGCGTGAGGGGGCCCTGGCATGGGTCGAAGACACCGAGCTACAAGGCGTGCCGACACCACCGCCCGTTGACAGGCCGGGTCAGGATAGCACAGGGGCGCGCTGGGCTGTTCAGCCGGCCAGGGTTGGCGGCCTACGCGGCGCTCCGTCCCGACGGTGCTCTGCGCGTCAGTCAGGCTCGAGTAGCGCTGAGGGGACGTGAGATCCCATCCGAGTCAACGGCGTCCAAGTAGTCCTTCGGGCTGAGAAAGCCCGTGGCGGACAACCGCCGTGGATCAGCGTGTAGAGGCTCATGACCCGTCCCTGCAGCTCGCCGGACGAGCCGAGCTGGAGCGCCGTGTTGCAGCCGGCCGCGGTGATCACGCCGGCGTATCCGAGCAGGAACAGGGCCACCGCGGTGAGCCAGACGTTCTCGACCAGGGACAGCGCCAGCAGCACCGAGCACGCGGCGGCCGCGCTGGCGTGGAGCAGGGCCAGCGGCGGGTGGCGGGGCACGACGGTGCCGAGCGTGAGGGCGCCGGAGACGGCGCCCACCCCGACTGCGGCCATGAGGAAGCCGAACCCCTCGGCGCCTTGGCCGAGGACGTTCTTGGCCAGCAGCGGCACTCACATGCTGAAGTTGAACGCGCAGAAACTAATCACGAAGAGAACCCCCAGCACCGCGCGGATCGCGGGCGTGCGCAGGGCGTAGGCAACTGATCGAAGAAGGAGAAACCGTAGAAGAGCGCGATGCTCTTCGATCAGTCCTGGCGAGCGGCCAGGATGGCGAGCGAGATCTGCACGCGCTCGCCGAGGTACGCGGCACCCGTGTCCATGGCCGCGTTCCAGGTCACCCCGAAGTCGCGCCGGTCGATCGCCGTCTCCGCCCGGAAGGCCGCGGCGATCTTGCCGCTGAACGGGTGCTTGGCCTGGCCGAGATAGCGCGTGTCCAGGACGACTGGCTGCGCCACGCCGCGAATGGTGAGGTCGCCCGTCACCTTCCAGTGCGCCGGGTCGAGAGCCTCGACCCGGGTGCTCTTGAACGTGATCGTCGGATGGTCCCTGCCGCCGAGCAGGTCGGGGTCCATGAGCCTGCTCATGAGGCGATCGTTGGTCACGTCGACGCTGGCCACCGGGATCGACGCGGCGACCGACGAGGCGGCGGGCCGGGCCGCATCGAACTCGAGCGATCCCTCGAGCGCGCGAAAGCCTGTGCGGTACGTCGAGAAGCCCATGTAGTCGAGCGAGAACTCGACGCTCGAGTGCACGGGATCGATGGTCCATGTCGCAAGCGTGGTCGCCATGGTGGCCTCCTCGGGGCGCTGATATTAGACGCGTTGCGCCTCGATGAGGTGATATCCCATCGCCTCTGGAAGGCGCCCCAGAGAGATGGCCTGGGAGAGTCGGAGACCGCTGCGCGCCAGGAGGGTCGCATACTCGTCCGTCGTGCGCTCCCGCCCCCCGACGTTGACGAGCATCTCCAGGTCGGAGTAGAGAACCGGGAGCGCCTCGCGGGGATCCGCGGCGAGGTATCGCTCCACGAGGACGACGCGCGCACCGGCCGCCATCGCGCGGCGGCAGTTCGTGAGGATGGCAACCGCCTGATCGTCCTCGAAGCCCGGGATGATGCCGCGCAAGATGTAAGCGTCGCCACCCGCGGGCACCGTGTCGAAGAAGCTCCCTCCGACGAGCTCGCAGCGGTCGACCACGCCTGCCGCGTCGAGGATCTGCCGAGCGCCCTCGATGACGTGAGGCTGGTCGAAGAGGATGCCGCGCAGTCGAGGGTACCGCTCGAGGATCGTGGCGAGCAGCTGGCCGCGTCCGGCCCCGACATCGACCACCAGGCTCATCCGGGAGAAGTCGTACGTCGCGGCGACGAGGCGCGCGTGGGCGGGCGAGTTGCCGCTCATGGCCACGTTGAACACGCTCGCCACCTCGGGGTGTCCGGCGAGGTAGTCGAAGAGGCCCGCTCCGTGGGCGTGGTGGAACGCGGTCTCTCCGGTCCGCACGGTGTGCAGCAGGTGGCCCCACGGTCGCCAGTGCGATTCGTCGAGCAATAGCAGGACGGCCGGCCGCAGGGAGCCCGGGACGCCCGTGCGCAACAGGGCCGCCAGCTCGGTCAGGGCGAAGCGGCGCGGCCCGACCTTGTCGAGCACTCCGACCCCGGCGAGGAACAGCAGGACTCTGTGGAGGCTAGGCCGATGAGACCCGCTCGCGTGAGCCAGCTCGTCGACCTCCCGAGGGCCGTCGGCCAGGAGGTCGGGAATGCCCAGCCGGGTCGCGACGTAGATCGCTTGCGAGATCCGATAGCCCCGAACGAGGGTCAGAAGACGCTCTCGGGACTCGACACTCGGAACAGGGCTCGGGTCGACAGGTCCGTCCATTGCGGCTAGTCCGCCACTGCCCGAACGAAACGCTCCACCTCCGCCTCGTCGTTGTAGTAGTGCACGCTGGCGCGGACGAGCGCGTCGACTCCGCGCGCGGGCAGATCGATCCGCGACAGGCGGGCCTCGTGAGCGTTGATGTTCAGGGCGCGTAGCCGGTCGCGCGTCTTGCCCGCCGCCTCGCCGTCCTTGAGAAAGGCGACGATCCCGCACAGCTCCACTCCGCGATCGTGCACGCGCACGCCGGGTCGCTTCGCGAGCTCCCCCCGCAGCAGCGTCGCGAGCGCTTTGACCCGTGCTTCGATCGCGTCGATGCCCACCCGCATCGCGTAACGGGCGGCGACGCCCAGGCCGATCTGGCCGGCGATGAATCGCTCCCAGTTTTCGAACCGGCGCGCGTCGTCGCGGACGACGTAGGTGTCACCGTCGGTCCAGGAGGCGGCCTGGAGATCGATGAACGGCGGCTCGAGCCTCTCGATGGTGTCGCGCCGCACGTACAGGAAGCCCGTGCCGCGGGGCCCGCGCAGATACTTGCGGCCCGTGGCCGAGAGCATGTGGCAGCCGATCTCCCGCACGTCGACCGCGAGCTGGCCGACCGACTGGCAGGCGTCGAGCAGATAGAGGAGGCCGTGGCGCGCGGCGATGCGGCCGACGTCGGCCGCCGGATTGACGAGCCCGCCCCTCCCGGGCACGTGCGTGATCGCGATCAGCTTCGTGCGCGGACCGATCGCGCGCTCGAGCGCGGCGAGGTCGACCTGCCCGGACGCGTCGCTGTCGACCACGTCGATCTCGATCCCCACGCGCGCCTTCATCTGCAGGAACGCGAGGTAGTTCGACAGGTACTCGGCCCGCGCGGTGATGACGCGGTCACCCGCCCGGAACGGAACGGCGTAGAATGCCATGTCCCAGGCGCGCGTGGCGTTCTCCACGACCGCGATCTCGTCCGTGCGCGCACCGATCAGCGTGGCGACGGCGTCGTAGACATCCGCGATGCGATCGGCCGCTTCGGCCGCCGCCTCGTAGCCGCCGATGGCGGCCTCGCGCGCCAGGTGGCTCGTCACCGCGTCGAGAACCGGACGCGGCGGCAAGGCCGCGCCCGCGTTGTTGAAGTGGAGCACGTTGGCCACCCCGGGCGTGTCCGATCTGAGCAGCGGTACGTCGAGCGCTATCTCCTTGATGCGATGGGGTCGGATATTCATGACGGCCTCCTAGGGAGCGGTTCGCGACAAGGCGCATCAGGAGCCGTACAAGAATGGTGGTGGCTACGCCGGCGCGTACGCCGTGCCGATCGCAGGCGCCGACACCCAATCCTCACGAGCTTCAAAAGGTCCCAGGCCGATCTTCTCGGTGATCCCCATGGCGATGGGTATTGTTGTCACGTGACCGCAAGCCACAGAAGCGGCGAGGCTTGAAGGAACACCAATATATCACGAGGCCCCACTTGCCCCAGCTGCGGCAGGGAGGTACGGCTTGCCGCGCATGTCGGCGTCGCGCTTGTCGATACCGGTCGGCACGAGGGTCATGTCGACCCGCACCGTCGCCTTGCCGCCCTGCGGCCTGGCGGGCTCGACGCTGAGGCTGCCCCGGATGCCGCCTGCCACGTCACTGAAGTGCCCCACGAAGGTCTCCAGCGGCGCGTCGCTCTTGAACGTCGCGATCGAGTAGCGGGGGAGTAGCTTGAACTCCAACGTCTGGGCCTGCCCCGGCAACGGCACCACCGCGACCACCACCAGGGCGGCCAGCATCAGGATCGTCGCTCGCATCACGGGTCTTTTCCCTCGGCACGCGCTTCCCGAAGTTGTTCGTGTGCGAGAATCTCGTCCGCGTGCCAGTTGTCCATCGACATTCGATGGCACTTCGGAAGGACGAGCGAGAGCGCCACGATGGCTGTGGGTGCGAGGGCGGCGACGCCGTAGACCCGGGTGGCGGCCGAGGCAACTGTCTCGCTCGACAGTCCGGCGCCGCGGCTGTTGTCGGCTTGACAGGTGTGCGCGTGCCAGAGCAGTATTCCTGCCGTGAACTCAGGCCCCCGTGACGAGTGACACCTGAATGGGCTCACGCGGACCGGGTGTAGCGCTCGGAGCGCGGGCGTGAGCGGGTCCGCCGTGGCGCACGTCGTCGTCAGCGGGCTCGCGACGGGCTGCATTTACTCTCTGGTCGCCCTCAGCCTCGTGATCGTCTACAACGCCACGCGCACCCTGAACTTCGCCCAGGGCGAGATGCTCATGGTCTCGACGTTCGTGGCGTGGTCGGCGCAGCGCGCCGCCGGGCTTCCCGCGCCCCTCGCGTTCGCCTGCGGCGTGGCGGCCGGTGGCGTGCTGGCGTACGTCGTAGAGCGGGCCATCATCCGCCGCGCCGTTTCGGCCACGCACTGGGACGTCCTCATCATCACGCTCGGGCTTTCCCTCGTGTTGCGGGCGGGGGCCGGGATGGTGTGGACCAACGACGAATTGCCGTTTCCTTCGCTCTTCTCGAACCGGCCCGTGAGCATCGGCCCCGTACGGGTGGCGCCCGTGTCCCTCGGCATCATCGGCGCCTCCCTCGTCCTCATGCTTGCCCTCGTGGCGCTCTTCCGCGCCACGCGCTTCGGGCGCGCCATGCGCGCGGTTGCCCAGAACCAGAACGCGGCGCGGCTGATGGGCATCAGCGTGGAGCGCGTGTACTCCGGCGCGTGGGTGCTCGCGGCCGTGGTGGGGGCCGTGGGGGGCGTGCTCATCGCGCCGGTGACCTTCCTCTCCACCAAGATGGGACTGATCGCGATCAACGGCTTCACCGCGGCCGTGCTCGGGGGCTTCGGCTCCATGCCGGGTGCGGTGGTGGGGGGCATGCTCCTCGGCGTCATCGAGAATCTGGCGCCGCTCTACCTGCCCACCGGCGTCCGCTACTCCGTGCCCTTCCTCGTCATGATCGCCATCCTCCTCGCGCGCCCGCGCGGCCTTTTTGGCCGTGTCGAGCCGAGGAAGGTCTAGTGCGCACGACCGCTCTGGCGCTCGCGGCGGCGGCCGCATTGGGCTGGCCGCTGGTGGCGCCGACGTACGTGGTGTTCCTGGGGACGCTGGTCGCCGTCAATGCCATCGTCGCCATCGGCCTCAACCTGCTGTCGGGCTACACGAACCAGCTCTCGTTCGGTCACGCGGGCTTTCTCGCCATCGGTGCGTACGTGGCGGCGCTCCTGACCCTGCATCTTCCCGTGCTGCCCGTGCCGCTCACGCTGCTCGCCGCGGGTCTCGCCACCGCCCTCGTCGGCCTCGCCCTCGGCATCCCGTGCCTTCGCCTCGAGGGCCTCTACCTGGCCATGGCCACGCTGGCCTTTGGCTTCGTGGTGACGGAGGCGATCACGAACCTCGACTGGCTGACGCGCGGCAACGACGGCCTCCGGGTGCCCCTGGCGCGCCTCGGTCCATGGACCCTCGACACCGACGCGGCGCGCTACTACCTGGCCGTAGCCGTGGCGGCGGCCATGATCCTGGCCGCGCTCAACGTCGCCGCCACGCGGACGGGACGCGCCTTCCTCGCCATCCGCACGAGCGAGATCGCCGCGGAGGCGAGCGGCATTCACGCCGCCGCCTACAAGACCATCGCCTTCGTGCTGTCGGCGTTCTACACGGGAGTGGCGGGCGGACTCTTCGCCTTCGTCGTGGGCTTTCTCTCCCCCGACGCCTTCGACGTGTTCCTCTCCGTTGATTTCCTGGTCATGATCATCCTGGGCGGGCTCGGCTCCGTGCTCGGCTCCGTGGCGGGCGCGGCCATCGTCACCGTGCTCAACGACTCGCTGGCGGGGTTCCAGGCTTACCGGCCGCTGATCTTCGGCGCGATCATGATCGTCTGCATGCTGTTCATGCCCGGTGGCCTGGCCGCGATGACAAGGAGGAAGTCATGAGACAGGGATGGGCGACGCTCTTCTTGGTCCTGGCCGCGCTTGGGGCGACACCCGCCGCCGCCGAGCAGGGAGTGACGGACACCGAGATCCTGCTCGGCTCGTCGAACTCGTTCTCGGGGCCGCTGGCCTTCACGGGCAGCCAGCTGACCAGGTTCGGGGTCGACCTCTATTTCCGTGTCGTCAACGACGGGGGCGGCATACACGGCCGCAAGATACGCACGCTGTACTACGATGACGCTTACCGTCCGCAGGATGCCGTGGCCAACACCAAGAAGCTCGTGGAGCAGGACGGGATCTTCGCGGTGATTGCGCCCCAGGGTTCGCCGCCGGTGGTGGCGACGCTCATGTACCTCGAGCAGAACAAAGTGCCGATGCTCTTTCCCTTCCAGAGCTCGACGGAGACGCGCAACCGGAAGTACGTCTTCAGCGGCCTCGTGCTGAGCGACCGCCAGTCGCGCATGATGATCGACCATCTCGCCGGCCCGCGGAAGTTCAAGCGCTTCGGCGCCCTCTACCAGGACGACGAGTACGGCAAGTCGTTCCTCGGCGCGTTCGAGCACGACCTCGCCCGTCACGGCCTCAAGCTGGTGGCGACCGAGCCCGTGAAGCGCGGCGTCACCGACGTGAGCGCCCAGATCGCCAAGCTCCAGGCGGCCAAGCCCGAGGTGACCTTCCTCGTGCTGACGCCCGGCCCGGCCGCGCAGGCCCTCAAGGAGCGGCAGAAGATCGGCTGGAGCGATACGCTGATGGTGTCGACGGGGCCACTCACCGACGAGACCTACCTGGCCCTCGCCGGGGATGCTTCCGAGGGAGTGGAGGGATTGTCCACCCTGCCGGATCCGGTCCGCTCCGATGTGGCCGGCGTGAAGCTTTACCGGGAGCAGCTCCTGAAGTACTTCCCCAGGAACGAGCCCAATCGCTACTCGCTCGCCGGCTATCTGGCCGGCATGCTCTTCACCGAGGGCGCCAAGCGGGCGGGCCGGCTTCTCACCCGCGACGGACTCGTGGCCGCCCTCGAGACACTCAAGGGCTTCGACACCGGCATCGTGCCGCCCATCACGATCGGGCCCGACCATGACACGCAGAAGCAGGGGTTCTGGGTGCGCGTGGAGAAGGGGCACTTCAAGCCGCTTTCGGACTGGATCAAGTCCGACCCGTGATGCCGTCGTCCGCGCTGCTCGACGTGGCGGGGCTATCGATCCGCTTCGGCGGCCTCGCCGCGCTGAGCGACGTCGACGTCGCCGTCGGGGCGGGGGAGATCTTCGCGCTCATCGGACCCAACGGGGCCGGCAAGACGACCGTCTTCAATATCGTGACCGGGCTCTACCGCCCCCTGGCCGGGCGCGTGCGCTTTGACGGGCACGACCTGCTGGCCCGCGCTCCGCACGCGGTGGCACGTCTCGGCGTCGCGCGGACGTTCCAGAACACGGAGGTCTTCCGCGGCCTCTCCGCGCTCGACAACGTGCTCATCGGCGCCCACCCACGCCTCCACGGCAGCGTGATCGCGGCCGCGCTCGGGCTTCCGGGCGTCCGGCAGGAGGAGGCGCAGGCACGCGCGCGCGCGCACTCGCTGCTGGCCCGGGTGGGGCTCGGGGAGGCCGCCGGGCGCGACGCGGCGGCGCTCCCCCTCGGGCTCCTGAAGCGCCTCGAGCTGGCGCGGGCCCTCGCGCTCGAGCCTCGCCTGCTCCTGCTCGACGAGCCGGCGGGCGGGCTCAACCCCACCGAGACGCAGGAGCTGATGCAGCTGATCCGGAGCCTCCGGGACGACGATCAGCTCACCATCCTGCTCGTCGAGCACAACATGGAGCTGGTGATGGGGGTCTCCGACCGTGTCGCCGTCCTCCAGCACGGGCGCAAGCTTGCCGAGGGAACGCCGGCGGAGGTCAGCCGCGACCCCGCCGTGGTCGAGGCATACCTGGGCTTCGATGAGTGAGCTCCTCGCGCTCGACAGGGTGTCGGTCGCCTATGGCAAGCGCCGCGCGCTGGAGAGCGTGTCGCTCGCGATCGGGCCCGGCGAGATCGTGACACTCCTCGGCGCCAACGGCAGCGGCAAGAGCACCACGCTGCGGGCGATCTCGGGCCTCGTGCGCTCCCACACGGGCCGCATCGTGTTCGACGGCCGTGACATCACCCGAGCGGCGCCCGATGCCATCGTCGCCGCCGGCGTCGGACACGTGCCCGAGGGGCGCGAGATCTTCCCTCAGTTCACCGTGCGCGAGAACCTGCTCGTGGGCGGCCATACGGTGCCGGGCGCGGGCATCGCCGAGGCGACCGAGCGCGCGTTCTCGCTCTTCCCCGTGCTCCGCGAGCGCGCGCGACAGCTCGCGGGGACCCTGTCGGGCGGCGAGCAGCAGATGCTCGCCATCGCGCGCGCTCTCATGATCCGGCCGCGCCTTCTCCTCCTCGACGAGCCGTCGCTCGGCCTCGCCCCCCGTCTCACCCAGGAGATCTTCGGCGTCATCGGACGCATCAGCGCCGAGGGCGTGACCGTGCTGCTCGTCGAGCAGAACGCGCGCCGCGCGCTCGCGCTCGCCTCGCGCGCGTACGTGCTGGAGACGGGACGCATCGTGGTCAGCGGTGCCGCACACGAGCTGGCGGCCGACCCTCGCATCCGGGCCGCCTACCTCGGTCTCGCCGAACTGCCGCCTCCCACGCGCGGCTCCGGCTCGCCTGACAAGGAGAGATAGATGGCGTTCATCACATCGACCGGGCTCCAGGAGTCAACGACGAGCAAGACCGTTCAGGCCGGCGGCATGAGCGTCCATTACCACGACATCGGCACCGGAGACCCGGTGCTCTTCCTGCACTCCTATGGCCCGGGCACGACCGCGTGGATCACCTTCCACAAGATCGTGGGCGGGCTCTCGCAGCACTTCCGGTGCATCCTGATGGACCTGCCCAATTTCAGCAAGACCGGACCGATCGTCTACCGGGAGGGCGTCCACGCCGTGCAAGCGCGGACGGCCGTCGCTCTCCTGGACGCGCTGGGCATCCCGCGGGCGCACTTCGTCGGCAACTCGCAGGGCGGCCAATCGTCCATGGTCGCGGCCATCACGTATCCGGGGCGGGTCAACAAGTTCGTGATGGGCGGATCGCACATCGGCACCGGCGGTGACCGCTACCTCATGGCCAATCGGCCGTCGGAGGGCAGCCGGGCCACGCGCGAGGCCCTCGCCAATCCCACGCGCGAGAACATCCGCCGATACCTGCGCGTGCATATCGACGATGAGGCGCTGGTCACCGACGAGCTGGTGGACTACGTCCACCGGGCGCACACCTGGTCGCCCGCCTTCGACGCGGCGCGGCAGCAGTCCGTGAGCGTGCCGCACGACTACACGCCGGAGCTGGCCGGGGTCCAGGCGCCCGTGCTCTTGATCCACGGACGCTATGACCGGATGGTCGCCTTCGAGGTGAGCATCGCCATCCTCAACCACGTCACCAACTCGCGGGTGGTGCTCCTGAACAACTGCGGCCACTGGCCACCGTTCGAGAAGCCCGACGAGTATACGGCGCACGTGCTCGCGTTTCTGAAGGGTTATTGAGCCGCCTGCGGATTCTAGAGGAAGATGCTGAGGTTCTTGTCCAGAAGCACGTTGGCGTCGAGGAGGATGGTGCGCTTCGCTATCTTCCAAGCGCCCTTCACCCGGCGCAGCACGTCCTCGCGGCTTCCGGCCAGGAGCTGGTGATCGGTTTCCAGGTGCGAGCGGTACACGAGGAAGGCCGTCTTCGCTCTCACCTCGCCGTCGTCCAGCGGCTCCGCCACCAGGTTTCCGATCAGATGGCGCGTGCGTGACGGGGGATCCTCTCCCCACGCCATGCCCGTGTCCAGGCGCGCCACCCTCATCTCCAGATAGCGCCGGTCGTCCTCGATCAGGGAGAGGTCCCCCAGCGGTGTCACTTCGCGGTGCGCTTCGCGACGCAGCACGTTCTTCCGACGGGGCATGAAATACAGCACGTCGTCCGTGAACAGGTCCAGCCATTCCTTGAACTTGCGCTCGTCGAGAAGCCAGGCCTCGTGGATGTAGAACGGCATCAGCTCCAGCCACAAGGCCTGCCGGGGTGTCACCGTCAGGGTCGCGGCCTCGGCGCTCGCGTGCTTTCCCACGCGGGGCTTGGCGCTACCCCCGGATGGTGGCCGTGCCTTCGAAGCGCGCGATGATCGGCGCGATGGGGATGTCCGCCCAGCTCTCGGCATTCATGAACTCCTCCCAGCGCCGGTAGAAGAGCCGCTGGTTGTTCTCGGAGATGTAGCGCTCGGACACCACTCCCGGGTACTCCGGATGCGCGCCCGCGTGGCCAAGCCCCATCGAGAGATCCTGGGATATACGGCGGCGGAGGCGGCTCTTGCTCGCCGCCGTCACTTGGCGCCAGTTGTCGACGTCGTCCTGCTCGAACAGTCCCGCGGCGCCGTTGTTTGCCTGACTCCCGATTCGGATCGCGTGCTTGAGCGCTTCGGGGGCGCCCTTCTCGAGCAGCACGAAATGCCAGAATTCCGTCTGCAGGGGACCACGCGGGAGAGCCAGCCGGAATCCCAGCACGCCATTCGGGAAGATGCTGTGATTGCCGAGCTGGACGTGGCGCGCGCGAAACGCGCCCAGTCGACGCTCCACCTCGGGAAGGGTGGCCTCGTGGTACGCCTGAAAGAGCGGGAAGGTATCTTTCGAGATGCCGTGCACGTAGCGTGGCGTATTGTCGGGCGCTTCGCGAAACGTGAGCGCGTGGCCATTGACGAAGACGTGCTTGTTCGGGCTCTCGAACTGATCCTTGTGAGAGAGCCGTGGCCGACCGAGGTAGCGGGTCTGGACCCTCGCGCTCGACAGATGGGTGGTAGGGACGTGGTAGTTGTCGGAGCAATTGTCCACCATCGTCTTCCAGTTGACGGGCTCGAGCCACTTCATCGGGCCGAGAGCCTGCATTCCCTCGTCGCGCCGGTTGAAGACGGTGTCCAGGTACCAGCGCGCGTCCCCCAGGAAGGCCTCGAGGCTCGGGGCATCCTCGGCCCACGTGGCGAACACGATCCCCGCATACGTCTCGACCCGGGCCTGGACGAGCCCCAGCGACGGCTTGTCCAACGCGTCGTAGTAGGCCTCGGACGTCCCAGGCACGTGCTCCAGCCGGCCGTCGTTGCCATACGACCAGCCGTGGTAGGTGCACATGAAGCGTGTGGCGTTGCCGTCGTCGCAGCGAACCACGCGGTTGCCACGGTGCCGGCACATGTTCAGGAGCGCATGCAGCCTGCCCCGGCCGTCCCGGGTCAGGATGACCGGGTCCTCGCCCATGTACGTATGGAAGAAATCGTTGACCTCGGGCACCAGGCTCTCGTGCCCGATCATCAGCCAGGCGCGTCCGAAGATCTTCTCCATCTCCGCGTCGTAGACGGCCTGGTCGCTGAAGATGCGCCGGTCGACCTTGCCGCTGGCCGGGTCGACGACGGAGTACGTCTGCGTGGCACCCATACCGCAATCCTCCCTGCCTTGCCCGCGAGGCGGGCGGAGCAACACTCGGTAGCCATTATAGAACCGCCGATGGACCCGTCCAAGGGCCGGAGGCGGGTGATCGCGGCTGCGACCCCGTGATATGATCCGCAACGTCCACCAGAGCGCCGTCGAGATCGGTGAGGCGCTCGTCCGCACGTCGATCGTGGAGGTGTGATCATGACGACACTGCCCGCCGTTTCGTTCAGCCATTTCGGGCTCTACGTAACGGACCTCGCCCGGATGGAAGAATTCTACACGCGCGTGCTCGGGCTTCTCGTGAGCGACCGCGGGAAGCTCCCGGGCGGATCCGATCTGGTCTTCCTGTCCCGCGATCCGGACGAGCACCACCAGCTCGTGCTGGCCACGGGTCGGCCCCCGGGCCTCGAGTTCAACGTCATCAACCAGATGTCGTTCAAGCTGACGACCCTCGAGGATCTCAAGACGATGCATGCGCGGGCGCGCGACGAGGGCATCAAGGAGTTCCGGGTCGTCACCCACGGCAATGCCTGGTCGATCTATTTCCCCGATCCCGAGGGCAACCGGATCGAACTCTTCGTCGACACCCCGTGGCACACGCCGCAGCCCGTGGCCGAACCCTTCGACATCGAGAAGCCCGTGGAGACCATTTTCAAGGAGACCGAGGCGCTGTGTCGGAATCGCCCCGGTTTCGCATCTCGCGCCGAGTGGCGGAAGAGCCAGGTGGCGAGGATGGGCGGGTAGCGCGCCCGGCGGTGAGCTTCACGAGCGATACGCATCACTCTTGTAGCGGGCCTATGCGGCGTTGCGGCCGGTCTCGTGGCGTTCCTCGCGCCGGCGATCTTAAGGCGGTCTCGTTCTGTATTCAAGTCGTCGCGGGTGCCGTGTTCATCGTTCGCTCGCCGCCTTTCTCGCCACCACCATGACGACACGAGTTGATGATCGGTGGCCAGGCGATGTCAGCGCGTCGATGAAGTCGCGCCGAAAGTCTTCGAACGACGGCCCCAGGAAGCTTCGGAGCCCGGCCATCCGGTCCAACCGCTGCTGCCACGCCTCCAAGACATCACTCGTCGCCGGTCCCTGGAAGCTGAGCTCGTCGTCCTCGAGCGTGCTCTCGTGGACAACATCGAACCCCGCAGCCCTCAGCGCTGGTGCGAGACGTCGACCGCTCTGAAAGTCGTGCCGACCCGCCGTCCTCGCCTCCTCATAGAACCGTTCCAGCTCCCTGGACCACCGGGTGGGAAATGGCGTGTGCCCGAACAGGTCGTCCATCTCGACCAGCGCGATCCATCCGTTCGGTGCGAGCCCCTTGCGCCATCGCTCTAGCGTGGCCTCGAGCCTGGGGAAGTACGCCGCGACGAAGCCGGCCCACATGCCGTCCACCGGACACAGCGGAGACGCATCGAGAGCGTTCAGATCGAGGCTCTCGAAGCGAACATCAGGATGGAGTCGACGCGCCGCTCCCAGGAGCTCATCGTTCATATCGACCCCGACTACATCGGCGCCGAGGCGCTGCAGGCGAGCCGTGACGTCGCCGAGCCCACATCCGAGATCCAGGATCTTTTCGCCCGGGTGCAGGGGCAGGCTAGCGAGCGCGTCGTCCCAGCGGCGCCAACGCTCCTGACGTTCATATTCCTGGACGAGGCTCACGAGATCACGCGCGTCAACGCTGTTGCCCTCAGGGGGATAGGTAACATAAACGCCCTCCGGCGGCGGTGGCCCCGTCCTTGGGCCCCGTCACCGTGACATAAGGTCCCAGACACCAGCCGCCCGTGAGGGAGCACTGCAACTTACTATCGTACCAACGCTCCGAACCGAGTGACGAATTCCACTTCATTCATGTGTCCCGCTTTTGCAAGCGCTGTCAGCGTCTGTGGAATGTCGAAATCCTCAGGCTTGAGGCGAATCATGTACGCATAGAGTGTTTGATACGCCTCAGACTCCACGTCGACATACCGCACCCGAATCTTCCCGGTCTGCGGGTCGAGCATCTGGCTGAAGGGGATGGGCACCAGTCGGCCCGCCTGAATCGTCACCATGGCGTTACTCCCGCCTTCCAGGAGGAAGCGCGTGGCCCAGTACCCGAGGCTCCGGCAGTACTGGATGTCATGCGCGCCCGGTGGGGCGCACCGCAGTTCGTACCCGAGGTCCTTCGCGACGATCGTCACATCCACGCGGCGTGTCTGGAGGCTGGCGGTCACGCGCTCCCTAAGGAGCCGGCCGAGATCGAACTCCGCCAACCGAACGTTGCCATATGCGTCATGCTCAACCGGCCCGAGTGTGTCGGAATCGAGCTTCTCCCCGAGCCCTTCGGAGAGGATCGCGACACCATGATTGCGGCCTTGTGCCCGACGCTTGATGATGGCCCCTTCGAGGATGTCCGCGAGCCGGTCGAGACGGAGCCGGGGCTCCGGAAATTCCTCGGGGATCACGGTGAGCGTGGCCCCAGCCGCACCACCAATCCCTAAGGCCAGGTGGCCGGCGTGCCGTCCCATCACGGTGACGAAGAACCACCGCTCCATTGTGGCGGCATCTTGCATGAGATTGCGCACGAGGTCTTTTCCGAGATCGCAAGACGTGGTGAAGCCGAAGGTCACGATATCGCTCGGCAGCGGCAGATCATTGTCGATGGTCTTTGGCACGTGGGCGACGGTCAGCCCGGGCAACGTGTCGGCGAGGCGCGACGCGGCAAAGGCGGTGTCATCGCCGCCAATGGTGATCAAGTGATCGACCCTGAGGCGTGCAAGCGTGTCCGCTACCCGGCGAACCCCCTCAGGCGTTTGTGTCGGATTGACGCGTGACGTGCGCAGAATCGAGCCTCCATCAAAGTGAATACGCGAGACATCGGTGATGTCGAGCTCGGCGGCATGCTCAGCATCCCCCTGGGTCAGCCAACGGAATCCGTCAAAACACCCGAGTACCCGCAAGCCACGATTGCGTGCCTCGATGGTCGCGGCCGCGATCACGGCGTTGATACCGGGGGCGGGACCTCCGCCAACGAGAAGCGCGAGCGTGTTCATGGGGCCCTATAGTCCTCTATATTACTCGAGGCCGCCCGCGCGACTCTCCCCCGGAGGGGAGAGGGTTGGGGTAGAGTGTGGGCCATGACGATAGCCGCTCGCGCCAGCGCCGACGTCGGACTGATCGGGCTCGCCGTGATGGGCGAGAACCTCGCGCTCAACATGGCCGACCACGGCTACCGAGTCGCCGTCTATAACCGGACGACCGCCGTCATGGAGAAGTTTGTGGCCGAGCACGGGGACACGCCGGGCGGACTCGTGGGGGCCACCGCGTTGAGCGACTTTGTCGCCGCGCTCAGGAAGCCGCGCAAGATCCTCATCCTCGTCAAGGCGGGGGCGGCGGTGGACGCCGTCGTCGAGCAGCTCCTCGGCGCGGGCGTCGAGCCTGACGACATCGTGGTGGACTGCGGCAATAGTCTCTGGACCGACACCATCCGCCGGGAGAAGCAGTATGCTGACCGCTGCCGCTTCTTCGGCTCGGGCGTGAGCGGCGGCGAAGTGGGCGCGCGCTTCGGGCCCTCGCTCATGCCGGGCGGGCATCCGGCCTCGTGGGAGCACCTGCGTCCGATCTGGGAGGCCATCGCCGCCAAGGTGGACCCCAAGACGGGCAAGCCGCTGGAAGACTGGGCGCCCGGCAAACCCGTGACCGGCGGTGAGCCCTGCACCGCGTACATCGGCCCCAACGGCGCGGGCCACTACGTGAAGATGGTCCACAACGGGATCGAGTACATCGACATGCAGCTAATCTCGGAGGCCTATCATCTCCTCACCGCGCTCGGCGGCATGACGCCCGACCGGCTCTCCGAGATCTTTGGTGAGTGGAACCAGAACGAGCTGGGCTCGTATCTGATCGAGATCACCGCCGACATTCTCAAGCAGCGCGACCCCGCCAGGCCGACGCGTTTCTTCGTGGACGCGGTGCTCGACGCCGCAGGCCAGAAGGGCACGGGCAAGTGGACGAGTGTGAACGCGCTCGATATGGGCATCCCCGCCAACGCCATCGCCGAGGCCGTATTCGCGCGCTGCCTCTCCTCGTTGAAGGAGGAGCGCGTCGCCGCCGCCAAGGTGCTCAAGGGGCCGCCGACGCCATACCGCAGCTCCAAGCCCAAGCTGGTCGAAGCGGTGCGCCGCGCGCTCTACTCCTCGAAGATCTGCGCGTATGCCCAGGGCTTCCAGCTCATGGCGGCGGCGCAGAAGGAATACGACTGGGCGCTCGACTTCGGCACCATCGCCGCCATCTGGCGTGGCGGCTGCATCATTCGCGCGCGCTTCCTCCAGAAGATCACCCAGGCCTACCGCCGCGACCCCGGCCTCGTGAATCTGATGCTCGACCCCTACTTCAAGAGGGCCCTCGCCGCAGGCCAGGTATCCTGGCGCGAGGTCGTGGCGCTCGCGGTGCGGCACGGCATCCCCGTGCCCGCCTTCGGTAGCGCGCTGTCCTACTTCGACGGCTACCGATCGGCGCGGCTCCCCGCTAACCTCCTCCAGGCCCAGCGCGATTACTTCGGCGCCCACACCTACGAGCGCGTGGACGCGCCGCGCGGGAAGTTCTTCCACGTGGACTGGCCAGACCCGAAGCGCCCGCAGCAGCCCGTCTGACCTCCGTGTCGTGGTCGCGGCGGTCACCTTCGGGCGAGATGGGCAATTCAGACTGGTGAGGAGCCTGCCATGACGGCGCAGCCGTGACCTGCTCCGTCTTGGAGACCAAAGCTACCGGCTGCTCGTGCTCGTCTGGCACTGTCCTTGAGTTGACTGACCCGTCGGGCAGTGATCCAAGGTCGTAGAGGACCCACAACGCTGCGGGGTATTCCCGCCACTGCCGGACCCGGTTGGCTCTGGATCTGTACCGACCTGGCGTAAGAGCGCCGGCGTGACGCGATGCGCCTTCGACTGTTGCACCTAGATGACGGCATCGATACTGTATCCGAGCGCCTACACGCTTCCTGATCCTGTCGAGAGTGGCCTCTCACATGTCCGGAAGCCAAATGTGGTAGTCCCGCGAAAGGCACAGGATGAAGAGAAAACCAAAGCCAATCGTCCCGCACCGTTCCTCGTCCCCCGACCACCTGAGATATCGGCCGCTCGAGACGTTCGATTTTCGGAAGCTACGGCCCGCTCACCGGCGGCGTCTCCTGATGGCCCTCCGCGAACTCAACGTGACCAAGTCCGTACGGTCCTCGACGTTAGACCACAAGGCCGGGAGGCGGCGACGGCGCGCGTCTCGGGCGGCGTGACGAGATTGCGTCGCCTGTCACGCGCCTAGGGTGCTGGTGATCACCTCGGTGTCGACGTAATCGGTCATCTTTTTGATCTTGCCGTCCACGATGCGGCACACGATGCAATACGTATTGTTGTAGGGCCCCCCGCTCTTCGCCGTCGCCCGGCCCTGCGCCTGCATGACGACATACTCGCCTTCCGCGATGAAGCGCTTTGGGAAGAATTCGATCGGACCGGCCGCGAGACGCGCGCGCAGGGGCGGGAGCAGTTTCTCAATTGCACGATGTCGATGGCCTCTCGAATCCAGAGATCGCCGAGACGCTGCACATCAAGCTGGGCACGATCAAGTCGCGCGCGCACCGGACGCGCCTCTTCCTCCGGAAGCGCCTGGCAGACTACATGGGCGGGACCTGCAGCATCGCTCAGGTGACGGAGTCTGCACTCACATGAATGGATTCCAAGAGAATGGCCATGAGCCCCAACCAGTCTTTGGCTATGAGTCGCATCGCGCTGGCCCCTGAGCACCCGAAGCGGGCCGAAAGCACAGGGCCTTGGAGGGCGTTTCCCTCCAAGGCCCTGCGTGTGTCCCAGGCCGTCGCGACCGCGTAGCTTCTTCCCGCGCCGATTTGCTAAGCTGGTCTGCCGCATTCTTCCGCTTCGAGGGAGGACCAATGGCGCGTGACCTGCCCTACCTGACCTCGTACAAGTCCCGCCTGACGCGCTTCATCCGGGTCCGCCAACACCGCCGAGAGGATACTCATGGACAATGTAGAGTTCGACCGCGAGCCGCCCGCCGATTTGACGACGATGGTCATGGCGTTTGGGGGATGGATCGATGCCGGCCGGGCGGCCACGGGCGCCTTGCGCCACCTGGCCGGCGACCTCCAGGCCGCGCGGTTGGCGCGGATAAACCCTGAGGAGTTTTTCGTGTTCACCCAGGAGCGGCCCGAGGTGCGGTTGAGGGCCGACGGGGGCCGCGACATCCACTGGCCACGAAGCGAGTTCTTTGCGTGGCATCCAGGAGATGGACGGGACGGCCTCCTCCTGTTTTGCGGCCCGGAGCCCCATCAGAGGTGGCAAACCTATGCGAAGGCGTTCCTCGACGTGGCCGAGCGCTGTGGGGTGAGGCGGATCGTCTCGCTCGGGGCGCTCCTGGCGGGCGCTCCTCATACCCGGCCAGTGCGTGTCACGGCCCGCTGCACCGAGCCCGCTGTGAAGTCGTTGCTCGAAGCCTGGGGCATCTATCGTCCTCCGAGCTACGAGGGCCCGACCGGTATTTCCACGATCGTCCTGGACGCGGCGGAGCGACGGGGAATGCAGCACGTCGGCTTCATGGGGCAAGCGCCGCACTATCTGCGCGATTCCGAGAATCCGGCGGCGATCGAAACCCTGGTGACCCATGTGGCCCGCCTGCTCAACCTGAGCCCGGACATGTCGCATTTCGCCGAGGCCATCCAGGACTTCCGCGTCCAATGCGATCGGGCGGTGGCTCGGGACCGCGCCACCCGAGAGCACGTGCGGAAGCTGGAGCAGGAGTACGACGCGGCGGCGGGCGAGGAGCAGCAACCACTACCTGGCGGAGAGCTCGACTCGGACAGGCTGATGCGAGAGGTCGAGGACTTCCTGCGCAAGCAGCGGGAGGGTGGGGCGGGCGGGACGGGCGCTTGAGGTCGTCGGAGGTGACAGGAGGCCGTCATGGGGACTGGTACGTGAAGCAGACGATGGGACTTCTGCCCGAGCGGGCGGCCCGGCAATGGGGTCCGCGTGAGGCCCTCGCCTTCCAGGGACGACGGTGGACGTTCGCCCAGATGAACGCCCGCGTCGACGCGGTAGCGAACGGACTCCTGGCACTCGGCATCGCGCCCGGGGACAAGGTCGCGCTCTGGATGGTCAACCGTCCCGAGTGGATCGACGCGATGTTCGCCATCATCAAGATCGGTGCCGTGCTCGTACCGGTCAACACGCGCTTCCGCACCGAGGACATGGCCTATATCCTCGCCCAGTCGGACGCCGCCGCGGTGCTCCTCGCCGACCGCTCCGGTCCGGTGGACTATCTCGGCATGATGCGCGAGGTCGTACCGGCCCTGGGCTCACGGCCGGATCCGCGCTTCCCCTGCCTCCGCCACGTGGTCGTGCTCTCGGATCGGGCCGACGCCGACGTGACCGACTGGCGCGAGGCGCTGGATCGCGGGACGTCCGTGACCGCGGCTGCGCTCCGCGAGCGTGCCGCCCGGGTGGATCCGGAGGACAGCGCCTTCATCTTCTATACCTCGGGGACGACCGGGTTTCCCAAGGGGGCCGTGCACAACCACCGTATGATCCGGAACGCCTGGGATCACGGCGATCGCATGGGCCTGACCCTCAACGACGTGATCCTCATGTACCTGCCGCTCTTCCACGCCTTCGGCTTCGTCGAGGGGCCGCTCATGTCGATGATCCGGGGGGCCCGTCAGGTGCTGACCGAGACCTTCGACGCCGCCGAGTGCCTCGATCTCATCGCCAGCGAGAGGGCGACGATCATCCATGGCTTCGACACGCACTACAAGGAATTGTTGGACGCCCAGGAGCGAACCCCCCGGGACGTGTCGAGCGTGCGCACCGGCATCTGTGGCACCGGCATGTCGAGCTCGATCCCGATCGCCCGTCGGGCCCGAAAGACGTTCGGCAAACTCATGAC
>Ga0207684_10001170_pt1 | contig 29315 bp, 29 predicted proteins | sample KBSK5501metaG_FD_184342 | JGI IMG/M metagenome (GOLD analysis project Ga0207684, IMG submission 184342) | Corn, switchgrass and miscanthus rhizosphere microbial communities from Kellogg Biological Station, Michigan, USA - KBS K5-50-1 metaG... | ecosystem: Host-associated > Plants > Roots >...
AAGGGCGAATGCAATAACTCTACCAGCTACGATATCAGGAGAATCCTCATCTGTATTGACGAATACCGCCGCCTGTTCATACCATTGCTTGCGCACTGAAAACAGATTCTCTAACCGTTGCTGTCCATCCGTTCCACCTACTAGAGGACGCAGGGCAGTTTTTCCAGATTGTTGTATTTGCTCCTGCACACGTTGCCAGGCAGTCTCTACTGAAGTCTCCAAATACACCGTTAGACCTTGATCCAGCATAAATGTGCGGTTTGCTTCAGAAATAACCACTCCCCCGCCGGTGGCAATAACAACTCGCTCATTGTCAGTGGCCAATACGAGCGCTTCAGATTCCATTTGACGAAACCTCTCCTCGCCATATTCAACAAGTACCTGTCCAACGGGCATTCCACAACGTTCTGAGAGAAGGGTATCCGTATCAATAAAGTCCCATCGTAAAAGTTCGGCAACCCGGCTTCCAACAGTAGATTTCCCAGAACCTGAAAGACCCGTTAAAAAAATTCGCTGCATCAAGTGTAAGTTCTTTCTCTTTTGTCTATGATTTTAGAAAACCTGGTTAATCTTTGCCCCAAGATGAACCAGGTCCTCGAAGAAATGTGGATAGCTTTTGGCTATATGAAACGCATTAGAAACTGTAATTGGAAGATTGCTACCAAGGCCAACAGCAACAAACGCCTCGATGAGACGATGATCAGCGTGTGCACCAAGGTCGACTCCTCCCTCAATACCATTCAATCCAGCAGGGTGTATTTCGATTGAATCTGCTGAAGGGATCACATGGCAACCCGCTCTGTTCAACTCACTCGCCAGATCATTGATACGGTCACTTTCTTTCAAATGCAGATTTGCCACATTATAAATACGACTGGAGCTATTAGCAAAGCAAGCAGCAGCAGCAATTACGGGTACGCTATCAATGGTTTGATTACCATCGATGACAATTCCGTGCAGAGGTTCATGGGATTGAGCTGTAATAGTGTCCCAGGTTCGTGTGATTTGCACGCCCATTTCAGAAAACACATTCAGGAGGGCGTCTCCATTCTTATCACCTGGTTGTAAGTTGGTAAGCTTAATCTTGCCTTTGGCAATCGCTACTGCAGCTAACAATGCAGCAGCAGATGGATAATCACCAGGGATAACGTACTCCCTTGGTTGGTAGTGCTGCATTCCAGGCACAACATAATGCCAGTAACGCTCCTCGGTAATAACTGTTATCCCCGCCTCCTCCAGTAATTGTATCGTCAGGTCGAGGAAGGAGGCAGAAGTCAATTCATCGACTATCTCTATCTCCAACCCTTCTTTAAGTAGCGGTGCCAAAAAGAGGAGTGCACTGATGTACTGCGAACTCTTTTTGCCAGAAATCCGTACTTTCCCGCCTTGTATCTGGCTCCCTCGAATCTTGATTGGCAGTGTTCCTTCGCCAGTTTGACTCTCTACGGTGGCACCAAGTTGGGCAAGCGCCTGCAACAAGTCAGCATTTGGACGGCGACCCAACGACTCTGGGTAGGAAGTGGTAAAGGTGATAGCCTCGGGCGATAGTGCACAAATACCCAGGAAGAGACGCAGCACAGCTCCTGCATTGCCAACATCGATCACTACATTTGGCGGAGTTCTCAGAATTCCTCCTGTACCTCGAATTGAGAGAATCGGACGCCCAACGGCATCATTCTCGACCTGAATATCAGCACCCAAATGGCTGCATATCCGGAGTAGCACATCAGTGTCATCACTTATGGCCGGGTAGTAAATTGTACTTACTCCCTGTGCCAAGAAAGCAGCAAGAATATAGCGTAGTGTATGATATTTTGAAGATGGCGGCAATATACTACCGCTTAACGGCCCTGATGAGTCAATACGGACAATCTTAGGTAAGGTTTTCATGGATATTTCCCATCGATCAAAAAGAGAACTCAAGATGAACTCTTGTGGTGAGTGTAGAGGAAGGTTGCAGGCGTGTCAAGATTGGCTCAAATAACCCTTGACAGCATGAGCTAATTGCATGTACAATCCAACCATAATGAATAGCGACTTACGAACCCAACTAAATAAAGTTTTTGCATGGTACTTTTATTTTAACCCTCCGGCCTGACGGAGGGCCTGTTGGGTTGTGCAAATAACTCCAGGCCCGAAGATAGGCCGGAGGGAAGCAGAGGAATTGATCCTCTGCTTTTTTGTTTGCTTTTCGATTTGATTGAAGAGATCGAGGTGATGCAATGGAAAAAATAGCTGTATTGGGTCTGGGACTGATTGGTGGTTCGCTTGGATTGGCATTACACCAGGCAGGTATAGCAAAGCACATATCTGGTTATGACAGCAATCCTGTTGCCACTTACCAGGCGCTGGTACGAGGAGCGATCACTGATTTGTGCAATACAGCGGAAAAAGCCGTTCAGCAGGCAGATATGGTGATACTGGCAACCCCTATTCTTGCCATGCCTGAGCTACTTGAACGTATTGCACCTGCGCTAAAGCCAGGAGTCCTGGTAACCGACACAGCAAGCACTAAGGCACAAATACTCACCTGGACCAAAACACTGTTACCGGCAAACGTAGTGTTTGTGGGAGGCCATCCGATGGCCGGTAGAGAGCATTCAGGCATCGAGGCAGCTGAAGTAGGATTGTTTGAAGGCTGCGCTTATTGCCTGATTCCTGCCACTCAGACGTCTTCAGAGGCAGTTGCACAACTGAGCGAGATTGTTCTGCGACTTGGAGCACATCCGTTAGTTCTCGATGCTGTACGACATGATCGGCTGGTAGCAGGCATCAGCCATCTACCATTTGTGCTTTCTAGCGCCCTGGTGCAGTGTTTGGGTAAAGAGGAAGATTGGGAGGAGATGACCACCCTCGCAGCCGGAGGCTTTCGTGATATGTCGCGTTTAGCCGCAGGTAGCCCAACTATGTATCGCGACATCTGCGCGACAAACAAGGAGGAAATATTGAACTGGCTTGATGAAATGGCATTTCAACTTGATAGTATACGTTCGCTTATCGCCCATGGAGACGATGCGCTTGAGCCTTATTTTGCTCATGCAAAGCAAATACGTGAAATGACTTTCAACTAGCTTATTTCACAAGGAAAAGCAATTACTACTACATTTACAGAAAGGACTTTATTCATGATTATCACCATTCAAAACCAGGTTAGCAGTGAAGAACGGAGCCAGTTGGAGACATTGCTGGACCAGGTAACTGGTAGCCACAGACAGACTATCTCAACAATGATGGATGAACGCGAGGTTATCGTGCTGGATGAAAGCCAACTTGATACACAAGCACTTGTTGCTATCAGCCAGCAGCACGCAGTGGAACGTGTTGTACATATAAAGACACAGTACCAGCTTGTCAGTAAAGCTTTCAAAACCGAGAGAAGTAGTATCAGGGTAAGTGATACGAAAAATAGTCAAGCAGTGATCATTGGTGGATCTGATACAGCACCGGTTGTTATTGGAGGCCCTTGCGCAGTAGAGAGCAGAGAACAATTACTCTCCACAGCGGTTGCTGTAAAAGCTGCGGGCGCACAAATCCTGCGTGGCGGAGCATTCAAACCACGTACTTCACCCTACCAGTTCCAGGGGCTGGGTATTGAGGGCCTCCATTATCTTAAAGAAGCAAGGGAACTCACCGGTCTTCCAGTCATTACCGAGGTAATGGAGCCTGAGATGGTCGAAATAGTAGCCGAGTATGCTGACATCCTGCAAATCGGCAGTCGTAATATGCAAAATTTCCCATTATTGTACGGAGCGGGTCGCAATAGCTTTCATCGCCCGGTCATGCTTAAACGTGGTTTATCTGCAACAATTGAAGAATGGTTATTGGCAGCAGAGTACATTGTGTCAGCAGGCAATCCAAATGTAATCCTTTGCGAGCGCGGTATTCGCAGCTTTGACACTCAAACACGTAACCTCCTTGATCTTGCCTGCATACCCTTGTTACACGATTTGACTCACTTACCAGTCATAGTGGACCCCAGCCATGGAACCGGTCGGCGCGAGTTAGTACCTACCATGTCTCGCGCAGCAATTGCAGCCGGAGCAGATGGTCTGATTCTTGAGGTACACCAGGACCCCAACAGCGCACTTTGTGATGGGCGTCAATCGATTACACCAGGGCAATTGCAGTCAATTGTCCGTGAGACACAGATCATGAATCAAGTAATGGAAAGCATAACAAATCATTCATGGGTGGCATAATTGGTTTTACCGAATCTGGCCAGAAAGAAAACAGGGAAAGAGAGAAGTTAATGTATTGTCGAGGCATACGTGGAGCGACCACTGTTGATCACAATGATCGTGAGGAAATTCTGGCAGCCACAACTGAGCTACTACGACTCATGGCAATCGAGAACGACTTGCATATTGAAGATATTGCGAGCGTTAGCTTCACAGTTACAGATGACCTGGATGCAGTATTTCCAGCCCAGGCAGCACGTCATATTGGCTGGAATGAGGTTGCACTCTTGTGCATGCGCGAAATTCCCGTTCCGAATAGCCTGGGCAAGTGTATTCGAGTTTTGTTGTTAGTCAATACAACACGCAGCGCCTCAGAAATGCAGCACGTTTACGTCCGTGGGGCAGTCAGTTTGCGTCCGGAGTTTGAGTCAGAGACGAAGTAGGGCTGAAAAGTCATGCATTCCTCGCGAACGATCCCAAAACCTTACAAAACGTGGTATAACTGGCCAGGTCAGCAAGCGCAGTACTTACTGCTGGGTCATCACGATGCCCTTCAAAGTCGAGATAGAAGACGTATTCCCAGATTCGCTGGCGTGATGGACGTGACTCCAGTTTGAGCAGGTTGATTTGATTTGCTGCCAGTACGCCTAGGCATTTATGGAGAGAGCCTGGTTGATGCGCGGTAGCCATCACCAACATGGTCTTAGCCTCACCCGCACGACGAGGTGCAGGTTCTCTACCTAACACAATAAAACGCGTATAATTATCTTTAATAGTCTGGATACTTCGAGCCAATATTTCTAATTCATACAGCTCTGCTGCCCCAGCTCCCGCTATTGCCGCCACACCCACAAGATTTTCCTCACGCACCATTTTGGCGCTGCCCGCCGTATCATAGGTCGCGACAACTTCCACGTTGAGCTCACGTAAATAGGCATCAGACTGCGCTAACGCCTGAGGATGGGAAATGACGCGTTTGATCTCTCTGAGTTGCTGTCCTGGCAAGCATAATAGACAGTGATTGACAGGATGGCCAATTTCACCTGTGACGAAGAGATCATACTGGCGCAATAGATCGTACACTTCATTAATACTTCCAGCTTGCGAATTTTCTACAGGCACCAACCCGGCTTCAACTTCGCTCCTGGCAACTGCCCTGAAAACATCGGAAAAATTCCGAAAGGGAATTGGTTGAGCCTGCGAACCAAAAAATTCTCTCACAGCTTCGTCTCCAAATGCCCCTCGCTCACCCTGAAATGCAACGTTGATAGCCTGTTGTGCAGGTACTACATGTTCCCCCTGCTGATTAATTGACTGTACCACAGTATGACCTTTCTCAGATAAGTTATGTTGTTTGGCAAATTGTGTGACACTCCGCAAGGGCTAAAGCCCTGCAACTTCTGACACTCCTACGTAGTCGGTTTCCTGAGTCGGTGTAGCATGGCTACTACTCGAGTGGAAGCCGTAGTTGGTGAAGAATATCTGATATGCTCTCAGCCATCCCGAGCGACATATCTTGAGCGGTGCCATGCTCGTTGCGATCTGCATGCCTTGTTTGAGGAAGAGATGATACCTCTTCACTTTTGGCGTCCTGGCAGACTGCAACACCTGGAGATTTCTCTCCCCTCTCTACACGTAGAGGAGCTCGAGGCTTTCCCTGTAATGATTTCTGATAGCGCATGATGAGGCGTTGACCGATCACCAAACTGGCATTGCGATCCGCATGGCCACGCATCCCACAATCAGGACAGAATACCAGCGGCGCACCAGAGGTATAGCCCTCTGCTGGTTGCGAGGCTTTATACCGAGCCACGAGACTACGGCATTGAGCGCATTGCCGACTGGTATTTCGAGGGCTAACTCGGCTGGTGAGAATGCCCTTGTTGTAGGCTTTGTACTTGGCGTACTTGAAGATGCGCCCTTTCATCCAGAAAGCTCGTTTGCTGTTGCCCCGGTGACTATACTTGCCCTTTTGTGGCTTGAGGGTTCCCAGGTGCTCAAAGACTAAGATTGTCGCCTCGTGCTGCTTGGCAAACTGGACAATGCGGGCGCTCACCAGATGCGCAATGGAGTCATCTACGTTGTTGACCTTGCGCCAGAGGTGGATGTTGTCCTGTTCGCCTTCCGCTATGATGCCCGTCTTGCGTCGGTTGCGTGCAATCCGTCCTAACAGCTTCTTCCTAAAGCCGGCTATCCGTCTGCCACCGCTAATGAACCTGGTGGCGAGGATCGTACCTTCAACCGTTTGAATGGTGCACACTGCTAACTGTTCGTTGATATTCAAGTCTACTGCACAGATCTTTGTGTGCGCATGTGTTGTAACTTGTTTCTCGATTTTGGCGGGACTGCTGAATCGCTTTTCAACGGGAGTATGCAACCTCCATTGGTTTCCCCGCCGAATAAGTGAAGGGCTTCCCAACTCGACATCGTCAGGCAGTTCCCTGCCCGTAATACGAATCTTGATCCAGCTCCAGCATGTGCCGGTCCAGACTTTGAGCATGATGCTTGATGCGGTACGCTCCTTCCATTGCCCTGCATAGAGTGTCGCTGATTTGTTCCACGAACGTGGCGGGACTGGCGGCCGCAAGGTCCACTTTTCCCCTTTGGCTAGCGCCTTCTCGCGGCGAGAGCGCCACTTAGAGAGGTGTGAATAGAAGGAGCGAGCCGAACCAAGAGCGGCATTGATGGCAGCCCTCCGAAACATCGCAGGAGCGTCCTCTACGATATCGGAGAGAGGCATCACTGGAGTTGGATTCTTTTTCGTCGTATGGGTGAGCATTTCCAGTGCAGTGAGGGCTTCTTTGTTGGGGAGGTCAAGTACTTTCTCGTGCGCTTGGATCACCTTATAATAGAAAGCCACAACCTGATTGAAGAGGGCTTGATTGGCAGCAAACCACACAGCATGATCAGGCCGATAGTTCAAGACTTGCCTGATGGTCGTGGTTGCTTTTGCCATCCTAGACCCCTTTCTGAGCGTCGATTTAGTCCTGGATTGTTCGTGCGCTTATCGCACCTGCTGTAGTGAAAACTATACAGCAAATTTAACAGCGGGTCAACAACAAGACCAAGGGCTCAGGCCCGCGAGAAACTCGCTATCCGCCTGAGTTAAAACCACAGCGGCTTGTGGGGGTTCTTTTGTGTCAAGAAGGAGGCCCTCTTCTGTGTTGTCCAATTTTCAGTGATTGACGGAGTTGCCACACGAGGATCATCGATACGACGACTACCGCAACCAATGACGCAAAGAACACGATAACCCAGAACATTTGAGGTATAGAGGTTTGCTGTGTTGAGATAGAATTACTAACTGGCGTTGGTGTTTGTAACACTGGAGGTGGGTAAAGACCAGTGATGATAAAGTGAGGCGTTCCGCCAACATCGACTGCGTACACCAACCGATGAGCAATAAGATCCAACATTGCAACTCTGCCCCCACGAAGAGCAATAAAGCCGAGCAATCCATCATTGGTAATTGCAACAGATTCAGGTGTACTTTCTGTATGAATTACTCGCTCAGGCTCCTTTGGAAGCGCTGTCATACTGGTGTCAACAGGATTCAGGACATTGAGTACATTGTGTTGCTCATCGGGTACATAGACCTCGCCAGTTAGCGCATCGTAATCCATCGGGGCAAAGATCCCACCTTTGAGGATTTGACGTACCTCTCTCGTTTTGAGACCTATGGCGTCAACGCTCCCCTGGCGTGTAGTGACGTATGCCGTCTCTCCCGGAGGTATCGAGAGATACTGTGGTCCTCCTGGTATAGGAACATCGCCAAGTGTTTGTTCCGTCCGATCGTCAAAAATCGTTAAACCATCAGTACTGGCAACCCAAAGCTGGTTGGATGTGCTGCTATTAAGGCTTGATCCGGCTGTCAGAGCCACAGCTAACCCGTACACCGGACCATTCACCCCAAAAGTATGCAGGGTTTTACAGTTCGTTGGGTCGAGTGCGGTTACCTGGGCTGCTCCACCGCCTGCGGCGTACAAGGTATTCAAATCCGGGTCAATTGCCAGCAGCGATGGTTCTCCAGGAAGATGAGCGGTACAGAATATACGACCAGTGTCAGCTCTTATTACCGACACCTGTCCCACAGTGGGTTGCGAGGCGTAGAGAAAGCCTCCATCCAGGCTAAGCAAAATAGTATGTGGATCACCCGCAACAGTAATGGCTTTCGTTACTTTTGCCTGTCCTACATCAATGACACTGATACCTGAAGCTGTTCCTGACACATACGCCAGGTTAGGCGCTCCACCATCGGCATGCGTATGTGGAGCGAAAAACAGACTCAGCAGCGAGAAAATGAATAGAAGCATAAGGGTCCAATGCCATCTATTAGAGACTAATCGCATCACCGAAGCACCCTTTCAAAGGAAACATATGCACACAGCATGTACTGTACCCTAAACAGTGATAGGTGTCCACTAACTCATTGCTGCAGCAAGATAATTGATGGGCTTTGTCGCACTTGTCGCGTTTGTATCACTTGTATCGTTTGTATCAGATGTATCGCTTGTATCTTTGCTCTTATTGCTGCTTAAAGCACCCTAAGGAACAATAAGAATATTTCCGGATAGACTCCTGGTATGATCTGGTATATACTGCTCTCGTAGTTTCTCAGTAACAATAACATAGGTCAAGTACGAGGAATAATAAGACAGCTATGTCAACCATCCCACCGTCTTCGTCTCCAAGCAAACCAGAGACAGAGAGGCAAACAAAAGTAAAATCATCGGGGCGAACGCGAATCGTACGAACACTCGTTATTGGATTAGTAATTATTGGTGTCGTTGTAGCATGGCAGTTACTCAATAGCTACAACAACAGCACTGACCTTTCAGTAGCAGGCCGTCCGCTCTCCAACCCGCACACACACCTGCATACTGTAGTTCTGGGGGAAAAGCCTGGAGTACTCTATCTCGGTACTCATTATGGCCTGTTCACAAGCACTGATGGCGGGCGTATCTGGCCCCAGTCACACGGTACGCTCAGCAATTATATGGTCACCGCTATTGCCGTGAGTCCATCCAATCCTAACATCCTTGCTCTTATAGTCATCCCAACGAGCGGCCTGGGGCAACAGTCGGGCATCGCTTTCAGCCATGATAGCGGAAAAACCTGGCAAATCAATGCTCCTTCTGGTTTATCCTCATCGGCTTATCCTTATACGGTGAAAGCTGGTTCAGTAAATTCCGGCCAGTTCTATGCTTTCTACTTCTACGCCGGATGGTTTGAGACGCGAGACCTGGGCGCACATTGGTATCCCATCACCAGGGGCACCCTCTCGAACATGCAAACGACCTCTTTGCTTAACGATCCCGTCGATCCCAATCATCTCTACCTGGGAGGAGATCAGGGTCTCTATGAGAGCAATGACGATGGGAATCACTGGTTGCACATTTCCGCTATTCAGGGAAATGTGCAGAGCATAATAGCAACGAATACCACACCTCGCATATTTTACTGTGCCACCGATCAGGGATTTTACCACTGGCGAGAAGGAAGCACACAGATAACACAGGTGACACATCTCCCTATGGCAGTTCCGCCTACACGACTGACCACTGATGCAACCGGGAAGGCTCTCTATGGTCTCTCAGGTCAAGATCTCTGGTTCTCCTCTGACAGCGGAACAACCTGGGAACATCGCTGGCACTTTGACCGGGGAGATTTCATTTCGCTTGTCATCGACCCACAGAACCCTCGCAACCTCTACGCCGGGTTCTTCCTGCCTCCCAAAGTCGTATACAGCACTGATGGAGGAAGTTCCTGGCAAACACTTACAGATTGATTGAAAGAGATTCCATGCTAAATTGAAAGACTCTCATCTATGAAGATATCGAAGATATATTGGCGAATTGCATTACTACTATTTGCTTTCTGGCTACTCTGGTTTCTTTTTGCTGGGTCACAGCATACCTACGCAGATGGTGGAGCGCCTAACCTGGCCTACGTGTCAGGCACTACAAAAGGTATCAGCGTCATTGATATAGGTCAACAAAAAGTCACCGGTAGCTTTACAATGGACGGCGATCCCGAAGCGATCTATCTCAGCCTGGATGGGCGCTTTCTTTATGTCACACAGCCAACATCAGATCACATGAGCATGCTCGCTGCCAAAACTGGGCTGACCATTTGCAGTGCGAATGTGCCCGGACAACCTTCGCTGTTGGCTTTTGATCCGGGCTTGAATGTTCTCTATTCTGCAGGCAATGGCGGGGACAGCATTACTGTACTAGACCCAGGCAACTGCAACATTAAACAGACGATCCATTTGAACAGCCCCATATATGGTCTGGCAGTTGCTATCATAGGTTCAGGTGCTCCAGGAGAAACTACTAACCAACTCTGGGTAGCCGATGCTACTTCACTGAATGTGTTCGCGAATAATAAGCTATTCGCCAGTTTACAAGTTCCAGGTGGTCCACAATATATCAGTATTCCTCCTGGTTTTACTGCATATGTGACAACTCGACAAGGAAGTGTCTACGCAGTTGATCTTACCACGCGCAGGCTTTCGCCACCGCTTATCAGTGGAGGATCCTTCGGACCTATGGATTATAACGCATTCACAAGCGAGGTCTATTTACCCGACATGCAGAACAAGCGAATTGATGTACTCAGTCCAATATTTCCAGGGACGAACACACTTCCACATGAACCAAATTACTCGATTCATCTTGGGGTTGTACCACAATCGATTGCTATTACCAGTGATGGACAGCTAGGTTTTATCGCTCTTGAGGGCGGTAACGTGGCAATGTTGGATATCCCTGGCAAAGCAATTGTCAACACCATCCTGGTTGGTGGCAATCCACGCTTTATCATTACAGGTCTTTACCCACCTCTCATTGGAACCACTCCCCAGGAAGCTTCTGTATGGGGAACAGTTATCAACGTCGCAGCATATGTACTGGTGATTGCACTTCTCATAGTTCCCATCGTACTGTTTCAGAGATATGCTCGCACTAAAGTTGATCAAAAAGAGAAGTGATAACATGTTACAAGACACTTTGGGTGCAATCATACACCACCCTGCCGTAGAACTGATGAAAACACCCTAGGGTAAAAAATAGGGATTCATCCCGATGGCATCTGCTTAAAGTTCACCTATACTGAGACCGTACAAGAGGTCCCGATGAAAAACGTTGACCTCACCATTTATCAAGAAAGTGAGTGAATTAGTTATGCGTACATTCTATTATCGCCTACAATTGCCATTCGCTCTACTACTCAGCTTAGGTTTAGTGTATGCTATGACTGGAACGGTCTCGGCTCATTCGGTAATTCCATCACACGCGAAAGTTAACAAAGCCATACCAGCCATTGGCTCAACCGTCTCACAAGCGCCTACCACTGTGACGGTATTTACCCTGGAGAATATCAATCCTGATCCCAACAAAAGTAATCTGTTCATCTACTCACCTGCTGGTGACCTGATCAGCCAGGGCAATGCTACGGTGTCCTTAACGAACCCAAAGGAGATGTCCATCACCATTAAACCTGATAAGGCTAATCTGAATGGAGTCTATGTCGTGAGATGGATTACTGTCTCGGCTCTAGATGGTGACCCTGACCAGGGAGCCTTTGTCTTCACCGTGAATACAGGTGTGGTCACAACGCCCACTCCCGTAGCGACAACGACAACCTCAACGGCTCCGTCAACCACTACCACCAGTGGCACGGGCGGCACACCGGTCTGGGTCCCCATCGTCGTTGGTATTGTTGCTTTGCTGATTGGAGCAGGCGTTGGGCTAGGCCTTGGTCGACGTAGTTCAGCGTCTTCAATGGGTGCTATGCGTAAGGCAGTGACCCAACAATCACAAGATGAAGAGCCTATCAAGCGTCCATAGTTCAGATGGCGAAGATTACACGCTAAGCCAAAGGGAAGAGGGAGGTAGAACCATCTATGCGAGTTAGACCTTTTTTCTGGTTCTTTCTAGCCCTCACATGCACCAGCGTGTTAATCTTCGCTGCATTACTTCACACACAAGCACCCACTATCATGCGGGTGCAACTAGATCAACAGCGTCCTGTTGCAAGTGGTTTTACGACTCTGGAGCTCCATCTGGCCGACTCTCAGGGCATACCGATCGAGCAAGCGCAACTCTTGCCTAACGCCAGAATGACGAACATGGACATGGTGTCAAATCTTTTCCGCGTCGAGCCATTAGGACACGGAACCTACATAGCTCAACTTCAATTATATATGGCTGGGCCATGGGAGATCAGTATAGAAGCTCATGCTGATGGTTTCGAATCCACAGCTCAGACACTGATCGTGCAAGTAGAATGAAGCAGGTTAGAATACTTGACGCATAAAGACTCTGGACCTATAGTGTGAATGAAAGGCTGAGCGTTTAGCCAGAACAGGAAGTGAGTCACAGCTATGTCCAGAGTTTTTCATGTGTATACTAAGCCATTGCAGCGCCTGAAGCTCTCTCTTTTTGAGAAAGTCATCCTCGCTAACAGTTTAGTGCTGATCTGTGAGGCGTTAGCAGGTCTATGGGTGACTAGCCATAATCTTGAAGCACACCACTATCTCATTGATACCAGCTTTATCGTAATGGCAACGTTACTTGGCTTACTGATTAACGTGGCACTGCTGCGAGCGAGCTTTCGTCCTCTATTCGGCCTGCTTCACACAATCCGGAGTGTAAGCGCAGGGAATACGCATACACGCGCGAAAGTTACGTCTGCTGATACTGAAATTGGCGAGCTTGCACAAGCTTTCAATAGTATGCTGGATCGACTCGAGCAAGCACGTAGGGAGCAAGCCATGCTGATCCTTCAAGCACAAGAAGAAGAGCGCCGTCGCCTCGCACTCGAATTGCACGATGAGAGCAGCCAGAACCTATCAGCGTTGCTGATTCATACCGAGATACTGAGTCAATCGCTGCAGGCCATACCAGAATCAATGTTCATTCAACCTATATATGAGCAACTTCTAAAGGGCCTTCAGCAACTGAATCGCCTCACACAGAAGACATTAGACAATCTACGTATCCTTGCTCAGCAGTTGCGACCAAGTGTACTAGATGATCTTGGGTTACAATCAGCGTTGCGCTGGTTAGCAGAAGATAGTCGCGAACGCCAGCAATTGCCCGTAGAAGTTCAACTTGAACATGTAGAAGATACTATTCGTACGCAGAAACACGCTGCTCTCTATGAAACGACTCTGTTCCGCATTGCGCAAGAAAGTCTTACTAATGCAGCGCGTTACGCACACGCGCAACGCGTCTGGCTCTCGCTCATGCAGGATCAGAACTCCATCAGCTTACAGGTACGCGATGATGGCTGTGGCTTCGACCCTTTACAAAAGCATGCAGGATTAGGGATAGCAGGTATGCATGAACGAGCGACATTACTGGAAGGCACATTGACAATCATCTCTCAGCCAGGACAAGGAACGACCGTGGAAGTCTGTTTGCCCCTGCCAACATCATGCGTGGAGGACGCAGTACATGCCTGACGAATCTGCCTCTTCAACCACTATTCGCGTGCTGCTTGCCGATGACCATGACATCTTACGACAGGGACTCAAGATGCTGCTCAGCATGCAACAAGAGATGCAGGTGGTAGGCGAGGCACGTACTGGAAGGGAGGCGGTAGTTATGGCACAGGAGCTTTTGCCAGATGTGGTTGTTATGGATATCACAATGCCGGATATGGATGGGCTGGAAGCTTGTCAACTCATTCGCAGCCAGCAGCCCGCAACGCAAGTACTGATGCTAACCATGCACGAAAGCGAAGAGTATTTCCTGCAATCACTGCGCATGGGAGCGGCAGGATACCTGGTGAAGAAAGCAGCACCGTCCGACTTGCGGATGGCAATCAACGCCATCGCTCAGGGTGGCGCTTTTCTCTATCCGGGCCTGGCAAAGGCGCTCATTCGTTCATATGTAGCATCTCCCACATCTGCAACTCAAACACTGCACGATCAAGAGTCATTGAGCACTTCAAGCCTGACTCAAGCTCTACGTATCTTGACTCCTCGTGAAGTGGAAGTGCTCAGGTTGGTAGCAGAAGGACGTACGAATCAGGAAATTGCCGATCAATTGACGTTAAGCATTAAAACGGTACAGACTCACCGGGCAAATGTGATGGAAAAGCTAGATCTGCGCGATATCACGCACCTGGTACGCTTCGCCATTCGACACGGCCTGATTCCACCTGAGCCTTAAGCTGGAATGATAGCCTATTGAAAATTGGATAAAGCACATGAGATCTTTTTTGCATAGAGTTACAACTCGCCGTTTTTTACTGCTAGCTCTACCACTCGCGCTCGGCCTGACATTGATGTTTCCTGCAATAGCAAGCGCACATGCCATCCTACTGCGATCGGACCCAGCGAAAGATTCCGTGTTGAGTATCCCGCCTCGAGGGGTTCGCATGTGGTTCAGCGAAGACCTGAACCCCGCCTTTACGACTGCGGACGTGATAAACGGGGCAAATGAGCGCGTTGACAATCACGATGCTCACATCTCACCCAACGATACAAAAGAGATGGATCTCACCCTCAAGCCAAACTTACCCCCTGCGGTCTACATCGTGGTATATCGAACACAATCGGCCGTTGATGGTCATATCCTACGTGGTTCTTTCATCTTCAGTGTCGCCCGACCTGATGGGACCGTCCCTGCGCTCGGACCAGGCACCAATCCGGGGCAAAACCTGCTAGGTGGTAGCTCTACCACAGGTAGTTCTACCGGACAATTCGACGGTCCAACGCTGTTTAGCCTCATCATGATTACGCTCGTCGAACTTGGAGCTGTCTTCTGGGTTGGAGCACAACTGTGGGTTAACTTTGTGCTCTCGATCTCGGCTGAACAACATGCAGAGGAAAGACCCATCAACGAAGGCGTGCAACAACGCTTTGAGCGGCGTTTCTCTCTACCTACTCTGCTCATACTATTGCTGGCAAATATCGGCGTTCTCGTGGGACAAGCCCTCAATCTCACCGGAGGCGACTGGGTAGGCGCGTTCTCCCCTCAACTACTTGCAGGTCTCGCCACCGGTGGACGTTTCGGCACATACTGGCTGCTGCGCGAACTCGTTATCCTCATAGCGATCGTCCTTTCACTGTATATGCTCTGGCGCAAACAGCGCCTACCGCTTGTTAACAGGCTGCTTCCCCTGATGAACCTGTTCCTGGGTTTGGTGCTGTTCATCGCGATCACGATGTCCGGTCATGCGGCTGCCACCAGCAGTAACGTCTTGGTCTACTCAATTATCTTCGACTGGCTCCATCTTTTAGCAGCAGCACTTTGGGTGGGAGGGATGATGTACATCGCTACCGTCTACATACCTGTACTCGGCAAGTTCTCCCTGGTGGAGCGAACGCGCTCGTTACTGACCGTCATTCCCTACTTCTCTCCATTAGCTGTGGCAGGTGTGCTGATCATAGCTGTCACAGGCCCATTCAACGCCACGTTTCGCTTGAGTTCGTGGGACCAGTTTCTCACAACGGCCTACGGTCGTACACTGGTCATCAAGATTTTGCTGGTTGGAGGACTTTTACTCACCAGCGCTATCCATGTTGGCCTGCTGCGCCCGCGCCTTCGCAAAGAGTATAGGAAGTACAACTATATCACACAACGCTTGCGGTCCCAACAGATGGCAGCAGCGGCTTCTAATCAGGTAGTAAAGCTGGATGGACAACAAGCATCTACCTCCACTGCAGAGCTGGATTACAGCACAAAGACCATCATCCAACAGGTGAAACTGCGCGAGGAGCGACTGGCAAAAGGGACGCTGCGTTTAATGAAAATACTGCGCTGGGAACCAATGTTGGGTGTGGGAGTGCTCGTCTGTGTTGGTCTATTGAATGTCTTTGGTGGTACTCTTTTACCTACCACATCGGCACAACCGCAAACTGGCGGGCAAGCAAAGCCTTTCAACACATCGATACAGACAACAGATGCTAAGTTTACGGTGACACTGAACATCAATCCAAACCGTTTCGGTACAAACGTCTTTACGGCGAGCGTGGTAGATAATAGCACACATGCACCAACCACAAACGTGGGCGTTTCGCTGTACACGACCATGCTCGATATGGATATGGGGACAGATAGCATCAACTTACCCCTAGATGGGAAAGGGCACTTCACCTCCAACGGAGACCTAAGCATGGGTGGACACTGGCAGGTACGCATTCAGATACGCACACCCGACAATACGCTCCACGAGGCGAAAGTCGATTTCTTTACACCCTTTTGATCCCCAAATTTGACACTGATTCATGTGAAATAGATACTCAAAAGGTGTCAAATAATGAAAGCCGTCTCCTGTATGAACGTTAATATATACTTGACAATTAGGTGCATGTCAATTACACTTTATTGGTCGATACATATCCTGAAGTTCTTTCTGCAAATGTGTTTTTCTCTGCACGATTTGGGTTCTATTTTCTTATTTTGTTGTTTCCTGTAGACTAGTCGTGAGCATTTCCTCACTCAAAAGCTATCCCAAGTATAAGCGAGAACACGCTTGTTGAGTGAACAGCTAAGAACATGCTCTTGGAAATGTCAAAACCCGTCCCCAAAAAAAACAACCTCCTCCATCTGCTATGAGGAGGGGATAATGAGGTCCTTTTGCAACAATGGTTGAAAAGGTGCTCAACAGTCCGTGCTTCTTCTGAGAGAAGCAGAAAGGAACGACGCAGATGACAACTACCGCAGGTACGACGTATCAATTGGACGGACGCTTATTAGAGGTTTGTTCATGTGATGTCCTATGCCCCTGCTGGGTTGGAGCGGACCCGGATGGGGGGACCTGTGATGCCGCCGTCGGCTGGCATATCGACAGCGGCACTATCCAGGGGGTCGATGTCTCAGGCCTCACGATTGCCCTGAGTGCTCATATTCCGGGTAACATTCTCAAGGGAAACTGGCAGGTGCTGGTCTATGTCGATGACAAAGCCACCCAAGCGCAGCAAGACGCGCTTTTGTTGGTGTTCACTGGAAAGCTGGGCGGTCCCATTGCCGATACTGCCGCTCTCATCGGTGAGGTGGTTGGGGTCGAGCGCGTCCCCATCACCTTCACGGTCGACAAGGGCAAAGGAACACTCATCATCGGTCAGACGGTTCAGGCAGAGCTAGTGCCCTTCAACGGGCCAACTGGGGAGGCAACCACGCTTCACGAGAGCGTCTTTTCGACCATTCCAGGCTCCCCAGCCTATGTGAGTAGAGCTACACAGTACACCTCAAAGGTTCCGGCAATTGGTCACGACTTGAGTTTGCAGAACCATAACGCTATCCAGGGATCATTCCACTTCGTTGCCTAGGGAAAGGGAAATCAGATGTCTGTGCTGCATCAGACCAATCCCCAAAAAGCGAGTGACCGGACACGGCGCGGGCGTCGGGTCCCAGTGCTGTGGCCATGGCTGCTGGTCGCCATGGCCTGGGGAGTGCTCGTCCTGGCGACACTGGCGCATCAGACGTTCTTGCTCGACCATCACTACCTGCTGCAAGCCAGTGGCCTTCCCTGGCTCGCAGCATTCGAAGTCTTCCTGCTGTGTTGGCAGTTGATGACGGTGGCTATGATGCTGCCATCAAGTATGCCCATGGTCAAACTGGTGGTGTATGCTGGGCGCAAACAAGCCCGTCCCATCGCGGTTCCACTCGCGTTTCTGGCTGGCTATGCAGCAATCTGGACAGCGTTTGCCGCGGGCGCCTTTCTTGGAGACACGCTGGTGCATCTTCTCGTGTCCTGGTGGTACTGGTTGGCAGTGCATGCGTGGCTGATTGGTGCGGTGACGTTCTTCATCGCCGGCCTGTTCCAGTTCAGTCCGCTCAAGGAGCGCTGCCTGAACATGTGCCGCGCGCCACTCGGGTTCTTCCTACACTACTACCGCAAGGGCGTGAGTCCAGCCTGGAGCCTGGGTATACGCCATGGAGGATACTGCCTTGGTTGTTGTTGGGCCTTGATGCTCGTCATGTTCGGGGTCGGTGTGGGCAACCTGGCAGGGATGGTTGCACTCACTGGCGCTATGGTGATCGAAAAAACAGTGCCAGGTGGCAAACGTCTGAGTCCACTCATCGGGATCATGCTGCTGCTGCTCGGGGTCCTGTGGCTGGCACATCCTGTCTGGCTACTGGCTGGTAGTGGTGTGTAAAGTTGCTGACTCCGATTAAATGTATTCTTCTCCTCGTTACTGCTGCATAGGAAGTTGTGCTTCTCCATGAAACTGCTATAATATGCTCTGAGAAATGGATATAGGCATTAGAATGAAAAGCAATAATGAGGTATATATGTTTCGTCCTCAATCTACTTCAAGGTCACACAGATTTATTGTGAGCTCTATGCTCTTAGGTATCATCGCATTACTTTTGGTCGCGTGCGGAGGCGACACTACTGGCGCACTACCAACAGCAAATCCCACCGTTGTTCAAGTGAACGGGTTTGGTACCGCAGCCAACCACGTGCATTCGCTGGTGGTTCTTCCGCCGCATGTCCTGGTGATGGCAACACATTATGGGCTGTTTCGATCACAAGATGGCGGTACAAGCTGGCAAGAGGTGGCAGGTGGCAGCAATCAACTGATGGATGGACTCATGACCTACTCGCTCACCTATAGCCCGCTCAATTCACAAAGGCTCTATGTTTTAACACAGCCGGCCGTTATTCCGCATACAGGTACAGTCGGGCTTTATACAAGCGCCGACGAAGGACGTACGTGGAAGCTTTCCATTGCAGCCTCAAGCATTACTACCAGATTGATCTTCGTTGTGGCACCCGGCAACGACACTCCCGACGAAGTATACGTGTACCTTTCTGAATTGGGGCCATTGGGTTTGAAAAGAAGCCTGGACGATGGACAACACTTCACCAGCTCGGGAACATTGCCCTTTGGTATGATCTTTGGTGTGCTCGCTGTTCCAGGTGCTCCAGGTCATTTGCTGGCCTATAGCAGCGACGGTATGGCGTACAGCAGTGATGGTGGGATCCATTGGCAAGTATTGAAGAATATTACCGGTAGCATCAATGATGTGACAACGGCCGGGCCTCATAGTCCTATCTATGCATCGGGTGACGCGGGAATCTATTCCTCGAATGATGGCGGCAAGACGTTCCAACTGGTGTACACCCAGGCTTCCTTTGCCTCACTGACTGCTTCACCAACGCAACCTCAAGTGATTTATGGCAAGACGGGGACAAGTGTGTATCGCAGTGATGATGGTGGTCGTAGCTGGAACACACTGCCACATATCAGTGGTAATTTAGCAGTGCTTTCGGTCGACCCAACGAATGCCTTAAGTGTCTATCTCTCACTTTCCTACCCGACTGCGCTCTATCGCTTCAGCCAGGATAGCAAAGACTGGTTGTCACTCACGCCGCAAACATGACATCGGAATAAAGGATTCTTAACAATGAAGATAGTTTGGCGGGTTGGCCCCCTGTTGTTCGTTCTCGCACTCCTCCTGTTTCTCTTCCCTTTTTCTCAGCACGTCTACGCAGATGGTGGAGCGCCTAACCTGGCATATGTGGCTGGTGCAGCACATGGGATAGCAGTTATAGATATAAGCCAACAAAAAGTTACCAGCAACATTACCGTAGAAGGTGATCCCCAGATGATCTTGTTAAGCCTAGATGGGCGTTATCTCTACGTCACGCAACCAACTCTCGGGCACGTTGCCATTATCTCCGCCAGGACGGGGAAGACTATCTGTTCGGTCAGCCTGGCAGGTCAACCAACATTGCTTGCACTTGGTCCGCAGAGTGGCGCGCTATATGCAGCAGGCAACGGTGCCAGCATTGTCAGCGAACTAAATCCCACGACCTGCGCGGTGCAACATATCTTTCAGACACAGAGTCCAGTCTATGGGATAGGGGTAGCTCTTGTTGGTGCCGGTAACGACCTTCACGATCAACTCTGGGTCTCCGGCACCACCTCGCTCACCTCTTTCGATCAAAATGGACAATCATCAGGGAACATTACTATTGATGGTGGGCCACAGTATCTTAGTCTACCAGGTGGGTACGCCCTTTACGTCACCACTCGCCAGGGCGGGGTTGACGCCGTGGAATTTGCACCAAGACGAGTAATCCCACTCCTGACTGGTGGCAAGTATGGCCTAATGGATTACGATGCTGTCACCGGAGAGATCTATGTTCCAGATGAGATAAACCTGCAACTTGATGTGTTGACTCCCTGGACACCTGGAACCAATCCCGTTCAGCACGAACCGAACCGCATTATTCACCTGAGCAGTGCACCACAGGCAGTAGCCATCACCAGCGATGGGCAACTCGGCTTTGTGGCACTCTCAGGTGGCAAGGTTGCGATGCTTGATGTCCCCAGTCGTCAAATTACCAACACGATAGCTGTTGGCGGAACACCAAGTTTCATTATTACTGGTCTCTACCCACCTTTGCTTGGGACAACGCCACAGGAGGCTTCAACATGGAGCACCATCATAGATATCGCAGCCGTTGTAGTATTACTTCTGCTCATTGTTGGCTCCATTCTGCTGATCCGGAGAAATAGGATGCTAAGCAGTCCGAAAAAGGGGAAGAAAATGTAAGATCCTCTTCATTCAGCAGCAAATAACCTGCTACTCATCCTTAAGACGCACCCGGCGAAAGATGGACCAGAGTGTAAGGTCGTAGGCAGCTTTGAGCGCCCCGGCAAAGATGAATGGTAACCCTAGTACGAGCAAAGGCCCTTGCAAAAGCAGGCCAGAAAAGATCGGGCTGGTCGCCGATCCTACACTGCGGGACAATGAAGTCACGCTTGCGGCTGCGGTTCGTTCCTCTGGGGCGACCAGTGCCATAGTATAGGCCTGCCGGGTCGGGACGTCCATCTGAGATAGTGCCTGGCGTAGCAACAGGAGCACTACTGCCACCGGAAACGTAGGAGCAAAGGCCACCAGAATCAGTAGCACGTTCGAGGGGAGATGGGTGAACACCATCGTGTTGAGCAAGCCGAATCGCCTGGCCAGCGGCACCGCTGCTAGAAAAGAGAAGGCCGAAAGAAGGTTGGCCGCAAAGAACAAGACAGAAAGCCAAACAAGCGAGACACCAAAGCGAAGATGAAAGAAGAGCACCATCAGGCTCTGCACTACCAGACCTCCAGCAAACGCATCTACACTGAAAAGTGCAGCAAGTCGCCAGATAATTCCATGTGAATTGCCCAGCGGAGGGATGAGCCTCTGCCTGACACTCTTCACGTGAATGGGAGTAAGTAGAGTAGCTTCTACATGTTGGGACAGCCGCATAGAAAGCCCAGCTACGATGAGAGCCAGCGTCGCGTATATTCCGAATGGGAGGTGTATGGCAAAAGCAGATGGGAAGCCGAGAAAGGCCAGGAAACCTGGCAGTCCTGCTGCAAGCGCACCTACAGCTACACTGAACGCGGCTATAAGATTGTAATGAGAAAAGAGGGCAGTCCGACGCTCTGGCTTCGTGATATGTGCAATCATTGCCTGGTCAATGGGCAAAAAGGGCGCGGTCTCTGAGGCCGAGATACCCAGCGTTCCGAAGAACGCAGTTACCAGGAGCACAGGATAGAAGTTCATTAGCCCGAAAATCACTCCTGTGCCTGCCATAAGTAGCGCCAGTATTGCGAGTGTGCGCCGTCTTCCCCAGGAATCGGCGGTGATCCCAATCACGTACGTTCCCACCATGTCACCGGCCAGAGAAACCGTAATCAGGATACCGATAGCAACAGGTGAAAACCCTTCTGCGGATAGTGCCACACCCAACAGCACGGCCAGTAGCCCATAGTCCAGCGAACGTAACCCACGCATTGTGAGGATAAGTCGTGCGTCTGATTTATCGTATCTATTACTTTCTATGGTGGTTACTGATTGGGTTTGCCTGTGCGATCCCAAGGATTAGTACTCCTTCCTTCCCGCTCTGATGGGCCAGATTTGAATGCACCATCAGATCTACCCTAGCGTATCATCTCTTGACAAGATAGTGTTGGCGAATTCACGCAAAGGATCAGTTAGCTAGAAAGGGCAAGGATTTGCTACTCTAGAGGTATCCAGAAGAAGTATCTATGAGCAAGCAAGGAGACTCACGATGTCGATGAAGCCTCAAGAGATTAGCCCTGTACCAGAAGAAACGGCCCGTGTAGCGCGAGCGGCCAACCCGAAAGGCAATGTCTACAAGCACATGCGCGATGAGTTGGGAAGTATTTACGAAGATCAGATGTTTGTAGACCTCTTTCCACGGCGGGGACAACCAGCCTATGCGCCCTGGCGCCTGGCGGTAGTCACGGTGCTGCAATATGCGGAGAATCTCACGGACCGCCAAGCCGCTCATGCTGTGCGCGAACGCATTGATTGGAAGTATAGCTTGGGATTAGAACTGACGGATCCGGGCTTTGATTTCTCACTGTTATCCGAATTTCGCATACGCCTGCTGGAGAGCCAGCAGGAGACACTGATGTTGGATCGGCTCCTCGAAGTGTGCAAGCAGCGGGGCTGGCTCAAAGCTGGTGGGAAGCAACGCACCGATTCCACGCATATGTTGGCACGGGTGCGCTCGCTCTCCAATCTGGAATGTGTTGGAGAGACGCTACGAGCGGCCTTGGATGATCTGGCAACCCTGGCTCCTGAGTAGCTGGTCCGGCTAATCAGCCCGGACTGGTTTGAGCGCTACAGCCACCGGGTGGAGAACTATCGCTTGCCCAAAGCCGAAAGCCAGCGCACGACCTTGGCGCAGCAGATTGGGGCAGATGGAATGCACCTGCTGCACGCTCTGGAGCAAGCCGAGGCGCCTGCTGAACTGAAAGATGTTGTTACCAGTGTGCAGCTGCTGCGGCAGGTCTGGCAGCAGTATTACGACCTGGCTGGTGGGAAGGCCAACTGGCGAGCAGGCCCGCTGATCAGCTCAGGCGAAGGAATCATTCGTTCCCCCTATGACCCAGAAGCACGAACGGGCAAAAAGCGGGAGACGACGTGGTTCGGGTACAGAGTGCACCTGACTGAAACATGTGCGACTTCAGACGACTGAGGATGTCCAGGCGCGAGCCATGCCTCAGCTCATTGTGCAGGTGCAGACGACCGTGGCCAATGTGCAAGATGTGGACATGACGCAGGTCCTTCAAGAGGACCTGGCCCAGCATCATCTTTTGCTCACTGAACAGATTGTGGATACAGGCTACATCGATGCTGAACTGCTCGTGAAGAGGCGAGCCGCAGTATGGCATCAAGCTCGTTGGTCCGGTCCTCTCTGACAACAGCTGGCAGGCTAAAGAAGACAAGGGCTTCGATGTCGCGCATTTCCAGATCGATTGGCAGCACCTGCAAGCCACCTGTCCGCAAGGCCAAACGAGTACTCGTTGGAGTCCGGCTGGAGCGCGCATGGAAGTCGTCTTTGCCCGAGAGGTCTGTGCCGCTTGTCCGATGCGCAGCGAGTGCACCAAGTCGTCCACCACGGGGCGTGTGTTACATGTGCGCCCACAAGCGGCTCATGAAGCCTTGCAGGCGCGGCGACAAGAACAACAAACTCCGGAGTTTCGACAGCGCTATGAGGCGAGAGCGGGCATCGAAGGCACACACTCACAAGCCGTGCGGAGGATGGGGCTGCGACGAGCGCGCTACGATGGGCTGGACAAAACGCATTTGCAACATGTGTTGACCGCAGTCGCGATTAATCTCGTGCGCATTGATGCCGTTCTGACCCTGACACCGCGTGGCACAACATGCCGTTCCAACTTCGCACGCTTGGTATTGCATCCCAGTTTGCAAGATCAGGCAGCAGCCTGATCTCCATACGATTCACAATGTCATTCGCCAACAAAGTCATGAAAGGGCGGAAGGTGGAGAACAAGCGAGGTGATCCCAGCAGCAGTCGAGAGACGCACGAGATCGATGCCCTCAAAACACTGGAAGACCCACCGCATCGTCGGAGTAGCTGTGGCTTGTTGACTTGATTGGGGAGGGTCTGATTCGTTTCAGCGAGCCGAGTCCGTAGACGATATTCAGCAAAGCGATAGATCAGCAAACACAGCACCATGATGAAGCCCAGGGCTACCACCCGCTCAGGCTTTTTCACAAAGACTGACGAAGCCAAGAACAACGGGTCTTTGAGAAAGCGAAAGCCCCGTTCGACACTCCCTTGCTGCTTGTAGGTACCGATCAGTTCCTCATCAGCAAGCTGGCTGGCTTCTAGGATGTTGGTTCCGACCATGAAACAGGCCCGACGACGTTCTTCCTCAGCGATGCATTGCTGATTGAGAGAAAGCGTAGCCTGGCACTGCCAGCGTTGTGTGGGCACGGCTTGCTTGCCTGGACGACCTTTGCGCTCATAGGAGTCGTGAGCCACAGAGCTCCCCTGGGCACTGAACCAGACGGGCAGGTGCTTCAGGCTCTCTTCCAGAGCGGCGCGAGCATCAGCTTCACAGGCAAAATGCTTCGCTTGTAGATGCCAGAGTCGTTTCTCCCAACTCTGCTGGTCGCGTTCTAGCTGTCGTTGCATGGTAGTGTGAACGCGCTGTTCACTGGCCTTGCTGCTCACGATCACCCATCGCTCCTGTCCTTGTGGCAACTCGACCAGGCAGCTGTACCAGCGCAGCTCTCCGTCTGTCGACTCGTGCCACTGCGTCTGGGTCTGCAGCGCTTTTGCTAGTTCCTCGCGTGCCGTGATCGAGGTCTCTGGCACGCGGCTGATCCAGCGCTACTTGGCGTCATTCAGCCGGGTCATGTTGGCTTGGCTGTAGAGGCTGCTCTCGGCGACGTAGATACTGCTCTCTTGTTCATCGGGCGCATGCAGGTGCTCCTGGAGGGCCTCGACTGCCGCGAGCAGGCTGATCTGATCGGAACGGTTGCCATCCAACGAGCGCAAGAACAGGGGCAGATCAGATCCTTGAGTGGTCGCTCAAGCCAACATCCATTGCTTGAGATCTGCGCGATGGTCTCGTGAGTGCCCATACGTGATGCTGATCGCCACCTCGGCCTCTGGCTCTATCTCGTAGGCCCCGCTGACCGCAAACGAGGTCGTGTCGACGTGCACCAGCCGCGAGGTGATGCTCAGCTTTTCTCGCGCTTTGTAGGCAATGCCTGCAAATAGCCGTGTCACGTCATGTTCGTACAACCAGTCGAGCGTGCGTCCCAGGCAATCGTCGTTGAGATCTTCTGCCTTGATCCCTTCACCAAGCAGAAGCTCAAGTGGCTTGTGTTCAAAGTACTGCGCAACCAAGTACAGCCGCCGATTGCTGAACCCTCATCCATTGAGGATCATTGCCACCGTCGCTGTCCCGATACTTACGTGCCTTTGCAAACCCGCTTCCTGGTCATCTAAATACTGTGCCAGCCCTAGCTCCTGGCATACCCCGGCCACGATACCTAGATGATCCAAACGCTCGCTTTCGTAGGTCGCTTGCTCTCTCTCGTTGATTGGTCTGTCCCTCAACTTTTGAAGTGGCCCATACTGTAACAAAAATGCTCATTTCTGTCTACCTCACTGCGGAATGTGGGTTATAATAGAACGTCCTTCCAGTTAGACCAAGTCAATCGCCTTTTACCCTGTCGGTCATTCCGATTGTAGGGTCTGTCGAATATTATGTGCTCCCATGTAGGATCAAGCACCCCATTCACTTCTGGGGCGTTATCGATAAGATACTGCCCCTTAATTAGGGTCTTATCTTTAGTTATGATCATTCTTCTCGTCCAGTCTTTTCCAAGATGTGATTCCACCCACTGATACTTTTCTAGGACGTTGTTCTCAAATGCAGGTAGGGGGTTTGAGCAGATGTAGACTAAGAACCCACGCGAAAGCATATCATTCAGTGCGGGTATTGCACCATGAACTTCAGGCAACTCTTCGATAAAGCCAGTGGAAGTCAGTAATCGACGAATATCCTCTTTGTACCCGCTGGGATAGTCATCTGCTATTTTTGCGGATTTGCGCTCGCTTAACTCAACTAATAATCTACTCGGATATCTTTCGCGCCACACTCTTTCAAAACCAGTATCGAAATCCGCTATCACTCCGTCCATATCGACAAGAATTAAGCTACTCGTGTTCATCAGCCAAACCTCTTAATGTCTACTTAGATGAGGCCTGGTCATAAATGCTCAGGCCGCTTTCAAAAACGCTTTGAGTCCGACACAGAGCTCCAGGTCATGCTCAAAGCGATACCATAAGGCCAATTGATAGACTAAAATGGCTCCCAATGCAAAGCGTTGGGTAGCAAGAAGGCCTTTGGTGGGCACCTGCCCGTGTCCATCAAAAATGCCTTTAAAGTGCTCATTAAAATTCTCAATCGCTGTCGAGCGAAGCTTGTGGAAGACCCGCCGGACCTCGACGCCGTCATCAGTATGAGGGTATTTCCCATACTTGATGGTGACAAGAAGGCGACCATCTTGTGCACAAAGCGCTCGGAGTTCATCGCGATTGTAATGACGATCTCCCAGCACAAAGCGTATCTCCGTTGGCACCTCGCGCAGCAGAGAGGCAGCAGGATCGCTATCAGCCACATTGGCAGCGGTCAGCATGGCAGCAAGCGGGATCCAGACGGCAGCGACTGCTGAAACCAGATGCAGCTTCCAGCCATAGATCCAGCCATGCCAGCCCGACTTGGTCCAATGCGCTTCTTGATCGATGGAGCTATGGGGAACAATTCCTTGCTCGCGGTGCTTCTGATGCCATTGCCCTCCTCGTGCCCGTAAGATCGTGCTGTCGATGGCGGCCCAGCAGCCCGATTTGTGCAGGCAAGGTGCTCGGGATGGCTTTCAGGCGGCGTTCCAGGTTCGCTGCGTGGGAAAGCGACCCGCTTCGCTCACCAGCCAGCGCAGTTGCCCCATCTCGGCTGTGGGTTGAGCCAGGATCGAGAGCAGTTCATGAACGGTATGGATGTGCTTGACGATCATGATGACCACCGCTTTCACAAACAGGCGACCTGAATAGACACAAGGTCGTCCCCTGCCTCGCTTGAGCGGTTGGGCAGGCATGGGCAGACGATCAACCAATGTGACAAGTTGCTGTATCATGGGATTGCCTCCTGTCATTGGCGGATGATGCAATCTCAATGATACGAGCTTGGACCGGGTTCGGGCTATTGCCAAGCCTGGTTTCCTATTTATGACCAAGCCTCACTTAGATGATAGCAGCTCTCCATTCCAACTGTAACAAGCAGTCTATGAGAGTCCTGCGCTTTTACTTGTTAGTTCATATCTCAATGTCGCTATCGTATCTCTTGCCTCTGCGATTGCCCAACTGTTACTAAATTCCTCTCCTAACTGGCCTATGTTTGCTTCGGTTTTATCAAACCAGTCCAATAACCACTGCCTATCCTCAGAGCCACGAATACTCCTAATATTTGATAGAATGTCAGCAAGCTTAACAATTCTGATTTCGAGACAGGACGTACTTAAGTGCAAATGATACAGGGCTAAACGCACGCTCTTGTCTAGTCGCTTGTCTCCTGTCAATACGCTCACCCAGTTCGCAACCTTCTCGCTAGCAACCTTGACAAGGGCTTCATAATTGGTTGAAGTGTCTTCAATAATATCATGTAGATAACCGGTAATGTAGATATCTTCCAGTGTGCTGGAGGCTCCGATCTTGATGCCCATTTTTTGTAAGTCTGTAGTAATTTCTACGGCTAGCTTTGCGGTCTCCTCCAAGTGGCTAATATATGGTTCACCACTCTTTCTCTTTTGCCCGCTATGCTTCATCTCAATTAGCTCAATTACATTCATTACTCTTTTAGAAGCTTTCTGTCTTTGTACTAGATTTCCGAGCGTAGATTGTTCTATAGTAGTAAAAACAGTTGGTACTTTTTTCTTAATTACTTTTCCCTTATTTAGCCGAAGCAAGTTACAGCGTCTTAGAAACGAGTAACCAATGTATCTAGGACTTACTAGGATAACCGCCAGGAGAAAGCGAATATTCCAATCCTCCCATTCATTCTCTTCAAGAAGGAAATCTCCGTACACGTGGTAATATCTATCAGTCTTAACTAACCATATGCGTCGCTGATCACAAATGTCGGAGAGCGCTACCGCTAATTGAGGTAGTGATAAATACTCATCTAGGTGTAGGTTCATCATCGGTAAGTGAGAGATCTTACCAGAAGAACTTCTAACTTCAGAGCTAATTGACACAAGCTCATTGTCACGGTTTGTGTACTTGCCCAAGTCTTGCTGCCCCAATTCAGAAAGTTCGCTCCCCTTAACACTAAATGTCTTAATTGGCTCAAGGATCTTGTTCTCAGAGATATGATCGATCTTCTTTTGGGTTGTTGTATATTTCTGTCGCCAATTAATAAGCGCTTGATGTGGTACGAGATGGAACGTATGATTTTGAAGCTTGTGGTTTGCTATGATCGACTGGATAACCTCTAAAGAATTCATGGTAGTAGCACCTCATACTGAGTGTTTACTGGCCGATTTTGTCTTAGCTTGATTATCTGCAAGATGTACTTATACATCAGATCGTTCTTATCATTCATCCTCCTCATAACTCTCTCCTTAACCGGATTCTTAATCAGTAGGAATTTACCATTCTCTAATTTCCAGGGATACCTTCCAAAGAATATAACATCATCGTTGACAATGACCCCGTTTTCATGCGGAACGCTATCAAAATGGTAGATATTGATATTATGTATTCTTCCGTATTTTGCGAGAAGCATCCACTCCACAATTCTACCTCTGATCTGATGGATACGATGATCTATACTTTTGTTTTCTTTACAATTGTTAAGTATATAGTCTGGATTGGCGAGAACGACATTGACTTCTAAGTTGGTTAAACACATAGACTCAAGGTACAGCCTGAGCGACTCTGCGAAAGTCAAGGAGTAACCAAACACTGTGAGTGTCAATATCTCCGTTCTAAGATCTTTAAGATACTCGACGACATCATCACAGGTGTAATATTTCTCTCGTCTGTACCAAAGCATCCTCCTTCCGAAGAATATAGCGTCGATAATGGCGACAAGTAGAATTATAAACAGAAATACACTGATGCGAAAGAAAATATCAAGCCAGGAATAGATCTGGCTCACATCTTTTAGATTTGCACCCGTCACAGCAGCTAAAGACTTGATGATAGGGCTGAAGTCGACAAATATTAGGGTAACAACAGTTAAAATTATTGATATCAGCGTCAAGAGCGTTTCAGAACGCTTCATAGACTCCTCCTAGTAAAAAATAGCACTCCAGTGCGGGCACCTACCAC
>Ga0207684_10001171_pt1 | contig 29313 bp, 22 predicted proteins | sample KBSK5501metaG_FD_184342 | JGI IMG/M metagenome (GOLD analysis project Ga0207684, IMG submission 184342) | Corn, switchgrass and miscanthus rhizosphere microbial communities from Kellogg Biological Station, Michigan, USA - KBS K5-50-1 metaG... | ecosystem: Host-associated > Plants > Roots >...
GTGACGTCGTCCCGCCTCGCCGCGATCGTCGAATCGTCCGACGACGCGATCGTCAGCAAGGACCTCACCGGCACGATCCTCTCGTGGAATTCCGCGGCGGAGCGCATGTTCGGCTATCCGGCCGCCGAGGCGGTGGGCCGCCACATCACCCTGATCATCCCGGCCGAGCGTCACCACGAGGAGGACACGGTGCTGGCGCGGATCCGGAGCGGCCAGTCCGTCGATCACTTCGAGACGGTTCGGGTGCACAAGGACGGGCGGACGGTCGAGGTGTCGCTCACCGTCTCGCCGATCCGAGGCGCCGGCGGCGAGATCGTGGGGGCCTCGAAGATTGCGCGAGACATCAGCATCCGCAAGCGGATCGATCGGGAGCGGCTCGAGTTCCTCGCGCGGGAGCAGGCCGCCCGCGCCGCGGCGGAAGCCGCGAACCGGGCCAAGGACGACTTCCTGACGACGCTGTCGCACGAGCTGCGGACGCCGCTCAATGCGGTCTACGGCTGGGCCGCGATGTTGCGGACCGGTCAGGTGGACGAGACCACGACCACCCGGGCCATCGACTCGATCATGCGAAACGCCAACGCCCAGGTCCAGCTCATCGACGACATGCTGGACGTGAGCCGCATCGCGTCCGGCAAGCTCCGCCTGGAGCTACAGCGCGTCGAGCTGGGGGCGGTCATCGACGCCGCGGCGGACGCGGTGCGTCCCGCCGCCCTCGCCAAGGGCGTCCGCCTCGACGTGCTTCGAGAGCCCAATACGGTACCGATCACCGGGGATCCGAACCGGCTCCAGCAGGTGGTGTGGAACCTGCTCAGCAATGCCGTGAAGTTCACCCCCAGGGAGGGCCACGTCCAGGCGCGCCTGCGGCGGGCCGATTCCCACCTCGAGATCGTCGTCACCGACACGGGCGGCGGCATCACGGCGGACTTCCTCCCGTACGTGTTCGAGCGCTTCCGCCAGGGTGATGGCTCCAGCACGCGCGTGCACGGCGGACTCGGGCTCGGGCTGACCCTCGTCAAGCACCTGGTCGAGCTACACGGCGGCGCGGTCTCGGCCGAGAGCCCGGGTCTCGGTCAAGGGGCGACCTTCACCGTGAAGCTCCCGGTCAGCGTCGCTCTCGTTCCGGTCGGAGTGACCGAGCCGCCGCCGTCCAGCCCCGCGCCGCTGCCGGTGGCGTCCCCCGTCCGGCTGGACGGGGTCCGGGTGCTGGTCATCGACGACGACCTGGATGGGCTCACCCTCGTCACGGAGGTGCTTCGTCGCGTCGGCGCGACCGTCGAGGCGAGCCGCTCGGCCGCACAGGGCTTCGGGCGATTCGTGGCCGCGCCCCCCGACGTCCTGATCTCCGACATCGAGATGCCGGGCGAGGACGGGTACGCGCTGATGCGCCGGATCCGCGCGCTCGAACCCACCCGCGGCGGGCGCGTGCCCGCGATCGCTCTGACCGCGTACGGACGCCGCGAGGACCGCATGCACGCGATCACCGCCGGCTTCAGCATGCACGTGCCCAAGCCGGTCGACCCGGCGGAGCTCGTCACGCTCGTGGAGAGTCTTGCCCTCCGCTGAGTACACCTACTGGGCTTGCCGCTCGAACTCCCAGGCCGCGTAACACTTCAGATGGACATGGAAGAACTTGTCCCGGCCTGGATTGCTGCCGCCGTGGGCGAACTCCATCTCGAACTCCATCTCCTGCTGTGACACGGGAAGCCCACAGACCGGGCACGCGACTCCGACGCCGGGACCACCCCAGGTGCGATCAGGCACACGACGCGGGAGCTTGCCGCTCTGGATCGCGGCTCGGGCCTGCTGGTGTAGATCGAGGTGTGACATGGCTGGCTTCCTTGAACGCGCGAGCCAGAGGGGGCGACTGCGCATCCGGCGTTGGGGCTTCTCCCTGCACTTCCTGCGCGGCTCTGGCTCCCTCTTGCGCTCCGCGTCACCGGCGCCCGGGCCACTCGCCCCGCCGATCGGGGGGCAGCACCCTTGCCCCGTTCGATAGACTGGGAGGGCTCCATGACCAGGACACTCGAAGGCGCGCGGCGGCGGGAGCCCAGGTCATAGCTGGGCGCCGTCCACAGTGGCGCGTGGCGTGCGCCTGCGGGTTTGAGCGCGAGGCTTCGTCAGCCTGGGCGGCCACGGCGATCGCGCGTCAGCACGCTCAGTTGCTCCTCGATTCACCCGGCTCGGATCACGAGATCATCGTCGAGGAGCCGCCCGTCGACTCGGCCGGCCCGAAACCGGGGCCGGACCTGGCCGCGCGCCGCGTCCGCGACAAGCTCTGGAACGGCATCCTCCCGAACGCAGCTCCAGTCAAGACGTGGGCTGCGTACGGCTCCGGTTGCTCCTGCGACGGCTGCGAGATACCCATCGCGGAGAAGGAAGTCGAGCGCGTGGTGGAGCTCGGAGACGGGCGTCGCCTCCGCTTCCATGTCTTGTGTGGGACCTTGTGGCATGTGCTGCGGATGGCTCTTCCGACGTCTGATCCCGGGTAGAGGTAGGTCAGCGCATCACGAGGCCATGTCGTCCAGCTTGACGCGCCCGCGCTTTGGTCGACGCCGCCGCAGGACCTGGCCAAGCGCTCTCCGGACGACGGCGTCCAGCTTGTCCCGGCGGACGATCTGCCCGAGCGATGGGCGTGGCAGGTCCTCGACGCGGAGACCGGCCTGCTGGGCTCGGGTCGGCACGGTTGCAGTGTAGCTCGACCGGCCCTCGCGGTCGCACAGATCCTCGCGCTCGGGGCAGACGGGCCGGGACAGGCGCCTCAGAACCGTGTCGCGGGTGATCGAACCATCCCTCCCTCCGAGACGACCTGCTCGACGGCCGCGATCAGGATGCGACCGACAGGCATGACCGCCACCCCAGTGACGGCCTTCACCACGTCATCGACGCACTCGTCATCGACGACGACTTCCAGCTTGAGCTTCGGGACGAGATCCACCCGGTATGCGACGCCGCGGTAGAACTCGGTATGTGGCCCGTGCACGTCGGTGCATCGGACGTCGCTCAGGACGATGTCCGTGACGCCGACCCGGGCCAGGGCCTCGCGCGCGTCCTGAAAGATCCACGGATCGATGGTGGCCTCGATCTTCCTCATGGGGGTGTTCCTCCTGCCCCGAGTAGATCGCGGCCGAACATCAAGGCGTTGTCCTATTCGGCACCGATCCGGTCAACTTGCCGTCAAGGGCGCGGGTCTAGACGCCGTCTTGACCCGGCCGACCGCGGTCTTGATGGCGCCTTGACGGTCCGCTTGCTAGATTCGGTCCCGCGTCGAGACCGCCGCCATCACGCTCCTCGCGCGGAGGGAGAAAATCCATGCGACGACTGACGATCATCCTGGGACTGTGCGCGTGCGTCACCGCGGCCCCCGAGCCCGCGGTGGCGGCGGACGACACCCCGTACACGCTCACGAGCGAGGGGCAGCCCGGCTTCTTCAAGCGCCTCTTCAACGCCTACCGGGACGAGTTCAAGGAGCCCTCCGATAGCGGGCCGGAGCCGGCCCGGCGCGCGCTGGCCGCGCCCTTCGACTCGCCGCCCTATCCGACCGGCGAGTACCAGGGCTTCCCGCTCGTCGGGGTGCCCTACAACACCGGCGCCTATCCCCTGATGCAGGCCCTCTACGGTGGTGCCTATGGCGAGGAGATCAAGGCGAGCCGGGTCAAGCTCTACGGCTGGATCAATGCCTCCGGCAACTGGACGACCAACAAGAACTCCAGCATCCCGACCTCGTACTGGATCTTCCCCAACCAGCCCGTCCTCAACCAGCTGGTGGTGCGCCTGGAGCGCGAGCTGGACACGGTGCAGACCGATCACATCGACTGGGGCTTCCGCTCCACCATCCTGTACGGCACCGACTACCGCTACATGACCTCCGGGGGCTGGTTCAGCGACCAGCTGCTCAAGCACAACCAGATGTACGGCTTCGACCCGACCGAGCAGTACGTGGACGTGTACATCCCCAAGGTCGCGCAGGGCCTGATCATCACCGCGGGGCGCTGGATCGCCACCCCCGACATCGAGACCCAGTTCGGACCCGACAACTACCTCGGCACCCACTCGATCCTGTTCACCTTCGACACCTACACCCAGACCGGCGTGATGGCCACCGTCATGCTGAACAAGAACTGGACCATTCAGGCCGCCCTCCACGCGGGCACCGACATGGCCCCCTGGTACGAGGGCGCCACGCCGACCGGAATGCTCGGGGTCCGCTGGGTGTCCGACAGCAACAAGGATTCCGTGTACCTGGTGCTCAACTCGATCAACGACGCCAAGTTCCGCCGCTTCCGGATCGCCGGTCAGGACGCCGGCCACGACAACTTCAACTACCTCGTGGGCACCTGGCAGCACACCTTCACCCCAGGCATCCACACCAAGACCGAAGGCTACTTCATGTGGCAGCGCGACGCGGTGGTCGGCGGCACCCCCAGCCTCGGCCCGGTCAAATCCTTCGGCGGGGGGGGCGGCATCGGCAAGGACATCCCGGGCGTCACCTATAGCTACGGCATCGTGAACTACACGATGTTCGAGACCAGCCGGAAGAGCTTCTTCACGGTGCGGAACGAGTGGTACCGGGACGAGGACGGGGAGCGCACCGGGTTCGCGACGAACTACTCGAGCCATACCGTGGGCTTCACCTACCAGCTCAGCCCGTCGATCATGATCCGGCCCGAGGTGGGTTACTACCACTCCTACGACGCGAAGGCGTTCGATCTCGGCAAGCGTGACTACGCGGTGATCGGCGGGTTGGACGTGACGCTGCGGTTCTAGCATGCGCGCGCACGTGCGGTGGGGCATGGTCGCCCAGCCGCGCCCGGATCGGAGTCGTGTTCACCCCAGCCACGTCCCCGACACGCCCGAGATCCACGGACTCCCCGGTGGGCAGGCGATGCATCCGGTGGCGCGCGTGAATGAGCGGGCCCGGCCCGGCACTCAGCCCCATGGCGCGGGCGCCGTGCCGGTTGATCATCTGCGCGATCTCGTCGTTGACCTGCCGCAGGGCGCGCTCGACGAGCTCCATGGTCTGGTCGTCCGTGACTCGCATGCCACCACCGTGGACCACGACGAGGTCGATCCCGGCCGACCGGAGCGCCGCGATGTCCCGCACGAACCCATCCAGCAGCCGAACACCCTCCATGGCCGCCCCGCCGTACGTGATGACCACCGTCTTCCGCGCAAACGTCGCGACCAGATGATCGGTACCCGGCCCCAAGCTGTCGCTCCCGTGAATCGCGCGTGCCGTGACGCCCATGACCGTACCCTGACCCGATAAATGCGCTCGTCGGGTCAAGAGGACGACCAATGCCGGTCCGGGTCGTCAAGGAAGCGCCAAGCCCAAAGGGGGATTGCGGACGCCCGAGGCGGGAGTAGGCTGGTCACCGAGGCTCCAGTCGGCCTCCGGGAGGAAACGCGATGCTCGGTAGCCAGGATCTGATCGTCGGCCTCGTCGTGGTGCTGGTCCTCTTTGGGGCAAAGAAGCTCCCTGAGCTGGCCGGGTCGATCGGCAAGTCCATGAAGGAGTTCAAGAAGGGCGTGGCGGATACAGGGGACGAAGAACCCGCCAAGGCAGTCGGGCCCTCGACGGCTCCAGCCCCCGCCACAAAGTGCGCCTCCTGCGAGGCGCCCCTCGATCCGGCCTGGCAGCATTGTCCTCGGTGTGGCGCCGCGGCGACTGTCGCTTCACCCAGGCCCAGCTCCTGACGCGGCATCCTGCCGGACGGCCCTCTCGCGGCCGAGATGAGGGCCTCGCAGGGTCCTGACGGGCTAGTGGCTCGTGCCCGTGAGCTCGATGACCTTGCCGGCGCGGAGCACGCTCATCCTGAACGGGGCGCCCGGCGCCAAGCCGGCCAGCATGTTGCGGATCTTCTCGATGTTCTCCTCGGACACCACGGGGATGTCCTCGACCGAGAGGATGATGTCGCCGCCCACCGGGATCTGCTTCCCGCCGATCGTGAGGGTCCCGTCACTCCCCTGCAGGCCCATGTTCCACGCCGTCGAGCCCTGGGCCACCGTCTTGACGAGGAACCCGGCGGGCGCCGGGACGTTGAAGACCGTCGCGAGGCGGCCGGTCAGCAGGACGCCCTGAAGGGCCCCCAGAATACCTTCCGGGGGACCAGGAGGCTCTGCGCTGGCTGACGATGCCGATGACCTCGCCCGCCATGTTGAAGACGGGGCCCCCGGAGTTCCCCGTGTTGATCGTGGCCGTGGTCTGGAGGAACTCCGCCAGGGGCATGTCGGGGAAGATCGTGTTGGGCGGCCAGCGCGCGCTGATCCAGCCCACGCTCATCGAATAGGCGAGCCCGTAGGGGGCGCCGACGACCATGACCTGTTGGCCGACCCGCATCGTGTCGGAGTCACCCGTCCGCGCCACCCGCATGGCCTTGGTCACGCGCTCGAGCTGCAGGAGGGAGACATCGGCGGCCGCATTGGCCGAGATGATGGTCGCGCGCACGACCTCGCCCCCGATGCCCTCCACCGTGATCTCGTCCATGCCGTTGACGACGTGGGCGGCCGTCATTACCTTGCCGTCGCTGGAGACCACGACGCCGGAGCCCGTCTCGTTGAAGGGGGTGACCCCCCCAGTGCTGACGTCGCGTCCCTTGCTCCGCACGACGACGACGGTGGGGCTGACCCGGGTGAAGAGGTCGTCCAGGCTCGGGCTCTGGGCCTGGGCCGCAGGGGCGAAGGCCGGCAAGGTGGCTACGATGACCATCACAGAGGGGATCTTCTTCATGGGGTTGGACCGATTGCGACCTCGCTGCGTACCGTGCCCCTGTGTAACATCTTGTGGAACGACGCGTCAACCACTACCCTCGTCCAGGACAGCGGAAGGAGCAACGATGCCACGACTGCCCGCCCCGAGGATTCCCGTCTGGCTTACGCTGCTGGTCCTGCCGGCGCTCTGCACGATCGCTACCGCTCAGGATGGGGCTATGCGCACTTCCCCGAGCGAACTTCTCGGCAATGTCGGGGTTTTCAATGGCAGGACGATCACCGTCAGCGGCACGGTGGTCAATCTTCAGGAAGGTGTCTCCAAGGCCGGGACGGGCTACTACACTTTCGACTTGAGCGACGGTGCCGAAGCCGTCCATGTCCTCTCGACTGGAAAGGTCCGATGCAAGGCGGGTCGTGCGACGGTGGATGGCACATTTGACGCGGTCAGGCGGCAGATCATGTCGACCCGTATCCGGTGTCGCTGAGAGACGCCGCTATCAGGATCGCGGTGGCCCTGAGGGAGATCGTTCCCAGCGTTTCGCGCATCGCAGTGCTGGAATCCAGCCAACACACACCGCGACTTGCGACTAGGCTGGTAGAATCCCTGCATGGCAACGATGGTTAGCGTGATGTCCGGATCGGCCGCCGTGGTAGTAGCGACCGGTAGGGATCCTGCAGCCTTCCCGCGCCTCGTTCGCGCGAAGGCGCGCGCAGCGCCCGAGCTGGCGGAGGTGATCGACGACCTCTCGGTCATCGAGAAGCATCGAGGCGTTGGGATGCTCGCCTGGTCGCCATGGATGGGCTGACCCCGACGGTTCTCGATGTCGATCCCGGCATCGACGATGCTCTGGCGTTGCTGCTCGCCTGGGGCTCGCCCGAGCTCGACGTCCTGGCGTTGACGGTGGTCGCCGGCAACGCGCCGCTCGCCGACACGGCACGCAATGCCGCGCGCCTGGTCGCGATGCGCCGGCCGGCTCGCCTGCCCCAGATGGCCTTGGGCGCCGCGGGCCCGCTGCGCAGGACGCTGGTGACCGCCGATCCCGACCATCACGGCCGCGACGGCCTCGGCGACGCGCCGGATTGGCCGCCCGTGGCCAGCCCGCCCGCCTCGCCGTCCGCGGCCGAGACGCTCGTGGCCCTGGCCCGGGCCCACGCCGAGCGCTTGACGCTCATCGCGCTGGGCCCGCTGACCAACCTGGCGCTCGCTCTTCGCCTCGATGCCGATGCCCTGCGAAGGATCGGCCGTGTGGTCATGATGGGTGGCGCGGTGGACGTGCGTGGCAATGTCACCCCGGACGCCGAATTCAATACCTATGTCGATCCGGACGCCGCGCGCGAGGTCTTCGACGCCGGCCTGCGGCTGGACCTCGTGCCGCTGGACGCGACGCGCCAGACCACGATCCACCGCGACCAGCTCCACGCCGCGCTGGCCGCCCGGCCCGGCCCGCTCGCCGCCCGCATTGAGGCGTTCACCGAGCAAACGTTCCGTCTCTGGGGTTACATGCACCTGCACGACCCTTTGGCGGTGGGTCTTGCCGTCGACGCGAGCCTGGCGCAATGGCAGCCGGCGCGGATCGCGGTGGGCGAGAGCGGTCAGACCCGGCGCGCGGCCGGCGCTCCGAACTGCCGCGTGGCGCACGTCATCGACGCGGAACGCTTCCTCGCGCTGTTTTTCGACCGGCTCTGCCCCGCATCCTCGTAGTCGGCTCGCCCCCTCACCCGCGGGCACTCTCCATGTGGTGCGCGCCAGCCTTGGCCGCTTCCTCGGGGGTCTTCCCCTCCTGGCGCGCGACGATGTAGGCGGCGTACCAATCCGACCAGTGGTGCTTCGGGGCGGTTGGTTCGTACTGGCCGTGGCCCTTCTCGGCTTCGCGCAGCAGATCGGTCAGCGTCGCGACGTCGAAGCTGCTCAGCCCGCGTCTAGGAAGCCGGGTGGTGACCTCCTGCAGCAGCCAGCCGTTGCCGTCGGGATCGCTGAACGAGATCCACGAGCTGTAGGAGCGCCCCTCCGGGTCCGGGCCCGGCAAGCGTCCCTGCGTCCCGGTGACACGGAGAGTGCCGTCGAAATGGAAGACCCCGCTCGGGTCGGCGCCGTGGGCGACGAGCTCGGCGCGTGCGGCCTGGATGTCGTCGACGATGAGGAGCGTTCCTTGAACCGAGCCCGGCGCGGCGGTCGTGAGGCCCTTCCCGATGAAGATCGAGCACGCTGAGCCTGGGGGCGTCAGCTGTACCACACGCCAGTCGCCCTTGGAAAAATCGGCGTCGAGCCGCCACCCCAGGCCCTCGTAGAAACGTTTGGCGCGATCGACGTCGGACACCGGGATCGTGACGACCTCGAGCTTCGTTTCGACCCTGCTCATCGTGACCTCCGCTTTTTTGGCGTTCAGGCGACCTTTGCCGCGAGCTCGGCCAGGCTCGCCCCGAGCACGCGGTTGAAGGCTGGGAATGGGTGGATGACGTCGGCGAGGGTCGGGAGCGGAGTGCCCAGCTTGATCGCCAGCACGAGCTCGCCCAAGATCTCGCCTGCGCGCGGCGTGACGAGCGTCGCGCCGATCAGCACCCGGCGGTTGCGGTCGCCGACCAGCTTGAGCGCGCCGCCGTGAAAGTCGTGGATGTAGCCTCGCGCGGTCTCGGCCGGATCGGCGCTGGCGACGACGACGTCGATCCCTTTCTCGCGCGCGGCAGCTTCCGACAGCCCGACCGAAGCGATTTCCGGATCGGTGAATGTCACGCGAGGGACCGCGGTGTGGTCGGCCCTCGCGTCCATGCCCCGCAATCGCCGCGCGACCACCTGACCGTGGTAGTAGGCGAGGTGGGTGAATCCGCCGAGTCCCGTGACGTCACCGGCTCCAAAGACGCCGGCCCGCGCTTCGAGCGTCGCCGGGTCCACCTTCAACCAACCGCGCTCCGTCTGTGCGATCCCGATCGCGCGCCATGCCTCCACGTTGGGGCGGCGGCCCGTGGCAACCAGCAATCGGTCGGCCGAGACCACAGTTCCGGATTTCAAGTGGACGACGACGGCCGGGGATTGCTTTTCGACCGCGACACAGGGGTCCCCGATCATCAGCGTGATGCCGTCCGCCTCCATGTGTAGCCGGAGCGCGGCTCCGGCCTCTGGCTCCTCGAGGCCAAGGAACCTCGGTCCGGCTTCGATCACCGTCACCTTGGAGCCGAGGCGTGCGAAGGCCTGCCCCAGCTCGACGCCGATGGCCCCCCCGCCGAGGACCGCCAGCGAAGCCGGCAGCTCCTTCGGAATCGCTGCCTGGCGGTTGGTCCAGAACGGGACGGTGTCCAGGCCAGGGATAGCTGGAATCGCCGCGGTGCTGCCGTTGGCGATCACGACGGCACGGCGCGCGATGAGCTGCTCGCTTCCAACCGCGACAGTGCGCAGGTCCGTCAGTTTCCCTTCGCCCCGGAAGAGCCTGGCCCCGGTCGCCTCCATCGCGGCGGCCGGCCGGCGGTCATCGAGGTCGCGTGCCATCCACAGCGCGCGTTTCGAAACCTTGGGAAAGTCGACGGCCCATTCCACGCGTGAGGCAGCCAGGACGCGAGCGCGCTCGGCCTCGCTCAACGTTTCGCCTGAGCGAAGCAAGGTCTTCGAAGGTATGCAGCCCCAGTACGGGCATTCGCCCCCGACGAGCTCTCGCTCGACAACCGCCAGCGTCAGCCCGCTGTCCTGAAGGCCCACCGCGACCGCTTCTCCGGCGACGCCACCGCCGAGACACACGACGTCAAACTCCTGGGACAACTCCCCTACCTCCGTGACGCCGGATCGGTCGGATGCGAACGATCGTGCCACCGAGCAGACCGTATCGCGGCCCCTGCATCAATCGAACGCTGCCGGTTCTCGGTATCAGGGGGAGTAACTGGTGAAGACGAGGTCGCGAGCCTTGGCTTGCTCGTGGCAGGGAAAGCAGGTCTTCATGAACGCCTCGTCGCCAGGTTTGCCGTCCATGAAGTGAGCGAATCCCCAGCCGCCCGTCGCGGCGTACTTTGTCGAGTCCTTGACCATGAACTGAATGTTCGTGGGGGGCCCGGGCACGAAAGATTGGGACCGGCCAAAGACCTTGTTGTTTTCCTCTGACGGCACGTAACGCCAGTGCAAAGCGGCAATGATGGCGCCGTCAGGAAACGGAAGCTTCCCTTCGCGGTAGGCCTTGATCGCTATATCGTTGCCCAAAATGGCGCCAAAACTGTTGAGGTCGCCCTCTTCGTGGGCTACGGAGATCAATCTCCAGTTGCGGTAGCCAGGGGGGATCTTGGTTACGAAGCGCGGGGCACCCTGTCCCTCTGCCTGTCCAGATGCGGGAGCCATGTAGGCGACAACGCTGGTCCCCATTGCAACCGCAACCAGCAAGAGCGCGATCCGCTTCATACGGTGCCCTCCTTCATGAAACCGGCGGCGGGCACCCCCTTCGTGGCCCCCGTCCCAGTGACATGACCTCCCAGACTCGGACGCTGGCCGCCCCAGGAGCCGATGCCACAGTGCACATCAGCGGCCTCCGCGCGGGTCGAGCGAGCCGGCCCGGGTGAGCGACATGCTAGGCCAGACAGACTGCCGCCGTCAATCGACCAGCGGACCGGCCGAATCAGCACGACTGGCACGAATGCCACCTCGCGGCGCCGGCACGACGGCGTCCGCCGTGTACCCGAGCGGATCCAATCAGGGGGCGCCGGCGCCGCCCGGTGCATCGGGGCCCTCCAGCCCCAGGCGTGCTGACTGGCGGTCTTCACCTCCGTGCCGTCCGGACGCTGGCGGTCGAAAAGGCTACCCGTGCCTCCTGGCTATTTCATCGCGCAGGCCGGACATGGGGAAATTCCTCACCGCCAGAGGTTCGTCTTGGCCAGGTCGACGATCTCGTCGCCGCGACCGCTGAGAACTGCCTTGACCATGAACATCCCGAACCCGGTCATCTGCTCGAGGCTGATCGTCGGAGGCATGGCGAGCTCCCTCCGATGCACGGGCACCTCGACCAGCGCGGGCCCGTCGTGCGCGAATGCCTGGGCGATCATCGGTCGAACCTGTTCCGGCCCCTCCGCGGTCAGCCCCAGGATCCCGGCGGCCTCGGCCATCTTCCCGAAATCGGGGTTGTCGAGGTCCGTTGCGAACTCGACGAACCCCGCGGCCTTCATTTCCAGCTCCACGAACGCCAGCGCGTCGTTCCGAAACACGACGATCTTCACGGGCAGCTTCAGCTGCCGGAGTGAGAGCAGATCGCCCATCGACATCGCGAGGCCCCCATCGCCACACAAGGCGACGACTTGACGGCCCGGATGACTGGCCTGCGCCCCGATGGCCTGAGGCAGCGCGTTGGCCATGGATCCATGGTTGAAGGACCCCAGGAGCCGACGTCGGCCGTTCATCGTCAGATACCGGGCCGCCCAGATCGTCGGCGTGCCCGTGTCACACGTCAGGATCGCGTCCGGGGCACCCAGTTCGTCGATCATCCGGGCGACGTATTGAGGATGGCTGCGGGTCCCAGAGCCCAGGGTCGCCAGCTCATCGAGACTCTTTCGCTCCCGCACGTAGTGCTCCCGGGCCGTCTTCAGATGTCGCTCGTCCTCGTGTGGCGCGAGCCTGGGCAGCAGAGCGCGGAGAGTGGTCTTCGCATCGCCGACGAGACCGAGGTCGACCTTGGTCCGTCGGCCGAGCTGCTCTCCCCGGACATCGATCTGGACCGTCGTGGTGTCCTCGGGAAAGAACTGCCGGTAGGGGAAGTCGGCGCCGATGATCAGCAGAACGTCGCAGGCCATCATGGCGTGGTAGCCGGACGAGAACCCGAGCAGAGCCGTCATGCCCACGTCGAACGGATTGTCGTACTCGATGAATTCCTTCCCCCGCAACGTGTGCACGACGGGGGCGTTCAGCCGGCGCGCGAGCTCCATCAGCTCGGTGTGGGCGCCGGCGCACCCGGCGCCTCCGAAGATCGTGACCCGTCTTGCGCCATTCAGCAGCTTCGCGAGCTCGGCGATCTCCTCGTCTGACGGGCATACGAGTGGGGTTGGCTCGGGAAACGTCAGGCGCGGCCCCCCTCCCACCGCATCCTGAAGGGCGACATCGCCCGGGAGGATGACGACCGACACGCCGCGGCGCGACACCGCCGTCTGCATCGCGATCTCGAGCACACGCGGCATCTGTTCCCGGTGCGACACCAGCTCGCAGTAGTGGCTGCACTGGGCGAAGAGGTGTTCCGGGTGGGTCTCCTGAAAGTATCCGCTGCCGATCTCATGGGTAGGGACCTGTGCGGCAATGGCGAGAACCGGTACGCGGTTACGGTGGCAGTCGTAGAGCCCGTTGATCAAGTGCAGGTTACCGGGACCGCAGCTGCCGGCGCAGACGGCAAGACGCCCGGTGAGGTGCGCCTCGGCACCCGCGGCGAAGGCCGCCGTCTCCTCGTGTCGCGTGTGGACCCATCGGAGCTGGTCCTGTCGCCGTATGGAGTCGGTGATCCCGTTGAGTGAGTCTCCCGCGACGCCATAGATCCTTGCGACCTCTCGGCTGACCAGGGTGTCCACAAGCAGTTCTGCGACCGTCTTCTTCCCCATGACGTCCCCTTTTCTGGCGGCCTAGGCTTGACGAGCCAGGCGATCACGTGCTCCCCGAGCGGTGCCGGCAGACCAGCATCTGCTGGTCGGTTGGCAGCGGAGTAGATTTCGGAGTAGACGCATCCTTCTGCGATCAAACCCTCGAAGCTCGCCGCCCATGCCCCACCAGTCGGTTGACGGCTACCACGAACTCCCGGTAGAGGACATGTATTCCGTGGTCCGGGTCGTCCTCACGCTCGGCGGTGGCCAGCGTGTCATCGGGGTCGATCGCGGGCATATCGCCGCCGCGCCGCAAGTGCTCGGCCAGCGCCACCAGGGCCGCCGACCCGTCCCTCGGCAACCGCAGCATTGCCTCCCGCGACGATGCGGGGAGCACACCTTCGTGGCGGGCGATCGCCAAGAGAACGAGGAAGACGGTCTGGGCATCGCCAAGTAGTTGCGCGGTGAGTCTCGCGCTCCCGCCGTCGAGCTCGAACTTAGAGGACTCGATGAAACCCTGAACGTCCGCCACCTGTTGCGAGATGAGGCGGCGTTGCGCATCCACCTCGGCGGGCCGCAGCCCTCCCGGGTTGGCGCACGCGAGCGCCAGTGCAGCCAGTGAGCGCAAGACGTCGGCCAGACGCTCACGCATCCGATCCGCCGCGCGGACCGGCCAGAGCACGTGCTCCAGGAGGCCGAACACGATCAGACCGAGGGCGACGCCGATGAGGCGGTCGCGGAGGACGGTCGCGCTGACGGCGGGGCCGAAGCCCTGAAACACCGCCTTGTAGAAGGTGAGCCCGGTCTGGTATCCCCCGTACGAGACCCGCGGGGTGCCGAAGTTGATCCATGCGGCGACCGCGGTGCCGGCGGCGAAGACCAGCCAGAAGCCGCCGAGGCCGTCGACGTTCGGAAACGCGTACACGAGGGCGCACAGCCCCATCAGTCCCCCGACCGCGGCGCCGGCGAAGCGCAGCGCGCCCTTCTGATTGCTCGACCCGATGGTCGTGAGCGACACGACGAAGCAGGTGATGACCGAGGTGTAGATACCCGGGTAATCGAATCCGACGAACAGGATGTAGCAGATCAGACACGCGGCGGCGCCCCTGACCGCGAACTGCACGTACTCGGGATTGGTGAAGGCATCGGGCAGCAAGAGGCCTGGCTTTGCTTCCTCGCGTCGCTCCGCGGGCTCCTGGATCCGCACCGCGAGCGCGAGCTGGTCGAGAGCTCCCTCCATGTCCGCGAGCGGCGGCCACTTCGCGCTGGTGGCCGCGAGAGTCGAGAGTACCGCCCAATCGCGAGGCGCGGGGCGGCGCCGCTCGGCCAACGCTTTTCTCACCAGCTCGCAGGCATTGCCCACCCGGAGCAGCGAGGCCTGCGTGGCGGCATCCGGTGGCGATGACGCGGCAAGCGTCTGGAGGGCCGCGGCGTCCGTCACCAGCCGGTCGACCAGCGTGATGATCGCGGCCAGCTCCTCGTGACGCTGCCGGGCCCAGCTTCGCGTGAGCGAGGCGTTCTTCAGCAAGGCGAGCGGCCGCGACATGCCGGAGGTGGCGAGAGAGTCGAGCGAGATGGCCGGCGGCGATGCCGGCACTGCCGTGCCGGCCAGGCGGCGGACGGTCTCGACCACGACGCGGAGCCTCGTATCGAGCTCGCGCTCCAGGAGCGTCAGCGGGTCGCCCGACGCGAGCAGAAGCTGCACGCCGAGGTTCACGCCGAGTCCGAGGGTCGCGCTGAGCCATAGCCAGAGGACCGCCTCGGTCAGCACCTCCGGCGATGGCGAGGAGACGTCGGGTACCGTCATCACGTCGGGCAGGATCATCATCAGGGCACCGGGGAGGCCGAGCGCGGAGCCTAGCGCGCCGATGCTCAGAACACGCTTGAGGAAGAGTCCGCCGAAGAGGAAGGCGGCGATGACGCAGATCCGCAGCCAGGCGATGTCGAGCACGACCATCCACGCGAGCAGGGCAAGACCAAGGCTGATGGTGAGACCGGCGACCCCGAGGATAGAGCCGAGAAGCGTGGCGGCCGTGTCCTCCTGCGTGATCAGGTACATGAGGATCAAGGCCACGAGCGCGAAATGGATCCGGTGCGTCAGGATCGGGACCGTGGTGACCAGGCAGGCCAGGGTCAGGCGAAAGGTCGCGGCGCCTCGTCCAGGCGTGGGGGCGAGCTCGCGGCGCAGGAAGGCCACCCACGCGGCCACGAGATCACCGATCCGCGCGCTTGAGCGTGCCGTGAACGGTGGCGACGGCGGAGGCCCCTACCCGGAACGATTCGTCGGGGTCTTCCACCTTGATGCGCACCGGAAAGCGGGCCGCGAGCCGGATCCAGTCCAGCGACCGCTCGACGCGCGGCAATCCGTTGACGCTGGTGCCATTCTCCGGCAACACGGCCCATCCCAGGCCGACAACCGTGCCGCGGAAGTGTCGTCCGGGATGAGATTGGAGATAGATGTCCACGGCCGCGCCGGCGGGAATGTGCCGGAGCTGTGTCTCGCGGAAGTTGGCCATGACGTACCAGTCGGCGACGTCGACGAGCGTGAACACTTCGACGCCCGTGCGGGCAAAGGCACCGATGGAGATGTTGAGGTTGACGACCCGGCCGCCGAAGGGAGCCTGTACCCGGGTGTACTCGAGGTCCAGCTCCGCGGCGCGGACCGACGCCTCGGCGGCCGCCAGCCGTGCGTTCACGCCCGCCTCCTGTCCAACCTGGTCCTCCGCACGTGCCCGGTCACTCTTCGACTGCTGGAGAGCGGCCTCGGTGGCAACATGCTGGGCGCGCGTCGCCGCGAGAGCCGCCAGGGCCGCCCGCTTCTTGGCGCGCGCCTCATCGAGCGCCGCGTCGGTGGCGAGAATGGACGTCCGCGCCTGCTCCACCGCCATGGCGGCCGAGATCCGCTTCGTTCGGGCGTCCTCCACCCGGTCCTCGGTCACGAACTGGCGAGGGAGCAGCGGCTCGAGACGGCTCAGGTGGTCCCCGGCCTGCTTGAGCTCGGCCTGCGCGCGGCGCAGAGTTGCCTCCGCAGCCACCCGCTGTGCCTCCAAACGGGCAATCTCCGCGTCGGCGGCGACCGGGTCGGACTCCCGCCGCCTGACGTCGGCCGCCGAGGCGTCGAGCTGCGCGGCCGCCTTCGCGACGCCCGAGGCGGCCGAAGACACACCGTTTCGCAGCCCGTCGACTTCCTTCCGCGTCAGCGCGAGCGCGGCCTGCGCCCGCGCGAGGGCAATCTCGTAGGGACGCGGGTCGATCAGGAACAGGAGATCCCCCTGCTTGACCTGCTGATTGTCCCGGACGCGAAGCTCGACGATGTGCCCGTTGACCTGTGGTGCGATGCCCACGAAGTTGGCGCGGACCGTGGCATCGTCCGTCTGCGGCCTCGTCTCCCATTGCAGCAGCGTCACGATCACCGCGATGACGGCCGCGCCGACAATGCCCGCCCCGATCAGTCGACCAATGAGCCGGCGGCCACTCTCGCTTGACCGCGCCTGATCGTCGGTCATGACCCTAGACTCTGAAGAACGCCACCCAGAGCACGAGGGTGACCAGAATGGCCAGGCTTGGGTAGACGAGTGCCCGCGGACCGACGTAGGGATCGATCCCCTGGCGGATGAGGAGCAGCCGCACGAGCAGGGCCGCCACGATACCGATCAGGGCGCACAGCATCCACGAGGGGAAAAACGAGCCGATGATGTTGATCTGTGGCCCCATCACGCCTCTACCGTCCCGGGGGCTGGCCCGGCGGAGAGTCGCCGGTCGTGAAGGCCAACGCGGCCGACGCATTCATGAGCTGGAGCTTCGTGTCGACCTCGACGAACCGGGCGCGGCTCAGCTCGCGGCGGGCGGCCAGAAGGTCGGTCAAGGTGCCGAGTCCATGCCGATAGGACTCCAGGATCGACTCGTAGGACTGCTCGGACGCGGTCACGAGGGCGGCGGCGACATCGAGCCGGCGAACGGCGAGGTGGACATCCGTGTAGGCCTTCCACACATCGTTGACGGCCCGGTCACGGGCCACCGTCACCTCCTGCTCGGCGGCCCGCCGCTCCGCCTCCGCCAGCTCCACCCGCCGCCGCGTCGCGCCGCCCTCGAAGATGTTCCACTCGAGGGCGATCCCTATGCCGTAGTTGGGCTCGGCGGCGCTGAACCAACCGGTATTCCTGTTTCCTCCCGTGATCCGCGCGCGGCCCAGGATCGAGCTGACATCACCGACGAGGGAAAGCGTGGGGAAATAGGCTGCCCGCGCTCGACGCACGTCTGCTTCCTTGGCGCGGACCGCCGCCACCTTGGCGATGAGGTCCGGGCGCTTCTCGAGGGCCCGGTCGATCACCTTGTCCACGGAATCTTCGAGGGCGGCCGGGGCCGGCAGCGCAGAAAAGTCCGTGACCTGAATCGCGGTCGTGGGGATGATCCCGATGCTCTCCGCCAGCGTCACCTGCGCGTCGCGTTCCCGGGCGAGCGCGTCCTCCAGATCGAAGGCGGCCTGGGCTTCCTGTTGCCTGGCGAGGGACACCTCCGGGAGCGTGGCCAGCCCGCTTTGCAGCTGACCCTCAGCCGCTTCCCGAACGGAGCGGGCGGCGTCGAGGGCGCTCTGGGCGACCGCGATCTTGCGCTGAAGACTCGTCAAAGCCAGAAACGCGCTCTGGACGCGGAAGATGATCTCCTGATGCTTCCGATTGAACGCCAGGTTGGCCGACATGAGGCGTTCCTTGGCCGCATCCAGGGCACTCCCTCGGCGCCCGAAATCAAGCAGGAGCCATCGCAGGTTCAGCATGGGGACGGCCTGCTCCAGATCCGCCCGGAAGAACCCGTTGGGCGCCACATCCTTGGGCGCGGGAAAGGCCACGCTCTTGTAGCCGCCGATCGCTGCGAGGGCAAGCACCGGAAAGTACTCGCTCTGGACCAGGCCGATCCCGATCGCGGCCTGACGCGCTCCCTCCCACGCCACGCGTGTCTCCGGATTGGTCCGCTGGGCGAGGTCGATCAGCTCGACCAGGTCGTAACGTTTCTGCGGGTCGATGGGCACGAGCTCGTCGGCCTTGAGCACGCTCGTGTAGCCGCGCAGAGCGGGCGGCTGCCATGGCGCACTCGGGCTCGGCGCCACCAGGCGTTTGAGCCGCTCGGGCATGGCACCCGCCTCTCGCGTGGACGACGACACGTCCGGGCGCGTCTCCTGGGCCGCGGCCGGAGGGGCGTAGCTGATCAGCAAGACGCCGAGCGCCGCCGCGGCCAGCCGAGACATCGCGGCCACATCGCTCCGGGAGCTACCTCTGCCTCGCAGCAAGTCGACTACTCCTCGGTGAGGGGCCAGTCCCCGGATATGGTCCGGACGAGCTCCGTCATTTCCGCTCCCGAAGCGATCAGCTGTGCCCCGTTGCGACGCATCAGAGCCAGCAGATATCTGCCCGCCCGGTCGACCTGCTCAACCGCCACCAAATCCACGCAGAGCGGGCGACCCGCGAGACTCGAGTGGGCCGAGCGCCAACAGTCCTCGAGCTCGGTCACCCAGGCCCCGGCGAGGTTGCCTTCAAGCTTCAACCTCACCTCGCGCGGGCCGTGCTGTACCGTGATCTTGAGCATGCCGAACCACATACCGAGGCAATCGCAGTGCCACGCGTGACCGGAAGCCCAGAGGCTTCAAACTGCCGAGGCGGCGGCCAATTGGGCAGGCGGCGGGACTCATCGAATGCCTAGTGCCAATCGGCTTGTGCCGAGGGACTACCAGGTGCCAGCCGATTGGCACTAGCGCCGGGACCTCGAAGCGCGGGGTGCCCTCACGCCGGCCGGACGATCCCGAGCTTCTTCATACGAAACTGCAGCGTCGACCGGTTCATCCCCAGCCGTGTCGCCGCGCCCCGCGGTCCCGAGAGCACCCACTTCGTCTCCTTCACCGTCGCCAGGATGTGCGCCCGTTCGGCCTCCTCCAGGGTCCGGTGCGTCCCATTTACCCGGCCGGGGGCGACGCGGTCCTGCAGATCCTCGAGCGGCACCCTCAAGATCGGTCCAGACGACAGGATCACCGCGCGCTCCAAGACATTCTCCAGTTCGCGGATGTTGCCCGGCCACTGGTATCGGACCAGGCTCTCCATCGTGTCCGAGCTGATCGTCTCGATCGTCCGGTTCATCCGCCGGGCGAAATGCTGAACGAAATGCCGCACGAGCAGCGGAATGTCTTCTGCGCGCTCCCGAAGCGGCGGGAGGTAAATGGGAAAGACGTTCAGCCGATAAAATAGATCCGCGCGGAACCGTTGCGCCTCCACCAGCGCGGCGAGGTCTCCGTTGGTAGCCGCAATCAGGCGCGCGTCAGACCGAAGGGTCCGGCTGTTTCCGAGCCGTTCAAACTCCCGTTCCTGGAGCACGCGGAGCAGCTTCGGCTGCAGCTCCAGGGGGAGGTCTGCGATCTCGTCGAGAAACACCGTGCCGTGATTCGCCAGCTCAAAGCGACCGATGCGTTGCGTGATCGCGCCGGTAAAGGCCCCGCGCTCGTGACCAAAGAGCTCGCTTTCCACGAGTCCGGTCGGAATCGCCGCACAGTTCAGCTTCACAAATGCCTGCGGGCGCCGAGGACTGAGATTGTGAATCGCGCGCGCGATCAGCTCTTTGCCGGTACCGGTCTCGCCATAGATCAATACCGTGGCATCCGTCGGCGCCACCGTCTCCACTTGCCTCAAGACGCGCCGCAGCGCCGTGCTCTTGCCGATGATCTCCTCGAACGGCCGATCGTTTCGGATTTCATCTTCCAGATAGAGCTTCTCCAGGGCGAGCTTGTCCTTGAGCGCTCGAATCTCGCCATAGGCCAGCGCGTTCTCTACCGCGATCGCGATCTGATTGGCCACCTGCATCAGAAAGTGAACCTCGTCGTCGGTGTAGGGGTTCTCATCGCAACGACGAAGTCCCAGCGCACCGAGGACCCGGTTCCGACTGATCAACGGCAAGACGCACCCCACCTTGAATCCCAAGACACTCCACTTCTCGTGTGACTCCAGACCCGTCTTGAGGAGATCGTCGACGTAGCCGACCCAGGGCGTGCCGGTGCGAAAGACATGACCCGCCACCGTGCCGTCGAGCGGAATCAGTCTCCCGTCTTGGAGGGTCTCCTTGCCCCCTGGGAAGTCGAGGGCACAGACGCGCAGGTGGCTACGGCTCGCGTCGGGCAACAGCACGCCCGCGGAATCGGACCGCATGACGCGCCGCGAGGTCGTCATCACCGCGCTCAGCACCTCGTGCAGATCCAGGTTGGACACCACACTATTCGTCAGCTCGAGCAAGAGCATGAGCCGATCCTTCTCGTCCTGCAGCTCCGCGTGGCTGAGCGCATTGTCGAGGGCCACCGCCACTTGATCGGCAATACCGGAGAGAAAGCGCACGTCACCTTCCGCATAGGCGTAGGCTCGGGTGGCCGCAATATTCAAGCTGCCGAGCCGTCGGTGTGCCGTCGTCAGGGGAAGGGCGCACGCCGACTGAAACCCGCGTTCTCTCAGGAGTCGCTTCGCATCCAAGAATTGCGTGTCCTGCTCCAGCCGAGGAATCACGGCGGGCTGCTGGTGCTCGAAGACCCACGACGCCTGCACGGCCTCGATTGGAGTCTCGCGCGTCGGCGTCAAGGTCAGGCTCGGTTGATCCGCACCGGGGGGCACATACCACATCGCGCCCCTCGCGACCTCCCGGTCCAGGAAGAGGCTCATGTAGTCGAAATCCAATACTGGCTGGAGGGCGCGTGGGAGCACCCGTACGAGCTGGTCCGGGTCGCGGTGAACTCTCAGGGCATCGAAGATGGCGTTAGGCATCTCGCACCTCGCAGCGCCTTGTGGCGATCGCGGTCTGTTGGCCTTTTCTGGTCACCCTGATCGGAGGCTAAAGCAGCTCAACGCTCGAGTCGTGAGCGCGCGGTAATGTATTGGTTGAAGAATGGTGTCCGCCCCGGTCCCCAACAAAAACAATGAGTTACGGAAACGCTCCCTGCCAACCGTGAGGCCGAATGCTGCCGGTATCCGATCGGCCTCAATCGCGCGTACCTCGCCGGCAATCGTGACTTGTTTGCTTAGGAGAACCGGGCGCCCCGGCCGGCCGGCGGCAGGCGGGAAATGCGCAAGTTCACGACAGTAGCGCAACGGGTCATTTCGTGTAAGGGAGTGTTCGCCTCTTTGCAGTTGAGCGCGGATAAGCATAGACTTCTTCGATGATTAGCCCGCGTCAGCTCAGCTTCGTAGGGGGACCATGAAGGAGTTCCCGCCCTTCCACCTCGACACCGTCAATCAGTGCTTATGGCGCGGCCGGGATCGAGCCGACCAGGAGCGGGTTCTCCTGACCCCCAGGGCGTATGCCCTCCTGCGGTATCTGGTCGAGCACCCCGGGCGACTGCTGACGCACGATGAACTCCTCGATGCACTGTGGCCCAACACCCACATCCAACCGGAAGTCCTGAAGAGCCACATCTTCGAGGTCCGAACCGCCCTCGGGGACGACTCCAGGAAGCCGCTGTTCATCGAAACCCTACCCCGTCGCGGGTACCGCTTCATCGCCCCGGTCAGCGAGGGGGCCGCGCCGGGGCTGTCGGTGGCCTCGGCCACGAGCAGGCTGGTAGGCCGAGATCGCCCCCTCGCGGCGTTGCGAGAAGCCCTCCAGCGCGCGGTGAAGGGCGAGCCGCAGATCGTCTTCGTCACCGGGGAGCCCGGCATCGGCAAGACCGCGCTCGTCGACGAGTTCCAGCGACAGGCCGCGCTCGATATCCCGGACCTTCGCATCGGGCGCGGACAATGCATCGAAGCGTACGGAAGCAAGGAAGCGTACTACCCGATGCTCGAAGCGCTCGCTCAGCTGTGCCGAGGTTCTGACGGACACACGATCGTCAACACCTTGGCGGTGCAAGCGCCCACGTGGTTGGTTCAATTTCCCGCCCTGCTCACACGTGAACATCGCGAGACCCTGCACCGCGAACTTCTCGGTGCCACTCGCGAGCGCATGCTGCGCGAGATCGGTGAGGCGCTCGAGGCGATCGCATCACAGACTCCCCTCCTCCTCGTCTTCGAGGACCTCCAGTGGGTGGACCATTCCACCGCCGACCTGATCTCGGTCTTGGCGCGCCGCCGGATGCCCGTCCCCTTGATGCTGATTGCGACGTATCGCCCGGCCGACGTAGTCCTTCCAGACCATCCTTTGAGGGCGCTAAAGCCGGACCTGTCCCTCCATCGCCTATGTCGTGAAGTCGCATTGGAGCCGCTCGGTGAAGAAGATGTGGTCGAGTATCTGGCGACGGAGTCATCGCAAGCCCGGCTGCCTGACGGCCTGCCTCGGCTGCTCTACCGGCACTCGGAGGGCAATCCTTTGTTCCTGGTGGCGGTGCTAGACCACATGACCGAGCGGGGATTCATCTCGCGTGACCGCGAACGTTGGCGCCTCACCGGGGCGCTCGAGGACATCGATCTCGCCGTGCCGGAGAACTTGCGCCTGGTGATCGACGCGCAGATCGAGCGCCTCACCTCAGAGGAACAGCGAGCGCTCGAGGTCGCCAGCGTCACCGCGGGTCCTTCAGGTTCGGTCATTGCCAGAGCCGCGGCGTCGGAGCTGGATCCCGACGTATTCGAGGAACTGTGCGACCGGCTCGCCCGCCGGAACCATATCGTGCGCTCGGCCGGCTCCCTAGATTTGCCGGATGGAACCACCTCCCCGTCCTACGACTTTGTCCACGCCTTGTACCGCGAAGTGGTCTATCGCAGAATGCCGGCCGGACGCCGCGCGAGGCTGCACCGCCACATCGGCAAGTGGGGCGAGTCCCTGTACGCGAGCCAGCCGCACGAAGCAGCCCCCTGGCTCGCGTATCAGTTCGAATCCGCGGCGGACTGGGCGCGCGCCATCGCGTACCTGCGGCTCGGCGCTGAAACCGCCGGCCGACGTCACGCTCCTCGCGAGGCCACCGCCATACTTCAGCACGCACTCGACCTGTCCACCAAGCTGCCCGAGCTTGAACGCGCCACCACCGAGACCGGCATCCTGGAGCAGCTGGCCGCGATGTACGTGGTGTCCTTCGACACGCGGGCGGTCGACACCTACGAGGCGCTTGCCGCGCGGGCGGCTTCCTGTGGCTTCATCGACGTCGAAGTGAAGGCGCTCATCGACATGGTGTACCCGCTGTCGTGGACCGATGGGGAGCGTTCTCTTCAAGTTATCGATCGAGCGCTGCGTCTCAGCGCGCAGCAAAGCGATCCGCTCCAGCGGGCACGCACCCGCGCCAGCTGCCTCGTCAGACGCGTCTGGGCCGGCGGGTGGAATCCGCGAGATGCCGAAGACTGCCGCCAGGCGCTCGAGGAGATCCGCCGCTCCGGCGACCCCCTCATGGTCGCCTCACATCTGATCGAGTTCAACTTCATCCGGTGGATCTCCTCCGAGTACCGCGCCGCCCGACTGGATGCAGTCGAAAGCCTCGCGATCTTGACGGACGCTCGGGTGGAGACCCCGTATCTCAGCCTCGCCCACTGGTTGAGCCACTTCACGCTCCCCTGGAGTCTTTTGTTCCTTGGCGAGTGGGGGCAGGCCCTGCAAACCCTGACCGCCGAGACCACGCTCGCGGACAAGAACGGGGAGCGTCACCGCGCGCAGACGCTGCAGCTCTACCGCGCGTGGATCCATTTGTACGCGATGGACTTCCCCGCCGTCCTGGAGACCTGCGGCTCCGTGCTCCCCTCCTTCGACGAACCGGCCAGGCGTCCGTGGCGCCGTTGGTGCCTTGCCTTGGTCGGTTCGGCCGAAGCGGCCTTAGGAAGGTACGAAGCGGCCGAGCAACACCTGTTAGCCGCGCGCGGGGAGATGGATCGCCGGCCGGTGATCCATGACTGGTACAGTCGCATGATCCTCGAAGGCGCGCTCAGCGAGCTGTGGCTGGACAGGCGGGATCTCGCCCGGGCACGGCTAGAGGCCGAGCGCTTCCTCGAGCTCACGCGGGCGACCGCAGAGCACACCTGGCAGGCACTCGCCTGGGAAACGAACGCAAGAGTCGCCACCGCGGCGCGCGATTTCAATCGCGCTCAGAATTGTATCGACCAGGCCCTGTCCACGATGGAGGGATTCGAGGTCCCGCTCGCGGCCTGGCGTGTGCATGGCACCGCGGCGGAGCTATACACCGATCTGGGAAATAACGGCGCGGCCGAACAGCATCGCGCCCCGAGCCGCGCGACGATTCTCAGACTTGCGGATTCCCTGCCCCACGACGAACCGCTGCGTGCCAGGTTCCTTTCGGCGCCGGCGGTTCGCCGGATCTTCCACCCTTGACGGGTAAGTCCGCGACGGGAAAGCTGAGCGCCATCCACCGGGCCAGACCGCCCTTCAGCGGATGAACCCGGGTGATGCCTTGACGCTTGAGCTGAAGCGCCACCCGGGCGCTCGTCGCTTCGTTCGGTCACGAGCAGTACAGGACCAGATCCTGAACCCGAAGGATCTCCGCTTCGTGTTGATCGATATGCTCGGCCTCCACCCAAAGACTGCCGGGAATCGCGTGCGGCACCGCTGCCACATCGAGCGACGTGCGCAGATCCACAATGGTGATACTCTCTCCCGCGTCCAGGCGCAGCTTGAGAGCTTCCGGTGAGATGCTCGCCGTTCGCAGGCGCTGGAGGTACAACCGCCGACGCAGGTACTTGACGAGAATGTAGCTGCCGAGCACAGCTCCAAGGACGATGCCGAGGTGGAGGCCCAACGCGGCCACCCGGCGGACAATCACGGCAACGGCATCGCTGAACACATATCCGACCCCGATCCAGAGTCCCGCCCAGAGCAGCACGCCGGCCAGGTCATAGAGAGCGAACCGGATGCGTCCAACCGCGACAACGCCGGCCAGCGGCGGGACGATCGTCGTCAAGCCCGGGACGAACTTGGCCACCAGCATCGCGCTGGCGCCAAAGCGGGCGAATACGTTCTGAGCCCGTCGCACACAAAAATCAGGCTCGAGTGATAGACGGCAGAGCCCGGTCAGGACCCGGGCGCCGCGGCGCCGCCCGAATTCGTACCATGCGAAATCGACGGTCAGGGCGACGACCGCCAGCGTGCCCAGCATCACTGGAATGCTGCCCCGCCCGTGCGCGACCAGGGCGCCGAATCCCAGCAGCGCCGGCACCGCCGGAACAGGAATCCCGAACTGCTCGGCGACGACAAGCGCGGGGAGAATCACCAGGCTGTATCGGCCGAACACCTGCAGGGTGTCCGCGGGGCTCATAGCAAAGACAGCACCAAGGACCCAATCCGCTTCATGTCCCGTTCGCGAACAGCACGACCACGGAGCGCGCCTCCGTTCGATACGTCAAGCCGGGGACCGAGGAAGCCTGCTCCCAGTCGACGATATCGTGTGGAGAATCGAGGAAGGTATCGATCCATCGCCGCCATGGGTTCCGAGCCCCATTGGAGAGCGAAGGGAGCTCGAACTGGAGCGGCTCCCAGTACGCGTTGAGGATCACGTGAAAGAACATCCGGTTCTTCGTGACTCTCGCCGTGAAGGCCACGCTGTGCGAAGAGGGGCGCCAGTCCGGTTCGTCGAGTCTGACGCCGTGCCAGGTGATGTCGGCCTGCCGGATCAGCTGGTCCAGGGTCACGCCCTGCCGCTCCGGCTCCACGTCTCGCTGCACCCGCCGGGCATTGAGCAGGGTCGCAAACCGGAGCACGTCGGCCCGCTTCGCCAGCAGCGTCCAGTCGAACCAGCTCGTCTCGTTATCCTGACAATAGGCGTTGTTGTTTCCGTACTGGGTGCGCCGCACCTCGTCGCCCATGAGCATCATGGGCATTCCTCCGGACAGCATCGTCACCGTGAAGAAGTTCTTCACCTGTCGAGTTCGCAGCTTCTCGACGGAGGGATCCTCCGTCGGCCCCTCCACTCCACAGTTCCAGCTTCGATTGTCGTCCTCTCCGTCGCGGTTGTCCTCGCCGTTCGCCTCGTTGTGTTTGGCGTCGTAGGACACGAGATCGTTGAGGGTGAAGCCATCATGGCACGTCACGAAGTTGACACTCTCCTCGGCCTCGCGCTGCTTGTGGGCGTAGAGCGACGGGCTGCCGATCAAGCGGTCGGCAAACCGCGCGAGCGCGCCCTCTTCGCCGCGGAAAAAGCTGCGCGCATCATCGCGGAACCGCCCGTTCCACTCCCTCCAGCTATCTCCGATGAAGGTCCCCACCTGGTATAGGCCCGCCGCGTCCCACGCCTCGGCGATGAGCTTCACGCCCGCGAGCGCCGGGTCCGACTCGATGTCCCACAGCACGGGCGGGCTCGGCATCACACTACCCGACTCGTCACGCGCGAGGATCGACGCCAGATCGAACCGGAAACCATCCACGTGCATCGCTTCGACCCAATAGCGAAGACTGTCCACGATCATCCGCCGAACGATGGGATGATTGGCGTTGAGCGTGTTTCCCGTCCCGCTGTAGTTGGCGTAGCGCGAGCGGTCCTCTTCAAGGATGTAGTACGTCGTGTTGTCCAGGCCGCGGAAGCTCAGCGTCGGCCCGCGGTGATCGCCTTCGGCGGTGTGATTGAAGACAACGTCGAGAATGACCTCGATGCCCGCCCGGTGAAACGCCTTCACCATGTCGCGAAACTCGTTGACCGGGCCGATCGGATCCCGCCGCGAGCTGTAGCCCTGGTGCGGGGCAAAGAACGAGACCGGCGCATACCCCCAGTAGTTGACCCGCCCAGGCGGGGCATCCTGGACGTCGAACTGGAATACCGGCAGCAGTTCGACGGCCGTGACGCCGAGCCGCTGAAGATATGGAATCTTCTCGATCAAACCGGCATACGTACCGCGTGTTTCTTCCGACACCCCGGAGCTGGGATGGCGCGTGAACCCTCTCACATGCATCTCGTAGATGATGGTCCGCGAGGACGGCCGCCGCAGGGGGACGTCGCCCTCCCAGTCGTACGCGGAGACGTCGACCACGACGCTCTTCATTGCGGTTGCGGTGTTGTCGCCCGGTCCGCACACGGCGGCGCGACTGTATCTCGCTGGAACCATGACTCCGCGGCCGTAGGGGTCGAGGAGAACCTTCGCGGGATCGAAGCGCATCCCGATCGAGGGATCGGATGGGCCGTCGACCTGATAGCCGTACAGCTGGCCGGGTTGGACGTTCGGCACGAACACGTGCCAGTAGTAGTACGTGCGATTGGCCGATGGATCGAGCCAAACGACGCGCGCGGCTTTGGTGTCGTCGACCCGATCGAACAGCAGCAGATGCACGCCCGTTGCGTATCTCGAGAAGAGGCTGAAGTTGACGCCGTTCGGCGAGGGCGTCGCTCCCAGAGGCGAGCTGCTGCCTTCCTCGAGGCTGTCGCTCACTGCCTGCCCAGCAGCTCCCTGGCCGCCGCTACAACCCGGTCGGGCTCGAAGCCGAACTTCTCCTGAAGCGCCTTAAGGGGCGCAGAGGCCCCGAAGGTCCTCATACCGATGACGTGACCGGAACTCCCGACGTAGCGTTCCCATCCGAACGTCGAGGCCTGCTCCACCGCGACCCGCGCCCTCACCGTGGGGGGCAGCACGCTGTCCCGGTACTCCGGGGGCTGGTGGTCGAAGATGTCCCACGACGGCATCGACACCACTCGCGAGCGGATGCCCTCGGCGAGCAGCTTCTCGTGAGCCTCCACGGCAAGACTCACCTCGCTGCCCGTGGCGATGAGGATCACCTCGGGATTTCCGCCCGGCGGGTCCGCGAGCACGTAGGCCCCGCGCGCGACGCCCGCGGCCGGGGCGTAGGCGCGCCGGTCCAGAGTCGGCAACGGCTGCCGTGACAGCACGAGCACGGCCGGCTGGTGACGCAGCTGCATCACGTAGCGGTAGGCCTCCACGACCTCGTTGGCGTCGCCGGGTCGCAGGGTGACGAGCCCGGGGATGGCGCGCAGCGACGCCAGGTGCTCCACCGGCTGGTGGGTCGGGCCGTCCTCGCCGTCGCCCATCGCGTCGTGGGTGAACACGAAGATGCTCGGCAGCTCCATCAGCGCGGAGAGCCGGATGGCCGGCCGCGCGTAGTCGCTGAAGATGAAGAACGTGGCGCCGAAGGCCCGCACCTTCGACAGCGAGAGACCGTTGACGATTGCCGCCATCGAGTGCTCGCGGATGCCAAAATGCAGGTTCTTGCCGCCGGGGCTCCCGGCCTGGAAGCTTCCCGCGCCCTCGTACGTCAGGGTGGTCTTGTTCGACGGCCCGAGATCCGCGGAGCCTCCGAGGAACCACGGGATGGACTGCGCGAGCACGTTGAGCACTTTGCTCGAGGCGTCTCGACCCGCGATGCCCTTGGCATCGGCCGGGAAGACCGGGAGATTGCGATCCCACCCCGCCGGTAAGTCTCGCCGTTGCATCTGGTCGATCTCGTTCGCCAGGTCGGGGTACTCGGCCCGGTAGGCCGCAAAGAGCGCCGTCCACCCGCGGCGAGCGGCCGCACCGCGCGCGCCGACGCCGGCGGCAAAGTGCTCGCGGACGCCATCGGGGACCAGGAATTGCGCCCCCTCCGGCCATCCGTAGCTGCGCTTGGTGAGGCGAACCTCCTCGTCACCGAGCGGCTCGCCGTGGGCCGCGGCGGTGTCCTGCTTGTGCGGGGACCCGTAGCCGATGTGGCTGTCCAGGATGATGAACGTGGGGCGGCCCTTCGTCGTGCGGAAGACCGAGAGCGCGTGCTGGATGCGATCGAGGTCGTTGGCGTCACCCACTCGCAGGACGTTCCACCCGTAGGCCAGGAACCGGGCGGCGACGTCCTCGGTGAAGGCCAAGCTCGTCTGCCCTTCGATCGTGATGTGGTTGTTGTCGTAGACCCAGCAGAGGTTGTCCAGACCCAGGTGCCCGGCCAGGGAGGCTGCTTCCGACGCGACGCCCTCCATCAGGCAACCGTCCCCACATACCGCGTAGATGTTGTAGTCGAAGATCGGGAAGCCCGGTCGGTTGTACCGGTCGGCGAGCCACTTCCGAGCGATGGCCATCCCCACGCTCGTGGCCACGCCCTGCCCGAGCGGGCCCGTGGTGGTCTCGACACCCGACACCCAGTGATATTCGGGGTGCCCGGGCGCCTTGCTGTCGAGCTGGCGAAAGCGGCGGATGTCCTCCAGGGACACGGAAGCGCGCC
>Ga0207684_10001172_pt1 | contig 29304 bp, 21 predicted proteins | sample KBSK5501metaG_FD_184342 | JGI IMG/M metagenome (GOLD analysis project Ga0207684, IMG submission 184342) | Corn, switchgrass and miscanthus rhizosphere microbial communities from Kellogg Biological Station, Michigan, USA - KBS K5-50-1 metaG... | ecosystem: Host-associated > Plants > Roots >...
GCGTCTTTCCGTGGCTTCAAGTCACGCTTACGGGCTTTGATGTCTTTTTTGTCTTTCTTCTTTTTCTCTGGCATACTAGTTTTCCTTTGTTGGGTTGTTTGTTGTTGTTTGTGTTGTGTCAGTGGCGCCGAACAACAATCGACGCCCGCCTAGGACATTCTCTTTGGGGATCAGGTCATCCAGGCGGATCAATTTGTCTCCCTTACGCTTTGGCCTTTGACTCGCTGGCTCTCGGGCGGGCGCTTTGTTTTTGTTCTTCGGCGGACTCATTTCAGCTCTTCCTTATCAGTCTTTATGCCAAGTCGCTCCCTGTCCTAACGAAACAAAACTCGTCCATGTCCTTGTCGTTCGCGGCTAGGTCGTTATGAGACGCGCAAATTTTAACCTGCTGACATTGCAGCAATCGGGCACTGTTTTTAGGTCTTGTTTTGAGTCCAGCTGAACCCATTTATGGCTCATTGGATGAATCACTTTTTGAAGCGGATTTCGGCTAACACATCCGTCGGCTGCAATCCTACGATGGCCACCGTACCAGGAATCGAGGCCAGTACGGCTTTCTCTTTTGATCGATCGGTCTATGACTGCTGCTTAGTTTGGCCGCTAGTGCCGCACGTGGAAAGCGTCACTGGGGCTAGTGGTTTGACTAGCCTTTGCGAAGTTGAAGCCGCCGGCTTTTCGCATCTTTCCATGCCTTCAAATCACGGTGACGGGCTTTGGCGTCCTTTTTTTCTTTCTTCTTTTTTTCTGGCATACTCGTTATGCTTTGTTGGGGTTGTTTGTTAATGTTTCGGTTGTGTCAGTGGTGGCGACAAAAACCGCGCTGAGGGAATCGAACCACAGTACGGCTTTCTCTTTTGTTTGATCGGGTCGGCTTATTGCTCAGGCTTAGTTTGGCCGCTAGTGCCTGCGCTCCGAAAAAAGCGGCCTGCCGCCTTTCGCGTCTTTCCGCCGGCAGCGGCCGGACTACGGCGCGGCAGGCAGAGGACGAGACCAGAGCGGCAAACGCCCAACTCCGAAAGCATTCGCGAGCAGGCGCTCACTTGTCGCGCCGTAAGTCGCCGCGACGACCGAAGGAGGAACATCCAACCCGCCTTCGCCGTGGACGGGCTCCGCCGTGGCGAGCGCCCAGCGTTCAATTCAGAGAATGACACCGGCGCGTTGTTAAGCGCCCTTGTGGGTCGATGGAAGCTTGCCGAGTCTCGCTGATTTTGATATGAACGAACCGCCGTGTCTCGGCTGGTCACACTTGCGCTGTTGATTTCAGGGGCGCCCACGCTCTTCGGCGGCGTCACTCTCGATGGCAGCTTTGGAACGCACGGTGCCTTGCCCGGGCCGAACTTCATCATTCCGGCCAGTGTCGGAAAACAGGTTGGGTCCAATCTCTTTCAGAGCTTCAGCCAGTTTAATTTAATTAGCTCGGAATCCGCCACCTTCAGCGGGCCGAACAATGTCCAAAACATTTTGTCGCGGGTAACGAGTGGCAGTCCTTCCTCGATTGACGGCAAAGTTAGTTCGCAAATCCAAGGAGCAAACCTGTTCTTCATCAATCCTGCCGGAGTGATATTCGGTCCGCACGCGCAGCTGGATGTGAGTGGCTCCGTTGCTGTCACCACGGCTAATTACGTCAAGCTGGTCGGAGGCGGACGATTCAATGCCAACCTGGGCGGGCAAGATACGCTGAGTTCGGCCCCGGTTGCTTCCTTTGGGTTTCTCAATTCGGCACCGGCCTCAATTTTCGTCGTTGGCAATAACGATTCTGATTCTAATGGAAACGCCACCTACGCGCCTTCGCTTAATATTGCGGCTGGGAAGTCATTTTCTTTTATCGCCGGGGGTATCGGAATGAGTGGCGGAAAAATCACGGGCGAAGGCTCGAGAATGAACCTCGTGAGCGTTCACTCCGCCGGTGAAGTGATTCTCGATGCCACTGATATCAATAGCTCAGTTGATACGTCGCAGTTTGGTGTAATGGGCGCGATCGCGCTAATAAATTTAGCAAATATCGACGCCAGTGGAACAGCTGGAGGACCAGTGGTCGTTCGCGGCGGAAGTCTTGTCTTAGATAACAGTCAGATAGGTTCCGAAACAACGGGAGCGATTCAGGGAGGACCAATGGATATTGCTCTACTCGGCGATCTAAAAGTGGTGGACGGTGCCGCCATCTTCACAAATGCGTTGGGCAGCGGCAATGGGGGAAACCTCAGCATCCATGCGGCATCAGTCTTGATAAACGGCTCGGCCATGCCGAACCAGTTTACGGGTATTAGCGCAGGAACCGCTACCGGTGCGACGGGCGACGCGGGGGATCTGAATATCAGGGTTGACCAAACGTTAAGCATTATGGGACATGGCCAAATTGGTGCCAATACCTTCTCCAGTGGCAATGGCGGTAATCTAAGTGTTCATGCAGGATCACTCTCGATTGACGGCTCGGCCACGCCCCACTTGTTTACGGGCATTGCGGCAGACACCTTCGACACCGGTGATGCGGGCAACCTGACCATCACGGTTGACACACTTCTCAGGATGGTGGGACGCGGCCAAATTTCCGCCAATACGCTTTCCAGTGGCAAGGGAGGCAATATAAGCATTCATGCGGCCTCGCTCTCAATCAACGGTGTGGCCACTCCGAACGAATTCACCGGTATTGGTGTAGACTCGGAGCAAGGCGCGACGGGCGACGCGGGTGATCTCACTATCATGGTTGACCAAGCGTTAAGCATTGTGGGACATGGCCAAATCGGTGCCAATACAAGGTCTAGTGGCAACGGCGGCAATCTCACCATTGATGCGGGATCACTCTTAATAGACGGCTCAGCCACGCGGTTCCGATTCACCGGAATTGGCGCAGAATCGAATCACGTGGCGACTGGCAACGCGGGCGATATAACGATAAACGTTGGGGAAGCCCTTAAGATCGTTGGAAGCGGTTTGATTTCGGCTGTCACGGCGTCGAGTGGCAATGGCGGCAATATAACAATCCATGCGGGATCCCTTTCGATAGACGGATCGGCCACGCCGGACCGAAATACCTATATCACCGCAGAATCGCTCCAAGGCGCGACCGGCGATGCGGGTAACGTGGATGTGACGATTGACCACGCTTTAAAGATTGCGGGACACGGCTCCATCTTTGACGGAACCTCCTCTAGCGGTCATGGGGGGGATCTTCTCATTCATGCGGGATCGCTCTCAATTAACGGTGCGGCCACTCCGAAAAAATTTACCGGTATTAGTGTAGAGTCGAAGCCACGCGCGACGGGAGACGCCGGTTCTATCGAGATCAGTTCGTCTGGAACGATCAAATTGACCCATCACAGCAGCATCACAGCCTCGTCTAACATCGATGGCGGCAACATCACGATTAAAGCGCCAACTCTCGTTTATCTCATCGACAGCAAAATCACGGCGGAAGCAGGCAGTACCGGCGGCAACATTACGATCGATCCGATCTTTATCGCGCTGAATAATAGCCGTATCAGCGCCAATGCGTCGGCGGGCCAGGGCGGCAACATAAATCTGATTTCAGATTTCTTTTTTAATTCGAATAGTTCGGTCACAGCGACTGGGACTACGAACAACGGCACTGTGAACATTACAGCGCCGGAACTCGATCTGGGCGCTGAGTTAATCACCTTGCCAAGCTCATTGGTCAGTGCTGAAAACCAACTGCAGGAGCGTTGCACCGCTTTGCTGCAAGGAGATTTCAGCAGCTTTATCTCAATTGGGCGCGGTGGAACTGAGCCTGAGCCGGAAGAATTAGAATCAGGATTCTAATTCCAGAGGTCAGAGGACCCGCCTTCGCCCCGGCTACTCCGAAAGCTTTCGCGAGCAGGCGGCGCGGCAAGCAGAATTCAGAAGCGAACGCAGTTCTGGAATCGTGATTCGTTGAAGCGTTGAAGCGGTGCAGCGGCGGTCATAGACGGCCGCTACAGGTTATTTTCGAATCGTTGACGCGAAATCTCGTTAGTCGAGCTGGTGACTAAAGCTTGCTAAAAGGCAAGCGTTTTGCTATGAAGGGCGTGAAATGCTTCGGGGTGCGGGCGTGGGAATAGTGCTGATTTTGTGCGCGTGCGCAGCTTCCGGCGGAGTTGTTGTCGACGGCAGTTTCGGAACGCGCTGTGCCTTGCCTGGACCGAACTTCATTATTCCGGCCAGTATGGGGAAGCAAGTTGGCAACAACCTCTTCGAGAGCTTCAGTCAGTTTAACCTGATCAGCTCAGAGTCGGCCACCTTTACTGGGCCGAGCAACGTCCAGAACATTCTATCGCGAGTAACGAGCGGCAGCCCGTCATCAATTGACGGCAAAATCAGTTCGCAGATCCAGGGGGCGAACCTGTTCTTCATCAACCCTGCCGGAGTGATGTTTGGCCCGCATGCACAATTGGATGTGAGTGGGTCGTTCGCAGTGACGACGGCTGATTACGTCAAGCTGGTTGGTCGGGGAAGGTTTAATGCGAATCTCGGCGGCGGCGATGTTCTCACCTCCGCGCCGGTGAGCGCGTTTGGATTTCTCAATCCAACGCCGGCAGCCGTGTCTTTCACTGGCAGCTCCTTGAATGTCGCAACGCAGAGATCTTTCTCTGTCATTGCCGGTGATATCACGATGAGCGGTGGGGCAATTAATGGTGTGGGGGCGCGCGTGAGCTTAGTCAGCGTGAGGTCGTCTGGTGAAGTGCAATTGAATCCCACGGACGTAAATAGTGCCATTGACATGATGCACTTTACAGCGCTGGGCACGATTAGTCTCTCGGATCAGGCGCTCATCGATACCAGCGGAGGTAAAGAACTTCCGGATTTTACCCTTACCGGCACCGATGGGCCTGGAGGGGGCCCGGTCGTCATCCGCGCTAGGAATTTCTCCTTGGATAATAGCCAAATCGGGTCGCAGACAACTAGTTCCGCTCAAGGGGGTCCGATCGACATCGTCGTAAGCCAAAGTATGAAAATAAGCAACGGCGGTGCGATCTTCACGGAAACGTTTGGAGCTGGCAACGCTGGCGAGATCGACGTACACGCCAGCGACGTGAAGCTCATCGACTTCGGGTCTATTCTCGGGCTCACAGTCGGGACCGGCCGTGGCGGGAATATCGTTATGACCGCCCGATCTATACTGCTTGACGGGACAGACTCGCAGATTAATTCCGGCACGAATTCGATTAGTTCGTCCTCACCCACTTCGGGGGCTGGAGGTGATGTCGTGCTCCGCACTGGCAATCTGAAGATTACCAGAGGCGCATTCATCACGACCGAGACAGACGGTGGCGGCGATGGCGGGAACATTATGGTTACGGCCAAATCGATCACGATTGATTCAAGTGGCATTGAGCAGGGGGCTAGTTTCCCCTCCGCGCTGGTCGCTGATTCCGAGTTTGGCTTCGGTAAGGCCGGAAACATCATCGTGAAGACCAGCGATTTGAAACTGACAGCCGGCGGATCCATCTCCTCAAGCACATTATCCTTTGGTAACGGCGGAAACATCCTAGTAACTGCTCACTCACTCTTGATCGACGGAACCGCGTCGCCCACTGATCCCAACAGCGGACTTCCCTTTCGCACGGGCCTTTTCGCTACTTCGGGCGCTATCTTTGGTGGCAGCGCGAACGCGGGCAGCGTGACGGTGCGAGCTAACGACGTTACAATTGTAGGTGGTGGAGAAATTTCATCGAGCACTGAAACGATTGGTAATGCCGGAAGTGTGAATGTAACGGCCGACTCGCTTGCGATCGATGGCTTAAATTCTGAGATCAGTTCGGGGACCTCTGGCGATGGTGCCGCGGGTGAGGTGGTGGTTCATGCTGGCGAACTCAGGCTTAAGAACCAAGGCACGATCACCGCGACCACGTCTGGCAACGGTAACGCCGGGAGTATTGCGGTCCATGCCGGGGACGTGAAAATGAATGGTGGCAGTATTGCGTCAAGCTCCACTTCTGCTGGTGACGCTGGCTCTATCAAGCTTGTTTCGGACGGAACGATCCGATTGACGGATCAGAGCTCCATTAGTGTCTCTGCATTATTCAATGGCGGTGACATCATAATCAAAGCGCCAGTTTTGGTGAGTTTGATCAACAGCGGAATCAACGCCACCGCCGGCAATACCGGCGGGAATATCACAATCGACCCGATCGTTCTTCAGCTAAAAACTAGCACGATGAGCGCGAGCGCGGGCGTTCAAGGTGGGCACATTGACTTATTCACGTCCTTCCTGCTCGGCCCACTCAGTTCGATTACGGCAACGGGTGGTATGACGAACGGAACTGTCAACATTGCTTCGCCCGAGCTGGATTTGGGCGCTCAACTGATCACACTTCCGGCGTCATTAATCAGTGCGGAGAATCAATTGCGAGAGCGTTGCACGGCCTTGCTGCAGGGGGATTTCAGCAGCTTTATTTCGATCGGGCGCGGCGGGATCGAGCCGGAACCGGATGAATTAGAATCAGAATTCTAATTCCAGAGGTCCCGCCTACGCCAAGGCTTCGGCGCGGCAGGCAGAGGTCAGAGGACAGCCACCTTCGCCAAGGCTACGGCGTGCCAAGGAGGACAGAGATCAGACGTCAGATAAGGAAGCGCGGTTATTTTTTCTTATCGAGCGCGGCGGCTTCGGATAAGCCGACTTGCTTGAGAAGCGATGCGCGCTGCTCTTTTAGAGAAGCGTCCTTTGGATTTGCTTCGATCGCGTTGGAAATCGCGTCGAGCGCGTCGTACCAAATTCCAGCCTGCGCATACGCAGACGCCCGTTCCAAGTCGCTGGTTTTCTCAACGCGACTGGCAAGATCAGCGGGCGGAGTAATCCGTTTGATGACGCCTTTGGCGATGACGTCTTTCGAGCGATTGTCCGGGTCGGGCACGACCGCAACGCTCCATTCGTAGGTCACATCGGGTTGCAACTCGACCTTGTACCTGGCCAGCTTGATTCGGTGGATTCCGGGTTTGTCCGCATCGGGCGAAGTTAACGAGAGCAACGGCTTCGGTTTTTTTGGTTCAACCACCGTTAACTCGAACTTTGCCTTCGACGGTTTCGATTGAAACCAAAAAAGCGAGGGCTGCGCTTGAGTCGTTAGGGCGAGGTGATCGGGCACCAGAGCAAAGAGCGTTGTATCAACGCCATTTTCTCCGCGCGCGCCGCCACTCACTCGCGTAGGAATGTTTCCCGCACCACTCGGTGGCTTGTAGAGCAGCTTTGTCGGAGCACTGGCAGGCGGGGATTCCTGGGCCGCAGGTGGCGCCGGAGTTTCCACGGGATCGGCCGCGTTCAGGTGTTTTCCGACAACAAATGCAATCGATACAACTGCGAGGAGGGATGCTAAATACGTTTTCATATGTTACTTCCTAAGACGCGATAGATCGTAGTTTTCTGCGCTTTGCCTTTCAATTCTATTGTTCGGACGAACTCCGTGACGAATTGGCCATTGACACGGTCGACCGTCGATTGACCAATGAGAATCCGGCAGGGATCTTCGACCGCGTAGTCTTTATCGAAGCTCTCCAGCCTGGAAGCCGTGTTTACCGTGTCGCCAATCACCGTAAATTCCAACCGATCCTTGCTGCCGACACATCCCGCGACGGCACGGCCAGTGAAAATTCCGATGCGCATTTGCGCAGCCGGTCGTCCAGTCTGTGTCCATTTCTGGTTCAGATTTTGAATCTCAGCTGACATGTCCAAGGCGCACGTCACCGCATTGATCGCGTCGCGCTGAACCTCTGATTCGGAATTCCGCGGGATCGGAAAACCGAACACACCCATAATCGCATCGCCGATGTATTTGTTTACGACGCCACCGCGGTTTCCAACATGCTGGGCCAGCGCCTGCATGTACTCGTTGATCCAGTCCATGGCCTCAGAAGGCTCCAGTTTTTCCGTCGTCGTGGAAAAGTTGCGCAGATCAGTAAAAAGCACCGTTACGGTGAGTTGCTGTGGCCGTGGCCGATTACCGGCCATGAATTCATCGCGGTGGGTCCAAATTGACTGAGCGACATCGGCCGAAAGGTGGCGAGAAAAGAGATTGAGCAAGGTTTCACGATCTTTTCGTTCCACTTGTCGCATGTAGGCGGTGACGGTAGCCGCCGCGACGACGTTGCCGCCCAGCGCCGGCACAAGCGGAATCCAAAGGTCGCGGGTAAATGCAATCCAGCAGATAGCGGCAAGCACGGCGACCAGTGAACAACACGCGGTAAGCGATACTATCGGGCGCCGAACAAAAAAACCAATCGCACCGCCAATGACGCACCAGACAAAAACCCAACTCAATTCGACCGATTCACTCCAGGATGTAGTCGGTTTATCTCCATGCTCGGCGGCGCGGAGAAGCTGATTAAAGAGTTGGGCGTTGAGCTCGACCCCCGGAACATTGGTTTGCAGAGGCGTTGTCTCGAAGTCATGCGCGCTCTCGGCCCCTTCACCGACGAAGACTATCTTGCCGCGCCAAGCCTCTTCCTCCACGCGTTGGCTCAGAACATCATCAAGCGAATAGGTGATAAATTTTCGCGGACCTCGGAAGTCGAGTAAGAACTGATACCCGCCATCTTGGGCGCGCACATATGGGCCATCGTTCGAGCGGAAACGCGGGAAAGCTGTTTTGCCGATGCGAAACCCCGATGCTTCCTGTTGTGCCGTGACACCTGCTTGCAATGCGAGCGTGAGGGCAAACGAGGGATAGACGTTTTGTTGATTATCCCAAAGAAATAAAAAGCCACGGCGAACAGCGCCAAGCTCAAACGGCAAATCATTGAAGCCATAGCGCCCTGGAGTTTCCGCCAGTGCCGGCGCGAACGGAATGTTAATGGGATGTTGCGCGTCGCCGAATTTGAAAATTCCAACGATATTCTGGTTCTGCCGCAAAACCCGATTGAGCTCGGCCAGCCGGCTTCCGTCCCTCGGAACAGCCAGGTCGCGATAAAGGTCGAGACCGATCGCCGTAGGCCGCGCGCGAGCGATAGTTTCGAGAAGCCTGGCAAGAAGATCGTCCGGAATAGGGAAGTCGTATTTGTTAATGTCGCGCTCGCTGATCTCCACAATGACGATCCGCGGGTCGCTCGTTTCCGGACCCGCGCGCCAGGCAAGAAATTTGTCATAGGCCAGAAATTCCGCGGACTGAAGTAGTCCAAGTTCACGAATGCCGGCAACGACCGCGAACACACCGACGGCAAGGATGAAGCTTGCAACCGCGGGGTTGCGAAATGCTCGTTGGAGCGGCGTCATCAGACGGCTTACAGCCAGTTGCCAATGATGAGGTAAGGCGCCCAATAACAGGGATGAGCGTAACGCTGATCAGCCAGCAATTTCAGCTGCGCGGTTTGGAGTGCCTTCGCCTTCGAGATATCAGGATGATCGCGTAGCTGGGTGTAAAAATCAGTAACCAATGTGGCCGACGATTGATCATTTACGAACCAAAGGGTGGCAAAGGCGCTGCGAGCGCCCGCCTTGATCGCCACACCAGCCAGGCCGAGGGCGGCCCGATCGTCGCCGGCGGCGGTTTGGCACGCACTGAGAGTGAGCAGCTCCACGGGCTTGTCGCGCAGCTGGGCAGGACGAATCAATTGCTCGAGTTCGTCGAGGCTCAGCTTGCTGTCGAACGTGAGCACGAATGTTTTCTTCGCATCCGAATCGAAATGGCCATGCGATGCAATGTGAACGATTGAATAGTTATTCTCCTGCGAAAATTCCTTTTGCACATTGGTTTTGATGAACTGGTGGTTCATCAGTTCGGCCCCGCCGAAAAGTCTCTTCAGACTACTCAATTCCTCTGGCACATATCGCAACGGCGTAAATCCTTGAACGCCGTCCGACAGACCGTTCGCCACGATCACGATGTTTTCTTTTTTGAACGGCCTCGGTTCCATCAAGGTCAGGCCCGGCGTGACCGCAACGGCGTATTTTTCGATCAGATATTTCTGGCCGTCATGCAGCGCGGCCATTGGAATGTTGCGCAGCGCGCCGTCGGGTATGAATACGAGCGTGTCGATTTTGGTGTTTGCGAACAGCGGCTCCAGCGGTTTGATCAGCCAATCATAAAGTTGCTTCGCTTGGGCGAGGTATTCGTAGGTCGTCCGCTTCTCGAGATTAACTCGAAACTGATGCGCGACGTCGTTGAGCATCTTGTCCGTCGCCGGCGATTTCACTCGATGTAAGCCAGACGGCAAGCTCACCAGCATTTCGGTGCGATCGGGCAGAGGAATGATGTAAACGACCGCCGCGTTTTCCGAAATCGTCTCGACTTTCGTGATCTTGGATTTCAGAAGATTCACGCACTGGTCTTGGAAGTAGTCTTCCAGTTCAGCAGATTTGAGCAGCTCGGTGGAATCACGAGCTTCCAGCAGCATCTTGTCGAGATCGGCTGCGTTCGCGGCCGAATCGGCGCGTTGCAGAAGAAGGTCGGCCAACTGAAAGTACATCGAGCCGGCCACTTCCCGGAAGGATGAGCCCGCATTCGGATTCCCATAGCGCAGCGCGACGTCGTGCCGGATCGTTTGCAGCGTTTCTACCGCGCGGCGGTACGCGGCAATCGCAGCATCATTATTATGCTTGGCGTGCAACAAGCGTCCGCTCTGCCATTCCCATCGGTAGAGCATGTCGGGAGAATTGAGTTCCTGTGCCAGGACGAGCGCCTTCCTTGTTAGGGGCAGCGCGTCGTCGTATTTCTTTTCTTCCTCGTAAAGCTCACCTTCGTAGCCGCAAGCGTAGGAGAGGGCGCGCTTGTCATCAATTGCCTCCGCCACCGCGACCGCTTTCTGAAAAGTTTCAAACGCGTGCAGTCGCAAATTGTTGTCGTGATCGGGTGCGGCCATAAAAAGATCTTTGAAAGTCCGGCCCGCGCTGAGCAACTGGTAAGCCTTGTCGTGCGAGTCCGGCAGCTTTAATGCTTTCTCGACTGTGCGATCGGCCCACGTTTCGGCATTGTCGTAATCGCCTGATGTGAGCGCCATGCGCGCGAGATTCGAGCACGCTTTTGACTCTAGAGCGTGATCGCGGCTACTCGACGCTAAATCCATGGCGGCTTTGTATTGTTTGGCCGCGTCTTCGGGTTTGTTCCGATAGCTGTAAAGGTTCCCCAAATTGTTCAGGGCGACAGCTTCAATGTGTGGATCCTTCGCCGCGCGCGAGAGCTTGATGCTCTCTTTTAAGGTCATCTCCGCCATGTCCTCGTGCCCGGACATCTGCCCGTGTTGAGCGTGATCTTCCATCGCCGGGGTGGCGAGCGTGTAGATCGCGCCGAGCGCGGCTTTGATTTGCGCGAGATGCTTCTGATCTCCCGATGCGAGCTCTTGCGCACGGACAAGCGTTTCGGTGGCCAAGGTTGTCTGTCCAAGTGCCTGGTAGGCCGCCGCCAAATGAATCCGTGCTTCGACCTGACCCGAAGAATTCTTCGCCTGCTCAAACAGAACCTCGGCTTTCTTCCAGTGAGCGACAGAATCTTCAAACGCGCCTTTGGAAGCGAGACGCTGCGCTTCTGCAAACTCGTCGTCGGCGGAGGAGGCTCGCAGTTCGCTACCTATATTAAGAGATAAGGCAACCGCGCTCGAAGCGAGAGCGGCAAAGGCGCGGTTCATGAGCGGTTCCAATTCAGGGATATCATGAAAAGGGCGGCTGTTTCAATTCCAAACCGTGGGGAGCACGCGCGTCTCGCGGGTCGGCGAAAGCGTCCCGCTTTCGTGAACTTTGCTGGCAGGACCGATGGAGCTTTTCGTGCAAGGAGTTTTTCCAGACTCGGAAGATTGTTTCGGCGAGACACCGAAACCAACACGCGAGACGCGCGTGCTCCCCGAATTTGCGCGCCGCGTTAGCGTTTCACCTACAAGCTCGTGCACTCGCGCTGTTAACCTGAGAGCCCACTTCGGATGGCGATTGAGGTCAATCGCCGCTACCTCTACTTTTGACGCGCTCGCCGCGGCGAGCGCCAATTTGTATGCCTGACCGAACTGACCCACTGCCACCAGGATTCGAAGCGCCCCGCGGGCAACGGCCGGCAATTCCCGGGCCGGTTATAATTGAGGCACGGCCACATGATCCATATGCCGCGTTCCGTTTCCGCGGATTTAGTTTGTTCGCGATCGGCAATTTGCTGTCGATCATCGGCCGCCAGATGCTCGCGGTCGCGGTTGAATGGGAAATTTACCGACGTACACATTCCGCGACCGCACTTGGCCTGGTCGGCTTGGTCATAGCAGTTCCGGTGGTCGCGCTTTCCCTACCGGCCGGACACTTGGCGGATCGATTTAGCCGCAAACAAATCATTCTTGTTTCGCAAGTTTTCAGTGCACTGACTTCTATCGGGCTGGCGCTGGTTTCCTGGCAACACCTGGCCATCCCGCAGCTGGCGATCTTGCGTCACGGGAATGGCGTATTGAGCGCGATCGCTGTGGTGTTTGAGCGCCACCGTCCTGCCTTCCATTTCGATGACGCTTCCATTCCGATTATTTATGGTCTGCTGTTTATCTATGGCACAGCGCGCACGTTCGGTTGGGCCGCGCGCAGTTCGTTTTTCCCCACGCTTATTTCCCGCGACGCTTTCGCGAACGCCGTGACCTGGAATAACAGTATGTTTCAAATCGGATCGGTCGTCGGCCCGGCCATCAGCGGTCTCCTCATCGCTTATGTCGGATTTCCGTTCGTTTATGCACTCGACGCGGTCTGTGCCTCCGCATTTTTCCTGCTCGTTCTCCCCATTCGTCGCGGTGCGCGGGTGCCTAATCGCGCGGAAAAGAATGCCTGGCGCAGCTTGATTGCGGGGCTCCGCTTCGTCTTTAGCAAAAACGTCATTCTGGCAACGATCACGCTCGACTTGTTTGCGGTTTTGCTCGGCGGTGTCACGGCGTTGCTGCCGATTTTCGCCGATCAGATCCTGCATTGCGGGCCGGTCGGCCTGGGATGGATGCGTGCCTCGCCAGCCGTCGGCGCTTTCGTCATGGCACTCCTGCTCGCGCACTTCCCGCCAATGAAACATGCGGGCAAGGCATTGCTCTGGTGTGTCACTGGTTTTGGCATCTCGACGATTATTTTTGGCCTCTCGACGACCTTGTGGTTGTCACTCGCCATGCTGTTTTTTGCGGGAGCCTTTGACAGCGTGAGTGTCATCATCCGCGGGTCGATCGTTCAGCTCGTCACGCCGGATGAGATGCGCGGCCGCGTTTCTTCCGTGAACAACATTTTCATCGGAACCTCGAACGAGTTCGGCGCACTCGAATCTGGATTGACAGCCGCTTTGTTTGGTCCGGTTGTTTCCGTCGTCGGCGGAGGTATCGGAACGATTTTAGCGGTACTGGCGGCGGCTTGGCGATGGCCCGAGATTCGCAAGATCGGCGCGCTGGACAGGACCTTGCGATAGCAAGTTAGCGGCGATTGAGCTTTACTGCGGTGTAGCAAGGAGCAAAACGCCCCTTCCATCGCTGAGCGTGGCAAAGAAGAGCACCTGTCCGCGCTCATTGATAATCGCTCCGGCACCGAAAAAGGATGGAATAATATCTAGCGAAGTTCCCAGATAAGCGATCGTGCCGAGGCCTGGAATGACAGTCCCTGTTCGGGCTACGAGGCGAATGGAGCCCTTCGAAAAGACGTACAGGCCGCTGTCAGCGAGGCCATCGTTGTTCACGTCAGTGCTGAGCGTGGCGGCGAAGCTCACATCTCCACGTTGGTTCAGGTCATACCCCGTGAGCTGAAAACCCGCCCTCAGAAATGTTCCGCCCCCCGGCATGGGGTCCCCCGGACGGGCCACTGCGATGACAGTACCTCTCGAGTAGAGGAAGACGCCAACGGCGTCGGCAGTGGCAGGTGCTGGGGTTAGGTCGCCGATGAATACGATGTCGTCTCGGCTATTCAGGACGGGCCCAAAAGCCAGGCGGAAGACACCGCCGCCCGGCGCCGGGTCGCCTTGATGAGCGATCGACCGAATCCTGCCGGTAGCAGCGTCCTTTAGGTACACGCTCTCGGCACAAAAGAGCGGATTTCCGACGTTTATACATTCGTCGCCGGCCACATGGCCGCCAAACGCGATATCTCCGCCGTTGTTGATTGAGGCGTTGGTAGCCATGTCGAATGTATGGCCGCCTGGCGCCGGATCGCCCGGCCTTATCACGTTGGAGATAGTGCCATTCTTGTCTGCCAGGAAGAGACCAACGCCTAGCCCCATAAAGCCTGGTGCGGAGTTAGGATCAATATCGCCCCCCGTCACGATGCCAGAAAAAACAATGTCTCCCTGGTTGTTCATGGCAGTATTAAAGTACACTGCCGCCAAGTGTTCGCCCCCAGGTACCGGAGTACCAGGCCCGGCGACTCGGCTCAGCGTCTGTGTGCTGTGGGAGAAGCGGAAAAGGCCGCCGTTAGTCACGGGGGCATTGAAATCGAAAGGCTCCAAAGAAAAAGGGATAGCGATGTCGCCGCCGTCGTTTACACCGAGGCGGCCGAACTCAGTAGGACCGAAAGTGCCGCTACCGGGGGCGGGTTGGCCAGAGCGCGCGATCTGGGTGAGCTGTCCCCCAAATCCGACAAACACGCCTTCGCCGCCCGTGGTCACGTCCGCAGTAAAGGGGACTTCACCACTATTATTGAGGGCGCTCGGTTCGAAGTCGAAAGTGAAGTTGCCGCCGCCGGGCGCAGGATTATCGAGAAACGCTATCGGCGTGAAACTGTCCCCCCAGGCGACTGGGACAAGAGCGAGTGCGAGTGCGAGTGCGATGATGGCTGTGATCTTTTTCACGAGGATCGCGAGCAGACCTACGAAGACAGCGGAGGACCGGCGAAGAATGAATTCTTTTTTCATAACCAACCTTTCTTTTTCTGCGAATGAATGCCCCCATTCGCGTTTTCCCTTGGAGGCGGGAAGAGGGTCAGGTGACCTCGGCAAAGGCAACCTAACAAACTTGGCGCGGCGGGATTTTGTTGTAAGAAGGGACCTTACGTCAAGCCATTTATTCTGATAGATATGACAGTTGTTATAGGACTGAATCCTACAGAACGGCGGCCCAATAGAATCACGTTGCAGACCATCCGCCTCGCATTTGGGCATTTCATGGAATTGGACGTAGTGGCGATTGACTCAATCGCCATGGCGGTTCGGTGAACCGCCGCTACCTTTCCAAACGATGAAAATCGCGGCTGCTCAAATTTCGTGCGTTTCTGGCGATCTAAAAGCGAACATTGGCAAGATTCGCGAGTTCGCTTCGCTCGCCAAAGATGCCAGTGCAGAACTCGTCGTTTTTCCAGAGATGGTCGACACCGGTTATTCGATGCCGATAATCCAAAAGCACGCGACTTTTTGGGAAGAAGGTAGCCACGAGGGTGCGTCACCGTCTTCTCGGAAACGCGCCGACCTGCGTTGGCTTAGCTTGGGCCCAGCGACGCGCCTTCGCTGAGCTTCGCCCCGGCGGATCGGCGCGCCTACACCTAAAACGCGCCGTGGAGAGAAATCATTCCGTAAGGCGAGCTGCCATCTTCGTGGAAGCGAACCTCCGCCCGATAGAAATCGAAATCGCGATACGGCTGATAGCCGGCTTCAGCTGTTAAGGTAAGGGAGGGCGCGATTTTCCAGTCCGCTCCGATGCCAGCGCGCGCCTCGCTGTAAGTGAGCACGGCGTGGTTGAGCGCAGGCTTACCATGTTCGTTGCCGAAGTCATCGTCCACCCGAAAGTTGGTTTGCTTAATGTTGCCGCCACCATAGAGGGTTAAGTTTTTCGTGGCTTCGTATTCGAGGCGCGGTTGCGGCAAAACGGCGTTGATAACCCATTGGCGTGCAATCTTCCACCGAATGCCGGCCGCGGGGATGACCGGATATTCGCGCTCCACATCAACGCTCACCCCCAGGATGAATTGCAGGTTGGGATTGTAAATGTACGTGCCGCCCGCGATGAACGGCGCGTTCATCTGATTGAAGTCAAAGTTGTTCGTGCCATAGAAGCCGGGCTGAGACTCGATGCGCAAGAGGATTGAATCGGAAAGCCTCATATCGAGGCCGATAATAGCGCTAATTTCCTGCAAAGTGTTTGGCAGCGGCGTGCGATCCGGAAAGCCAAAGGAAAAGTGTTCCCATTCTATTCCCAGGCGAAGGACGCCAAATTTGACCCTTGGTGTCAGCACAAAACGCAGGATCGTATCACTTTCATCGAAATCGTGAATGGCGCGATTACCGCGACGAACGTCGGCATCGCTCACGTAGGTTTCTTCGGCGGTATATTCGCCGCTTAGCGAGGAGAAAGGTTTGAACCAATCGAAGCTGGAATTCGTTTCCTCGGCAAATATCGGCACCGCCACGAAGAACAGCGCCGTCCCCGCCGCTCTAATGAAAGCTAATCGTGAGAAAATTCTCATCTCGTTAACGACCTGTGTCCTTGCGGAAAGCGGTAACCGCTTTCGAAATATCTTTCATCATGGCGCCTTCTGATGCGAGCCTTTCCACTCCGTGTAAGGAGGCCAGAGAGGCGGACGAGATCATGTCCCCGCGCCAGACTAATGTGGAAGGTTTGCCATCCGCGCTCACCGGCCACATCTGGTAGAGCGTGAGCGCTACGTAGTAGCCGCCGCTTGCATAGTAAAGGACATCGGCCGCCTGGTAGGTTCCGGCCCCGCCGGCCCGACTATAAGAAGCGCCCAGGGTCAACACTCCCTTATCGTCCACATCAAGCAATTCCCAATAAAGTTCCGGGCCGAGCGACCCGGCGCCGCGGCCTATCCCTGTCTCACCGAGGAAGACAGAAAACTGACGGCGGATTTTATCCTGTTGTTTAAGCAAACCGTTTAACTCGTCACCAGGTTTGATCGCTTCTCCGGTATGATCGTAAGGCGATTGGGCCGATGTTCCGCCGGAGGCGAAACTTCGCGCCCTAGCGTTTAACAGGTCAGCCCAAAATGCAGCCACCGGTGCCGGCATCGCACCGCCGCCGCCCTTTTCACCGCCAGAGGAAAATTTCTTGGCTTCTTCGCGGCTAATTTGAAGATCTGAACTCATTTTCTCGGTGTCAGCAACGAGTGTGCGCACGGAGCCGTTATCTGGCGCATTCTTCAATTTGGAAAAATCAGCCGTGCTCGGTGAACGGGGGAGGTCCGAGTGAAGAAAAATTTTCAATTCGCGGTGCTTGGTTGGATTCCACTGGCGTAACGCCTCAATTTGCTTGGCCGGCGCTCCTGAAGTCACATAGCAACTTTGCACTGCGAGGAATCGAGCGTTGCTCATTGGCGGGACCTTTTCCGTTTTCACGTCGCTCTTGGCCAGCGCATTGATATCGACCTTGTCGAACACGGAAAATGCGGCCAGCTCCGCAACCGCGTCCGCGGCGGAGATTATCGGCTTCGCCATGAGAAGTAAAAGCAAGCTCGCGAGTAGAGGCTTCATGATGGAAGGATAACTATTCGCTGACCGCCGATGGTTGCAAATGTGAGTGGGTCATCGCAATAAAGTTTCGCAAATGAAGGAACCGGCAATCGTGCTAAAAGATTTGAGCAAGAGTTTTGGCAGCGTCCATGCCGTCCAAAATCTTTCGCTGACTATCGCACCGGGAACCATTTTCGGTTTCCTCGGGGCGAATGGCGCCGGCAAGACGACAACGATCCGAATGTTGTGCGGGTTGACGCGGCCGACGGGGGGAACGGCCGCGATTGCACGGCATGACGTGTGGAAAGATCGGCAGTTTGTCCGAACGCAATTTGGTTATGTCGCCCAACGTTTCAGTATCTATCGCGATCTAACTGTAGTGGAAAACCTTCGCTTCTTCGGCGGCGCCTGCCGGGTGCCTCGGTCCGAGCTGGAGAAGCGGATCGAGAACCTCCTGCGCCTGAGCGATCTCGAAGCCAAGCGCGACACCGAAGCGGGAAGTCTCTCGGGAGGCATGCGCCAGTTGCTGGCGCTTGCCTGTGCGCTCGTGCACGATCCGCCGTTGCTGTTTCTTGATGAACCGACTTCCGGGCTTGATCCGGTCCATCGCCAGCAAATCTGGAACTTGCTTTACGATTTGAGCAACCAGGGCAAAACCATTTTTGTGACAACTCATTACATGGATGAAGCCGAGCGTTGCACCGAGGTTGGGTTTCTCCACAACGGCCGGCTTTTGGCCAAGGATTCTCCGCGCACGCTGAAATCAAACTTCCGTACGCGCCTGCTGGAGATAGATGTGGAACCTCTCATGCCGGGCCTGGTGCGAGTGCGAACCGTTCCCGGCATTTTGGGTGTTTCCTTGCGCAGTGGCAGTCTGAGGATTTACGCGCCCGAGCCGGAGAAATTGATCGAAAGTTGGCGGGAACGATGGCCATTTCCAGACCTCAAACTGTTAGAGGAACGGTGGGTCGAGCCAGATATGGAAGATGTTTTTACGGCTTATTCGCAGGGCTACGAACAACTGCTAAAGGAATCGACGACATGAAGTGGCCATCTTTCGGCGCGATTACCAGCGTTGCTTACAAAGAGTTCCTGCACATTTACCGCGACAAACGCGTGCTGCTGTTGCTGCTCATTCTGCCGCCGCTTTTTACTCTGCTGTTCGGACACGCCTTCGAAACAACGGAAATAGGGGGCGTGCCCGCGCTGCTTATTAATCGCGACAGCACACCGCGGACGGAGCGTTTCCTCGCGATCATTTCCAAGAACAAGACGTTTCGCTGGCGAAAAGAACCTCCGGAGTTTAACCGGGAATCGGATCTGCTGGGCAACCATGTCCAGGCGTCATTGGTTATACCGGCTGGATGGAGCGAGAGCATCAACAGTGGTGATCCGAAGCCATTGCCCTTTTACCTCGATGGCAGCGACACCAACACGGCCAGTGCGCTTGAGGGCAGCGTGCAGCTGAGCCTGGCTGAATTTCAGTCGAAGGAACGTGACCTTATCGTCGAGACGCTGCCGGAGGAAGTCATAGAGCTTGGCAAGAAGCTTCCGGTCGATATTCGCAAACAATTTGTCTCGCTCATGACCGCCTGGTCGGCCGATAGCAAACTTCTCTACAATCCCAAGTCGCGCTTCATCGACTACGTGGTGCCGGGAATCATCGGGCTGATTCTGCAATTGCTCACGGTCACGTTGATGGCATGCACGATTGCGCGCGAGCGCGAGTCCGGAACGCTTTATCAGCTCATGGTGACCTCACTGCAACGCGGCGAAATCGTGATCGGGAAAATTCTGCCCTACCTGGCAGTGTCGATCTGCTTGATCGTGGTGATCAATTTGGTGACCTGGCTGCACTTTCACGTGCCGTTTTATCAACCACCGGTGCTGGCCTTGATCTGCTTGCTCTTTCTTCTCTGTTCGCTTGGGCTCGGTTTGCTTATCTCGGCATTTTCACGGACCCAAACCCAGGCCATACAGTTCTCGGTTTTCTTCCTTCTCCCAGTGTTTGTGCTCTCGGGCGCCTTCGCTCCGCTCGAGCAATTGCCGCAAACGATTCGTTACATCTCAGAGCTATTCCCCCTGACGCACTTCTGTCGCGCCTTTCGCCTGGTGAACATGTATCACGCGGCGCCCCCGTTTTACCTGGCCGACTTGATTGTACTCTTCGCTGGCGCAATCATCACTTTTTTAGGCGCGGCCTTTCTTCTGAAACGGATCGAGCAATAAAAATTGACAGCTGCTGTTTGCCGATTAGACAGCCCGTTCAAGCCGGGCCAGCAATGGCGATATTGAGCAAACTTTTGATGAGAACGAAAACTGCGCCCTATTATCTCACTGCGGCTGCAATAGTTGCCCTCTGCGTGCAGGTGATCCGCGCGGCCTCGAACGAGCCTGCCAATTCAACCCCGCAGGAGGTGTTTGATGGGATGCGCAAAAGTTTCCGCGCTGAAAAAGCCAAGGGCGTTCATGCGCGCTACCAATGGCAGCTCAGCGGACCAAACGGGGGCGAATGGTGGATTGATGTAAACGACGGGAAGTTTCAGATGGGCAAGGGGAAGATCGACAACCCAGACGTCACATTTATCACAAGTGATAAGGACTGGGTCGCGCTCTCGAACGGGACGCTCAGTGGCAAGTGGGCTTTTTTTACCGGTCGCTTGAAGATTCGTGGGCCGCAAAGCCTGGCCCGCAAGCTGGACGAGATCTTCCCTTAGCGACCATTTCGCCACGTGCCAAAGGCGACCTTCTTTGGACTAACCGCCTCCAGGCAGCGTTGCACGGCACAACCTGGCGGTGGTGCATTTCTATCCATAATAGCCTAGCGTTTTAACGCTGGGTTTTAATCTGTGGCCATCTCGCACAGAGGACACAACGGCCACAAAGTTCGCAATTCAACCTCTGAGTTCGGCGGTGGAGGTTCTGCCTTCCTTCGGCGTTTGTACGAATTTTTTTCCGCCACAGATTAACACGGATAAACACAGATAAGCTGTGAGGACCCCCTGGAGCGGCAATCTCGTCGACTTAAATCTGTGCCAATCTGTGTGCATGGATTCGACTGCGCTCACCACGGCGTCTGTGGCAAAAGAAAAACCGCGCACGAGGAGGGTAGCCTGGCAATAGTAGTCCTGCTGTCCCTGTCGGGACTTGCGGATTCTGATTTGCATAGTTCACCCAGCGTTAAAACGCTGGGCTCTTCTCAACCTGGAGCGGAATGCCCTGGCGGCTTCTAGAATTTCGCTTCGATCGAAAATCTAACGTAGGGCGCGGGATCGGCTTTGACGCTCTGAGTCGAGCGGAAGAAATCGAAGTCGCGCTTGAGAGTGTAACCACCCTCGGCAATTATTTTGAATGGCTTAAAGCCCCTGTAAGCCACGTAAGCGCCGGCGCGATCCTCGCTATATTGCACGACCGCATTGTGCAGCTGCATATTGTGCGCTGGCGTGTTGACGTCCTCCGTGCGGAAACTGGTGTAGTAAAGCTCGCCTAACAACTTGAATTGCCAGTCATCGTTTGGCTCCCAAACCAAAGCCGGCTTCGGGAACACGCCTTGCAAACGCAATGTGTCGCTGAAAAGCACGATGAGACCACCGCCAGGCGCAACGACCGGATCCTGATACAACGCGCCACCGAGGCCGATCACGCCAAAGATTTTATCCTTCTTGAGCGGAAAGCTAACGAAAATCTTCCACGGAATGTCAAAGGCATCGCCGCTCATCTCGTTTTGAAAATATTCGCCCGGATCGATCTCGATGCCGGCGCCGGGGAAATCATGCACCACATACTCAACCGCGAAGTGCCCGTAGAGTGCCTGCAAATGATCGGGCAGTCCGTTGTTCGTGCCGTCGAAATCGTAGCGCTCATATTCGATGCCGGCGCGGAAAAACCATTTGCCCGTAATAGGGAAACGATGGTCGTAACTGAAATCGTTATGGAACGAATCGCCATCACCGAAACGTGAATCTTTGAAATCACTGCTGAACGTATAGGTTGTTTCCGTCGAGAAAAGATCGCGCGAGTTCTCGTCTTTTTGCTGGGTGGGAACTTCGACCTGGGGCTCGGTGCCCGCGAAAACGACTGAACTGGCGCCAAGAAAAAGAGCTAAAAGCGATACTCGATTTTTTTTCATAATAGGCTAAGGCGAACGGATATCAGTAAATCGAACAAACGCGTCGAGATCGATGTATCGGAGCAATAGCTTCGGGGCAAGTAGTGATTGGAAAAAGAATTTAAGAAGCAAGTTTCGTGTCAGATGCGGGCTTACAAGCTGATAGTTTCCGGTAAGCGATCTAAGGTTTGTCCGCTTTCGTATCCATTTTTGAACGCGCAAAACATGCGGTTCCGAAGCGTTGCGGGAGGCACCAAGTGGGGGGCGCGGGCTGCCAGGCTGCAGTCTCGCGGCGAGCACGTCCTGCCCGCGGAGGAGGCAATTGAGCCGGTAAAATGCATGCCAAATGACTTGACTGGCGGCTGGCAAGGATTAAGCTCCCACGCTTCTTTTTTGTGAACGCCCTTACTCTCCCCCAGAACGGCGCGATCCTTGCGATAGCAAACCCCTTAGGGGGAGCCGATAAGCAAGTCGCGGCATGGTTTCACGCGCATTTGACCCAGACATTTGTGACAGTGTTGCGGGCGCTAAGTGAGCCTGGCTCAGGTACTTGGATAGGAATCGTTTTATTTTTCCTCGTCTTGTTTTTTCTTTGGAAAAGATCCTGGCCTGCAATCGTCACTCTCATCGTGGCTGTCCCGGGCGGCATGTTGATGAACGAACTGCTTAAGATTTTAGTCCATCGGCCACGTCCTTTTCTTCAGGGGCCGTTTGTCGACTGGTCCGGCTACAGCTTTGCCAGCGGCCACACCATTGGGGCGACTCTGCTTTACGGACAACTCGCTCTTTTCATCGTGCCGGCAATGAAAGCGCGGCACTGGCGCGCGCTGACCAGTTTCACGGTGATAGTGACCGTGTTGCTGGTCGGGTTCAGTCGCATTGCCTTGGGCGCGCATTATCTGACAGATGTGCTCGCCGCGATCGTTTTCGGTATTCTTTGGTTGGCATTCTGTTTAGTCGCAGGTAAACCGATGCATCGCGTTAACGAGCAATATCAGGTTACGGAAATCGTGACTTTGCCAGAAGGCGACGAAGTTGTTGCTGTGCCGGTTGAGCAAACGAAGGCGCCTGCTCAGAATCTCCTGAGCTAAGCCCGAGAAGCGCCACGCGGCTGGGCCGCGCAAATCCGTATTCGTGCTAATGTCATGGGCGCGCTGTCTCGCGCTCAAGCGAATTGTTTCGCAGCAAGCGGATGAAAGCACCGGGAAAAGCTCAACTCACCATTTACGTACTCGGGCTCGTCGGGGCGGCGCTTTTTACCGTCCTGCTCATTCGGCAGGGGGCCGGGGCGGTCGGGACTGCGATTGCCACAGCCGGGTGGGGGATTGCGGCCGTGGCGGCTTTTCATTTCGTGCCGCTTTCTCTCGATGCCATGGCTTGGTGGGTTCTTTTTCCGGAAACCGATCGCCCCCGTTGGCAGAGCCTGATTTGGATGCGCTGGATCGGCGAATCGGTCAGCAACCTTGTGCCTTCGGCCGCTGTGGGTGGCGATATTGTGCGGGCGCGACTGGCCACCATTAGTGGCGTCCCGTTGCCCATTGCGGCCGCGAGCGTGATCGTGGACATCACTCTCGGAGTTTTTACGCAGATTGGCTTTACGTTGCTCGGATTCGGTCTGCTTGTCGGCGTGACAGGGCGAACGAGTTTCGTCGGCCCAGCTTTGCTTGGGGCGTTGATCGCAATTGCCGCGGTTGCGGGGTTCTATTTTGTCCAGCGGCGCGGGATGTTCCGCGTCGTCGGCATGATCATCTCGCGCCTGGTTAACTCGCCGGATTGGCAGTCTCTCGTCCAAAGCGGCGATACCTTGGATCAGGCTGTGCGCATGCTTTATGCGCGGCGACGCGGCGTAATCGCATGTTGTGCCTGGACTGTTGTTTCGCTTATCGGCAGTTCGGGCGAAATTTGGATCGCCCTTCGCGCCATTGGGGTGCACGCATCCGTCATTAACGCAATTATCTTGCAGAGCTTGGCATTGACTATTCGCTCGGCGTTTTTTGTCGTCCCCGGCGCTCTAGGTATACAAGAAGGGGGCTACCTGGGCGTGGGCAATCTTCTTGGCATTCCTGGCGAAACTGCTTTCGCGGTTTCCATCATCACGCGCATGCGCGATTTGGCGGTCGGTATTCCCGCTCTCGTAACGTGGCAAGTCATCGAAGCACGCCGCCTTTGGCGGGCGCGCTCCTTGGGAGTCAGCCGATGAAGTCTCAGTTTGCCGATGGCGTTGCGCAGCGCTCCTAGTCGTCGTTTCACTTTCGTCGTCTTGGCGAAATTCGTTCGAACATTCCACCAAACCAAGGCGAGACCATTCGGAACAACCAGTCGCCCTCTGAGTTTTTCGACCACATCGCGATCGGCATAGGCCTTGATAAAGCAAGTCGTAAAAGGAAGCCACTGCCGGGCGGGAACTCTGTCCACCATGTCGAGTAAGAAAACCAGCAGATCATCAGCATGCCGCTGCGTGGCCGGCAACGATTTCACGTGCATGATTTCGAAGTCGATCAAACGCGCGCGCCTTGTCTTTTCGTCATAAATGACGTTCGGCATCGAGGCATCGCCGTGCGACCACGGGCCGTCAAATTCGTCACGCCAAAATTGATGAGCACGGTAATACTCACGGCCCGCCGCTTCGAGCATGCGCTTATTCAACGTGCCCTCGTTCATGTGGTCCCACAGGCTTTGGCCCGGTAGCTTGTCCAGACGAACTGTCCGCGCGTCTATGACCTTCGCACAAAACCGATCGCCGTTTAGCATCTGGAAGCAGCCCGCTTCCCAACGCCGCCAGTCACTCACTTCGCTTACGTAAGAAATGGGTATGTTCGCCAGGCGAAGATAGAAATTTATCAGATCGGCGCCGCGTTCACCGTAAATATTGCGGCGCTTAATTACGACGCACCGGCTGTGCCGGCACTTCTCTGTAATTGAATTGATCTTTAGCGATTCAACAAACGCCGTGGCTGCATGCGAGAGACCATCGGGAATAAAGCGTTCCAACAGCGTCAGCCCGTTCCCATTTTTTCCAGTGGGCATGTTTTTCTCCTGTTTTTGTCTTGTCAGCCTTCGATAAATAACGCGCCTCGTGCGCGAATGGTTCTAATTTATACTCCCGCCAGCGCGATTGCTTCGCCGACCTTGGGGACGCGCAGTTCAGCTCTGACCTCGCGCTTTTTTAACTCGCGCTCGAATTCCTCCGGTGTGCCGGTCAATACCGGGAACGTGCCGTAGTGCATCGGAATGGCGATCCTCGGGTTCACCAGCTTCACGGCGTCGGCCGCCCGTATCGGTCCCATAGTGAAATGATCGCCGATGCAAACCAGCATGATATCGATGGTGTTGTAATCAGCCACGCGCGCCATATCCGAAAAAAATGCGGTGTCCCCGGTGTCATAGATCGTTGGGCCGCCGCGAATGGAGATGACTAATCCGCTAGGGTTCCCCGCGTAAACCGGCGGCGAGTTTTCGTCCTTGGCAACTCCTGAACCGTGCCACGCCGGCACAAAACACACCGTCACCTCGCCATTGAGCAATCGAAGCTGGCCTCCGAAGGCACCGGTCGTGTCGTTGTCGGCCTGCTCGGCTGGATAACCAAGCGCCAATTTCATCGCTTCCGACAGATCGTATGTGGAAACCAGTTTCGCGCCGGTGCGCTTTCCAATTTCGACCGCGTTGCCCACGTGATCTGAGTGGCCATGCGTGAGTAAAATCAGATCGACGCGTTTCAAGGCTGCGAGTTCGTCTTTGCCTTTTTCGAAAACCGGGTTTGTCAGCCACGGATCGAGCAGCAGAACATTGCCTCCCGGTGTTGTGATCTTAAAGGCAGAATGTCCGTACCAGGTCAGGTGGGTTTGCGTGGTCATGTTTGAGACGAAACCGAAAACACGTCACCAAGCAAGAGCGATGGCTGTTAAAATGACGAATGACGAAGCTCGAAGGAATGACGAGGCCCAAATGAAAAGCCTCGACGCGCGCTTATCCCTTTTCTTCATTCGGACTTCGGCATTTTCTGCGATGCTCGTGCCGTGTATGATTAACACCTCAGTATGGACCACGACGAAGCGCACCGTCATCTCGCGGGTACTGATCCGCGCTTTGCCGAACTCATCGCGCGCTCCCGTCGCTACGAAATCAAAATTCTTCCAGCGATCAATCCGTTTGATGCCTTGGCTGAGTCTATTGCTTACCAGCAATTGAGCGGAAAAGCTGCGGCAACAATTTGGAAAAGAGTGCGTGCTTTGTTTCCCCGCCGAAAGCATCTCGACCCAAAACTTGTTCTGGCCACGCCGGACGAAAAATTCCGCGCCGCTGGCTTATCGCGCAGCAAAATCGCGGCGCTAAAAGATCTCGCCGCCAAAACCATCGACGGCACCGTGCCGTCGAGCCGGGCTCTCGCGCGAATGACTGATGAGGAGATTATCGCTCGTCTGGCCTCGGTCCGGGGCATCGGGCGCTGGACTGCCGAGATGCTTTTGCTTTTCGATCTTGGCCGCCTCGACGTTTGGCCGGTAGCTGATTACGGAGTGCGCAAGGGTTTCGCCAAGACTTTTGGCCGGAGGAAGCTTCCCACACCCAAGCAGCTCACGAAGTTTGGAGAGAAATGGCGACCTTACCGCTCGATAGCGGCGTGGTATTTTTGGCGTGCGCTGGATAAACCAGAGATCGCGAATCGGTTTGAGGAACGTTGAAGCGTTGAAGCGTTGAAGCGGAGGAGCGTTTTTGTAACGCTTCAACCCATCAACTCTTTAACCGCGCCGATAGGCGCAATTGACTTTGCCGCATGCTCCCACTAAAACCCGGTCATTATGGCAATGATCCACATCAATCGCTCTGGCGCGAGCCTTGGGACCTTTTCGGAAGAAGATGTGCGTGAAGGCCTGCGGACGGGACGGTTTATCGGCACTGATCTCGGTTGGCGCGAAGGAATGCCTAGCTGGCAGCCGCTGTCGCAATTTATGGAATTCGGCGCGGCGGCACCGGCTCCCGAGCCACCACCGCCCGTAGGAGCGACGCCGCCGGCGGCAATCTCGCCGCCCATCCAACCGACGACCCAAACCACTGCCGCCCGTGAAGGGTTGCCTTGGGAGCATCGGGAAGAGCGAGGTTTTTTAAATGCATTCATCGAGACTCTACAGATGGTCTTGAGCAGACCGGCGGAGGCCTTTACGGTCATGAAAAGAGAAGGTGGGGTGGGCGACCCACTAATCTATGCCATCATTGGCGCGGGTGTCGGCGCCCTCGTATCATTTCTTTTTTCGCTTGGCTTGCGTTCGGTCGGTGTTTTCGCCGATCACCGGAACGGTTTTGCTGCGCTTCCCTGGCTTGGCATCGGCTCCGCTGCATTCATTGTTCTCATTCCCGTGTTCATCGTTCTGGGATTATTTATTGGCGCGGCCATTGTTCATCTCTGTTTGATGATTGTGGGTGGCGCAAGGCAATCATTTGAAACGACCTTCCGTGTTCTCGCCTTTACCCAGGGCTCGACCGGCCCATTGCAGATGATTCCACTTTGTGGCGGAGTGATCGCGGCCGTTTGGGGTCTGGTCGTGAACTGCATCGGACTGGCAAAGGCGCATGAAATCGAAACGGGGCGGGCGGTGCTAGCCGTTTTGCTCCCAGTAATCATTTGTTGCGGCGGCGGAATTTTGTTAGCGGTCCTGGCTGGCGGGATCGGTGTCTTGAGTCAGCACGGCGCTCATTGATCGAACACGTGCAGTTATCGCGCCGCTCTCTTCTTCCGGGCGAGATTGATCACGAGCTCGTTTGGCTGAGTGTCTCATTGGGCTCTTTTGCCGTCGCGGCGCTTTGGTTTGCGCTCCGTTTGCCATGGCCGCGCTGTATTTTTCATGACCTCACCGGTTTGCCCTGCCTTACCTGCGGCGCTACGCGCGCGGCCATTCAATTCTTCCATGGAAATTTCGGGCGCGCCTGGAAATGGAACCCGCTCATCTTTGTCGGTCTTAGTGCGATTTCGCTATTCGATATCTATGCCGCACTTGTCCTTGGGACGCGCGCGCCACGCCTCCGAATTTCGCAATTAACAGACAAGGAAAGGAATTTCGTGCGCGTCCTTGTTATTGCGGCGCTGCTATTGAACTGGATCTACTTGCTCGGCCACTCGCGCAATTTCTCGTAAAGGCGCCCGCCGCGACAAAAACTAATCACTAATCACTGATCACCAATCACTGGTTTGCGGCCCACGTCATCATCCGGCGCACCGCGATGCTGCTGAATGAATGAGCTTGGATCAAGCCAACCACGCGTGTCCTCACGATAACCGGGCCCGATGAATGGAGTTGCGAATTCGCGCATCTCAAAGTGCAAGTGCGCGAAGTAGCGCCCGTTGGCTGTCCCCACAGCGGCGATCTGCTGGCCGCGCTGAACATCTTCGCCCGGATACACCAGCATCTTTTCGACATGGGCATAATACGATTGCACGTATTTGCGCTCGCCATGTTCAAGATAGGCATGCAGCAGGATGATTATATTACCCCATCCCGCTCCGCCTTCGCGCGCCAGCAAAACGCGGCCATCCGCAATGGCGTAAATGGGATCGCCCAGATCGCTGTTTTCACCGCCAATACCATTCAAATCGTCCCCCAGATGCTGATTATCGGTAAAGCGCTGCGCATTGTAAGCGAGGGCACCGTGTTCGCTGCCTAACGGAAAATCGAAGCGGCCGGCTGTTGGAATTGAAGCAAGTTCAAGCGGGGAGATAAGTTGAAAGGCCGGCGCCACGCTTTTTGGCCGGGTAAGTTCGGGCCAAAGTTTAATGGCGACTGTCCCGAGCAGGGAGACGAGGAAGACAAATAAGATCGATGAAGCTAATTTAAGCCTACGTGCTCCCGATTTCATTCGAGCCTCAGATTAACACCGCTGAAACAGAGATAAGCATAAAGGCGGCGCTGATCGGAAATCTGTGTCGATCTGTGGGTATGGATTCGGCTGGCGCTCACCACGGCGTCTGTGGCTAATCTAACGCCGTGCGAGTTCTCGTCACTGGAGGTGCCGGTTTCATCGGATCGCATCTTGTCGAAAAATTACTCCGCGATGGTCACGGCGTTGTCATCCTTGATGATTTCAACGATTTTTACGACCCGGAGATCAAACGTGAAAATATTGCCTCTGTTTCGAGAGACGTTGCCATTCATCAGATCGATCTCCGTGACAGCGCGGCCGTCCGCTCTTTATTTCGCAGCGAAAAATTTGACGCTATCGCCCATCTGGCGGCGCGCGCGGGAGTTCGCCCCTCCATTCAGCAGCCTCAGCTCTATTACGACACAAATGTCTTTGGCACATTACATCTTCTCGAGGCCGCGCGCGTCACCGGGGTTCAACGTTTCGTCTTGGCCTCGAGTTCATCCGTTTACGGAATCGGGAAGACCGTCCCGTTTTCGGAGGACCTCCATCTGACGCAGACAATCAGTCCGTATGCCGCCAGCAAGATTGCAGCCGAATTTCTTTGCTCGACTTACTCACATCTGTATCAACTCCGCGTTCTGGCGCTGCGTTATTTTACGGTTTACGGGCCACGGCAACGCCCCGATCTGGCCATTCATAGATTCACGCGGCGAATCCATACTGGAAAGCCGATCGATCAATTCGGCGATGGGACCACGCGCCGCGATTACACTTACATTGACGATATTATCCAGGGAACGATGGCGGCTCTAGAGTACGAGGGGGGCCTCTTTGATGTGTTTAATCTGGGAGAAAGCGAAACCATCCAGCTCAGCGATTTAATTGCGGCGATTGAGAGCGCGCTGGGCAAGAAGGCGACGATCAATCGGCTTCCGGAGCAACCTGGCGATGTACCATTGACCTGCGCCGACATTTCAAAGGCCAGAAGATTGTTAGGCTACGATCCGAAAACAGCTTTCGCGGAAGGATTGCCGCGATTCGTAAACT
>Ga0207684_10001174_pt1 | contig 29293 bp, 18 predicted proteins | sample KBSK5501metaG_FD_184342 | JGI IMG/M metagenome (GOLD analysis project Ga0207684, IMG submission 184342) | Corn, switchgrass and miscanthus rhizosphere microbial communities from Kellogg Biological Station, Michigan, USA - KBS K5-50-1 metaG... | ecosystem: Host-associated > Plants > Roots >...
GCCGATCCGCCGCCGGGCGGCGATCGCGGCGGTCGTCCGGGCGAATTGGGGCTCGGTGAGGATCGGCTCGTGGCGCCCCGCTCGCTCGTCCCGGCCGCGCTTCTCGACGACGTAGCCGAGGTAGAAGCGGCCGCGCCGCCAGATGTCCTTGACCGCCTCTCGCGTCCACGGCCCGCGGTGGGCCACCCCGTCGCGGTTGAGTGCCTCGGCGACCTCGGCGAGGGAGTGGTCAGCGAGCTCGGTCCAGACCCGCCGGACGATCGCCGCCTCCTCGGGGACCACCTCGAGCTCGCGAGGGTGGCAGAGGTTGCCTGAATCGTCGCGCTTGCCCACGTATCCCAGCGGGTCGTGGCCCCGGTGCCGGCCGTCCTCGAACAGACGGCGCTGGATCACCGTCATCCGTTCCGAGTCGAGGTCGCGCTGGAGCTGACCCGCCAGCGCCATCTGGCCGAACATATAGCGCCCGTTCGCCCCGTCGAAGTTGGCCCCCGGCATGTTGGCCACGAGGAGCGGCACCCGGCGGCGCTCGAGTTCGCCGGCGAGGTCGAGCATCAGCCGGGCGTTCCGGGCGAGGCGCGACAGGTCGTACACGAGGAGGGTGCTGACCTCGCCCGCGGCGAGCGCCGCCAGGAGCGCCTGGTAGCCGTCCCGGGCGGCGCTGAAGCCCGACTGGTGGCCGCCTGAGTCGGAGATGACCCGTGCGCCCGCTCCCGGCGCCAGGAGCTGCCGACAAGCAAGCTCCTGGACCTCGTCGCTGACGTCGGCCGCCGTCGCCTCCTTGTACGAGCGGCGGACGTAAATCACGTGCTGGGCCATGGGGCCATGAACGCTCTGATCCGACCCGATCGCAAGTCCCATCAATGCGATGCCGGGGTCAGTCGCCTAGGGGGCGAGGTCTTGTCCTCGACAGTTGGCGTGAGAGTCAGGGCTTCGGCTGAAACGTCGGCGAGCCACTGGGCGAGAACGCGCAGGACCACGTCGTTTGACTGGTGGCCCGATCCGTTTCTGGATGGGGCCGACGTCGCGGCAGAGCTCGATCGGTCCACGTGCATGTCGAAGGGACGATTCGAGCCGGCGCCGAACGATTCTGTGGATCCCGCTCGGTCCGGATCGCCGACCAAGACCGGGCGCGGCTTCACGGAAGATCTCCGAGACGGTCGATTTCCGGCCCGAGGTTTCGGAACAACTCGGCGAGCTGCTCGACTCCGGCCAGGGTTTGACGGTTGTTAGCCGGTTCATCGCCGGCCGCCTTGCGCAGATCGCGCGGGTCGACGATCGTGAACTGGAACGGCTGGCCCCGAACGCCACCGCCAATCCGAGCAACCCGGCGCTCCGCGATGAGCTCGTCGAGCGCTCCCTGAATCGTCGTTCGAGAGTGGGCTGTCCGTTTGACGAGCTCAGCCACCGACAGGCCAGCGGCTCCCGCCGCGGCCACGGTCTCGAGGACGCGCGCTTTGGCCGCATGATGTGCCACGGCCGGCTCGTTGCCGAGAGAGACGTAGCCGTTCGGTGTGAGCTCGACGACAAGGGTCTCGGGCGTCTCGTCGAACCTCGACAGGGCCTGGATCACCCGGCGATTGGCCGGGCCGTTGCCCTCGAGTCGCCGAACTGCGAGCACGACGTCAACGGCGCCACCAAAGGCCGAAGACCCTCGGCCGGCGTCGCCGACGTCACCACCGGCCTTCCGCTCGTGACGGACGATGATGATGCTCATCCCATCGGCGGCCGCGAGCTGGAGCGGTCCCATGATCGCGTCGGCCTCACCGGCGTTGTTCTCGCCGTCACCGCGGATGCCGGCGAACCGGCTGAGCGTATCGACGACGAAAAGGCCCGCACCGACTCGGCGACACTCGGCCACTGTGCTCGCAACAAGGGCCGGCCAGGACACCGACGCCGTGTCGCTCCACGACAGGAGGTGGAAGTCGGCTCGGTCAAGGAGGTCCGCGCGCCGGAGTGATTCGCGGAGGCTCGAGGCCGGCTGCTCGGTCAGGTACACGACCGCCATCCGTTTCGTCGGCTCGCCAAGAAAGTCTGCGCCTTCGAGAACGGCTCGACACAGGCCCATGACCATGGTGGTCTTGCCTGCCGTCTTGATCCTGCCGACGACTTCGCAGATGGATCCTGCCGCGACGTACGGACGCGCGATCCACGTGATCTCCGCCGGCGTCGACCCAGCGAACTCCAAGGCCGACCGAAACGGGAGCTTCCTTGCCGCCCCTCTCTGGGTGGTGATGCGGGCAGAAACCGACGGCGAGTGAGCTTGAGAGGCTGAAATGCTTTCTGCCCAACTCTCGTCCCCTTGGGGGGCGGAATGAGTCGGAAGTGCGAACACGCTCTCGGCGTCCCCGCCGGTGGCAACGAAGTCTGCAGCATCGCCGGCGTTCGGAGCATCTGCCCAGTCCACGATCCCAACGGATGCCGCTCCCTCGAGGCCACGGGCGACCATCTCCATGTGCGCCATTCCGACGGCATCGTTGTCGGGCCAGCAGCGCACATGTCGACCTGTGAGCTCGGCTAGGACGCCCGGGCTCGGGATCGTGTTCGCACCGCAAACCGTCCCGACCGCCTGGACCCCGATCGAGAGCAGGGCATCTGCGGCCTTCTCGCCCTCGACCACAATGACGGTCGACGATCCGCTGAGCCGGTCGATCCCGTACAGGGGCATATCGGCGACCGCCACACCACCGAGCCCGGGCGTGCCGTCCGGCCGCTCCCACCAGATCTGCTTGCCGTCCGGTTCGTCTCGCCTGCAATGAAAGGCTATGAGTTGGCCGGTTGCGTCGCGAATCGGGTAGCGCACCATCAGCCTCAGGAGCGTAAGGTGCTCTCTATCAATGCCTAATAACGAGCACATCGCCTTGCACCGGCGTATGGAAAAGCGCCTCGGCCGCACGGTAAGTGACACCGCATGGGCGTTCGCGGTTGACCAACGGGCGGTTGCAGATGCCTTGGACCCGGTCTACCAGGGCGAGGACGACCTCGCTGAGTTTCTGTCGGGTCTGCTCCGCGTGACGGACGAGCGTCTTCGCGTTGCCGGCAGTCGGTCGGGCAGGGTCAATTCGCCTCAGACGCGGATGGCCGCCGATCTCGGGGCACGGATCCAGGCCGTCAGCCGTCTTGCCGCCGAGTTCGCCGCCGGTGACGAGGAGATGCTCCGCTTTCGCCGGCGCGTTCTCGGGCGCGACACCCCGATGACCGCCGACGAGGCGGAGTCGTATCTCGATCGCCCGGACGCCCGCAAGCCACGATTGAGCCGTTCGTGGATGGGAGGCCCGACCGAGATCCTCGACTATCAGGCCAGGGCGATCAGCTACACGCTCCATGTGGCGCCCGGCTCGCCACTAGACGAACTGCGAAGGCTCGCCGTTAGCCTGGCCGAGGCCTACCCATGGCAGCCAGCTCAAGCCGCAGCGTTCGCGCTAGAGGGCCTCATTCCCCTGGCGACACCGTTCATGCTTCGACTTCCGCAGCCGTTGCACGACGGACGGCCGAGGCGCGCCAAACTCGTCATGGAGGTCGACGTATGGATGCCAGCGGAGCGGGTGCTGCAGGCCTATCGAGAGCTACAGCGACAGGTGCTGCCAGGCCACAACCGGCCGATCAGCCGCCGTTCCATCGATCTTGTCGCTTTCGTTCAGCGACACCGCCCCGCCACCTGGCCCGAGCTGCTCGGGCTATGGAATACCGAGCACCCAACTGACCCGTACTCGGACTACCGGCGCATCCGATTCGCGTATGAGCGAGCACGCAGATCCCTTCTCTTCCCGAGATACAGGACGTACCTCGGTCCGGATGCGCTTTCGACTTGGTAGCTATACCCCGATCGCAAAAGCCACATCTGGCCACGTTGCATCGGTCTCGCCCTCAAGTCGCCGGAGGTAAACCGACGTCACCGCCAGGCTCGAATGATCGAGGAAGCTCGACACCGCCTCGATTGAGGCTCCGACATCGCGTCGCAGCTTTGCCGCGCTGTGCCGAAGGACATGGAGCCCGGCTGGCGCCAGCCCCGCCGCCCGGAGATACCGGCGGAATCGGCCGTAGAACGTGGAGCCCGTGACTCCTTTTGGACCGGCGGCGGCCTGCCAAAGAGACGTTTCCGCGTCCATCGAAGCGAGGTCCAGCCCAACGTCCGCCAGCGTTGTACGCAGCGCCTCATGGGCCGGCCGTGGCAGCTCCCGCCGGCCGCGCCTGCCGCCCTTGCCTCTATAGGAGTAGAAGGCCGTCTCGCCCTCGAGGCTGATGTCACCGGCGGTCAAGCCGATGACCTCCGAACGGCGTCTGCCGGTCAGGACGAACGTCAGGAGGAGCGCCCGGTCCCGTCGTCCGGCGATCGTGTCCGGGACGACCGCCAGGAGTTGGCGGATCTGCTCGGCGGTCAGGCCCCGGGCGACGGATGGGATCGTCTTTGGCCGTTCGAGGGCATCGCACGGGTTGGCGGTGGCGATCTGCATGCGGATCAAGAACCTGAAGTAGGAGCTGAGACAGGCGATCCTCGCACCGACTGTTGCCGATGACGGTTCCCGACCGGACGCGCCGATCCCGTGGGCCCAGGCGAGGACGTGAGCCGCGGTCACTCGGTCCGGCGAGCCGACTGAGATTAGGAACGGCCACAGCATTCTGCTGTAGCCCTGGACCGTCCGCCGCGATCCAGAGCGCCGCTCCTTCTCGGCGAGAAAGGCCAGGACCGTCTGAGTCCAAGCTGGAGCGTCAGCGTCGAGCTGAGCCGGGAGGAGCGGTGGGTTCATCGACGATCTCCTGAGCGGATGTGGTTGTCCGCATCAATCACTCAGGAGGCGCCAGAAGTCCACACGATGACGGAATGGTGCACACGGGCCGTACGATCGCGGCCGACGCCAAGGTGACCCGTCGCCCGTTTTCCGAAGCGCACGGAGCATGATCGTCTCCGATTCGGCAGGATTGTCGCCTCATGTCAGGCAGCTCAATCTCGCCTCCCCGCCGTCGACTTGACCAAGTCCACGAACTCTGGCATCGAGCCCTTGATGCGTACCCGCGCGTTGACGACTTTGTCTTGTCATTCAACGCCCTCCTGCAAGCCGAGCGAACGGTGACTTGGGTTCTTCAAAAGTGGCTCCGGCAGACGCCTTGGTTTGAGGAGTGGTATGCAGGACGCCAGGCAGTGATGTCTTCCGATCCGCTCATGCGTTGGCTCGTTGAGGCGCGAAACCACGTCGAGAAGGAAGGGGATCTCGACATGCGCTCGAGTGCTCGCGTGTACCTAATTGACTCTTGGCTAGAGGTGCCTTATCTCGAGTTCGACGTCCCGCCGCTGATCCCGACAACTGAGATCGCTATGGTCCTGCAGCCCAGAGAGTTGCCGGAGCACGTTCGCAGGGATGGCATCTTCCGAGTGGAACGGCGTTGGATCGCAAGTACCTTGCCGGACGCAGAGCTCCTCGATGCTAGCGGGCATGGGTTCGCAGTCTTGAATTCGATCGTGACGGAGGCCGAGGCGATCGAGGCTGGAGGCTCGGCCACAGAATCCGCGACCGTGATCCCGATCGCTCTGGACTGCATGTTCGTCGGCCCCGACGAGCGGACGGCAAACCTGAACCTACGCACGGATCGCTTTGTTGCCTACGAGCGCGAGAGCATGACACCTCGCGCCGACGGGGACCTCGCGAGAGTGACGGACCGGTACGGCGCCGCCATCGAGAGCGTCGGGCGAGCTGCAAACTCGCTCGCGGGCCGCATCAGCTGGCATCACGAACTAGGTCGCAAGGTGCTGGCGATCGATGGCCACCACCAGACCGTGTTGTTCACCCTCCGTGCGGGCAAGGAACTCAATGCAAACCGACTCGTATTCAACGACCAGCAGGAGAAGTATCTCGCCATGGACGCGATCGCCCGAGAGGTCGCGGCTAAAGGCATCGACGAGGTGATCGTTAGCGGCGAGATGTGGTTTGCCGAGGCTCTCGCCGAGGACGACCCGCTCGCTCGAGTTCGGCCGGGCGAGCGCGAAGATCGGTCGGAAGGGTTCGGAACATACGGCGCGAATCGAAACGGAGAGTTTCTCTCGTTGTTGTCCGAATTCGAGCGTGTAGGCGACCAAATCGTGCTCCGCGACCCAGAGGCAAGCGACATCTACCCCAATGCTCTCGATCCAATACGTCGCGTATGGGAACGCAGCAAGGCGCGTAGCCAGTCACATCGGAGGCCCTGAATCCGGCGGATTCGGAGGCCCTTGATGGGTGGACCGCGACGCCGTAAGAAGCCGGACGACAGTCTTCGATCCTCAACCAAGCAGCGCCCTGAGCCTGTCGTTAATACGCTCAACTTCGACGACAGCCGCGACTTCGTCTGGGGTCACCGTTAGAAGCAGTTCATCTGACAGGGCTCGTCGCTGCTGCGCTTCGAGGGCGGCGAGCATTCGAGCTCGGACGGTGCTAACCACGTCGAGATCCTCGAAATTTGTCCCTCTCTTGATTACCGGCCATACCGCCTTCTCGAGTCGCCCTCGGGGAAACTTCTCGAGAAGCCTCAGCACCAAGACGGCCCACGCGCGAATAAGGTCGATGTCACCCAACAGCCGTGGGTCCGACAGGAGGTGCTGATCGACACTGTCCTTGAGGCGGAGGGCGCGACCCCTGTCGCCTTGAGCAATGCTCCAAGCGAAATCCAGCTGATCGATCAGCGAACGTCTGGTCTGATCAATCCGCCCCAGTTCGTGTTCTCGGATCCGCTTGCGCTTCTCGGATGCCGCCGCGTCGCGTTCAAATTGCGAACGGCGATTGCTTTCCAGGCGGGCTTGGAGGAGGACTCCTCCCAGGGCGGCAGCCGCTGCGATCGCAGCCGAGAGCCAGTCCATGCTCGCAGTCTACGTCTTGAGAATGCAGGTTCCGTCGTCATTGAACGTCCGCGGCGACCTCGGCTTGGTGGTGCCGTGCGAAACGTGCACGATGACCACGTCGAGATCGCCGAGAGATCTGCGTCTGCTCGCGGACAGGAGAATTTGACGAGCCATGCGCTTTGCGACTGATAGAAGAGGTCGGATTGCAACGGCCCACCAGGCGGTCGGCCCGCTCGCCCAGCGGCGGCATCGAGTGCCGTATACCAGACCCGGGGTCCCTAGGCGATGATCGCGCCACTCCGCGTTGCAATCGAGGCGCGACTAATCAGTGGATCCTCCGGGGGAACCGAGATGGTCGTGATCGGGTTGGTCGCGGGGCTGTCACGCCTGACCGGGCCAGAGGAATACCTGATCCTCACGACGGAGGGGCAAAACGATTGGATTCGGGGATACGTCTCCGGCCCCTGCCGGTTGATCGAATTGCCGGCACCAGATTCGTCGACAAAAGCGACCACGCGCTTCCTTCGGCTCGCAAAGGATCTACCCCGGCTCGGCCGCGTCCGTCGCGTCTGGAGAAAGGCAAGGACTCGGCCGCTAGCTCCGATCCCGACGTCGGATGGGACAGCCGAGCGGCTCGGAGTGTCCGTGATCCATTTCCCCTACCAAAGAGCGTTTCGTACGGAGATCCCGTCGATCTACCATCCGCACGACCTGCAGCATGTCCATCTTCCCCAATTCTTCGGCGATCGGGAGCGCGAGGACCGAGATCGGCTCTTCCGAGCCTTCTCTGAGCAAGCGCAGGTCGTGGCAGTCGCGTCTGATTGGGTCAAACGGGATGTCGAGGCGCACCTCGGACTGCCAGCCGCAAAGGTGAAGGTCGTCCCGCTGGCGGCGCCCATCGCCGAGTACGAGGAGCTCACAAAGGAGGAACGCATAGGAGTCGTCAAAGGTATGGGGATCCCGGGATCGTTCCTGTTGTACCCAGCGCAGACCTGGCCGCACAAGAATCACGCGGGTCTGCTGCGGGCGATGGCCTTATTGCGGGAACGCGGGATTCACGTCCATGTCGTCTTCACGGGACGGCAGACGGCATTTCACCGGGACCTGCTGCAGATTCAGCGGGACCTAGCCTTGGATGACCAGGTGTCATGGCTCGGGTTCGTGTCCCCTGGTGAACTTCGCGCCCTGTACCAAGAGTGCCTAGCCGTCGTGGTCCCGACGTTCTTTGAAGCTGGGAGCTTTCCGGTCTTCGAGGCGTTCTCGGTCGGAGTCGCGGTGGCCGCTTCGTCTGTGACGTCCTTGCCCGAACAGGTCGGTGATGCGGGGCTGTTGTTCGACCCAATGAATGACGAATCGATCGCAGATGCGATTCGCCGGCTGTGGACCGATGACGCACTTCGCTCCGAGCTCGGAGCTCGCGGGCGCGCCCGGGCGGCGCCCTTTACGTGGGATCGCGTCGCGCATGAGTTTCGCGAGATCTATCGCCAACTCGCTTCCGCGGCAGTCGGGCGAAGAGCGTGACGGCACCCGCCCTCGTCACGATCATCACGCCGTCATACAACCAGGCGACGTACCTTGACGCGACCATCCGATCCGTCTGGAGCCAGGACTACCCCGCCATCGAGCACATCATCCTCGATGGCGGATCCACGGACGGTTCAGTAGCGATCATCGAGACGTGGGCGCGCGATCGTCCGATCCGCTGGCGCTCGAGCCCGGATGGCGGTCAGGCGGCTGCGATCGCGGAAGGAGTCGCGATGGCGACCGGCCAGGTTATCGCGTGGCTGAATTCTGATGATGTCTACCTCGACCCCGGTGCAGTCTCGTCGATCATGACGGTCATCGAGGCGGGTGCGCCGATGGTCACTGCCGGTGGGTGGGCCATCGACGAAGTCGGCCGCCGACTGTTTCCGATCGCCGTTCGCCCGGATCGGCTCGCCGCCGATCAGATCAGTCATCTCGACAACCTCCTGCAGCCGGCGACCTTCGTCCGGTCGGAGCTCATGCGAGCGTGTCCCCTGGACGCGTCGCTCCGTTGGGCATTCGACTGGGACCTATTCGTTCGCCTCTCTCGACTCGCTATGTTCACGCCGCTTGATCGACCCGTTGCCGGTTATCGAATGCACGACGCGAGCAAAACGCTTTCGGGGGGCGTGGCCAGACGGCGCGAGCTTCTCCGCGTCACAGAGCGTTACCACGGCCGCCGCTCCGTTTCCGCGCTATTGATGCGGATGATGCTCGGCGCCGAAATCCTTCGTGTCCGATTGCCGTGGCCATGGAGCGGCTTGGTCAGGCGTGCCGCACACAACTCCGCGCGGTTCGCAAATGCCATTTCGGGCGGCCGAGCCATTCAGTATTAGTTTGGTCGCCCGTGAACCGTGTCCCACGACGACACAGGCCAGGAGCGCGGCGAGCAATCGATGTTCCTCGAGCTGTGATTGGTCCCGCCCGGCGAGCGGCCCTGCTGGTGAGAGCCCTGATCTCGAGCGGCAGAGCTCGCGGGCGGATCGATCAATCCTTCTCCGCCTACGGCCGGCGCCTCGGACTCTCCATGCTGGCTCGTGGCCAGCGCGGCGCGGGCGACCTCCTTGTCACCCCGGTGAGCAGCATGCGCTACTGGGAGTTCCCGTTCGCCTGGCGGGCGATTCCGGCGGGAGCGGCTCGGTGCCTCGACGTCGGCTCGCCACGGCTGCTCTCGCTCCGGGCGGCGGAAGAGCTCGGGGTCACCGTCCGTATGCTCAATCCGGACAGGCATGACGCGGCCGAGACGCAGCGCATGGCTCGGCTTCGCGGCCTGCCCATCACGGTTGTGCCGGAGCGCGTCGACGAGCTCGTCGACGGCGACTTCGATTGCGCCTGGTCGATCAGTGTCGTCGAGCACATCGCTGGCGACGAGGGCGACAGCGACGCCGTGAGCCGGATGTTCGCCGCACTCCGGCCCGGCGGCCGGCTCATTGTCACCGTGCCAGTCGATCGCACGTTCCGCCTGGAGTATCGCGACCACGATGCATACGGCTTGGCCAACGGGAACGGACCGTTCTTCTTCCAACGCCTCTATGACGAGCTCGCTCTCGAGCGGCGGCTCATCGCGCGCGTTGGCGTCGCGCCCTCGGTCGTTGGCTGGTTCGGCGAGCGGGTCGCGGGTACTTGGGACGCTTACGAGGCCGACTGGATAGCGCGCGGCGCCGCCGTGACCGCCACCGATCCGGAGCGGATGGCTGCCGGCTATTGCGAGTTCGCGTCGTGGGCGGACATGCCTGGCGTCGGCGTGTGCGGCCTCGTATTCGACAAGCCTCAGATCGATAGGTGAACTCGGCGACACCATGGAAGCCTTGTGTTGGACTCGAGGCATGCGGCCGCGCGATAGGGACCAGAGCCTTCGAATCGATTGGGTACGATCGGCTGATGAAGACTCTGACGCTCATGTTCTATGCGGCCACCACGTTCCTTCTGGGGGTGCTAGCGATCAGCTCGATCCCGATCGCCCTCGCCAGCGCTTATGGCAACACGCTGGCGCAGTTTGTTCAGTCGATGACCCTTGTCCTCATGATCGCCGGCCCGATTGTGTTCGTCGCCGCGATCCCATTCGCAGGATCCCGTCGGGGCGAACCATGACGGTGGCCTCGCCGACGGCAGGGCCCGGCGGACGGCGATATTCATCGCTCACGAAGGGGTTTATTGATGACCAGTCAGGACAGCAAACTGTTGTGGGATCGCTGGATCGATCTCTGGAATGGTGACCTCGAGCTGGGGCAGCAGATCATCCACGCTGACCTGGCCATCCACAGGTTTCCGCCGCCACGGATCCCGGAGCATCTCCGTGGCCGGGAGGCGCTGCTCGCCTGGATCAGACAGACCCGGTCCCTCTTCGGAGAGCTCTGTCTTAGGACAGAGGTCGGGCCGATCGTGGACGGCGAGGCCGTTGCCGGTCGCTGGATAGCCGTGGGCACATACCAAGGCGGCATCCCGGGCACCACTATGCCAGCTGGCACTTCCATTCGCTTCCGTGGTAACGACATCTGGCGGGCTGAGGGCGGCCTCATCCGCGAGTACTGGCTGAGCGACGACCTTCTCGACCTGATGCAGCAGCTGGGCGTGGTCCCAGCGGGTTAGAGGTCGAAACTTGGCGCGCCGAACGAGCCCACTGCACGCCATCGGCGCTTGAGGAAACGGCCGTCACCCACACGATCTGGTGATCGTGACGGTTACTCGTTTCGTTCGGGCGTGCCGCAAATGATGTTCGTGCTGAAAGACTCGGCGCGGTTCAGCATGGGATTCAGGTCATCGGACGTCGGGCGTCAATCGGACAATTTCGAAGCCGCGGATGATCAATCGTCGCCAAAGTCGAAACCGACCCGCCGACGGCGCGTGGTCGCCCGAGGAACCTCGACAGCCCACATCAGTGCCTCGTCGAACATGGCCCGAAATGCATCCTTCTTCATTGATCCGAACCCATGGTCGCCCCAGCCTTCACCCCATGAATTCACGAACCGGATCGACTGATCCGTGGGCTCGAACGCCACGACAACAACAGCGTGGCCGCCCGCGATGGTGTCGCCCTTCCGGGGGGCCCTGATCTCCCCCAACGTGGCTCCGCTAGGAGTGAACCAAGTGGATGCGTAGACCTTGAAGCCCGCCAGAATCGGTCGTCCGAGTCGTAGGTGTTCGGGGATGTCCCGGTACGACCGCACTGGATAGATCCGAGCCCGGTAAGAGGCGGCCATCGCGTCGAGTCCCGACCACGACGAACCCTTCGGGAGCGCCCGGCTCTCAGGATCGTATGGCCAAGTGGCTTCTGGTGGCGCTCCATACTTCGTAATCGCCTCGATCGTCGCGCGCATTGTGACCCCGTCAGGCGGCTCAGAGCGCTTGTGCCCTTCAATCAAACGCGCCTTTTCGAACACATAGCGTCCCGACAGCTGCGTCGGTCGCCCCTGGGTCGCCATCGAGATCTCCGTCGCGGTCACCGCCGCGACGCCCGGCGACGTGTTCGCCGCACCCTGATTGCGGACTGTTACCCACGGTGACAAGTCGCTCGGCCAAACAACAGCGTGGCGTTCGGCTACTCGGCCTGGCTTCGCCCAGCCAGCCGCGGAGGCGACGAAGATCTGACCTGTCTGGCCGAATGTCGAAGCCGTTGGGTCCTGGTTGGGTTGCTGTTGACGAACTCGAATTCGAGTGAACTCGAATAGCTCGGCAACCGAGATTTGGCCATCGTGGTCCAGGTCGGCCTCGCCCGTCTGCAGGCCCTGGACGATCGCGCCAGTGAACACCGATAGAGTCGGCTTGTCGTGCTCCGTGACGCTGTTGCCTTGGAACGAATACTGCATGGCCGTCGAAGAAGTCAGTACGACACGTCCGTAGCCCTGAGGTCCCTCGACCTCGAAGCGATCGGCCATGTCGACTCGGCGGTCGGCCTTGGCCAGAAAGCGGCGGGTAAACGCGCCCCCGAAGCAGCAGTCGAGGAAAAGGACCTGACGCTGCGAGCGAGACGTCTTGAGCATCTCGACGAGAAAGTCATCGGGCACAGATGTCGCTCGGATGATCTTTGGGGCCGTATCGATTGCGGCCAAATAGAGGTGGCCGTCGTCGTGCTTGATTCCGTGACCCGAGAAGTACAGAAGCAGAAGGTCGTCGTACGCGCGGTCACTGAAGAAGGTCGCGACCTCGCGCTGCATGACGGACGAAGGCTTGTTTGAGACGACGTTAACGGTGAAGTTGCCGATCTTTGGATGCCTTAAGACATCTGCCAAAGCTTGGACATCGTGTGACGGGGCAAACAGCCGCTGGAGCTCGGGATCCTCGTACGTCGTGGATGCCAGCAGAAGCGCGTATCGCCCGCTAGGTTCCCGTGGCCTCATGTCGCTTGATCCAGGAATCGATGAGCTCCTGCTGCTGACCGCCCGAGATACCGGTAAGGATGAGACGGTCCCCGGCTATCTCAAGTGTGGCCGTACGCCCGGCATCTCTCTTCAGAAATGACTCGACCGCACTCACTACGGACGCAAGGACCCCGCCAGGGCCAAAACTCACAATGAGCCGACCGAGAGCGGCCAACTCGATGCCCTTGGCATCAACCGGTGCAGGGCCTTCTGTGTCCGTGTCCACATTGGCAACTGGCAGTTCGAGAAGTTCCACTCGGAGTTGGTCGGTGAGGTCCGCCAGCGCCGCCGAGGACCATTGTTCGCCTGGACTCAACTGAACCTTGACCGCTTGTCCCGTTCGCATACAGCACCATGTCATACGTCGGGCCCGCGCCGAGGTGAGCGGATGCCAATTAGCCTACTACTCGGGTATCGCTGGACCGTCTCCCCAGGAAAGCCGCAAGGCGCCTGCAACGTTTCGATCTGCCGGCCGCCGCCCGCTGCCACGATTGCCCGTAAGTGTCGAATCGCAACTTCGCGCGCTAGGACTGACCACTGCGGTGGGCGCCGCGGCACGCGGGGGTGAACATGACATCGGAAGACGATTCTGTGGATAACTCCACTTGACATCCGTGCTTCTGCCGGCCGTAGAGTAGCGACGCGCCACCGGGTCACTGGCATGCGCGGGGCCGACTGAATGGTCGTCCCGTGGCCCAGCGTCGCGTGCCTTGGTCCGGAGGGAGTGGCCCGTGGCTCGGTCTGCGGCCCCGCGTCGTCTTGGGACCGTTGTGGTTGCCGTCATCTTGACGTCCCCGATCGGCAATTGGGAGCCGGCGACCCTGTTGGCAGCATCCACCCAGCCAACGCCGCGTGAGCGCGCGTCGACCCCAGCGCCGGATCGCGGCCGCGCCCAACCGGCCCAGGCGGTCCCGATCGACCTACGCGACGCGGGTGGACGCGGTGGGAGCGGCGGGTCGGCGGAAGGCGCCGGTCGAGCGGCGGTGGAGCTCTCGCCGACGCATCCCCGCGTGACCCCGCCGACCGCCGCAACGCGCGTTCCGGCCCTGGCGAACGCCTACTCGACGACGACGGCCAACCCGGATGGGACCAACACGATCCGGGCGTCGACCAACCGGATCAACTTCCAGGACCCGTCTGGGTCATGGCTACCGATCGACTTGGCTCTGATCGACGATCCCGCCGGTCCCTATGCGCTCCGAGCCGTCGCGAACGATCGGACCGTCCGCTTCGGCACCACAGATGCCAGTACCGCGCTTGCCCAGCTGGCGAGCGGCACCACGGCGATCACCCTGCGAGCGATCGATTTCCCGAGCACCCTCACGGCGGGTGGTCCGGCAGGCGTGGCGCCATCGACGGCACCGTCGGCGTCTCCGGTCCCCAGCCCGACGAGCGCTCCGGTGGCTTCTGCAGGGCCAGACGCAACGGCGGTCGCCAATCCGAGCCCGGCGACGCCATCATCTTCAACGGACGCGTCGAGCCCGTCGCCCTCGAGCGAGCCCGCGCCGAGTGTGTCGGTTTCGCCTTCGCCCTCGGCCACCCCCACGCCATCGGCGACGCCAAGTCCGTCCGCGTCACCTACTCCTTCGGGTGCACCGGCCGTCTACAAGGACAATCGGCTCGTCTTCACGGACCAGTCGGGCTCGGGGCTGGTCGTGGTCCAGCCGACCGTGGACGGGTTCGAGTTCGGAGCGATCGTCGCGAACTCAGCAAAGCGCAACGTGTACGCCTTCGCTCTCGATCCGGGAGGACTCGTCCCGACCCTCGACGCAGACGGCCAGACGATCGTCCTGTCCCAGGTCACCTTCACCGGCGGCGATCTGCTGACAAGCCAGGTCGGCTGGGTGAGTCCGCCGGTTATCCGCGATGCCAATGACGTCCCCGCATCGCAAGGCGCTGTGACGGTCGAGCTCTACCAGCCGGGGCAGGCGACGATGCCGGCCGGTGTCGATCCCACAGCTCTCGCGGCGATTGTTGCTCCCCAGATCGGCCTCATCTACACGGTCGATCCTCTGTACCTCGCCGATCCGACCCGAGCCTTCCCCGTGACCCTCGACCCGACGACCTGTCTCAGCACGGGTCAGGCGAAGACCTGCACGCTCTCCGGCACGGCGTCGGGTGCCTTCGATCACTTCGTCCAGAGCCACACGCCGAGTGCGTACCCGAGCGGCTGGAATGTGTTCCGCGTCGGCTACGACGTCCGCACCGACGACGGCGTCGTCTACGACAAGATGCGCGGCCTCGCGTACTTCCCGGATGTCGCCCTGCCTGACGGGGCGGTCGTCTACAACGCCGATCTCGCTCTCCACGAGAGCTCGGTCTACGGCGGCGGGTCGGGCAACCCGATCTCGGCGTACCGGATCATCGACAAGGACGGCTGGAGTACGACCGAGACCTGGCAGAAGTTCGGCACCGGGACGGGCACGTCGGGCAATGGCGACGGCTACACGACGACCGGTGGGGTGTCGACGAACTCGGACGTCGCCGGCACGACGATGCACTGGGACGTCGACACGATCGTCCAATCGTGGTACACGCGGCGAGGCAAGGATTGGACCGCGGACCTCGGGTTCGCCATCAAGATGGCGACCGAGTCGACCGATGCGAGCTCCGGCGGCGAGGTCGAGTTCGATCGCTCCGATGACGCGACCGCCGCCTACCGGCCGACCCTCGTGATCACCTACGACACACCCCACGTCAGCATCGACTTCGCGACGGCCCTCGGCCAGAACTACGCACCTGCGACGATGGTCGCCGGCCAGGCGACGACGCTCCCGATTCTCGTCTCCAACAACGGCTCCGGGTTCGATTTCACGACCGCGAATTACAAGGTCGGCTACCGGTGGTTCGACGAGAAGAGTGCCCTCGTTGGAGCGGCGGCGACCCAGAGCCTGCCTCAATGCGTGGGCACCGGGACCGGCTGCACCAGCCCGGTCTCCGTGTCGCTGGCGGTGACGCCGCCGGCGACGCCCGGCTCGTACACCCTTCGTCTCGACCTCGTCCACCTCGGAACGAACAACGCCTTCGCCTCGGACTACGCATCGCCATCGAAGTACTACAGCCGCAACAAGAAGGTCCTGACGAGCGACAACACCCGCTGGACCGGGTCGAGCGTCATCGAGCGCGACGACTTCGGGATCACGGTCGTCGGCGCGGGCGGGACCGCCGGCGAGACGGAGTCGGTGGCGACCGGCGAGGGCGGCTCGCTCGGCTTGAACCTCTACACCCACGACCTGACTTATGACGGCAGCGGCGGCGTCGCCTTCTCGGACCTCGTCTCGCCCCAGCTCGAGTACGGCTACGACGCGAAGCTGACGTCGGACTGCACCGGGATCCTCGACGCCTGCGGCTGGTGGACGAGCTACGACGAGCGCTTCGTCGCCGGCACGAACATCGGCGACTACACGTACCAGGACCCGTCCGGTGGCCGGCAGCTCGTGTCCGACGACGCCAACGGTCAGCTCGTCAGCGGCGCCTCAGTCCTCCTCGCCCACCCGCGGACCACCCTGTTCGATGAGAACGGTCCCAGCACGGGATCGGTGACGCTAGCTCAGCCGGGCTTCGGCGCCTACAGCGGGGCGTCCGCGCTCAAGATGTTGTCGACGACTGCAGCATCGGTGGCGACCAACCTGCCCAACGTGCGGCTCAACAACCAGCAGTGGGTGAGCTTCGCCGTCCGGACCGACGGGGCGCTCGGCGTCGGGGTCGACTTTAAGGTCCACGACGTGACGGACACGTCCGTTGTCGACCAATGGATCATCTACACGGTCGGCACGGACTTCACGACCTGCTGTCAGAAGATCCATCTGAAGAACGGTGCGGTCGACTACAACATCGTCAACAACTGGGCCTACATCAGCCAGCGCAGCCTGTACGGCGATGCTCGCAACCTCATGGGCGCCGGGACGTATGACGAGCTGCAGCTGACCGCCTTCGAGATCACCGGCTGGGGGGCGGGTGCTCCCGGCACGAACTCCTATGTCGACGCGGTCCATCTCGAGTCGGGCAATACGACGGTCATCGACGAGCAAAACCCGGCTTGGACGGGGTTCTCGACCTTCGCGTCCGAGGGCGCCTTTGACCCGAACCCACCGGCGCCCGCGAACGTCCTTCGCGTGACGCAGCAGCCGATCGCGAGCTCGCCTGATTGCGCCAGCTGCTTGGGAACGGGCGGGTTCCTCGGGGTCTATCCGTTCATGACCTGGTCGTGGAAGAAGGTCGGCGGCGGATCGGCCGCGCTGATCCTGCATCTCACCGACATCCGCTCGACCACCACCTGCGACCTGACCTATTACGCCGGGCCAGCCGCGCCTCCGGGGGCGCCGACGTGCAACGGCAACCCGGCGGCGATCCAGGTCTCCGACACCGTCCCGACCGGCTGGACGCGGGTGACCCGCGACGTCCTCGACGACGCCCGCCAGGCCCTGAACTTCTTCAACGACAGCGCCGGGACGTCCAGTCCATCGGCGCCGCCGGTCCAGGGGCCGACGGCCGACGACGTCCGCTGGACGGGCTTTCGGATCAGCGCCGTCGACGGTGCCTACCTCCTCGTCGACAACCTCGGCTATCACAGCCTGCCCGATATCGGACCGGGTTTCGGCCAGGTCTCCGTCTGGAACGCGAACCCCGCGAACCTCGTGTTCGATGACTTCCAGACGACCTCGGCCGACGGCTCGATCCACACGTTCAACCGTGACGGGTTGCTGACGAGGATCGGCGATCGCGACGGCAACATTCTCCGGCTCGACTGGACCTTCGACCCGGCCCAGGCGAGCACAAAGCAGGGCGCCTACACCCTGACCAGCCTCCACGCCCCCTCCGATGGGACCCTCAGCGGAAGCACGACGTTCACCCGGCGGATCGATCTCTCGACGCCGGGAAGCCCGAGCGGCACTCGGGCGATCGCGTTCACCGAGCGCCTCGGGAGCACGGCCAACCCCATCACCGGGCGGTCGACGGTGTTCACGATCTCGACCACGACCGGTGACATCGTCACGATCCAGCCCGCCCGGACGCCCACCTGTGGGACGCGGAACCCAGCTACCGGCACTGGCTCCGGCTGCATCGACTTCACCTACACCGCCCACCAGTTGACGCTCCTGGCCGATCCGCGCTGGGACAACACGATGAGTGGGTCCAAGGACCTTCGCTGGGAGGTGACTTGGTCGGGCACGGATCCGACCGCGATCCTCGACCACACCGCCGCCAGCACGCCGGTCCTCAAGGTTCTGACCTACGCCGCGACCGGCTCGATCAGCCCGGCATCGACCCGGGCGGTCTGGCAGGACGCCGCGGCCGGTCGGGCCGGGGCCGCGATCGCGACCGACCTCACGAGCGATGGGCGGGTGCTGTCCGAGACGGTCCCGGTCGCCTGCAGCCCGTCGAGCTGTTCGACGTTGCCGACGTTCACGGCCAGCCAGCATCGGGTCGAGCACCAGTTCGACGGGATCGCCCGCGTCAGCACGGAGTGGGCCTTCCGCTGCCCGGGCGTCGCGGTTCCGAACACCGCCTGCACCGGCACCACGGCCGAGCGCGTCGTCAGCCGCCAGGCCACGAAGGCCGGCTCCAAGGTCGACAACTACAGTGACCCACTGACCGCGGGCGAGCTCGCCTGGTCGCAGACTCCCGACCAATACTTGAGCTCACTCGCCGATTCGGGCGGCGGCGATCAGGACCTGTACCGGACGACGTACACCTACGACGAGTACGGCCGCCAGACGGCCGCCGCGACCCCCGTCCGAAACGCCCGCCCGGACTACCAGCGAGCGGTCACGAGCACGACGCGGACCACCGCCGCCCTGACCGAATACTGGTGCCTCGGCGAGGCGTCCGGCGCGACGGCCGCCAATGTCGCCAACCCGGCCCACACGGGCACGTACACCAACGGCGTCGGCCTCGGGGCCACCGGCGCCTTGGTCAACGACGCGAACACCGCCGCGACCTTCGATGGCAGCAACGACCACGTCACGATCAACGGACCCATCATCAACCAGACCGGCTACACGATTGAGGCCTGGGTCAAGGCTTCGGCCGCGGGCCAGACAAATCGTGGGCTCGCGGGCCAATGGAGCGGTAGCGGCGCGTTCCTTTGGTTGGATGCCGGTGGTTTCTACACCCTCGTCCACGCAGGCTCCGCGACCTATCTGCACTCTTCGATCACGCCGCGGGTAGGCAGCTGGGATCACGTCGTTGGCACCTGGGACGGGGCCATCGAGCGGCTCTACGTGAATGGGGCCATCGTCGCCCAGGCCGCGACGCTGACGGCGCCTGGTCAGGCGACGACGAACTTCGAGATCGGCACCTACGGCACCGGCAATACCGGCTGGTACTTCGCGGGCCAGATCGACGAGGTCGCCCTCTACAGTCAGGCCCTGACGTCGAACCAGGTCGCCGACCACGTTCTCGCGGCCCACGCGATCGCCCTCGAGCAGGCCGGAACCAGCTACGACGCCCAATGGCACCGGACCCAGTCCGACGACCAGAGCCTGGCCTCGCCCGGGTTCGAGTCGGGTGCCGCCGACTGGGAGCTCGCGGCGGCCAGCGGCAGCGGCGTCTACACCGCGACCGGCTCGGGCGACCCGCTCGTCCACTCCGGGTTCTCGTCGTTCAAGACCGGGCTCGGTGGATCGGCCCAGCAGGACGTCCAGCTCCTGCCCGGCCAGACGTTCCGCGCCCAGGCCTGGGGGATGCGGTCGACGACGGCGATCAGCGGCCTGATCACGATCTCCTACTGGGGCCGGACTGGCGCGAGCTGGATCAACCTCGTGAACCAGACGGCGACCAGCACGGCCGGCTCGTGGCAGTCGTGGGCCTGGGACCTCGTCCTGCCGTTCGACACGGACGGACGGGTCCGGATCGCCTTCACCTCGAGCGGCGGGGGCGGCAGCGACGAGGTCTACTTCGACGACGTCGCGATCCTGACGAGCTATATCCGGAGCACGTTCAACACGAACGGCACCCCGGACACGGCCTTCACCTTCACCCCGTCGACGCTGGGCGTCGGAACGACGGTCGGCGAGTTCCAGGCGAAGGCGACCTACGCGCCGGACACGGCGGCGAGCGGTTTCACGACCCATCCTGCGATCTGGCCGACGACGACGATCGCCGACTACGTCAACGGGATCTACGACCCGCTGTACCCCGACGAGGACGCGACGTCGACCGCGACCTATGACGCCTGGGGCCGGAGCCTCGTCCGGACCGACCCCGACGGCGTGTCATCGACGGCGGGCTACGACCTGACGTCGGGCACGAACGGCTATCTGACCGACGTGACGGCGACGTCGGTCGGCGTCGACGACCCGTCGACGACGGCCTTCGATCTCGTGGGCAACCCGATCACCCAGACGACCCCGAACCACGAGGCGACGCAGCGGACGTACGACCTGAGCGGCCACCTGACCTCGGTCATCGACCCGGCCGCGGTCAAGACGTTGTTCAAATTAGACAACTACGGCTTCAAGATCGCGGACATCGCGAACGACATCGACGAGATCCCGTCGGGGGCGGGTGGCCTCGACGACGTGATCACCGCGTACACCTACGACGCCCTCGGCAACACGATCCAGATCGATGCCGATTGCGGCCAGATCAGCCCGTCGGTCAACTGCACCGCGAACGGCGGTCTCGACGCCCGGACCGTGACGGCGTCCGATCTCCTCGGCAACCAGATCACGACGACGGTCTACCCGGGCAGCGGCGGCACGGGCACGGCCCGGACGACGACGAACTACGTCGAGGTCATTCCCGCGAGCGGGGCGTACGTCGGTCGGCCACGGCCGAGTGCCGTCCGGGGTCCGCTCGCGCCGCCGTCCGGTGCGCCGACGTGTCCCGACCAGACCGTCAGCGTCGTCTGCACGAGCGCGGCGGTCATGCCGGGCGCGGTCGCCGGGTCGATCGTGTCGGGGATCGATCTCGCGGGCCGGCCGATGGCGCTGAAGGATGCCTACGGCAAGATCGCGCGGACGTTCTCCGACCTCAGTGGCCGAACCGTGTTCTCGATCGCCGACTATGTCGATGGCGTCTACGATCCGACGGTCCCCGACGCCGACATCGTGACCGCGACGCAGTACCACCTCTCTGGACCTCCCGAGATCACGATCGGCGTCCGTCGCTACACGGCCGACGCACACGATCCAACGATCGTGAACACGATCGATAAGCTCGGTCGGGTGACCGCCGTGACGACGAACGGGACCGACGGCGCGGCCGTCAACGCCGCCAAGACGGTCTACACCGCGGGCGGCCGGGTCGATCGAGCATCCGCCGCCGATGACGACGCCCATCGTTCCTGGACGAAGACCGTCTACGACCTCGGCGGTCGGGCGATCAAGACGCTCGCTCAGGACGATCCGATCGCGGCCGGGTTGACCGTCGACTCGTTCGAAGGCCCCTCGACGCTCGACCGGACGATCACCAACGACGGGATCGCCGAGCATTGGGACAACGCCGCCGGCACGTTCATCGCCGCAGGGGCCAGCCTCACCGAGGACCACGCCGCGGCCCTCGCGAAAAGCGGGAACTCGACGCTCAATGTCGGACCCGCCGCGACGGGCGAGGGCGCCGAGTGGAAGCTCGATGGCAAGTTCATGTCCGGCCAGTCGTACCGGTCGTCGGTCTGGGTCAATGCGCCGACTGGGACCACGGTCCGTGTCCGGTTCGGAACCGCCTCGGACCCGGCCACGGCCCTCTACGCCGATGTCGCCGGCAACGGACTCTGGCAGCGCGCCACCACGGCCTCGTGGGCACCCGGCGGCGATCAGACGGGCGTCGTCCTCGCGGCGTACGACGTCAGCGGGACCGGCGCCTTCAAGCTCGACGATGCCGTCGTCTGGAACACGGGGACGCCCGATCTCAGCGACCCGACCTCGGAGACCGTCTACGACCCGAACGGGGCGATCGTCGCCACCGTCACGCCACCGGGGGTCCCGGGCACCGACGAGCCGCTCGTCACAACCACGACCCGCGACGCCCTCGGTCGGCCGATGGCGATCACCGTCAACGCGATCGCGGGCAATGGGACCGGCGACTCGACCTCGAACCTCGCGACGACGACCCACTACGACGCCCTCGGCCGGACCGACTATTCCCTCGACCCGCTGATCCACAAGACGAGCTTCGGCTTCGACCGGCTCGGTCGGGCGACCGCGACGACGGTGGTCGACATGGGCTCGACGCCGACGGCCGCGACCGATGACCACGACGTCAAGAGCACCTTCGGCTACGACGCCCTCGGCGAGCTCACGGCCTACTGCCCGGCGGCCCAGGTCATCCTCTTTGCCGGCGGCACGCCGTGTTCGCCGACGGCCGGATCGGGTGAGCCGTACGACCGCGGCTGGCACTGGACCTACGACGTCGCGGGCGAGCGGACAAGCGAGATCCCACCGGTCAACACCGTCGCGGCGGCCCTCGACAGCACGGTCTGGGCATACGACGGCGGCGGGCGCCAGACGTCAGTGACCAGCCAGTCCTTGGGCGGCACGGTCCACCGCCACACCGACGTCGTCAGCCGCGACGCGCTCGGGCGGGTGACGAGCGCGATCGCCTACCAGGGCACGGGGACGGCGACGCCGAAGATCCGCACCGACAGCAGCTGGCTCGGTGACGGGCAACAAGCGTCGGTCACGACGTATCTCGACGGCTCCTCGACCGCGTCGGATGGACTGACGTTCACGTATGACCTGGCCGGGCGGCCCGACCAGCTCAAACGGGGAGCGACTATCCTCACCGACAACGCCTGGAACCCGGACGGGACGCTGGCGCAGCGGGCCGATGGCGATGGCGGCGCGATCGGGACCTCGAGCTTCACGTACGACTGGGCGAAGCGCCTGACGGGCGCGACCCTGCCGAGCGGCTGGCAGACCGGCGCCAACACGGCGTCCTTCGCGTACCGGACCGACGGCCTCCTCGCCTCACGGACCTGGAACGGGTCGGCGAACCCGTTGACGTTCTCGTACGACGCGGCCAAGCGACCGCTCCAGGCGACGAAGAGCCTGACCTCGGGCTCGATCACGCTGACCCAGGCCTACGACCGCGGCGGCAACGTCACCGCCGAAGGCCGGATATTCCCGGCCGCGGTCACCGGCGACGCCGGCGGCAACTCGGGCAATCCCCAGACGTTCACCTACGACCGGCTCAACCGCGTGAAGACCTCGACCGGGCTCGCCTCCGGCGCTCACCAGTACTCGTACGACCTCGACTCGAACCGGCTGTCGAAGACCGACGGCGCCGACAGCTTCGTCGCCGTCTACGACCGGACCGACGAGCTCACGTCGGTGTCCAAGAACGGCGGCTTCGCGGTGACCGCGAGCGAGGACACCTACGGCAACCTCCTCGCCGACCCCGAGGCCGGCACGACGGCCGGCGTCATCACCTACGCCTACGACCTGGCCGACCGGACGATCTCGATGACGACGTCGGGCACGCTGACGACCCTGACCCTCGACGCCCTCGGCCGGAACTGGAAGCGGACCACCGCCGGATCGACGGACACCTATAGCTACGCCGGGACGACCAACGCCGTGGTCCGGATCGCCAACACCGGCGGCGGCGGCGCGACGACCGACTCGATCGTCGACCCGGCCGGCGATCGCCTCGGGACCAAGACCGGCGGGACCGTAGCCTGGCTCGTCCCGGATCTCCACGGGTCGATCGCCGCTGGTCTCTCTCAGGACACGCTCTCGGTCACCGACGCGATCCGCTACGACGGCTTCGGCCAGACGGTCGCGACCTGGCCCGTCGGCGGGTCGCCCGCGACCAAGAGCTGGAAGTACCAGGGCCGGCTGGACGTCTCACCGACGCCGACTAGCCTGTACGACCTCGCCGCCCGCGACTACGCACCCGGCTTGGGTGCCTTCACCTCGCTCGACTCGGTCGTGGGCTCAGCCCAAAACCCGATGGAGTTGAACCGCTTCCTTTACGCGGAGGGAAGCCCGACCACCCTCGTCGATCCCGACGGCCACTGCACGGGAATGGTGATCGACGGCATGCTTTGCCAGGGGGCGAGCGCCAAGAACGTCAATCCGGCAACTGGCAAGGCGACGCAGCCGAACTCGAGCCCGACGTGCACAAAGAAATGCAAGGCCCATCGGACCCCCACGGGTCAAGCCAACAAGAAGACTCCTAGCGGTAAGAACCCCGACGCCGTAACTCCGACCGATGGGCTGGCCACAGACAAGACTGGGTATCGTTACGATCCATCCGACGACAGGATTCCGTTCGGGTGCAAGGGAGCAGACGACATCCGGGCCTGCGTTGAGCAGTTCACCGGAGCGCCGATCAATTTTGGCGTCCAATTCAGTTCTGGCGAGATAGCGCTCCCTGGAAGCGAGACATGGTTTACCAAGACCGAGAACTGGATCGAGGTTGATGTGACGACAGCGTCAACGTATGAAGGGAAACCGACGGTTACGGTTGGCGCCGACGGCGCTGCGCTCTCCTATGGCGATGCCTCGTTCGCGATTGGCCAAGCTGGCGTAACGGCCGTCGGCGTTGGGCCGCTCAGCGTGGATGCAGGTGGCCACGGGATAAGTGCGTCGACATCCCTTCCTTTCGCGGGATCACCAAAGGTTTCAGTGGGAGGTTACGCAATCCCGGGGGTAAAGATCGAGACGTGGACGACCTATTCGTCTTCAAGCGAAGGCAAAGTGGCGGGAGTCCCGGCAACGGTAGAGGTTGAATACTCCGTCCACAGACGGGATACGGTGAAACTGGCCGATTATGTGGTCATCCCGGTTGTCTGGGCAGTGCGGCAGGCACCGGATCTGATCAACCGTGCCCTCCAAACTTGGGAATCGTGCCCGGCGTGCTTGTAGGTGCGTAGACCTTGGATATCACCGAGCTGACACCAGCAGGCCTGGAAGCGACGCTTCGCCGGAGATACTTTCGCAATGTGGGCTGGCTGTCGGCCATCGCTGGGATCGCTGCCATATTCGTTACATCAACCGCCCCGGCCGCGGCGACATGGATTGCCGAGACAGCCGTTCTTGGCGCGATTCTCGCTGCGCCGATCCCCTTTGTCGCTCTCCGCCTGATTGGTCGATCGGAGTCCAAAGCGCTGACAACCTTAGGGTGGTTCCGGCGAACGTTCACCAGCGAGGTGTCCTCGGGCGCGCAAGCAAGGTTCGATATCCACCCACGGGAACTGTCGCCCGAATTCAATGACGCGCTGCGTAAGGCCCTTGAGCTGACGGACGCTGGTCCAGAAGTCGACACGCTTGCGGCGCTTCGTGCATCGGCCTCCGCCCAACCGCTCGCCGATCGCCCTAGTGCGGATGCCGCTGTCGCAGTCGCGCAATCGATATGGGTCGCTCGTATCGGTGGCGATTGGATTTCGCCGCTTGTGGAAGCCGAGGCCCGGATCCGGGACGACATCGACGAAATTCGGCCCTCGGGCATGCGCCGTTGGGGAATGGCGATCGGGTTGTCGGTCGTGACCGTGGCCGGAATCTCGACGCTCGGGACGGTCGTCATCGCCGTCTTCAATGGGCCTTGAGGGCCGTTTCGATGAACTGGAGTTCTCTGGCCGCTCGAAAGCGACCAATCGGGATCATCGCGTTGGCCATATTGCCGCCGGTCACCCACATCTTGTACCTGGTCAATTCACTTGGCTGGTACGAATTGCCGCCGCAGTATCGACAGGTACCTGCCTTGTCGTGGTTGAGCCCGCAGGCAATGGCGATCTGGTTACCGCTGGTGTTCCTCTCGGTGGTGGGTGGCGCCCTGACGTTCGCGGGCCGCCGGTTCGGACTCGTGGCTACGATTGTCGGCTCATGGCTCGCGCTGAGCACGCTCAGAATAGTAAGTCTCGCCGATTGGACCGGCCTCGCCTTCGAGGCGATCATGGCCGCAATGCTCTGGCGGAATCGCCTCTGGTTTAGGGACTGAACGCCACGTGGAGCCCGAAGGCACACGATCAACTCATCGTGTTGAGGATGCCCAGTGGTATGGCATGCGGCATGTCCGTCCATGACCGAGACTCGCCGCTCCGGCGCGAGGTCTACAGTTCCAGGATGTTTCTCGTGGCGACCTGAATGCGGGAGGAACCAGGCGACCCAATTCCGAGGCCAGCCGATCCCGTCGTGACGGCCACACCGCAGTCTCCGATCGACCGCAGAAACGAGCGCTGGCGAGTCGCATTCGACATGACGCCTGCCGCGAAGCGGAAAGCATGGTTGGCGATCGCTCGGAACGCCATCGTCGCCGGCGGCGCGGTGTTGGCACTCTTCTTCGTCGTCTCGGGTCGTCTTACGCCAGCCGCGCTGCCGTACGTTGTTGCGGTTGCGGTCGGGATCCTCATTGGCGGAGCACGGCAACGAGGTTCGCGTGGCCTGGACCTCACAACGCATGGCGTGACGTATCGGGCCACGTTGTTCACGCTCAGCGCACCGTGGGGCGACGTCGACTCCCTCATTCGTCTGGCACCGCGCCCGGCGGCCTTCGCCCTTCACCTCGCCCGCCCAGCCAGCGTCACCGAGAAGCGGTTGCCATTCGGCGCACCCTGGCGTCGGCAGCCGTATCCGTTCGACCGCACGATCCCCTTGGAGGAATTCCTCGACGGTGACCTCGAGGCGTCCGTGATCGGGCGCTTACGAGACCTCAAGCCGTCGTTGTTGACGTCGGAACCTGCCCTCCTGCCTCGGCAACCGGTCAGGCTGGAGTGGCGCGCACTCGGCTGGATCGTGGGATTGGTGCCGTTCGCGCTTGGCGGAGGCATCATCGTGGCGCTCCTCGCGCCGCCGCCGTTTGACGCGTTCACGGCTCGACTGATCGGGGCGCAGGCGGTTTTTCTGGCCGGGGCCCTGACGGTCTCGTTGTTGCGCTGGCACGCACCGACCGGCGAGCGGACGATGGACTACGTCGGGCGTGGACTGGCCGCCCCCCGCGCGGGAGAGCGACGATCGGACGTCGTCCGCCCGTTAGCGTCGATCTACGCCATCTTCGTTTTCGCCGTGGCGGTCGGTGTTGGGCTCGGTCGTCTGAATGCCTCGACGACAGGCGACCCTTTCGCGACATATGGGCAGGCGCACACCTGCTATTTCGACACGAACCACAAGATCAGCGGCTGCCGCTTGAATGACGGGACGATGAGAGGGCAGGCTACGAACGAGCTCGTGACGTGCTACTTCAACGAGCCACTTCCAGAAAGCGCCGTGACGTTCCACTGCCGAGAGTAGGCGTTGGCTCGGGTGGTCTGGCCCGAGCCCTCTCGCGACACGACGCGCTCATCGTGTTCGCTGCACCGCGGATCGCCGACTGCCTCATCCGTTGGTTGGCCCTTATGTGCGCAGCCGCAAGAGTTCCCCAGCAAGTAGATACGTCTGAAGGACGCACTGATCGACTTCTTCCAGTGTCACCTGGTCATGGACGCCTTTCGATGCCAGCTCATTGAGGAGATCGACGCGTCGACCAACCTCCTCGAGCGTAGCCTGGACAAGCAAGCGCGTCGTTGACGATGCCTGGCGCTCGCTCACGTATTGCCAGAGCCGGTTGCGGTACTTGTCGTCTGTCATTTCGCGGGACTTTCCGTCTGCGCCTTTGATGAGGGCCCCGTCCGCCGGGTAGAGGACATCCGCGAGCGACTTGAGAATCCGACGGCATGATGTCAGCGCGTGGGACAAAGCCTCGGGGGAACCAGCATCAGACCGCTCGTACGCCGCCTGAAACTGGGCGAGTGCCTCCGGAGCGATCGTCCCAAGCTGGCCGTCGACGTACCGTCGGGTCCGTTCGAACGTGCTCGAGGCTGTGTGCTCGAATGCGAGGGCGGATTCGGTTTCGACCAAGAACCTATGTAACCGCGATCGAATACGGGAGAGCACACGCGTGAATTCTCGGATCGTCTGTTCCGAGTTGATTCGCATCAACTGATACGTCCGATTGGCCTCGTAAAGGTCCACGGGAGCGAGGCCCGCAGGCGGGGCGCTGTCGCGGTTGTACGCCTCCATCGCTGCGATCTGACCCTCGAGCTCAGCCACGGAAAATGCGGTAACGCCGGTTTCTAGTTTTCCCGTCTTGAAGTCGACTCTCTCGATGGCATGGCGCTCGAGTTGATCCTCGGCCAATCGGACGCGTAAGGGTTCGTATTCCTCATTGGAAAAGTGCGGCTTCATCTCGGCATTCAGTTCGTTCTGAGCGCGGCGATTCTCGAACCCAAGGGACTCGCGACGGAGCCACCAAAGGTTCATGTGGTCCTCGCGTGCCGCGGCAATTCGAATGCATTGCTCTAGTACGGGCGCAATTGGTCCACCGCGTGCGAGTTCGTCGAGCGCGAATTGTGCTTGGGCCAGGAGTCGATCTGGGGTCGTCATCACACATCGGCTCGATCATGGGCAAGGAGCCGGGTCATCCGGTCGTTGTGCACAACATCCTCGCGGATTGCCGTCTCTCGACCGTCAAGCGAAGGCGACCGTTTCAACGCTGATGGAACCACCATTGGGATTCGACGATCATCCCAATGGCCACGGCGCCGTAGCAACGTGCCTCGTGAAGAGCTCTCTTAAGCGTCCACCAATGTTCCATCGTGTCGCTGATCAATCTGCAAGGTCAGGCCCGAGTCTCGATGACCAGCAGGTCCTTACCGTGGGGACGACCGTCTCGTGCTGGCGCCTCCGAACCCGCCTAATGAGACGACTTGCTTTCGGTGAGAAGGCGGTTCGAAACGCCACGGACCCAACTCGTCGCCGCGTCCTCGATCACAACTTCTCCGTCGAACTCCTTGAGAATGCCCGTGGCGAGACCGACGAGTTCGCCGGAAGGATCGGGAGTCACGATCAGGGCGACGGGCTGCGTGACTTTCCCTCGACGTAGGTCGTAGACGCTATAGCCAAGGGCGTCGAGCTCTCGGCGCGAGGCGTCCACATCGGCTTTGGCCAGCGCCATCGTTTCAATCAATTGTTCGGCTGTGCCGTCGCCGTTCCTGACCAGGGCCAGATCGAATCGGTACTGGTCGAGGCGACCTGCGACCGAGAAGTCCTCGCGAAGCCAAGACGTCAAGCCAACCTGCGCCAGTTCATGCTTCATGTGGCCGCGGACCGCGCGTGTGTCTCGGCTTCTCGTCCGACCGGGCAGGCTGGGCAGGTAGATCGGCTTGAGGCGATCGAGCAGTCGATCCGGCAGATCGCTGCTCGCCAGCGGTAGCGTGAACTGAATGACGTTGCCCGCATCGCGGTGCAGCCGCTCGAACTGCTCCAGGCTCCAGCTTCGAGACCCTGAAAGTCCGAGCATCTGCTGTCCGTCCTTGGTGGGCATAACTGCTTCGAGTTCTTGCCGCACCTGCTCGACGACGCTGAGGTCGGCTTCCGGAGCAAGTCGGCGAGCTCGGCGGTCACTTTCGTCAAAGATGACGCGGCCATAGGGAAGTTCGGGGTTGAAGACGATGATGCCGATGTTCACTCGTTCGCCGCTCATCGGATTCGGCGCAAATTGGACGATCGAGTAGTAGGACAGACTCACGGCAGGAGACCTCAAGGGGTAGGCAGAAGGCCGATCACCGCGTCGACGCGGCGCCGGAGGAAGGCGCAGATGGCTGTCTTCTCGTCCGACGCAACGGCCCAATTGGCAGGAACGGCCGCCACACATCCCGCGATCCCCTCATCGGTCACCGATT
>Ga0207684_10001175_pt1 | contig 29293 bp, 29 predicted proteins | sample KBSK5501metaG_FD_184342 | JGI IMG/M metagenome (GOLD analysis project Ga0207684, IMG submission 184342) | Corn, switchgrass and miscanthus rhizosphere microbial communities from Kellogg Biological Station, Michigan, USA - KBS K5-50-1 metaG... | ecosystem: Host-associated > Plants > Roots >...
ATTCCGCTAATCGTCCGTTCCCACCACGATCACGCGGCTGTTGTGCGCTGGTGGAACGGGCAGGAGGTCGCGCTGACCGGCCACTCCCTCGCGGAGACCTATTCCGTCCTCACCAGGCTGCCCGGCGATGCGCGATTGGCGCCAGCCGACGCGGCCCGGCTGCTGAATGCCCGCTTCCCCGGGCCGCTACTGCTGAGCAGATCACGGTCCCGGAAACTGCTGGACACGCTCAGCCGCCTGGGCATCGCAGGTGGCGCCGTCTATGACGCGCTCGTAGCACTTGCCGCCCAGGAGCATGCGGTCTCCCTTGCGACCAGGGACGCGCGGGCACAAGGCACCTATGACGCGGTCGGCGTCAAGGTCATCGTGGTCACCTGAGAACGCAGGCACGCCGTACCGCGCCGCCTGGCCAGCCCGATCTGGGTGGCGGCGTCGACCCGCACCGGGTGCTGGCACGGCGGACCTGCCACTGCTGCTGACGCGCGCATCCTCGTGCCGGACTGGCGCTACCGGCCGGGGTTCGGTGTGCGGCAGATGATGCGAGACTGGCTGTCAGAGCAGCGGCCGCTGGCCTAGGTGCCAGTGGCGCGGATGAGAGGTGCGCAATGGCAGGCGGCCCGGTTGTATTCGTGCATGGTTTGTGGCTGCACGCGAGCTCGTGGGGCTCGTGGGCGGATCTGTTCCGCGAGTCCGGCTATGAGCCGCTGGCGCCGGGCTGGCCGGGGGACGCGGACACGCCCGAGGAGACCCGCAAGAATCCCGGGCAGGTGGCCGGGAAGGGCATCGACGACGTGGTCGAGCACTACGCCCAGGTGATCGCGGGGCTGGAGGCCCGGCCGGTGGTGGTCGGCCACTCCTTCGGCGGGCTGATCGCGCAGCGGCTGCTGGGGCAGGATCTGGCCGCCGCCGCGGTGGCGATCGACCCGGCGCCGATCAAAGGTGTGATCTTCCTGCCGCCGTCCGCGCTGCGGGTGGCCTCGATCGCGCTGCGCCGCCCGGCGAGCCGGAACGAGGCGGTCTCGCTCACCGCGGAGCAGTTTCGTTACGGCTTCGGCAACGCGCTGCCCGGGCAGGAATCCGGCGAGCTCTACGAACGGTGGGCCATCCCCTCGCCGGGGCGGCCGCTGTTCGAGGCGGCGATGGCGAACTTCGTGCCGCGCTCGCCGGCCAAGGTGAACACCGGCAACAAGACCCGCGGGCCGCTGCTGATCACCGCCGGCGGCCGCGACCACACCGTCCCGGCAGCCATCAGCCACGCGACGCGCCGGCTTTACCACAAGTCGCCCGCCGTCACCGACCTGCGCGAGTTCCCCGACCGGGGCCACTCGCTGACCATCGATCAAGGCTGGCGCGAGGTCGCCCAGACGGTCCTGGACTGGCTCAACGAACGCATGCCGTAGCCTCTGCCGGGCTCGGCGGGCCAACGGAATAGGCCTGGTCAAATACCGAAAGATCTGAGGGTGACCGAACAGATCTGAGTACGCAGCGCCTGGACGAGCTGGGACAGGGCTGGATGCGTCGCGCCGGCCCGGGCGAGTTCGGCCGGAGACATGCCCGGGCAACGAGCTCGGCGTCCACCACCTCAACCCACAGGGTCGTATCGCGCGGGCCGACGCCACGGTAACGTTGCGTGCTGACATCAGCACTATTAGCGACAATAATACATACTCAACATTGCGAAGTATGTGAGCGGGGGCGCGGTGACATCCGACGAGCAGCCTCGCGGCCTGAAAGCGGGCGCCCTGAAGGGTGGCGACGTTGTCATCCTGGCCCTGGCGAGCTCGGGCCCCACGCAGAGCGTGGCGGTCACGCTGGCGGTCCTGCTGGCCACCGTGGCTTACGCCAGCTTCCTGCCGCTGGTCATCTGCTTCCTTCCCATGCTCGGGATCGCCGTTGGCTACCAGCGCCTGAACGCGTGGCAGCCCAGCGCGGGCGCGACCTACTCCTGGGTGGGCCGCGCGCTCAACCCCCACGCGGGCTTCTTCGCCGGGTGGATCATGCTGATGTACTACACCATCGGCACCACAAGCCTCACGATTCCGCTCGGCACCTACACGCTGAGCTTCTTCAGCAACGCGGCCGCGAACAACACGCACGACGTGGCCCTCGTCGGCACGGTGCTCAACCTGGTGGTCCTAGCCGTCGCCGCGCTCGGGGTGAAGCTGACGGCGCGCTTCCAGTGGGTTTGGGCGCTCTTCGAATACGGACTGCTGGTCGGGTTCACCGTTGCCGCCCTCGGCCTCATCTACGGGGTCCAGCTGGCCCACTCCGTGCACATGTCCGCTTCCTGGTTCACCATCAGCGGCGCGGGCGGGTTCAAGGCGCTGGTCTCGGGCGTGCTGCTCGCCGTCTTCCTGTACTCCGGCTGGGACACCGCCGCCTACGTGACCGAGGAGGCACACGGCCAGCAGGCCGGGCGGGCCGCGATCACGAGCGTTGTCCTGCTGTTCGGCATCTACACGATCGCCATCCTTGCGCTCCAAGGCATCGCGCCAGAACACGTCATGCATGCCAACGCGGCCAACATCCTCGCGTACGTGGGCCAGCGGATCGGTGGCAGTTTCTGGAGACACCTGATGATCGTGGCGGTCCTCGGCGGCACATTGGCCTCGCTGCAGGCAGCGATCGTCAGTTCCTCGCGCATCTCGTTCGCGATGGGCCGGGACGGAGTGTTCCCGCGCTGGTTCGGCGTCGTGAGCGAGCGGTACCGCACCCCCTGGAACGCCACGATCCTGCTGGGGCTGCTGAACGTCGTGTTCCTGTGGGCATCCACGCTGATCGGTTCCATCGGCAAGGCGCTCGGCGACATCGTCGCTACCCTCGGGCTGATGGCGGCCATCTTCTACCTGCTGACGGCGGCCACGGCGATCTGGTACTACCGGCGCGTGATCACCGAGAACACGGGGAACCTCATGCTCGGCGGGGTGCTGCCGGGTATCGGTGCCGCCTTCATGGCCTTCGTGATCATCTACACCGTGGCCACCGGCGCGCTGAACACCGTCGAGATCGGTACCGGCTTCGGCTTCGCCCTGCTGGGGATCGTCCTGTCCGTCGTTTCGCAGCGGGTGGGCAGGTCGGACTTCTACGCCGACCCGACGACCAGCTACGGCGACGCCGCGGCCGAGGACCTTGCCGTACGCGGGCCCGTCTGACCGGGAGCAGGCAGCCGGATCGTGACCGTGGTTCCTTTTCCCTCGTCGGAAACGAGGTCCATGTTTCCGCCATGGTTGGCGACGATGCTCCGAACGATCGACAGCCCGAGCCCGGTCCCCGGCACCGCCGCCCGGACCGCGTTGGAAGCGCGGAAGAACCGGTTGAACAGATCCTTCTTGTCCTTCTCCGGGATGCCGATCCCGGTATCTGTCACCTGGATAACCGCGGCTTCCTCACCGCGATACGCGGACACAGTCACCGTGCCCCCTGCCGGGGTGAACTTGACCGAGTTCGACAGCAGGTTCATCAGCACCCGGTCTAGCTGCTCCTGATCGCCATCCACCCTCAGCTCTGGGTCAGCGACCTCTGAAATGACCGTCAGTTCCGCCTTCCGGGCATCCGGCGACACCGCCTCCACCGCCGAAGAGACCACCTCGGCCAGCCGCACCGGCTTCATCACCGTCTTGAAGCTGCCTGTCTCAATCTTCGATAGCGTCAGCACATCCTCGATCAGGCTCCGCAACCGCGCCGCATTCCGGTCAATCGTCTCGAGGATTGCGTGCTGCTCGGGACTGAGCGTCCCGGCGGTTTCGTCCTGAAGGATCTCCACATATCCCACGATGCTGGTCAGCGGCGTCCGCAGCTCGTGCGACACGGTTGAAATGAAGTCGGTCTTCGCCCGGTCCAGTGACCGGAGCCGCTCCACCAGTTCACCTTCCGCCTCATACATCTGAGCGTGCTTGATCCCTCTCCCCAAATCGGCGGCAACCCATTCAAACGCGTCTATCTCCATCGCGCTCCACGGGCGGTCCGGATCCTTTCTCAGGCCCACCACCACGCCAAGGAGCTCGTCCCCGGCCCCAAGGGGCATGACGAGAGCTGAGGAGAAGCCCTGGCGAACCAACAGCTCCCAGATTTCCGGCGAAACCGGCTGGAACTGCTCACCACGCAGGTCCCGGATGACGAAGCGCTGGCGAACCAGTTCCTCGGGCCAATGCTGCACCCCCTTGCGAAGCTCGCCAACCAGGTCAGCCGGCAGGTCGTCCTGGGACGTCTGGGGCAGCTCCAGCCGCCCGTCCTTGAGCAGCATGATGAACGCGAGGTCGCTGCCAAGGTCGCCCCGGAGCGCCGTGACGGCCTGGCTGATCACCTGGTGCTCGTCAAGGTTGGCCCGGATGCGGATCCCCGCTTCGCGGGCCAGCGCCCGCAACCGCGTGTGTTCCTGCTCGGCACGGAACAGCCGTTCCTCTTCCTCGGCAAGATGGTCGATGGAACGTGCCACCACGGCGATCTCGGCCGGCCTGGTCACCGTGGTGCGGGCCGTGTGGTCACCCGCGGCGATCCGGGCAAGCGTCGGTGTGAGGCTGGCCAACGGCCGGACGACGCTGCGCACCACGACGGTGACGCCCACCACCATGGAGACGAGCATCACGCCGATGAACAGGCCGTCGTAGCGGATCTCGCTGGCCAGCGAATCCCGCGCTACCTGGGACGCCTGGGCTCTGGCCTCACCGATCTCCCCTTGTGTTGCCGTGTTGCTGGCGAAGAAGGACACCGAGGAGCTAACCGCCTGGGTGCTCAGCGCCTTGATCTCCGCCCCGCCTGGGTCCGCGTCGGAACGGCCGGCCAGGGCGAACCAGGTCTTCGCCGCGCGCTCTTGCGCCATGACAAGCGGTACCACGGCTGGCCCAGCGAGCCGCGCCAGCCGCACCGTAGAGCCGAGCCGGCGCTGGAAGTCAGCTTCGCAAGCGCGGTAGGCGCCCTCGTCGCTCTCCCGGCCGGTGAGCCGGTGGTCGAGGTACCACGTCTGGCACTGCGAGAAGCCGGACCGCAGCTCCGTGTTCGCCACCTGGAGTGGCTGGATCACCTGTGTGAGGGCGTTGATGCCCTGCTGCTGGTGGAGGCCGCCAAGGGTCGCCACGATGACCCCGGCCGCGAGCAGCGCCCCGACGAGCAGCCCGGCGGCCCATAGCTGGGCGACGATCGAGCCCAGAATCCTCGTGCCCGTGCGGCCACCTGTCCCGGCGTCGTGGAGCCGCATCAGACGCGGCCTGCCAGCGCGGTACTACTGGTCGGCGGGGCAGTCTGGCGATGGCCCGTACAACCCATCCATGCCTCCCCGCCACGCCGGTCTCGTTTGCTACTTCAAGTGATCCTGCTACTACTTTAAGTCACAGGCTGCCCGCCGGAAGCTCCCAGGCCCGGGCTGGACCGTCCCCCGGCGCACCGCAGTCAGGGATGCCGCAACAGGGCTCTTGCCATCCTGACCAGGATCAGACGGTCCAGCCGGGGCATATCCCCGCAGACAGGCACGGAGGTATCGTCTGGAGAAGAACCGGAGAAAGTAATCACTCGCGCCTCTTGTCCAAGGCGGCCTGGAGAAATTGCCTGTGGCCTCGAAAGCACGTGCGGGAAATTAACGAGGAGACGCAGTGAGCCAGTCCCGTTTAGCTGACGCCGCCACTTCTGGGGCCGCTCAGCGCACCGCTGGCCCGACGCCAGCTCCGCGGAACCGGCGGGTGGCCTACCGTCTCACCGCATTGGTCGCCATTCCAGCCGTGCTGGTTCTGGCCCTCGCCGGGCTGTGGGTCATCGATGCGACGCGCAGCGCCGAGGCCTACGGCCAGGTCGGGCGGCTCGCGGCGCTGGGCCAGCAGGTCACCGGCTTGGCGCAGGCAATGGCGGACGAGCGGACCGGCACGGCCACGTTCATCACCGGCGGGCGACCAGCCGCAGGTCTCCCCACACTGCGCCAGCAGTACGCGATCACCGATGGCCGTGCGGCCAGGGTTCGCCAGCTGGTTGCCCAGCTTGGCCACGGGTACCCGGCGGAGACGCAAGCCAGCGCGGCCCAGGTCCTGGCCAGCATCGCCAAGCTGCCCGCTCTGCGCAGACAGGCGACGCAGAGCCAGGCCTCCGCCCTGGCCGTCATAGCCGACTACTCTGCGGCGACTTCTGGCCTGTTCCCGCTCATCGACGGCATCGCTGACCAGACCGGCAATTCCACGCTCAACACCGGCGTGCGGGCGCTCGGCTCGCTGGCCAGGATGATCGACCATGCCTCGCAGCAGCAAGCCATCCTCGGCGTAGCGCTGGCCGATGGCCGCTTCGGGCCGGGAGCGCTCGCCGCGCTGACCACCGCGCAGGCCCAGGAAGCCAGTGACCTCGCCTCGTTCCGCAACTCGGCGGCCCGCGAGGAGAGCTGGGCTCTGGCCAAGACTTTGGCTAGCCCACCCGCCCGGCAGGCGCAGGCAGTGGAGCAGCAGGCCACCGCGGCTGGCAATGGCGTACTGGCCCTCGGCCCCCAGGCCAGCCAGCAGTGGTCGGCCGGGATGTCCTACGCGGTCGGCTGGATGGGCCATGCCGATCAGCAACTGGCCGAGTGGGTCACCGCCGATGCCAAGTCCCTGCAGCGGAGCGCGATGCGGTCCGCCATGATCCGCGGCGGCGTGGGGCTTGGCGCCTTCGCTCTTGTCCTGCTGGGCGCCATGTTTGCTGCCAGGTCCATGGCACGCCGGCGCAGACCGCATGAAACAGCCGCCCTCGAAGGCGCCCGGGCACGGCTGCCCAGCAACGCCGGCCAACGGCTGCCCAGCAACGCCGACGCACGGCTGCCCAGCAACGCCGGCCAACGGCTGCCCATCAGCGCCAGCGCCGTATCCGCCGGTTTCTTCCGGCGCAACCATTCACTGCTGGAACGGCTGCTCCGGCTGATCGACAGCATGGAACTCAACGAGGACAACCCGGAACGGCTGGCCAGCCTCTTCGAGATGGACCATTTGGCCACCCGCATCTGGCGCAACGCAGACAGCGCGCTCGTCCTCACCGGCCACGAGAACCCGCGCCCGGCCGAGCCGCTCGCCCTGGTGGACGTGCTTCGGGCCGCAGCGTCCGGGATAGAGGAGTACGGCAGGCTCACCCTGGACGTCCAGCACGGTGTTCGCGTCACCGGGAGCGCTGCGACCGACGCCGTGCACCTGCTCGCCGAACTGCTGGAAAACGCCACCACGTTTTCTCCTGAGACGACCCAGGTCATCGTGTCCGGGTACGCGGTGCGTGGCGGCGGCTCTCTCATCAGCATTACCGACGCCGGAATGGGCATGTCCGGGGAGGAACTGAGGCTGCTCAACTGGCAACTGGCCAACCCCTCCCTCGCGGACATGGCGGTCGCTGGGCACATGGGCTTGTTCGCCGTCGCGCACCTGGCGGCACGGCACGGCATCACGGTGACGCTGAGCATGCCGCCGGACGGCGGCACCACCGCCGAGGTGTACCTTCCTGCCGCGCTGGTCTCGCTGGACGCCGGGCTCGGCGGATGGCAACGACACATTGACAAAACGCACCAGGCCGGGGCCAGCGAGGAAGCTAGCACTGGCGTTGCGGACCTGCCTTTCTCCGTTCTCCGGTTCGCCTCCGGGCCAGAGCCTCCCCTCGGCCCGGAGACTGACGCGCCCGAGGCCGTCCCGGTACTGCTGAGCGCGCCGCCGCCACCACCGGCCCCGGGAACCTCCACCGGCGTGGCCGAGCCCGAGCCGGCCGGCGCGGAGCCGGGCGACGGGCCGCCCATCTTCGAGTCCGTCCGATCCGGCTACCTCTATGCCTTCGGCCGGGACCCGCTCCGGCTCAGCGAGCAACAAGCCGGCCAACCACCGACGGAACGACCTGCCGGGCCGCCGGAATCCTGGGGCGAGGGCAGCGGCCGTGCCGTTGCCGGGCCCCCGCCAGGCCGCCCGGTCTGGTCCGGGCTGCGGCGGCGGAGTCCACAGCCCGGCCAGCCCGGGTGATACAGCGACTTTGCGCGGGCTGGCCTACTGATTGCCGAGCGCCATCAGCGCCAGCAGCTCGTAGCAGATGTGGGCGGCGGCCACAGTGGTCATCTCGGCGTGGTCGTAGGCGGGCGCGACCTCGACGACGTCCGCGCCCACCAGGCGGGTCCCGGCCAGGCCCCGCAGGATGCCGAGCACCTCCCGGGAGGTCAGGCCGCCCGCCTCGGGTGTCCCGGTGCCCGGCGCGTGCGCCGGGTCGAGCACGTCGATGTCGACCGACACGTACACCGGCCGGTCGCCCACCCGCTCCCGGATCGCCGCGGCCACCCCGTCGATGCCAGTGCGCTCCACGTCCATCGCGGTGACGACCCGGAAGCCCAGCTCCGCGTCCTCCGACAGGTCGGTCGCCGCGTACAGCGGCCCGCGGATGCCGACGTGCATGCTGTGCCCGTCCAGAAACAGGCCTTCCTCGGCGGCGCGCCGGAACGGCGTGCCATGGGTCAGCGGCGCGCCGAAGTAGGTCTGCCAGGTATCCAGGTGGGCGTCGAAGTGGACCAGGGCGGGCGGCCCGAACCGCTGGCTGGTCGCCCGCAGCAGCGGGTAGGCGATGGTGTGGTCGCCGCCGATCGCCAGCAGGTGCCCGGCCCCATCCAGCAGCCCGGCCGCGGCCGCCTCGATCTGCCCGACCGCCTCGGTGACGTCGAACGGGTTGCACGCGATGTCGCCCGCGTCCGCGACCTGCTGCGCGCCGAAAGGCGCCACCTGCAGGCCCGGGTGCCACGGGCGCAGCAGCCGGGACCCTTGCCGGACCGCGGCCGGCCCGAACCGGGCACCCGGGCGGTAGGTCGTGCCGCTGTCGAACGGGACCCCGGCCACGGCCACATCGCACCGCCCGACCTCATCCCGCCGCGGCAGCAACGCGAACGTCGGCGGTCCGGCGAACCGCGGCGTCCGGCTCGCGTCCATCGGGCCGCGCTCAGCCCCAGGCCTGCCCTCGGCCCCAGGCCTGCCCTCGGTACCCGTCAAGCTGCCCTCCTGCCGCCGCACGCTGGCACAGCCGCCAATTGTGCATAACGAAACTCGCGTGTCGATCCCGCACTGCCTCCACGGCACGAGTACCAGACGAGGACCTGCAGCGGCAATAGCGCCGGCCCCGGAGCATGACCTTGATCAGACTATTGACTCGCGGCGCGGCGTCCCCCAACGTTGCCTTATCAAGCGCTCGTCGCAGTCTTCGAACGAGAGAAGAGCTTGCCGTGGCTACCAAGGACTCTGCTGGCCCCGGGCCCGCCGCCCCGCCCAAGGCGCAGGTACGCACAGAGGGGGCGAGCATCCAGGGGATCGAGAGGCGCTCGATCGACTGGATCCCGGACAGCGAGCGACACGGCAAGGCCTGGCAGCAGGCGCCGCTGTGGTTCCTGGGCAACTTCCAGTACTTCACCATCCCCATCGGCTTCATCGGGCCGTCGCTCGGCCTGTCCCTTCCGTGGACGATCGTCGCGGGCACGGCCGGGATCCTGATCGGCACCATGTTCATGGCCCTCCACGCGACCCAGGGACCCACGCTCGGGCTCCCGCAGATGATCCAGTCGCGCGCCCAGTTCGGCTACCGGGGCGTCATCGTCGCGCTGTTCGCCATGTTGTTCACCTACATGGCCTTCAACGTCGCCGACCAGGTGCTCCTGGCGCAGGGCTTGCACGGGGCGTTCGGGTGGAACGCCAACCTGGTCGCGATCGTGGCCACCGCCGGTGCCGCGCTGCTGGCGATCTGGGGCTACGACTGGGTGCACCGGGTGTTCCGCAGCATCCTGGTCGTCCTGCTCCCGCTGGTGGCCATCATCACGATCGGCGTGATCGCCGGCCAGGCAGGAGGCGTGGTCAGCCACCACGTCTACGGTTTCAACTGGACCGCGTTCATGGCCCAGCTCTCCGCGGCGGCCGCGTACAACATCACCTACGCAGGCTACGTGTCGGACTACTCGCGTTACCTGCCGCGGGACACACCGCGCGGCAAGATCATCGCGTACGCGTTCGCCGGTGCCTCAACGCCCGCGATCTGGCTGATCGCCCTCGGCGCCTGGCTCTTCATCCGCCTGGGAGCGACCGACGGCCTGGTCGGCCTCCAGACGGCCGGCAACAACGTGATCACCCACCTCGGCGGGATCACCGGCTTCCTGTCGGCCGTGGCGCTGGCCGCGACCATGGGCATGAACGCCTACGGTGCGATGCTGACGACCCTGGCCGGGGTGGACGCGTTCCGCAAGGTAAAGCCCACCCGGAGCGCCCGGGTGATCACCATCGTGGTCCTGGCGGTGATCTGGTTCGTGATCGCCAAGTCGATCACCGCCACCGACACCGGCGTCGTGGACGCCGTGCTGACGCTCATGCTCTACCTGCTGGTGCCCTGGACGGTCATCAACCTGACCGACTTCTTCTTCGTACGCCACGGCCACTACGCCATCATGGACATCTTCCGGCCCAACGGGATCTACGGTGTGTGGTCGTACCGCGGCCTCCTCGCCTACGGGATCGGCTTCGCCGCCGAGATCCCTTTCATGGTGCTGCTCAACCTGGTCACCCTGAAGAGCTACTACACCGGCCCGCTGGCCAGCGACTTGAACAGCGTGGACATTTCCTGGATCGTGGGCGCGGTGGTGACCTTCGTGGCCTACCTGCTGCTGACCCGCAACCTCGACGTCGCCGCGGAACAGGCTGCGATCGAGCGCAGCGACGCCGAACTCCGCCAGATAGAGTCCGCCGCCCAGAGCTGAGCAACGATCACCGGCGAGAACGGGATCCGGAGTTCAGGCCCTGCCGGTGACCAGCAGCACGCCTCTGGACAGGCGTACCTCGCCAGCCTGGAGGCGGGCGCGGAGGGCTTCGTCGATCGCGGCGAGCGCTCGCTGGCGAGTCTGGTCGTCGGCCTCCCGTAGCGCCTCACGAACGCCGCCGACCTGGACGCTCGCCGTGACGGCCTCGGATATCCCGTCCTCGCTGATCACGACCTGATCGGCGTGGGGCACGACCTCGACCGAACCGAACCCGGCCGCCCCCAGCACCGCGTGGACCCGGCCGGGATCGGCGAGGGCAAACGGGCCAGGCTCGTCCGGGCCGGGCATCGGCGGCAGCGACCCGGTGACGCCCGCCACCGCCGCACCCGGGACGAGCATCCACTCGTTGTCGAACACGCCTTGCCAGCAGACGAAGGACAGCACTCCCCCAGGCCGAAGCGCTCTGCGGACGTTGGCGAACGCGGCCACCGGGTCGGCAAAGAACATCACGCCAAACCGCGAGTAGGCGGCATCAAACCGGGCTTCGCCCAGGTCGTACACCTGGACATCCGCGTGCACGAACTCGACGTTGCCGAGCCCTGCGGCGCGCTCCCGCCCACGGGCCAGCATCTCCGCCGAGATGTCTACGCCGACTACATTCCCGCTCGGCCCGACCCGAGCCGCCAGCTCCAGCGTCGTCCGGCCCGATCCGCAGCCCAGATCGACCACGCGCTGCCCGGGCGCCACGCCGAGGCGATCCATGGCCAGCTCACCGGGAAGCGCGCCCACCTGCTCGATCCGGTCTTCGTTCTCCAGCCACGTTGGCGCCAGCTGCGACCAAAACTCAGCCTGCTCGTTGTTGACAAAAGCCACGCCGCGTCCCTTCCGTACGTGGGCACAAGTATGCCGCGAGCGCATTCGCACGGCGGAGCGGCGGCTGCCGACCGACCGGATTACACCATGGTAGATTTTTGGTGTAAGATGCCAGCATGGCGCTGAACATCAAGAACGCTGAAGTCGAGCGGCTTGCGGCCGAGGTGGCGCGCATCACCGGAGAATCGAAGACGGAGGCCATTCGCCGGGCACTGGCCGAGCGACGTCAGCGGCTTGCCTATCGTGTCAGCCCCACCGACCGCCAGACGCGCACGCTGCGGTTTCTCGAAGAAGAGGTCTGGCCGCGGATACCTGCCGACCAGCTCGGCCGCCGCCTGAGCAGGGAAGAAGAGGACGAGATCCTCGGCTACGGCCCGGAGGGCACATGATCGTGGACTCTTCGGCGCTGGTCGCCATCACCTTCCGCGAGCCGGGCCACGCCGAACTGATCGCCAAAATGACGGCTGCGCCGTCCGCGGGGATCGGCACCCCGACGCTTGCCGAGACAGGACTGGTGCTCAGCTGGCGGCTGCAGCAAGACCCTCGCGACCTGCTGATCCGTATGCTCAGCGAGTTCGGGATCGAGGAGGTCCCGTTCGGCGAGGCGCACTGGAGGGAGGCAATCTCCGCCTACTTGCGGTTCGGCAAGGGGCGGCACAAAGCCCAGCTCAACTTCGGAGACTGCCTGACCTACGCCGTGGCACGCCTGGCAGACGAGCCGCTGCTTTTCACCGGCAGAGACTTCACACAGACCGACGTCAAACTCGCCTGACGCTCGGACACGGGCGCCGCTGTCCACGGAGCGGCCCGGCCGTTCGTCTTCTTTGCAGAAGGCCTGCGAGGGAGGCGACATGCGGTACGCGCTGCTGGTCTGCGGCGATGAGGACGTCATCATCGGGCATGAGGACGAAGCGGCGAGGGAGGCCGCGTTCACCGCACGGCTGGATGAACTGAGGGCAAGCGGCACGGACCCGGACCGGGTCGCGGCGTTCAACAGGCTTTACGAGGACCTCGGCGACCGGCTGCTGGACGGCATCAGGTTGCGGCCCACCACGGCGTCCACGACGGTACGGGTGCGTGACGGCGGGGTCGTGATCGCCGACGGGCCGTTCGCCGAGACCAAGGAGCAAATCGCTGGCGTCCTGATCGTCGACTGCCAGGACAGCAGCGAGGCCATCAAGTGGGCAGCCCAAGCCAGTTCTTCCAGTTCGCTCTCGGTGACTCGCCGCTGGGCACCGGTCTGAGGTTCCTGCCGTGGACCGCTACGCCCCTGCTCATTGCGCCGGCCGCCGGCGCCCTGTCGGACAAGATAGGCGCGCGCACCCTCGTCGTCCCGGGCCTGCTCATGCAGGGCGCCGGGTTCGCCTGGATCGTGGCCTCCGCGAGCCACCACTCCGGTTACGGAGGGTACGTCGCGCCGTTCATCATCGCGGGCGTTGGGATCTCGATGGCTCTCCCCTCCGTCACCACGGCCGGACTGAACGCCGTACCCCCGGTGCTGCTCGGCAAGGCCGCGGGAACCCTTAACACCCTGCAGCAGTTCGGCGCCGTGTTCGGCATCGCGATCGTGACGGCGGTCTTCAACACCCACGGCAGCCTCGCCGGCCCGGCCGCGGTCACCAGCGGGTACCGCCCGGCCCTGGCGGTGGCCGCCGGGCTCTCGGTCCTCGGCGCGGTCGTGGCCGTCGGCATCCGCCGGGCAGCACGAACGCACGCGGCCGACCCAAGCCCCCGGCCCGGGGAGACGGGTGACCGGCTTGTGGCCGAGGCACTCCACCGGCTCGGCGACCACGGGTGAGCGTCAGCCGAAGCGGCCGTTTACGTAGTCTTCGGTCCGCTTGTCGGTCGGGTCGTTGAAGATCTTTTCGGTCGAGCCGGCCTCGACGATCTCGCCCTCCAGCATGAAGACCGTGTCGTCGGCGACGCGCGTGGCCTGCTGCATGTTGTGCGTCACGATGACGACCGTGTACTCGGTCTTAAGCTTCTCGATCAGCTCCTCGATGCGCGCCGTCGACCCCGGGTCGAGCGATGACGCCGGCTCGTCCATGAGGAGCAGCTCCGGCTGCACCGCGATCGCTCGCGCGATGCACAGCCGCTGCTGCTGGCCGCCGGACAGCCGTCCGCCCGGGTGATTCAGCCGGTCTTTGACTTCGTCCCAGAGCCCGGCCCGGCGGAGGGCTTCCTCGCCGCGCGCTTGCGTCTCGCTCTTGCCCATCTTCGACCCGAGCTTCAGCCCCGCGACCGTGTTCTCCATCACGGTCATCGTGGGGAAAGGGGTGGGGCGCTGGAACACCATCCCGATCCGGCGCCGCACGTCCACGGGGTCGGTGCCAGGCGCGTAGGGGTCGCTGCCCCCGAAGAGCACGCTGCCGGTGAGCTTGCTGCCCCGGATCTCCTCGTGCATGCGGTTGAAGCAGCGGATCAGCGTCGACTTGCCGGAACCGGACGGCCCGATCAGGGCGGTCACCGCGCGCGCCTTAGCCGTCATGCTGACGTCCTTGAGCACGTGGAGGGGGCCGAACCACGCGTTCAGGCCCTCCACCGCCAGGGCGTTGGGCGGCAAAGTGTCCACCGTTCCAGGCAATGGCGCATTCCCCGCGAGGCCGGTGGCTCGCGCCATCTCATCCGGGTCGTCAAGGCTGCCCTGACCGGCCACGGCACCTCCCATACCTTCGGCCCTGGGTCTCCGGCATGCCGGATAGACCCCGCGTCATGATGCTAGGTCAGTCCTCACGCCCCCCGGATTAACGGAAAGCGAACCCTCCGTGAACGCCTGGGGTGATGTCTGTCGGCAACGCCCGTCGCACGAGTAGCCTGGCCTCCCCGCAATGGCTGGGGACACCCCAAAGAACACACACGGATATCACTTCCTGACGGGTAGTAAACGCAATATTCACTTGCCGTGGTTATGCGATTCACCTTCTGGACACGTCCCACCCCTAGCCTCGCACTGTGCATCTGCTGCATGGATGGCGGCACGAGTTCGCGCGGTGAGCCGGCGTACCTCTTCCCTTCGCGCCGGACCGAGCAGAGGAGCCGCGCTCGGAGGGGGCTCGGGCGCAATACCGGTATTGCCCTGCAGAGAAACCTCAGATCAGAAGGGGGTAGACCCGGGTGAGGACGATTGGCAAGGCCACCTTGTCCGTAGCCGCAGTTGCGGCGCTGGTACTTGTGGCAACGGCCTGTTCGAGCAGCAGCAGTAGCAGCCCTCCGGCCAGCTCGTCGGGCAGCCGTTCCTGCAAGTCCGCCGCGCAGGCCTCGAGTGTGTCAGCCCTGCCGGGCTACCAGGTCTGCCTGTTTGCCGGGGCGACCACGAACGCGAACCATCCCGACGACGTCAGGTACGTCGGCAGCAACGTGTGGATCGAGTGGCAGAACGGTTCCGCCAAGGACTGCAGCACCACCAAGACGAGCACGATCGCCGAGTACACGACCGCCGGCAAGCTGCTGAAGACGTGGAGCGTGATCGGGCACGCCGACGGCATGCGATGGAACCCCACGACGCAGCTCATGTGGGTGACTTCCTGCGAGGACGGGAGCCCGCGGCTGTACACCATCAACCCGGGCAGCAGCACCCCCACCCAGTACACGGTGCCAAAGACGTCCTGGGGCGGCGGCTTCGACGACCTCGAGTTCGTGAACGGGTCTGCGTACGTATCCGCGTCCAACCCCACGCTCAACGCCGCGGGGAAGAACCCCAGCCCGGCGGTTGTCAAGGTCACGCTGTCGGGAACCACGGCGACGTGGTCTCCGGCGCTGCCGGGCAAGCTGAAGGCCACCACGCTTGGCCCGCCGGTTACGACGTCCACACTGACCCTGACCGACCCCGACTCGATGTCCAGCGATCCCCAGGGTGACCTGGTGTTCTCGTCGCAGGGGGACAGCTTCCTGATATTCGTCCACGGCTTGGGCACCGCGTCCCAGACGGTCAAGTACCTCACGGTGGGTACCCAGATAGACGACACGATATGGCCGACGACCCCGAAGGGATGCCTGCTGGTCGCGGACAACGCCTCCAGCGTGTACTCGGTCTGCTCGAACATCTGGGTGCCCGGCGTTCCTGTGGAGTCGTCCCCGAACGACGCCGGGGTGATCAGCTTCGTGGGCACCCTCAGCCTCTCTAGCGGCCAGGTAATCCCGTTCCTTGTGGGGATGAACAACCCGCACGGAATGGCGTTTATCCCCAATATGTGAAGTCAGGTCCGGTAAATGAGAAGTGTGTGGCCAGTGACCACGGTAAGGCACCCGCGGGAGGAGTCCTGATGAGGATCCAGCAGCGAAGACTGGCCCCACGCGGCATCGCCGCGGGCGCCGTCACCATGGGCATCCTGCTGGCGGCGGCGGCGTGTAGCAGCTCGTCCAGCAGCGGGGGGACGTCAGGCTCGGCCTCGACCATCAACGGGGCCGGCTCCACGTTCGCCGCGCCCATGTATCAGGAGTGGGCCGGGCAGTACCACGCGAGCCACTCGGTCCAGATCAACTACCAGGCCATCGGCTCCGGCGGCGGGATCTCCGAGTTCACCCAGGGCATCGTGGACTTCGGCGCCACGGACGCCCCGATGAGCTCCACCGAGCAGGCCGCCGCGCAGGCCGGCCAGGGGAGCCTGGTCCTGCACGTGCCAATGATCATCGGCGCGGTGACGATCATCTACAACCTGCCCGGCGTCCACGGCCTCAAGCTCGACGGGCCCACGCTGGCGAACATCTACCTCGGGACGATCAAGACCTGGAATGACCCGGCGATCAAGGCGCTGAACCCCGGGGTGAGCCTGCCATCGACCGCGATCCAGCCGGTGGAGCGGGCGGACTCGTCCGGGACCTCCTACGCCTTCTCGTCGTATCTGGCGCAGATCTCGCCGACGTGGGCCAGCCAGATCGGCGTGAGCAAGACGCCGAGCTTCCCGGTCGGCACCGGCGCCACCGGAAGCTCCGGCGTGGCCGCCGCGGTCCAGCAGACCCCGGGCGCGCTCGGCTACGTCGAGTACAGCTACGCGATCCAGGGCCACATCCCGGTCGCCAGCCTGAAGAACGCCTCCGGGCAGTTCGTGGCGCCGACCGCGGCCTCCACCGAGGCGGCGGCCGCGGCCGGCACCTTCCCCACGGACGTGACGCACCTGGTCTTCAGCCTGAACAACTCGTCCGCTAGCGGGGCGTACCCCCTGGTGACGCCCACGTACATCCTCATCGCGCAGAAGCCGAAGAACGTTGCGGCCGGCAACGCCGTCAAGGCCTGGCTGGAGTGGGCCCTGCAGAAGACGCAGCAGACCGAGGTGACGAAGCTCGGTTACGTGCCACTGCCGACCAAGCTGGTGGCGCTCGACCTGGCCGCGCTCAAGACGGTCCAGTGAGCGGGCGCGCCAGCTCACCATGAGCGCGGTTAAGACGGGTGGCGCGGGCCGCCTGGTTGCCCAGCAACGCGGGCGGCCCGCGGACGCTCTGTTCCGTTTCGCCACCGCCGCGTGCGCCAGCATCGTGCTCATCCTGCTGGCGGGCATGCTGATCCGCACCACGATCGCGGCCTGGCCGGCGTTCCGGCACGAGGGCATCGGCCTGGTCACCTCGAACAACTGGAACCCGAACACGAACTCGTTCGGCGGCCTGTCGTTCATCTACGGAACGCTCGTCATCTCGGTCATCGCGCTCATCCTCGGGGTCCCGACCTCGATCCTCATCGCGCTGTACGTGAGCGAGGTGGCGCCGCCACGTCTCGGCACCCCGCTGGGCTGGGTTATCGACCTGCTCGCCGCGGTGCCGAGCGTGGTCTACGGGCTGTGGGGGGTCTTCGTCCTCGTGCCCTTCCTCACCAACGACGTGTGGACGCCGCTGTCGAAGTCCGGCTTCCCCTTGTTCTCGCCGCTCGCGTCGGGCCGGGACTTCGCCACCGCGGGCGTGATCCTGGCGCTGATGATCATCCCCATCATCTCCGCCATCTGCCGGGAGGTCTTCCGCACGGTCCCGGCGGACGAGCGGGAATCCGCCCTCGCGCTCGGGTCGACCCGGTGGGAGATGATCAAGCTGGCGGTGCTCCCCCGCTCCCGGCCGGGGATTATCGCGGCGGTCATGCTCGGCTTCGGGCGGGCCGTCGGCGAGACCATCGCCGTCGCCTACCTGATCGGCGGCGTGCCGAACAAGATCACGGACGACCTGTTCTCGCAGGGGTCCTCGATCGCGGCCAACATCGCCCTGCAGTTCAACGAGGCCGCGAGCCTCCCCCTGTTCAAGGCGGCGCTCATCGGGCTGGGCGTGGTCCTGTTCATCATGACGCTGATCATCAACGTGACGGCGCGGGCCATCATCCACCGGCGGGGGCAGGCCGCATGACGTCGCTATCGGCCCGCCGCCGCAAGGACCGCCTCATGGTGGGCGCCATGATCTTCGCGGTGCTGCTGGCGGTCGTGCCGCTCTGCCTGATCCTCGCCGACGTGATTGCCAAGGGGATCCACGGCCTGTCGGTCAGCTTCCTCACCCAGCCCGAGCCCTTCGTGGCGACGCTGACCGGCGGCGGGTTCGGGGCAGGGGTCAGGGGCACGATCAAGATGGTGGCGCTTGGCACCATCGTCTCGGTGCCCATTGGCGTGCTCGCCGCGGTGTACCTGTCGGAATACCAGCCCCGCGGCGTGCTGGCCACGACCGTGCGCTTCTTCTCCGAGGTGATGACCGGGATCCCGTCCATCTTCGTGGGGATCTTCGTCTTCACCGTCGTGGTGCTGGAGACGCACTCGTTCTCGAGCTGGGCGGGCGGCCTGGCGCTGGGAATCCTCATGTTGCCCGTCATCGTCCGCACCTCCGAGGAAGCCCTGCGGCTGGTTCCGGAGACGCTCAGAGAGGCGAGCCTCGCCCTCGGGGTCCGCCGATGGCGCACGATCATGTCGGTGATCCTTCCGACGGCGCTGCCCGGGATCACCACCGGCGCCCTGCTCGCCGTGGCGAGAGCCGCCGGGGAGACGGCCCCGCTGCTGCTGACCGCCTTCGGCAACACGCTGCTCGTGCCCTGGACCTCCTGGAACGCCCCGGAAGCGTCGCTGACCCTGCAGATCTTCACCGATTCGCGGTCGCCCTTCCCCGCCCAGCAGGCCCGCGCCTGGACCGGCGCCCTCGTGCTGATCGCCGGCGTCCTCATCCTGTCCCTCGTCGCCAGGGCAGTGATCTCCCGCAGAGCGGGCCTAGGCCGCCGCTAAACGGGCCTGCCCCCGGCAGCGGGCTGGCGCCGCCAGGCCGGAAGCTGGCCCCACCCCTGACCGGGCCGCAGTTGACACCTTTGGCCCGGCTGGAGTAGACGCGGTTTCATGCGACGCTCACGCCCCCCGGCGCGCGACCGCCGGGCCTGGATAGTCACGGCGCTGGGCCTGTTCGTGACGGTGCTGGCGGGGTGCGGGTCATCCGCCCCGGCCGGTCCCTCGGTGCCGGACCCGTACGGGCGCTCGGGCAAGCCGCCGGCCTTTTTCCGCACGCTGCCGCCGGACACGCAACTGCCCTCGGGCGCGCAGTGCGCCGCGTGGGTCCGGGCCCGCCCGGCCGCCGAGAACAAGGGCATGAACGCCGCCTACAACCAGACCAAGGGCCAGCAGGTCGGCAGCAACTTCCTCGCCTCCGACCAGCCGCAGGCAGACCAGCTCATCGCGCCCCGGATCGACGGGAACTTCACCGGGACGACCGAGGAGATCCTCCGCTGGGCGGCCTGCAAGTGGGGCATCAGCCAGGACATCGTCTTCGCCCAGGCCGCGGTCGAAAGCTGGTGGCGGCAGAACACCCTGGGCGACTGGCAGAGTTCCGGCTGCGCGCCCGGCCACGGGCCCGGGGTGGACGGCAGGCCGGGCCTGTGCCCGCAGAGCTGGGGAATCCTGCAAAACCGGTACCCCTTCTACCAGAGCAGTTGGCCCGGCATCGCGACGTCCACGGCGATGAGCGCGGACACGGCGTACGCGATCTGGCGGTCCTGCTACGACGGCTACGAAACCTGGCTCAACACCGTGACCCACGCCGGGACGTACGCCGCCGGGAACGTCTGGGGCTGCGTCGGCCGGTGGAAGGCCGGGCGCTGGCTCACCCCGGTGGCCCAGCAGTACATCGCCAGGGTCAAGCGGGACCTGCGCGACAAGGTCTGGACGCTGCCCTACTTCCAGCAGCCCTAGGAGTTGCGGGACCGGCCAACGTAATCGATCCGGCCGGCCTGGATCTCCCCCGCGGCGATCGCCGCCCGCTCGTCCTCCTCGCTGACGCCGGCCAGGTCCGCGAAGAAGAACGGCCCGGCGGCGAGGAACCGCTGGTCGAACCGGGCGGACAGCTCGCGCAGGATGTGCTGCCCCTCGTGCATGCCCTCCTCCTCGGCCCAGGCCCGGCAGTAACCCTCCCAGGGCATGCCCGAGTCCTGCCACTCATCGCGGCGGTGCCTCAGCCAGTCATGATCGTCGGAAGGCGAGGGCAGGCGGTCGAAGCACCACCGGGCGGTGGCGTCGTCGAACCGTTCCCGCGCCCACTCCACGACCACCAGCGCACCGCCGGGAACCAGCCCGGCCTCGACCCGGCCCAGGACCTCACCGAGATCGGCGACGTGGTGCAGCGAGGTGCACGCGACGATCGCGCTGGCCGGACGGGGCATCTCGTACCGTTCAAATTCGGTCCGGTGGTACTCCGGTCCGTCGGGCGCCTCAGGATCCACGCCGACCGCGTCATATCCAGCCGAACGCAGCATCGGCACGAACCCGCCCAGCGGACCGCACCCGATTTCCACCACCTCAGCCGGCGAAGCCGGCAACCACGACCGCACGAACGGCCACACCGCGGCCAGCCACCGCTCATCAGACGTCACGCCGCCCGAGCTTACGCCCCGCCCCGGCCCAGGAGGACCTGAGCGCCATCCTGCTCCAGGCGCTCTGAACCGGCGCTTGCCTACCCGGCGAACGCCGTCACGGCCGCGAAGGCGCCCAGGGTCAGCAGGATCGCCGCGGTGATCCGGCGGACCCACGCCAGGGGGATCAGGTCGAGGCTCTTGGCGCCCACGCTGACCGCGACGGCGGCGACCGCCCACAGGCCCAGGGTGGCCCCGGCGAAGACCGGCAGCGGGTCGTACCGCGCGGCCAGGTTCGCGGCGGTGACCTGGGTGATGTCCCCCCACTCGGCGAGGAACACGATCATGAAGCTGGTCCCGGCGACCCGCGGGAACGACGCCGGACGGCCGCCCTGGCGGATCGCGTCCGCGTCCTCGCGGGTTTGCGGGCGCAGGCTCGTCAGCCACAGGTACGCCGACCCGGCCACGAACAGCCCGGCGACCACCGCCTCGACCACGCGCTGCGGGAGCAGGGTCAGCAACCGGCCCGCGGTGACGGCGATGGCCATGTGCACGGCGAACGCCGCGGCGGCGCCCAGCCACACCCAGGCCGGCCGGTACCGGGTACCCAGCACAAACGACGCGAACATCGACTTGTCCGGTAGCTCGGCCAGGAACGTGACCGCGAACGCGACCCCGATCACGGCCAGGTAGGGCATGCGGGCATCCTTCGGTCGCTACCAGCGGCCGGGGACTTCCTTGGGGCATCTCCGGCCGGACGTGCTCAACAGCCGAAGGTCTCGTCCACCACGAACTCGTGGCCCGGTGGCCGGGCGCGAGCGCGCCGGGATTGTCGGCCGGCCGGCGAAGGACTACTCCCCTTCCCGGTAAGCATACCGAACGATCATGCTGCGTCGCGAGCTCCGGCTAGCTCAGGGACGCCGTCCGGGGATTCGGCGGCCTGGCCGTCCGGGTCCGGGACCACGGTCGGGCCCGCGCGCGGCTCGTCGGTGCGCAGTTCGTCGGCGCGGACGAGCGCGACCCCGCCGAGAATGAACGCGCCGCCCAGGAACTGCGCGCCGGTGGGCAGCTGCCCGAGCAGCAGCCAGGCCCACAGGATCGCGAACAGCACCTCGGCCAGGCCGACGAACGAGGCCAGCTTGGCGCCGAGCCTGCGGGCGGCGCCGATGCCTGCGACGTAGCCGATCACCGCGGCCAGCAGCGACAGCCCCAGCACGGGGATGACCCAGCTGACCTGGTGGCCGAGCACGTGGACGGGGCCCGTGGTCGCGATCAGCGGCAGCACCCCGGCCCAGCCCAGCGTCGCCAGGGCGGCCGCGCCCACACCCAGGCCGGCCCACGCCATGACGACCGGCGGCAACGGCTCTTGGTTGTCGGCTGCGGAGAGCACGAAGAAGGTCGCGAGCCCCACCGCGGCCAGCAGCGCCCACAGCGCCCCGACCGGGTCGATCCGGTGCGCACCGACCGGGTTGAGCACCAGCGCCAGGCCCGCGATGGCCGCGACTCCCCCGATGACGGTGAGCCGCCGGGGGCGCTGGCCATGCCGCAGCCACAGCCAGCCGACCACCAGTACGACGCCGAGGAACTCCAGCAGCAGGGCCGTCCCGACCGGTATCCGCGCGACGGCGTTGAAGTAGCACAGCTGCGGCGCGGCGACCGCAAACAGGCCAAAGACAGCGGCCCTGCCCGCTCCCCGGCGCAGCACTGCCCAACGCCCGCGCAACTGCACCAGGGCGGGGCCGGTGAGGATCAGGACCGCCACGGTCATCCGGGTGAGCACGGCGGCCCCCGGGCTCCACCCGGCGCCGATCAGCGAGGAAGCGAACGTCCCCGACGTGCCGAACGTCGCGGCCGCCAGCAGCGCGAGCGCCACGCCGGCGCCGTGCGCGGCGGGCCGGGTGGCGCGAGTCTGCGGTGCGGTCACTGCGGCTCCTGTAAGTGGCAAAACTGAGTTACGCTAGTGACGCTACCCGTAGGGGCCGAAAGGGGTCAAGGTGATTTTTGCCCATGACACCGAGGTGGCGCTGGCCGCTGCCGCGGCGCTGGTCAACACCGGCCGCGGTGGCACGGAGCTGCTTCCTGACGTGCCCGCCCTGGACCAGTTCGTCGCCGCATGGGGCTGGACCGGCGGCCGCGCGCACGACCAGGCCGAGCTCCACGCCGTACGCCGGCTGCGCCCGCGGCTCGCCCGGCTGTGGGGCATGGACGCCGACGCGGCCGCCGAACTCGTCAACACCCTGCTGCGGCAGGGCAGCGCCCTGCCGCAGCTGGTCAAGCACGATGGCTGGGACTACCATCTGCACGCCACGCCCCACGACGCGCCGCTCGCCGACCGGATGGCGGTCGATGCGGCGATGGCGTTCAGCGACGTCATCCGGTTCGGGCAGCTCGGCCGGCTCCGGGTGTGCGCCGCGGGGACCTGCAGCAACGTACACGTCGACCTTTCCAAGAACCGCTCCCGCCGGTTCTGCAGCGTGGCCTGCGCCAACCGCACCAACGTCGCCGCCTACCGCACCCGTCAGGCCGCCCACCCGGCCACTCAAGCCCGATGACCCTGATACGATCCCTGTCCTGTTGATCCGTCACATGGGGGGAACCATGGGCCAGGCACGGGACGCTGCCGAGAAGTTCTATGAGCTCTTCGCGGCCGGGAAGATCGAGGACACGGCCGAGTTGTTCGATCCGTCCTGCATCACGCTGATGCCGGGCGGCGCACTGACCCAGGCCGAGCACCTGGGCGTGGGACACGCCTTCAAGGCGGCCTTCCCGGACTCGCACATGGTGGTCGACACCGCGGTCGAGTCCGGCAACGAGGTGGTGATGCTGGGCCACTTCCGCGGCACCCATACCGGTGACCTGCAGTCGCCGGGCGGCACGATCCCGGCCTCGGGTAATGACCTCAATCTCCGGTTCACCGACTACTTCAAGGTCGAGGGGGGCAGGATCGTCGACCATCAGGTCGCCTTCGACCAGATGGAGATGCTCGGCCAGCTCGGCGCCCTGCCCGGAGCGTAGCGGGCGTTCAGCCGTGCAGTAGCTGAGGTGATGTCACCCCAGCCGTTCCACCAGCGCTTCGGCGCAGGACACGCCGCAGAGGATGCTGTCTCCGATCTCATGCGCGGGCGGACCCTCAGCCGTGCAGCAGCTGATGGAGGCTTACCGGGCTGTGGCCGATCAGCGCGATGACCACCGCTAGCACCGCCACCGCGGTGACCGCCACGGTCACCCCCAGCAGCCGCCCGGACCGCTGCTCCGGCTGGACCGCGCGGCTGGCGAAGCTGCCGAGCGCCCAGACCAGCGGGGTCAGGGCCAGCACGATCGCGCCGGGGACCACTTCTCTCTTGAGCATCGCCCCGCCGACGGCGGCGAAGGCGATCGCGGTCCGCGCCCAGGCCAGCCTGGTCCGCTCGCGCGCCAGGCCGGGATCGAGATCCTCGGGGTCGTCGGGGAGCACCACGGCCGCTACCGGACAGCCGAGACCAGCAGAACAACCGCCGCCGTGGCCGCCACGCCGGTGATGGTCGTGGCCAGGACCTGTGGCAGCACCGACCGCGGCAGCGGCGCACCGTTGCGCAGGGCTGCCTGGGTCCGCCGCAACTCCAGGTAGGCGGTCACCGCCACGCCCGCGCCGAGCACGATCAGCGGGACGCCAAGGACGTGACGGCCCCACGGCACCCCAGGAAACGGCGGCAGCAGCTGGACGATGCCCAGCCCGGCCACCACCAGGGCGAGCGCGGTCCGGTTCCAGGCCAGGAAGGTGCGCTCGTTGGCAAGCGTGAACCGGGGATCCGGCTCCGTCCCGGCCCCCGGTGCTCCCGATTCATGGTCGCCGTGACCGTCTGGGCTGCTCGTCGCTCCTCCCCAGGGCGCGGTTTCCTGCCTAGGGCACCCATGGTTTCAGGTGCGGCCGGGCGATTGTCAGCGGGCGCGCCGTGATAGACCACGCGGGCCTGGCGCCGGCTGCGCCGATCGCGCGCGCGGAGATCAGGCGGGCTCGGCGGCGCCGTCGCCTGGTTCGGCGCCGTGGTCGCGCAGGAGGGTGCGCAGCCGCTCCAGCTCGGTGCTCAGCCGGGTGAAGTCCTCGGCCATGGACGGCCGGCCCCCGGTGTCCGCCTCCCACTCCTCTTCCCTGCGGTTCTTCGCGGTGATCAGGTGTTTTTCCCTGTCGCGCAGAGCGGCTGCGGTCTCGAAGTCCTGGGCGTCGATCGCCGCCTCCTTGTCGCGGCGCACCTGCGCGATTTCCTGGTCGATCTCGTGCACGTCGGGTGCCAGGCCCACCCACCGCTCGATGGCCGCCAGCCGCTGGTCCAGCGTTTCCAGCCGGGCGACGACGTCGTCGATCATCCCGGCGCGCGCGCCTCGCGCCCGCCAGGACGCGTCCTCGCCGGCACCGCCGTGCAGCAGCCGGATCACCTGCTGCCGCACCCGGCTCAGGTCCGCGCCGAGATTGACCAGCACCTGGGCGGCCACGCCCTCCCCCTCGCGGACCAGCCCGAGCAGGATGTGCTCGGTGCCGATGTAGTTGTGCCCGAGCTGGGTGGACTCCCGCGACGACAGTTCCAGAACCTTCTTCGCGCGCGGGGTGAACGGGATGTGTCCGGCTGGCGGGTGCCGCCCCCGGCCGATGACCGTTTTGACCCCATCTCGGACCGCGTCCAGGTTGATCCCCAGCGCCGTCAGCGCCTTGGCGGCAACGCCCTCGCCTTCGTGGATGAGGCCGAGCAGCAGGTGTTCGGTGCCGATGTAGCCGTGGTCCAGCGCCCTGGCCTCTTCTTGCGCCAGCACCACAACCCGCCGCGCCCGGTCGGTAAACCGCTCAAACATGGTGCTGCCAGCATTCTTAAGCGCGCTCACAAGGTCAAGAGGTACCGGGCCGCGAGCGCGCGGCCCCAGTGGTCACGCCCGGCCGTCGACGCTGACGTGGTACACGGTTGCCTGGAAGTGGCCGTGTGAGTTGAGCGGCAGCCTGGTGAACCAGATGAGCACGTAGCGCCCGCGCGCCGGGGTGGTAAGGCGCAGGCGCACCAACCCGGAAGCGCCAGCGGCGCGCGCGACGGGCCGCAGGCTGGCCAGAGCCGGGGCGGAGCCCACCCGCAGCTGGAAGCTGGCGCCGGGCGCGCCGCCGAGCCTGATCTGGGCGCCGGTGATCGTCACCGGCCGGCCCATGTCCAGGAGCAGGCCGGTTCCCGGGTAGAGGTTCCCGAACCGGGCGCTGGCGTACCAGTCGGTGGCCCAGGACGTGCGCGGGTGGTGGTCGATCGCCCGCCGCGCGCGCTGCGGGTTATCGCCGTGGCCGGGACCGGAAACGCCGAACGCCACGGCGCGGGCCGGGGCGAGCGGGCTGGGCGTCGTGGCCGGGGCAGGCGTGATCGGCGAGGTGGACAGGGTGGCCGGGCGCCCCGGGCTGAGGCGAAGCGCGACCGGCCGCGCCGCGCCGTGTGGCAGCGGGTTCTTGCCGTTCACGACCAGCCTGACGCCGGCCGGGTTGCCGACCATCATGGTGACGGGATGCCGGAAGGTCCACCGCTTCGATGCCCCGGCGGCGAGGTTCGCACGGAACAGGTACTTGCCGGCGGGCGTGGTGAACTCAACCGAACTGGCCCGGACGGCGATGAGGCTGACGACAACGGTGCTCGCGTTGGCCGCCCGGGTGCCGCCGGCCAGCGCTGTCCCGTTCTGCCCGGACGTGGCGTGGCTGCCTGCGGCCGGCGCGGTCATCAGGTTCCTGATGGAGGCCGCGACGAAGGAGTATCCGAGGACGCCTACCACCACGACCAGCGCGACGCCAAATAGCAGGGGCCAGTTCCGCCGGCCGCGGATCCGGATCGGCGTGAGCTTCGGGGGGGCGTAGGCGGCGGGCGGCTCGCGCCGGGGCTGCGCGCCGACCATGTCCGCTGGGAGGGCCCGGTGGAAAGGCTGGCTGTACGGCTGCTCCGGCGACTCCCGCCGCGGCTGCGGCACGATCATCTCGGCCAGTTTTAGCTGCCCGGAGGCCGTGGCAACCGGACCTCCTGGCGGCCCCCCGCCGGGCCGCGCGCCCGGCATCCCAACGGGCGTGACCGGGGGTGAGGCCGCGGCCGACGTGACCGGGGGTGAGGCCGCGGCCGGCGTGACCGGGGGCGAGGTCGCAGTCGGCGTGACCGGCGGCGAGGACTCGACGGCCCGTTCCCCGGAGGGGTGCCGGCGCAGGTGCCACCCGTGGGTCCTGACCGGCGTGGACTGCTGCGCGGCATAGACCGGTGTCGGCTCCGGGGCCGGGCGCCTGGCCGTGTCGTACTGCTCGATCAGCGGCTCGGGATCGGTCCCGACGACTCGCGCGATGGCGCGGATGTGGCCCCGGGTGTAGAAGTCGCCGCCACAGCCCGAGTAGTCATCGCGCTCGATGTTCGTGATGAGCGTCTCCCTGATGCGGGTCCGCCGGCTGACCTCGGTGACGCTGAGGCCAGACCTGCGGCGGGCCGCCGCCAGGGTTTCGCCGATACTCATGTCACTGCCCCGCCGCTCCGCCGCGTCGCGTGCTGCCCGGCTTGCTGGGTGCCGCCGGTCATCTACATCATCGCCACTAAGACCGCACGCCAATCGCCGCGCGGCGAGGCAGCCGGCGCACATTGGCCCGGTACGCCGGTCAGCCTGCCTGCGCGGCCTTACCGCGCCCGGGATCCTGTGGCTTGCGCGTGGAACTGGGTGAGCGACAGGGTGTTCCCGTCGGGATCGGTGAACCAGGCGACCTTCTCGCCGCCCGGCGTCGTCCAGACGCCGTGCTCGTCCTGGTCCATGCCGTCGTACCGGCTGAACACCACGCCTCGCGCCGTCAGCTCCCGGACCGCAGCCCCGATGTCCGTGACCCGCCAGCCGAGGACGGTGTACCCGGCGGGCGAGACCCTGGGGACCGCCGTGACCCTGAGCATCGTGCCGTTCGCGTCGAAGACGCAGGCGAAGTCGTTGCGCTCGACCACGGGCAGGCCGAGCGTGCCCTCGTAGAACGCCCGCGCTCGCGCCAGGTCGGCCGCCCCGACAAACGCGACCACCTCGCTGGACTCCAGCATGTTCGGCTCCCTATGGCCGTTGGCCTATCGCCGTTGGCCTATTGCCGCCAGCATCGCCCGACGAGGTACTGCGGCACGGGCGCCGCGCCGGGCAGCCGACGCAGCCAGTCCGCGCGGGGCGGCGGTTCCGCGAGCCGCTCCAGCATGAGCCCGTGGCCGATCAGGGCATTGACATAGGTCGACAGCGTCCGGTGGTTGGAGCCCACCTTGCCGCGGAAGCCGGTGTTGCTGGCCAGCCACCACCCCTCGCGGAAATACCCACGATCGGGCGGCCAGCTACTCGGCGCGTCCTCGTCCCAGCCGGGAAAGCACGGGTGCAGCAGCGACCAGACGAACCAGCCGCCGGGGGCCAGAAGCCGGGCCACTGTGTCGAGCAAGCCGTCGAGGTCATCGATATCGGACAGCCCGTAATTGCACGCGACGCCGTCGAACAGCTCGCCGTAAAGCGCCCCGCTGAGGGTCGCATCGGAATGAACGTAATGAATGCCCAATGGCTGCCCCGCCTCAGCCGCCTCCGCTTTGCCCAGCAGTACCGCCGAGATATCCAGCCCGGTGACCCGGGCGCCCCGGCGGGCCAGCTCCCGCGCGACCCGGCCCGGGCCACAGGCCAGATCAAGCAGCCGCAGCCCGCCGACCTCTCCGGCCAGCTCGAACAGCGCCGCGGTGGCCGGGTCGGTGACCGACTGGCCCGCCCTCGCGTCATAGAAGTCGGCGATCTCGTCATAACGAGCCGTCGTGCCAGGCGCCGGTGCCATCAAATGAGCCGGCCCTAGCAGATGATGCGGCCTTAGCCGTCTCCGGCGCCCCACCCATCGACAGTATCCGCTCCGCCGTGGCCGGCCCCTCCCAGCACATGCCGGTTTGCTACCGGCGAACACCGGGCCCCGGCCGACGCGAGCGCGGAGGCGCGGCAGTGGCGCCTGCTCAAAAAAGATTTTGTTGGGCGGCCGTTGAACCGCTCGGGCCGTCGGTCCGTGCTTTAAAGCGTCCGTGTATTGCCGTCATTACGAGCGGTAGCCGGGCTGCTTTGGGGGGATCAATTCGGGGATTTTGTCTGAAAAGACAACAAGGAGGGGCAAATGATTTACGCTTCCGCACGCCAATCCAGGGCGCGTCACGCCGGCTATCAGCGCATCTTCGGGGGCGCCCGCCTCGGCGTCAAGGCTGCCGCAGGCGCTGCCCTGGGGCGGCGCTGACCGTCGCTGCCGCAGCATGCGGCTCCAGCAGCGGTTCGGCGCCCGCCGGGGCACCGGTGTCGCACCCTCAGGCGCCGGTGTCGTCGGCGGGTGGGATGAGCATGCTGGGGGCGCACAGTCTGCCCGCGCAGGCCAGCCAGACCCTGCCCGCGTTCCCGGCCTTCTACGACGCGCACACCGACGTGGTCGTGGTGACCGACGCGTTCCCGGCGGCCGCCGCGCGGGCCTTCCACGCCAACTACGCGCCGTCGCTGTCGGTGGTGCACGCAGCCTCCCAGCCCGCCTGGTACCTCGTGCGCGGCCTGGCCGCGCCCGGCCAGATCGCCGTGCTCGGGTCCCAGCCCGGGGAGAGCGACTACTCGCCGCTGTGGCAAACGGTCATCGTCCGGTGGCGGCCAGGCGTCACACCCAGGGTGCTGACCAGCGACAACATGATCCTCGCCCTGGCCAAGAAGGGGCAGCTGACGATCACCAGGACCGCCATGGTCATCAACGCCCCCGTAATAACCAAGCCGTAGTCGGCGAGGAGCAGGCCCTGCCCCTGGCACCGGTGCGCTCCCTGCCCTACCGGGCGGGGGGAGCGCGTTGGCGCTTCCGGGCATCGGCCAGGCCGCGGGGGGCACCGATGGTGTTTAATGGGGCGCGGTTGGCGTCGAAGTTCGTGTACGTGTCACAGCGCCTGCGAAATTCTGACAGCGGG
>Ga0207684_10001176_pt1 | contig 29268 bp, 30 predicted proteins | sample KBSK5501metaG_FD_184342 | JGI IMG/M metagenome (GOLD analysis project Ga0207684, IMG submission 184342) | Corn, switchgrass and miscanthus rhizosphere microbial communities from Kellogg Biological Station, Michigan, USA - KBS K5-50-1 metaG... | ecosystem: Host-associated > Plants > Roots >...
ATCCGCTGCAGGGTACGACCTAACTCGACTCTTTGTCGGCTCCGAGGGAACTCTGGGAGTAATAACTGAGATAACAGTCCGGCTCTACGGCATCCCGGCGGCAATTTCCTCGGCGGTCTGCTCTTTCTCCAGCATTGACGCCGCCGTCATGGTCGTGATTGAGACCATCCAGGCTGGCGTGCCCGTGGCGCGTATCGAGCTGGCCGATGAAGTACAGATGGACGCAATCAAGAGATACTCAAAGCTCGATCTGCCAGTCGCACCGACTCTGTGGCTCGAATTCCATGGGACTGACGCCAGTGTGGCGGAGCAGGCTGAAATGGTCCAAATAATCGCTTCTCAGCACGGCGGCACCAATTTTTCCTGGGCAACTAAGCCGGAGGACCGCCAAAGACTTTGGCGCGCCCGCCATGACGTCGCCTATGCCAATAAGGCGTTGCGGGAGGGCGCTCAGCTCTGGGCGACAGATGTTTGTGTGCCGATTTCCCGATTGGCTCAATGCATTACCGAAACGCAAAAGGACCTCACTGGCTCCTTTCTACCTGCGCCGATCGTTGGTCATGCCGGAGACGGCAATTTTCACATCGGCTTCGTGCTCAATCCGAACGACCCAAAAGAGATGGCGGAGGCTGAACGCCTCAGCCAGCGGCTCGTTCATCGCGCGCTCTCGCTTGACGGCACCTGCACAGGCGAGCACGGCATCGGCTGCGGCAAGATCGATTTCCTGCTCGCCGAGCATGGCGAGGCCGTAAACGTCATGCGCGCAATCAAAGCGGCAATCGATCCCGACAATCTGATGAACCCAGGTAAGATCCTGAGGATGTAGTCCCCGAGCATGCGGCGCCTCACGGAACCCGGTAGAATGGGTTGGGCAAGAGAAATTTCTTTTCTGCGTGGCCGCCGCGCAAATCGGAGGGCTGATCGCCCATGTTAGCGATAATGGTGTATCCTTCCTCCTGGATCTTTGCTCGGGCTGGCGTCTTGAAATCAGCGGCCGAGGCGAAATGCGCGCCGTTTGGCACCATAATAAGCCTCGCATAACCGCCGTAGCCTGCCCGGCGCAGGTTCCGCTCTGTCGCCGCGCGCTGATTTTCCGGCCGGCCAGTGATAAAGAACACGGCGACATTCGCGGCGCGAGCCTTCTGGAACACCTGCAACGTCGGCCCGATAGCAGGATCCCTGGCAAGCTGATCCCAAGCTGCCCAGCCGCACGGCGCACCCGAGCCAGGGTCGCACGGACCTGCGATTGGCCGTCCGAAATCGTCCAGCTTGATGATCTCCCAGTTCGAGAGCGCAGTGTCGTCAATATCTAGCACGAGCGCAGGGCGGCTTGCGCTGGGGGCGCGCTCGCTGATCCAGCTGGCGGCTTTCCCGGCAACGAGGGCAAGGTCGCGATCGTAGGCACCCGAATCGTGGTAGGCCCGCGCCGCGATCCCGGCGTCGCCCACGTTGCCAGGCTGACCGCCGACCGTGATAAACGCGGACCGCTCAGATGACCTCGCGGCACATGAGGCAAGTGCCGCGCAACATGCGACTAGCGCAAAAGGCAAAGCCCGATTCAGAGCGCGACCGAACATTCGCCTTGCTCTTATATTATTGCTACTGGGCGAACAAGCGGGAATTAGGGCTACAGCTTCGCGAAGGACAGGAATCTAAAGCCGTTATCGATCGGAGCGCATCCATGCTTATTGTCACAAGAAGGTTTGCCGCTACTTCTGTATTTTGACCACGATCTTGCCGCGGACATGGCCTCCGGACAAGCGCTCTAGCGCTTCCGGAATTTCTTCGAGGGTAATTTGCTCGGTTGCGATTGATCTGACTTTCTTGTCCTCGACTAGCGCCATTAGTTCTGCAGCCATTTTCCCTAGATCTTCCTGTCTTCTACGAAAGGCCGGCGACGCGAGAACACCTCCCAATCCGATGTCGTGAATAGAGATCGAATAGGGGAGATCTGGCACCACGGAAAGATCGGGAAAGCCAGCGATGAAGGCCACGCCCCCTTCCGGTCCCAGCAATTTGAGATTATCAACGCCGTTGCTTGGGCCAACGGTATCAACGATCGCATCCACGCCGCGGTCACCAACGATTTCGTTTACCCGGTTAAAGACATCTTCCGAGCGGTAGTCGATCACCTCGTCAGCACCCAACCCCTTCACATAATCTTTATTGTGTCCTGAGCAGGTGCCGATGACGAAAGCTTTTGCCGCCTTCGCCAACTGAACAGCGAAACCACCGACGCCACCCGCGGCAGCATGCACGAGAGCGATGTCTCCCTCGGAAATATGCAGTCTGCGATAAAGTGCCGAATATGCCGTTAGACCGGCAACGGGTAGCTCCGCGGCTTGCTCGAACGAGATACCGCTCGGAATTGCAGCAAATGTGCGGGCCGGCGCTACATTGAATTCAGCGTAGGATCCCGGTCTTCGCCAAGTTGTGTGGTAGAAAACTTTGTCTCCAACACGCCAGTTTTTGGCTCCTTCGCCTACAGCCTCGATCACGCCAGCTACGTCGACTCCTAAAATATGCGGGTAACGCCATTGATGATATCCTTGGCTGGCGACCTTGTAATCAACCGGATTCAAGCTGGTTGCATAGACCCGAACTAAGGCTTCTTCTTTTCCAGGAACTGGAATATCGGTCTTGCCAATCCGAAGGCTGGAAGGTGGACCCGGTTTATCAAGAAGAACTGCTTTCATATTAATTGAGATTTGAGCTCTATCGGGGCGGTCTCCGCTTCGACACACCAAAACTCCTCTTGCGCCTTTGTTCGCCTTGTGACCCTGAAGGCGGCGCTGCTTCTCTCGGCCAAGCCAAAAGAGCCAGATCCGCAACTTTTTCCAACTGCTGCCGCGTTGCTCCGCTGGCTGCTTGAACCGCCATTCCCTGGATGACAGCGATGAAATAGCGGGCCAGCTCAGCAGGATCAACGCTCTCTGGTAAATCGCCTTCGGATTTTCCTTGTTCGAGGCGCTTGAGTAAATCGTTACCGGCTGTCAGCCGGCGTGATGCAACTTCTCGTCGGATCGTTTCGTTTTCTGGACTGCACGTCAGCGCGCCATGCACCGTCAAACAGCCTCGCGGATTCTTTGGGTTTGTTTGCAGTTCGGCGCTCGCATAAAGGAGCTGCTTTACCGCTGCATACGCGGTCGGCTCGCTTAGTGCGTGGCTGACCCGCGACGAAGGCCCTTCTGCGTAACGATCAAGCACTTTGCGAAACAGCTCTTCCTTGTTTCCAAAGGCTGCGTAGAGGCTCGGGCGGTTAATTCCCATCGCTTTAGTCAAATCGGATAATGACGTTCCCTCGTACCCCTGGCGCCAGAATACCTGGAGCGCGCGATCGAGTGCGCGATCCATATCGAAGCAGCGGGGTCGTCCCCGAGCTTCCTTCCGCGCTTCTTGCATTCCGCGCTCGAGGACAGCAGACCTCTGCTCCCGCTGGCTAAACCGTTTCATACTAATCGGTAAATAAATCCATTGACCGCCAGTTGTCGACCGTTTAGATATGTACTGATCGATATGTAAATCATGAGCACGAACTCCAGAAAACTCGACGGAAAGATCGCCCTCATCACCGGCGGTAGCACCGGAATCGGACTCGCTACCGCTCAACACTTCGTTGCCGAGGGCGCTTACGTATTTATCACCGGGCGCCGCCAGGCAGAGCTCAACGCGGCCGCGAAGCAAATCGGCAGCAACGTCACAGCGGTTCAGGGAGATGTCGCAAGCCCGAGCGACCTTGATCGCCTCTTCGCGATTATCAAAGAGGAGAAAGGCCGGCTCGACATTCTTTTTGCCAACGCCGGTGGAGCAAAATTCACTACGTTTGGCTCAGTCACCGAGGAAGAATACGATCGATCTTTCGATATCAACGTTAAAGGCCTGTTCTTCACCGTTCAAAAGGCGTTGCCGCTTTTGACTGAAGGCGCATCCATCCTTTTGAACGCCTCCATTACCTCGTCGAAGGGATTCGAAAACTTCAGCGTGTACAACGCCACCAAAGCAGCTGTCCGTTCTTTTGCTCGTTCCTGGACTAATGATTTGAAAGCTCGCAAAGTCCGCGTCAATGCGATCAGCCCGGGCCCGATTGAAACGCCCGCAATGGAAGGCTTAACCAACACCAAAGAAGAATTTCAGCAGTTCAAAGACAATTTTGCCACCGCCGTTCCTTTAGGTCGGGTTGGCCAGCCTGACGAAATTGCAAAAGTAGCCGTTTTCCTGGCCTCAGACGACAGTAGCTACGTTGCCGGCATCGAGCTGTTTGTAGATGGCGGTATGATTCAAGTCTGAACGCCGGCAGGGTTCGCCCAGCACCAGTTTAAGCTTCCAAGACGTTATGCCACTGCGCGCACGGAGTTCAAACTGGTACTGGGCGACCTGGACCCAGTGGATTATTCCACCCACTTCACTCTAGAGGGCGGCGCTCGGTCGCCGTTGTCGAATCATCGAGTGTCGGGTCCTATCCGAGGCGGCGGCGACTGGAGCGCCGCGTTCCTGCGATATCAGGGCTTCGCGTTGCTCATACGGAATGCTATGGTTGCCAGCCAATTTTCCCGAAATGAAGCAATTCGCCCCTCTCGTGAACCAAAGAAGTCCGCTGGTCATTCCGCCCCCAATACTGGCCCTGATCCTGATTTTGCTGGCGTGGTTACTGACGTGGCTATTACCGATGCCGCCGCCTATCTTTCCGTTTCAGAAACGAATCGGCGCTCTCCTCTTGCTCGTCGGATTTGGAATCGGCTTTTCGGCTTGGCTGATATTTGTGCAACGTAAAACGCCGCTCCGCCCCGGCCAGCCACCACGCTCGTTTGTTGAAAGCGGCCCATACCGTTTCACACGCAATCCCATGTATCTGGGGGCCGTGATATTTTTGCTCGGTCTATTTTTCGTAGTTCGATCCTGGTACTTTCTGATTCCACCAGTCCTCTTCTTCGCCCTCATTAATTCCATCCTCATCCCATTCGAAGAAGAACTGATGCTCCGGACCTTCGGCGATTCCTACGATGACTACCGGCGCAAAGTTCGGCGCTGGATCTAGAATCTACGCACTTGCCGGCGTTGACGTGCGATGTCGGCGTTGACGCGCGCTGACGGCGTTCCTCTCCCCGCACATCAGCGGATGCCAACGTCATCGGTTAGGACGCCCCGAGACGCGACATCCGCTGAATCGGCGGGTGAAGCCAGGCAATCAACTGCGCGGCGATTGGCCCGGCTCTTTGCCGTAACGGTGGCAACATGGCTGGTGTGTTCGAGAACGCCTTACTTCGGCGTTTCCGCGCCACCGTTACGGACAATGTGAAATAAGCAGCCACCGTGCCAACATTCGGTACCCAGGAGTAGCCTGGGAGCGTAGACAATGCGGGTTGGAAAGAACGCGGGTCTTTCCCGATATCGCGCATTTGCAGTCCCGAGATCGGGAAAACCCACTGTTCTGGGAGGAACACCGCTGATATTCTATTTCACCCACGTGACGACTCCCGCTGTTTGAGCTACGGTTGCGCGATGGGTGAGCGAGTTCAGAAAAATTCCGATTTTGTCTTTCGTCAGAAATCTCCGCCAAACGGCGGTCCGCCTCTACCTAAACTGGTTGAGCAATTCATAACGCCCGAAGCCGATTTTTTCCTGCGCATCCACGGGAATATTCCGGCGCTCGATCCTGCCACGTACCGGTTAGCCGTGTGCAGCCTGGATGGGCGATCCGATTATTTCTCATTGGAGCGGCTCGCTGAATCTTTGCCCCAGAGAGAAATCACGGCGACTCTTCAATGCGCTGGCAACCGGCGCTCTAGCGCGATCGCAGTAAAACCGGTTCCCAACGAGGTAGAGTGGGGGAACGAGGCGATCAGTAACGCAATTTGGACAGGATTCTCGCTGGCTGATCTCTTGCGTTTCGTGACTTTTGAGAATCCAGTCAGACACGTCGAATTCATCGGCGCCGACCGGTGTCACAAAGAAGGTAAGGAGACTTTCTTTGGCGCCTCAATTCCTCTGGAGCGCGCGCTGGCCGATGACGCCATTCTGGCCTGGAAGATGAATCATGAGCCGCTGTCTCCACAGCACGGCGCTCCACTTCGTGTGGTGGTGCCCGGTTACATTGGTGCGCGAAGCGTCAAATGGCTCCAGAAGATTAATTTGCTGACCCGACCATCCGAGAACGTGTTCCACGCACACGCTTATCGCTTATTTGCGCCAGAGGTCTCGTCCGGAAGCGCTGATTGGGATCACGCCCTCGAACTGGGCGAACTGTCGGTGAACTCCTGCGTCTGTTCCATTGAAGAAGTCTCGAACGGACTCCTGGTGAAAGGGTATGCAACCGCTGGTGGTGCCCGGCAAGTGGTCAGAGTAGACGTGGGATATCGCGAGCCCCCGAAATGGGTCGAAGCAGTTTTTCTCGACCCGCCAGAAGCGGGTGTCTGGCGGAGATGGGAAGTTTTGATCCCGAAACTGCTGCTCGGTGAATTGATCTGTGTGCGTGCTTGGGACTCTGCTGCGAACACTCAACCGGAAAATCCAGAAAACGTCTGGAACTTTAAAGGATACATGAACAACGCATGGCACCGAGTTCGCTACGGTTTGCCCTCCGAAGAAGTGCGAGTGGAGAAGCCACAGGTCGAGTATTACTTATAGCCGCACGCCGATACGCTTACACCTTCCTCGCCAACATGACCGCCGCTTCAATCGCGGCCAACAAACTTCGCTCATCCGCCACACCTTTACCTGCAATATCAAATGCGGTCCCGTGATCGACAGACGTCCGAACGATCGGCAAACCCACCGTGATATTCACTCCTGACTCGATTCCGAGTACCTTTACCGGCCCGTGCCCTTGATCGTGGTACATAGCGACAACGATGTCGAAATCACCACGGGAGGCCCTGTAGAACAGCGAGTCCGCCGGCAGAGGCCCTTCAACATTTAAGCCGCGCTGCCGGCAACGCAGTATCGCTGGCTCGATCTTCGCCTCTTCTTCGCCTAGACCGAAAAGCCCATGCTCTCCCGCGTGCGGGTTGATGCCGCATACACCGATCTGCGGCCGGTGTGAACCCAAGAATTTGCATATCTCATGAGCTCGCACAATTGTTCGCTCGATCAAAGGCGCGTCGATCTTGGCGATCGCATCGATCAAACCTATATGCGCAGTCACGTGGATAACTTTCAGCTTCGGAGTCAGCAACATCAGCGACACTTCCGAAGTGTTAGTTAGTTCGGCCAGAATTTCCGTATGGCCAGGAAACTGATGTCCCCCGGCATGCAACGCTTCCTTGTTCAGTGGAGCAGTACAGATCGCATCGATCTCTTTGGCCTTCGCCAAAGCGACTGCGCGCTCCAGATATCGGTAGGCCGCGTCACCACAAATCGGTGAGAGCTGGCCCCACGCTAATCCAGCCGGAAGGAGTTCGAGACTGACACAGTCGATACTACCGACCAGGAATCTCGCATCGCTTGGCCGCTCAACTTTGCTGATTAGCAAATTTGTTCCTAGAACCTTTCCCGCCTCTTGTAAGCGACCGGCGTCTCCGATCACTAACGGCCGGCACTGCTGGTAAAGATCGCGATGGCCAAACGCCTTCACGATAATCTCGGGTCCTACTCCCGCACCATCTCCCATCGTTATCCCAACAATTGGCCGCCCGAATTCGTTCATCTCCTCCGACCTTCAAAGAAGCGCCTACAACGGTCAACGCCTTTCCAGCCCTATCTCTCTCATACTTCTCATTGGTCCTATTGGTCTTGTTGGTCCCATCTCTCCCATCCGGGAATAAATCTACCCACAAAATGACGTCTTTTGGCGCCGTCCAGCCGCTGAGCGACCCGGTTAGGAAAACGGCAATCCGTTTCGGATTGAGCAGTTCCCAAGGAAGTCCGGCGATTACTTCGACAGCGTCTGCGCCTCCCACGCCAATCCCGGCAGCACCAAGCCCTCCCGCATTAGGCGTGTGCGAGTCGGTACCAATGATCAGCTCACCCGGGAACGCGTAGTTCTCCAGAATAATTTGATGAATGATTCCTGCGCCCGGCTCCCAGAAACCCGCGCCATATCGCGCGGCAGCGCTCCTCAGGAACTCGTACACTTCGCTGTTTTCTTTGATCGAGTCCGCCAGATCGCTCCGCTCACCTGAGCGCGCCTCGATAAGATGGTCACAATGGATCGTTGTTGGTACAGCCACCGTATCTCGCTTCGTCTGCATGAATTGAAGCATCCCGGTTTGCCCGAGCACGTCTTGAAATGCCACCCGATCCGGCTGTAACAAAAGATAGCTCCTGCCGCGATCGAGCTCTTGAGCCTTGGCATCGTGGAGGTGCCCGTACAGGATTTTGTCGGCCAGAGTTAGCAGCGCTGACTCGCGAGACCGGATGATGTCAAGGTTGCGTTTCATTCTGGCGTAGATAGATCGCGCCATTTCCGGAGTTGATTCGACGTTCATGCTGTATCCAGGTCTTAGAATTTCTTGAGGCTTTGACTGGCCTATCGATCAACCCTGTGCCAAACTACTGATAATACAAATGCATTAATATTACTCATTGATGCAGCGAATAAATAAATTAGACATCCTCGGAATCCAGGCCTTCGTTGCCATCGCGCAGTTCCGCTCGTTTAGCCGGGCAGCGAAGTCTTTGTTCATTACTCAAGCCGCTCTTTCCCGTAGGTTGCAGAATTTGGAGAACGAGCTGGAGATCGCTCTCGTCGAGCGAACAACCCGACAGGTGCAACTCACTGAAGTGGGTTTAGCATTTCTTGGACAAAGCCGCCGGTTACTGGGTGAGTTGGAAGCATCGGTTCGCGAAGTTAAAGAGACCGGCAAAGCACAGCGGGGCGATATCACCGTTGCTTGCGTCCCTACCGTCGGTATCCGGTTTTTGCCGGACGCAATCCAGGCTTATGCCAAATCGCATCCAGGTAATCGGATCAGAATTCTTGACCACTCGTCGGCTAGCGTCACCAATTCGGTTTTAAGCCGGGAAGCGGAATTTGGGATTGTGATTGCCAGCGAAAGGTTGCAAGGGCTGCGCAGCGTGCCGTTGATGAAAGACCGCTATTTGTTCGCCTGCAGAGACGACCATCCCCTGGCTCGCCGGGCAAAAGTCACTTGGAAACTGCTGGAGCAGTTCCCCATGATTTTGCCTGGGCAAGTTAACGGGAATCGTTCGATCGTTGAGCTCGAGCTCGCGCATGTCGGCATATCGCTGCAATCGCATTTCGAGGTTCAACGCAGTTCGACAGCTGTCGGGCTTGTCGCCAAGGGAGTTGCAGCCGCGATCGTTCCCGAGCTTGCCATCGAAAAAGGAACTTACCCGCGAGTCAAAACGATACCGGTGACTAACCCAACAATCTTCAGATCCCTCTCTCTCGTCTCACGGCAAAACGCTGTCTTATCTCCCGCCGCGCAAGCATTCTACGACTTGATCCTTTCTCTGGTTCACTAGCACCGAGTGCTCTCGAAACCCGGTCCCCGCTCTGTCCCCGGTCTTGTGCGCTGAAAATGAGCCCTATCACTTAGGTCCCATAATCCTATACGTCTCATTCGTCCTATACGTCCCATTGGTCCTATACGTCCTATCCTTCAACCTCTCACACAATCCTCTCCAAAAACCCGCATGCTAATTCCCAAAAATTGCTCGATAGATACGCGTGCATGCAAACACGTCGGATCTGCATTTCCCTTGGGAAAAAACTCCGAGCCCTGGCGACATCACAGAAGTAGCTCCAGGACTCCTCTGGCTGAGGTTGCCGCTTCCTTATGCGTTGAATCATATCAACGTCTATCTCGTTGAGGACGGGAACGGATGGGCGGTCGTCGACACCGGTATTAACGACGAGCCGACGAAGACACATTGGGAGACAACGATGAAAACGGGCCTCGGCGGGCGTCCAATCACCCGCGTGATCGTTACCCACTTTCATCCAGATCACGTCGGCTTGGCTGGCTGGCTGACGCACCGGTTTAATGCTCCGCTCTACATGAATCAGTCGGAATATTTTGTCGCTCTGAGCAGACAAACCGACACAAATCCCGAGCGAATCTCCGCCTATGGCGAATTTTATCGGCGAGGAGGGTTATCCGAACAACAAGCAACGGAAATCGTTCGCATCGGACAACGCTATCCAAAAGTCACCGCGCCGGTGCCTGCCGCATACGAAGGACTCAGAGACGGAGAGAGTTTGTCGATCGGCTCGCGGAAATTCAAAATCATTACCGGTGGGGGGCACGCTTTTGAGCAAGCCATGTTGTACTGCCAGGACGAAAATATTTTCTTAGCTGCTGACCAGGTTCTCCCCACAATTTCGCCGAACATTACTGTGTGGCCGGTGGAACCGCGGGCAGATTCGCTCGGACTATTTCTTCAATCACTTGATGCTTTAGCAAAGAATATCGCAACTGGTGCGTTGGTTTTAGCCGGACATAATTTGCCGTTCCGCGGCCTGCAGGCCCGTGTTAGCGCGTTGAAAGAGCATCATCGACAGCGCTGCGCCGAAATCGCTGCAGCGTGTGCCGGCGACCCGAAAACCGTTGCCGACTTAATACCGTTGGTTTTTCATCGCGCGCTGGACGGACACCAGATGAGCTTCGCTTTTGGTGAACTTGTTGCCCACCTCAACTATCTCGTAAAACAAGGAACCCTCGAGTGTGATGTCGATGCCACCGGTCTACGACGATTCTCACTAAACCAATAACTCCGAAAAATGTGCCGAAACATCAGACCTCTCTTTAATTTCGAACCGCCCGTCACCAGTGAGGAGGTTCGGGCCGCCTCCCTGCAGTTTGTCCGAAAAATTAGCGGTTTCCATCACCCCTCAAAAGCGAACGAAGATGCATTCTCGACTGCGGTCGACCAGATCGCAGAAGTCTCGATGAGATTTCTCTCAACGCTTGAAACCACCGCTCCACCGAGGAATCGAGAAGCAGAAGCCGCAAAGGCAAAAGCCCGCGCCGCTCAAAGATTCGGCATCGCGCGTCACTAGAGACGCGAAGTAGTCTACCCGCCCCTCCCGCACCCCACCAACCACAACCACCCGCCCAAAAAATCCCTGACCCCTCCGGCGTTCCCCGACCAACTGCCCTCCTGAGCCGCGCCATCCGAACGCCGAAACGGGGACGGGTCACATTGTCTTCCGCCGGGAAGACGAAAGATCCTTTGGACACGTTGGGCACCCAGCGACCGCGCAACTCCCGACTACATCGCAGGAAAAAAGGGACAGACACCGATTTTAGCAAAATCTGAAAAGTACATCGCGGGAAGGGGACAGACCCCAATTTCGGCAAAATCTGAACGGCAAAAAGGGGACAGACCCCGACGGAGATCCCGACGAACGCCACAATCCGCACTAGATCCTAGATCGCGGGAACTAGATCGCGGGAAGGGGGACAGACCCCCATTTCGGCAAAAATCTGAAGACGTCCGACGAGGAACTAGGCGAGGGGACAGGCTTAGAGAGCAAGGGGAACAGGTCTTAGAGCAATTACAAGGAAGGGCAAAAGGGACAGCTTCAACGGTGCCGCTTCCGGCCGGGACAAAAAAGACAGGCGAAAAACTAGGCAAACCTGGCGAAAAGCTCGGGCAGAGGAAATAGAGCAGATATATTTTCCCCGGCAGCGGCGCTCCCGGCGTCGGTTATACAATGACTACGATTTAACTATCGCGCGGTTCCTTGATGCGACTTCGCAACACCACGTACGGTGTCATTCCGCAAGCTATTCGCCTGGCACGAGCCGGGGCAGCTTGAGGATCCAGAGTTCGGAAAAGATCGGCAAGCATTTAGCCTTGCGCCTGCGTTTATAGCCGAGGGATTCCTTTAGACGCGAAAACTCATTGTCGACGAAAAGCTGGCTACCCAAGATTGCGCCATGGGTAAAGTATCTAAGCTTGCAGAGCAATAGAGCAGCGGCTGGTAATTCGACCGGCTGTTCATCGGGACCAAATGAGGGAGACGAAGCCGTTCTCCGAGATTGTCTCTCGAACAGTAAGCGGCGATATCGAGCGCGGCATTCTTTCCAATCTATCGTTTCGGAGCTCGCCAAGATCCTGTAAATGCCCGAGTGCGCTTCCGGCGCACCCCGCGCGAGCGCCTCCGCGTATCCACAAAAACGATAGTCTTTTGGATCCTTGCACAGCCGAGCGCGAACAGGATTTAAGTCTATGTATGCGGCGACAAACTTGAGGGCGATTCCCTTTTCAATGAGCAGGCTTTTGAATCGTTCAGCCCACAGTGTGCCAAACCGGTCGTGACTCTTGTTATACCACTGAGCAAAACGACCCTTAAGCTCCTTGTTAAAAATTGAAATGTCGAACATCCGGCGGGTGAAGCGGTCGCGGATTTCACGCGCCAGTTCGCTCGAACCACCTTGCGCTAAACATTTCCTCAGTTGCTGGGCGATGTTGTCCCGTCGAGCCTTGCCATACAGCGCTTCGATGCGACTTAGCAATTCCTGATCCGAGATAGCATACGGCTCCGGAACTTCGCAAAGAATGTGGTAGTGATTCGACATCAAAGCATACGTCAGGATTTCGATTCCGCAGAACTTAGCTAACCGACGCATCAAGCCGACAAACATCTCCGCTTCGCCGCAAAGAGCGCGGTCAGTTCGAAACAAATGGTCTCCACCGCACGTTCGTGAAATACAATGATAAAAGCCTGTCCCATCAACCTTAATTCTTGGCTGTCGCATCGTTCGTTGAAATATAAGAACATAATAAAATTAAGTTGTCAAGGTCGATGGCGTTGGGGGTGTCGTGACTCGTCGACATGTTTTGACCTGTCCCTGATTGTCGCGATTGTGGTTGCCCGATCGAAGCTTCTTTTGGCCAGTCGTGCTTGTGCGCGTCTCAATTGGACCTGTCCCCCGAAAACGCGTCTCAATCGGACCTGTCCCCCGAAAATTCAGGTGTCTTTGTCGGAAGGGCGAGGAGGTGCCCGGTGAGGAATAGTTTTCGGTGCGGGACCCATGGCTCCGGCGACAAGCAATTCAGAACTCAGTCAGTCTGCAGGAAGCACCGAAACTCTCGAAGGCTGTAGGGTCCTGGATTCCTCACGATAGCTCCTGTATCCTTAGGTCATGATTTCGTGCATTGGCACCTCCGGATTTCAGTACCCTGAATGGCGTGGAACTTTCTATCCGGAAAAGTTTCCCACCGCGAAAATGCTGCCATTCTATGCGGAGCGTTTTTCTACGACAGAAGTCAACTACACGTTCTACCGCATCCCAAATAATAAAACGATCCAAGGCTGGGATACTTCTACACCTGCACATTTTCGGTTTGGGCTGAAGGCACCGCAGAAGGTCACGCATGTCGCGAAGCTTAGGAACAGTGGCGAGTTATTGGAAGTCTTTCATCGGGTCGTTTCCGGATTAGGATCAAAGTTGGGGCCGATCCTTTTCCAGCTTCCTCCAAGCTTCAAGAAAGACGCCCCAGTTCTGCGCGAGTTTCTCGGCAGCCTGCCTGTGGACATGCGGGTTGCATTTGAATTTCGGCATCCATCCTGGTTCGACGATGAAACCTTCGATCTTCTAAAGGCTCATCACGCGGCGTTGTGCATTGCCGAGAGCGCTGATCTTGCCACGCCAAACGTCCCGACAACCGATTTTGGGTATCTCCGTCTTCGCCGCGAAGACTATGGTGGCAACGACATCACCCGATGGGCAAAATTCGTTCAAGAACAAGAAGGGCGTTGGAGTCAGGTGTTCGTCTATTTTAAACACGAAGAAAGCGGGATCGGGCCCAAACTAGCTGAGCAACTGAAAAAGGAGATAGGCGCGAGCTAACTTCTCTCTGTTTTGTCTCTTACCTTCTTAGTCAGAATTTCCCGAAAAGGTTGCTAATATCGAAAAAAATTCTCTTCTCGGCACCATCGGCGGTCGTGAAGTCTAATCGGTCGTGACAGCGTTGCCGGAACCGGATGATCGAACCAGTGATCGGTGCATCTTCAAGTCACTTAAATCTCTTTGGCTGCCGCTTTGATCGCATCTAGACGCGGCAGTTTCTGCGTCAATGTCAAAACAGGGGAGAATAAATCGCCCTTCTTCTCCACTCGTTTAAGAACGTCTTCCGAGTCGAACGCGAGATAGCTTGCGCACTTTTCCTTTAACGCTGCTTCTACTTCTTCCCAGGTAACTGGGGTCGAAACCATCGGTCGATCTTTGGCGCGGAGCGAATAGACGTTGACCGTCGTTTTCTTGTCATCGTTCTGGCTCCAATCAACAAGTACTTTGCCGGCTCGCAGACTTTTCTGCATTTTCGAGACAACGATTTCCGGCACCTGGCCCTCAAGCAATTCGGCGACCGCGTGAGAAAACGGTTTTGTCCGGTCGTATGTTGTTGGGCTGTTGATCGGAACATAGACCTGCAATCCTTTCGAACCGGATGTTTTGGCGAAACACTCCATGCCGAGAGCCTCAAAAATTGCTTTGAGCCAGAGACCTACCTGGCAGCAAAGGACGATGTCCGCTGGCGGGCCCGGATCCAGATCGAACGCGATTACAGTAGGTCTCTGAATTGCCGGTGCCTTATGAAGGAAGGTATGCAACTCCAAGTTCGCCAGATTGGCAGACCATATCAGAGAAGGAAGATCGTCGATAACACAATAGTTGATTGCTCCGCCCTCAGTCTTTGCGACTTTGGTCGTCTTCACCCATTTAGGCCGATGGGATGGACATTGCTTTTCGTAAAAGTAAAACTCCTCAACGCCTTCAGGATAGCGTTTGAAAGTTATTGGCCTGTCCTTCAAGTGTGGAAGCAAGGCAGGCGCGATTCGCAAATAATAATCGATGACATTCGCCTTGGTGAATTCCGCCTTGGGGTAAAGAACCTTCTCCAGGTTAGATAGATTCAGGTTAGTCCCATCCACCGTCACCTCGACTGAATTTCCGCTTTTAGCCATTTTAGATAGCTTTCTCCCGGACCACTTCTTCCGGTCTCTTGTCTTCCCGCAGCCCGAGAAATACTGGCTGACGGAGTCTGTCGTCACGTGTCCATTCCGTAAATCTCACTTCACAAACCAACACTGGTTCGATCCAGTGGCACCGCTTCATCTCAGCCGGCGTCACTGCCTGGCCGTATCGTTTCGATTTATCCTCCGGAAGATCGACGAAAGGGCAACTGTCGTGTCTGATCTTGTCGAACTTGGAAAGCAGAGATTTCAGGAGTTTATCGGTAAAACCGGTTCCTACCCTTCCCGCAAAATAAAGAGACCTGTCCCGGTAAACGCCCACCAAAAGGGCTCCAAAATACTTCCGGCCTCCTGCCGGATCGGTATATCCTCCGATAACAAATTCTTGTTGCTGTTGCAGCTTCAGTTTAATCCAAGCTCCGCTTCGCTGCCCAGGCTCGTATCGGGAGCCGGTACGTTTGCCGATCAGCCCTTCGAGGCCAAACTTACGAGCTTGTTCAAGAAGCAGCTCTGCATCGTCACCCAATGTTGCGGAATACCTAATTGCTCCAGGAGGATCGGCAAGTAGTTCCTCGAGCTCCGCTTTTCGTTCCTCGATCGGATGATCGAGAAAATCTTTTCCGTTCAGTCGCAGGAGATCGAATGCGTAAAAAAATAGAGGCGGCTTATTCTGACCAAGCTCAAAGGCTTGCAGCAGTTGGAACGAAGAACGCCCCTGTTCATCCAGAGCCACAATCTCGCCGTCAATGATCGCGTCCTGAACATCGAGCGCGGAGATCGACTCCATCACCTCAGGAAACTTGCCACCGAGATCAATTTGGTTCCGTGAGACGAGCCGTGCCTCGCTGCTACCTCGGAGCGCTATCGCTCGGAATCCGTCGAACTTGATTTCATAGTGCCAATCACCGGGAGGTACTGACTCGGTCACCTTTGCCTGCATTGGCTCGACGAATTCGGGCAGAGGAGTGGAAGTCCCCGATTTCGATTTGTGCTGTTTCGCATGGCTGACTTTATGCGCCGGACGCGACTTCCAGACTCTGTCTCCCTTCGAGAGCTGGCTCATGGTCTTACCGGAAAGAGCGGACGTATTGTCCATTTTTTCCGAAACCGGCTTCATGTCGTCCCCAGCCTTGATCAAGAGCCATTGCTTTTCGTCACGCAAACGCACCAGGTACCATTCGCCCTTAAGTTTCTCTCCTTTGAGCACAAAGTGCAGTTTTCCTCCGGCGAGCTCTTTTGCGGGCGCCTTGCTCAATGGCTCGTAGGTACCGCGATCCCAAACCATTACAGTCCCCCCGCCGTATTGCCCTTTCGGAATCGTTCCTTCGAAATCGATGTATGCGACCGGATGGTCTTCAACCTCGACTGCTAAGCGTTTGTCTCCTTTCTTGAAAGGGATTCCTTTTGGCACCGCCCACGATTTAAGTGTCCCTCCAAGCTCTAGTCGGAAATCGTAATGCAGCCGAGTGGCAGCATGCTTTTGAATGACGAAGCGTCGACCCGAGCCCTTTCCAATTTTAGCTTCAGGTTCTGCCGTTCTGTTAAAGTCGCGTTTTCGTTGGTATTCTTTCAGCGACATAGCCGAACGCTCACTAACTCGCATCTTTCGTAGGAAAACGCGAGAACAGGACGAAAGTCTTCCCCAGTTCAAGAGGATTCGCCTCAGAGGGAGCAGGTGCGCTTAAGCCTCTACCAACGCTTGGCCACTGAGATCGGTCCAAGGTGGCCTTCGCATACAGAGCACAAAACGAAGCCCCCATCCCCGACCGGAACCGCGCCGTTGCCGTCGCATTCGGAACATAACTCCCCGGCCTCGATATTGACCATGCGCCGGCCGCGTAGGCGGTGGTGGTGTTCTATCTCGTGATCGATCAGTCCGTCGCACTCATCTCGCGTCTCTCCTTCGCCCACCGAGCCCGAAATTTCGCCGGTCTCTTCGTCTTCAAACTCGACGAGGAATCTCCATTTCGTATGGATCACGAGCTGGATCATTCCCACAGATTGTAGCAACCAAAGGTTAACAACACAAGATATTGTGTGTGAAATTTTGTTGTCCCTAAGTGCCTGGGCTCGTTCGTTTGAAAGTAGACGAAGTTTACTTCTAGCCTTAATATAAATTTTCCTAATGAAACCGATCTGGAAGGGGGCCATAGCGTTCGGCCTAGTCAATATTCCGATCCGCCTTTATTCAGGCACCGAGACAAACGAGCTGAAGACTCATCTCCTCTGGAAAAAGGATATGTCCCGGATCCGGTACCAGCGCGTCGCTGAATCGACCGGGAAAGAGGTCCCCTTCGATCAAATCGTCAAAGGATACGAGGTAGAGGACGGCCAATATGTCATTCTGACAGATGAAGAGCTGAAAGAAGCCGCTCCGGAGAAGTCTTCCACGATCGATATTCAGGAATTTGTTAACGAGAACGAGATCTCAAGTTTGTACTTTGAGAAACCTTACTTCTTGGAACCGGATAAAGGTGCCGCAAAAGCTTATGCGCTTTTGAGAGAGTCCCTGGAGAAATCAGGAAAAGTAGGCGTTGCCCAATTTGTTTTGAGGAATCGGGAGAGCCTGTGTGTGCTCAAACCCTTGGACGGTGGGCTCGTGCTGAACGCGATGCGTTTTCAAAGCGAATTACGGCCTATGAGCGAACTGTCGCTTCCTTCAAAGGAAAAGCTGGTACCGAGCGAAATTAATCTGGCCACCCAGCTGATCGAAGGGATGACCGGCACATTCGACCCCGCGAAGTATCACGATAGCTATACGGAAGAAGTGAAGAAGATGGTCGAAGCCAAAGCTAAGGGTCAAAAACGTGCCGCCCCAGTCGCTAAGCCCGCCAAGAGCAATGTCATCGACCTGGTCGCAGCACTGCAGGAAAGCCTCGGAACCGTCAAAAAAGGAAAGAAACGAACCGCAGCCTAGTGCTCCAACGCTGGCACCGTAACTCTCTCGATCGGTTTGTTGCGCAGTTGGAGTTGCAGGGCTCTATTGGAGGATCATGAATCCTTTCCCCCCCTTGACAGTTCTGTTCTGTTTTACAGTCGGGCTTCCGGCTGCTTTCGGCGCTCCAAGTGGGCCCCGTTCGATGCCTTCGCAGCAGCAAATACCGGCAATTGAAAAGAAAGTCGGTCCTTCTGCTGACAGCGTCTACAACGAAGGCGTCGCGCTAATGAAAGCCAGAAACTACGCAGCCGCTCGAGCAAAGTTCGAAGAAGCTGTGAAGTTGAAGCCCAGTTTCGCTGATGCGCATAACAATCTTGCCTTCTGTCTACGCAAGCAGAATCCGGCGAACTACAAACAGTCACTGGATCACTACAACACAGCCATCAAGCTGAATCCGAAACTCGCCAGGGCATACGAATATCGCGGTGTGCTCTTGGTGCAGATGAACCGCAAGGCGGACGCTGAAAAAGATCTGGCAACGTTGAAACAGCTTGACCCGAAACTTGCCGCGCAGCTGGACGCGGCCATTAAGACCGGCAAGGACACTGAATATTAGCAATCAGCAGAGTCGCGCGGATGCTGAATCCAGCGTCCGTGCGAACAAATCCGGCGTTCCGGTTGCTCGGATTTTAATTTTCTATGGGTGCGCGGCACTCTCCCGAAACCGTATTTAACCAGTCACCGCCGCTGGAAGGGTACAACCTTTTCGACAGCGATCCCGCTCTGAGGGAAGCGATACATCGGGAAGGTGGCGGTTGGATAGAGCCTGAAGCCAAGAAGCTGGGAGAGCTTTGCGGCCGCCCAGAAACAATCAACCTCGGTGTTTTAGCCAATCGATTCGCACCCGAGTTGCGAACACATGACCGATTTGGCAATCGAATTGATGAGGTAACCTATCATTCGGCCTACCACGATTTGATGCGACTCGGCATTGAAGCGAGATGCCACGCTCTTCCGTGGGTGGAAGAAAGATCCGGATCACATGTGGCGCGGGCTGCGTTGGTCATGATTCGTCATCAAGTGGACGAAGGTACCAGCTGTCCGATAACGATGACGTTCGCTGCCATCCCTTCGCTTCGCTTGCAACCACAGCATTTCCAGGAATGGGGGCCACGTGCTCTATCCGCCGCGTACGACCCGCGGTCGATACCGGCTACTCAGAAGGCGGGAATCCTGTTTGGAATGGGCATGACAGAACGTCAAGGAGGGAGCGATGTCCGAGCCAACACAACAGTCGCAGAACCGGCTCACGCGGATGGTTCTCCGGACGAATACGTCGTTACCGGACACAAGTGGTTTTGTTCGGCACCCATGTGCGATGCTTTCCTGATTCTTGCGCAGGCGCCTGGCGGGCTGTCGTGCTTCTTACTTCCTCGATGGCGACCCGACGGTTCGCGGAACGCCTTTCATCTCCTTCGTTTGAAAGACAAATTGGGCAACCGCTCAAACGCGTCCAGCGAAGTAGAGTTTCGACGCGCGTACGCTTTGCTCGTAGGAGAGGAAGGACGCGGCGTTCGTACAATTATGGAGATGGTGCGTCACACGAGGCTGGATTGTGCGCTAGGATCGGCTTCGTCCATACGCAAGGCGGTCGCCGAAGCAACGCATCATGCAGCGTATCGATCGGCTTTTGGCAGGCTTTTAGTTGATCAACCCTTGATGCGGAATGTGCTGGCCGAATTATGTTTGGAGTCTGAGGCCGCCACGGCGTTTGCGATCCGGCTAGCGCGCGCATTTGATCGATCGAGCCAAGACGTGCAGGAGGAGACTTTCCTCCGGGTTGCTACAGCGATCGCCAAATATTTCATCACCAAGCGCGCGCCTGAGGTGGTGGCGGAAGCTCTTGAGTGCTTGGGCGGTAACGGTTATGTCGAGGAGTCCTCGCTTCCCCGTCTCTACCGCGATGCTCCTTTGAACTCGCTGTGGGAAGGAGCAGGGAACGTCCAATGCCTCGATGTTTTGCGCGCGATGCAGAAAGATCCAGAGACTATTGAAGCATTGAGGGAAGAGACGAAGGCGGTGCGCGGCGCGAACGCAAATTTCGACCGGTTCGCCGATGCTCTCTTTTCCAGTAAACAAATGCCGGATGAGTTTGGTGCTCGCCGCTTCGTTGAAAAGATTGCTTTGACGCTTGAGGGAGCCGTTCTGCTCAAGGGCGGGAATCAGCCGATCGCAGATCTTTTTTGCGCTGCACGCCTCAGCTCCAGCGCAGGTCTCGCGCTCGGAACGTTGCCGCCGACAGACCAGTCCACTGTTCAGTTGCTGCTGGATAGAGCGCGGCCCAAGCTGCCAATTTGATTGCCACCTTTGGTCGCTAAAGACGGGCGACTGTTCACCTGTACCAATCACCGCGCGTCAATGGCATCCCAGTCACGCCGTTTTCGGCTTTGACCAACAGAGCCTGATAAACATTTAACGCGCCAGTCGCAAACGCATAGGCCGAGCCTGCCAGAAATAATCGCCACACCCGAGAAGTCGGCTCCCCAACAAGCTTTTGAGCTTCATGCCAGTGAAGGTCAAGCCGGCGCGCCCAATGCCGGAGAGTAAGAGCATAATGTTCGCGTAGGCTTTCAAGGTCTCTGACCTCGAACCCGATTTCTTCCGCGTAGCGCAGCGCGGCGTTGATCGCAAGCAGTTCGCCATCAGGAAAAACATAGCGGCTGATAAAGGTTGGGCCTTTAGGCTCTGGATCAGTTGTGCGTCGAGCGATGCCGTGGTTCAAAAAAACGCCGCGTGGCCGGAGTAGTTCCCATGCTCGGCGAAAATAGATCCCAAGCTGGCTGTCGCCCACATGCTCGAACATGCCGACACTTACGATTTTATCGAAGTCGCGGGTTTCATCGCGATAATCGCGCAGTTCAACCCGACAGCGGTTTTTCAGCCCTGCCTTATCAATTCGCTCGTTTGCTAGATCGGCTTGGTTTTCGCTCAGTGTTATGCCGACAGCATCCACTCCATACTTCTGGGCAGCGTGAATGATCAAAGCGCCCCAACCACAGCCGATGTCGAGCAACCGTTCGCCAGGTTTCAGCCGGAGCTTGCGGCAGAGATAGTCGAGCTTGCGCTCCTGAGCTGTATCGAGATCATCGTTAGCGGTGCCAAAGTAAGCACAGGAATAGACCATCCGGCGATCCAACCACAGAGCATAAAAATCATTCGAGACGTTATAGTGAAACGTCACTGCTTTGCGGTCGCGCTCGAGCGAATGGACCTTACCTGACAGCGACGCTCGGCGTTCATTGCGCCCAGTTCGACCATTCGCGGAGATGCGAAGCATATTCCAGCCCAATTGAATCAGGGCGGGGGCCGACCATTGGCGGCTCATCAGATAGTTCCCTAAGGGCATGGCGGCTTCGAGGTCACCTTCGACATCGATATCGTCGTAAATATAGGCTTCGCTGAGGGCTAGATCGCTTTTGTAACCGCTTACTAGCCGTTGGAATGCGCGCGGGCTCTTTAGAACTAACGTGAAACGAGGCGCACTCGTCTCCGATCGCCATTCGCTTCCATCCCAAAATCGGATCGAAAAATCGCGCGGATGATACTCGGCCAAGAGCGAGCGCAAAATCGCAGATGCGTGGCTTGCCGAGCTATCGGTATTTTGCGTCTGCGCCGTCATGGCATCACTTGATGGCTGCGACCGCCCATGCAAGCTCCGGAGCCTTTCAAAAAGCTTCTCTGGCCCGGTTTCGTTTGCAATGGCTTGTCTCCAGACGTTTCCAACGTCTTACTCCTGTTTCACCGGGCGAGTCTTGATCGCGAACTCCGCAATTTGAGGCTTTGCCAGGCGCTCATATGCAGAATAATCCAGTTTGATTGCATCGGTGTGCGTGCCAGCCTCGAAAACGATGTAGTCCCGCTGACTCAGAGTCTTGTCGAGGTAGAGTGGCAAGCCGTACAGGCTACCGAACGGCGGCATCGTACCGACCGCGCATTCGGGAAATAACGATTTAAATTCGCTTTCGCTTTCTACTGCCACGGGTTTACCGGTGATCTTTTCGAACTTTTCAAGATCGACCCGATGATCCGCTGGAAGGACGGCCATCATGTGCTGGCCTCCGGATTTTACCATAACTACCTTCGCGTGGTATTGACCCTTGACGTGCTCGGCTTGGGCAATCGTTTGCGCGGTGAACGCTTCCGGATGATGAAGTATTTGGTACCCGATTTTCCCCGCGTTTAGAAAATCGAGGAGTTTCTTCGGTATGTCCATAGGGCGACCTCCAAATCAAGTATAACTACAAGCGGTGGCAGGTCCAAAAATTCGTTGCTGGGGCGGCTTATTGTTGCCGGCAAATCTGGGCTGCCATTAGCCTTAGACGTCTATTTCTCTGCGCTTGCGCCGAATCAAGGCGTCGATGCTCCAGGGGCCTGCTCCGATTGCCGCCATGTACAGGAAGATGAAACAAAAAAGAATCGCTGGGATACCCTGGTTCTGGACTGGCCAAGGATTGTTTGGTGCGTGAAACTGCCAATAGGCGACGGCCATCATTCCAGAGAGAATAAACGCGATTGGTCTGGTAAAGAGCCCCAGCACAATCGCAATTCCGCCGAAAAACTCTAGCACGCCGCCGATGCCTATTTGGGATACAAGTGGCACGGTTGAGCCTGGCGGCTGGCCAGGCATGCCTCCAAACCAACCAAAGAGAATGACGCTTCCAGCTTGGCAAAATATTAGGCCTGCTACGACCCGTAAGAGAAAATACGCAATCTGGACCGCACGTTCACTGTTCATTGTCTTTCTGAGAAACGATCGTAGTAGAGAACGCGGCGTTGTCGATTATGGAAACAACTCTTTCGAGCCGCGCTTCCGAGCTTCTAGGATGGGTCGTTGGATTCTCGGTTCTCGTGCCTCTCAATGATTTATCGACCTGCTCACATGTATGCGGAGAAAGAGAATCCGGTTGAAGAACATCAACCCCGCCTAAAGAGCATTAAGGAGAATCAGCGTATGAAGTCGCGATCCATTAGCGGCACGCTTTCTCGCTTGGTGTAGAGTGGACGCCGACGCAGTGGAAATCCTAGAACAGAGTTCGCAATCATTCGCACAAAGATGGGGCGAGAATCTTTTCACACTTTTTTCCAGGTTTCCGGGAATCATTCTTGCTGTTCCATCGGCATACCTCTTGGTCGCTTTTCCACCTCTGTGGAAAGATGTCGATGCGATCTGCCAGCTGATACTGAAAGCCGGTCCCCTTAACATTCTGCATTTTCCTCCTGTCTATTGCTTTCTAGGTCGTATTCCCTTTGTCGCCGCGGCAATCCTGACAGGACAACCAGTCCACGGAATCTTCGCTGAAGAAACGCCGTCGCTCCTCGGGATCTATTTGCTCGTCATTGGGCAACACGTCGCTTTAGTCGCTTCACTTACCTATGCTGTTGTGGCTATCTGTGGAACGAACCGCATCAGCCGCGTGGCGTGTGCAATCCTGTTTGCATCGATGAGTGGCCTCTATGTGGAGGCCCACTGTTGTGGCTCCGAATCGATCGGAGTTGCGGCCACATTAGCAGTCTTCGCCGCCGGTATTGCGGCGATTCGTCAGCCAAGAATATCTTCCTGGATTGTCTACGGAGTCGCTCTGTTCGTCGCCATCGGGAGCCGACACCTGAATCTGCTGCTGGCCGCATGGCTTCCAGCGACTTTCATTCTTCTGAAACTAACCGAGCGGTTTCGAAGGTCTGAAAAGATTGCAAGCCTCTACTCGATCGGTTTAGCCATCGGTATTGGGTTGGTCGCGATCGAAGCAAATTCTCTCTTGGCCCGCGCCTTGATCGCGTCAGTTGGAGATCAGTATCGCTCGACTCTTGGCCAGACACTAAGCGACCGAATAGATTCCTTTTTGCGTCGGCTGTCCGCTGATGAACGGCTCAAGCTTTCGGAAACTCTTTCTTCCAATGAAAAGGATCCTCTGGTCCGCCAGGCGATACAATATCAGGCGACTATCGGGCGCTATTATTCAGGAACGGATGTAGCGCTTACGCGCGCGATAGCCAATACTGGAATGCCTGGGTCGCGGGTGCCCGCAGAAACCGACCGAGCGATCCTTGCCGCAACGCTGAGTTATCTTCGTTCCTGCCATCCGGTTCTGATTAAAGTGATTCAGGATGATTTTTTACGTGGGCTTTTCGCTAACAATAGAGTTATTGCCTTGGCGCCGTTTGATTCTCACGTCTCCGGAGCAAACGACCGAGTTAAACGGCCTGACGCATGGGTCAATCTCGCTAGTTATCGTTATGTTAATCTTCAGGATGCTAACGAGATACTGAAACACGCCCGGAAAGATCACTACGTTGGCCTCTGGGCGCATTTGCCAACCGCTGGCTGGATAACTCTTGAAGTCTGCGTTTCGTTGATCGCAGTTTATTTTGTTCGCCAAGTATTTCCGCTAGCCGTGGTTATGTGGACCGTGATCGCGACGGGATTGACCATGTTTCTCGCTAACATGGTCTGCGTGTATTACATGGATCGCTATGCGCTGATATTGTTGATTAGTGGCGCGATCGCCGCGGCGGCTGCACTCGCCGCACTCGCGGAAATTGGAGTTGAGAAAGAAAAGCGGGGATGGAAGACTTAATAGCTGTCTATGATTTGGCTGCGAACAGGGTCTGTCCCTTTTCTCCGGCCGAAAGAGGGTCTGTCCCCATTTTCGCCCCAAGAGAGCGACCTGCGCTCTCTCCATTTCTCGGCAAACCGGTCCGTCACAGCCGGGTCCGGCAAGCGGACCTGTCCCCATTTTGCAGCTAAGATCTGAGCGAGGATCGGGTGGGAAAGAAAGCGGGTCTGTCCCCTTATTTCGGGGGTTCGGGTTAGAGAAATGGGGTCTGTCCCCTTTTTCGTGCTAAAGGAGACCTGTCCCTGGTTTGTGAGAGATGGGGTGTCTGTCGGGCGGCTTTGGAGTCAGGCGGCGGTGGAACGGGTGTTTGATGGTCTGGTGGCCTGATCTGGAGGGCCAGCCTGGAGAGATACCGTGATTGATTGGTGTGCGGATGCCCCTCTTTTTGGCCGGAGCTGATCGTGGTTGATTACTGTTTTACCTGGGCGGCGCGGTAGCTGATGTAAGCGTCGCGCATGGAGATGTATGGGTCGATGGCTGCGGCCTTCATTTGGTCGTAGTCTTGGACCGATTTGGGGAGGCCGTTTACGGTGCGAGTCCCTGACAATGCACCGCTGATAGTGTCGCTGATGAACGCGTGGTGAATAATTCCAACCGTGTGCCAGTTCAGCGGATAGATGACGTAGTCTCCTGCGAAACCGACCAGGTCGCGGCAACCGGAAGGACCGAGCAACGGCACCACAAGGTAAGGACCCGCAGGTATACCCCAGACACCGAGGGTTTGGCCAAAGTCTTCGGCAGGCACGTTCGCGAGTCTCGTGACATGGTCGGAAATGCGCATCAGGCCGCCGACGCCCGCAACACTGTTAACAACAAACTTACCGGTTTCTTGAGCGGAGCGTTTGATTTTGCCTTGAAGAACACAGTTCACAAACCGAACGGGAAATTGAGCGTTGTCGAACGCGTTTGTAATGCCGTTGCGAACAGGCCGAGGCACAATTTTGGCATACCCGTGCGCTATCGGGCGCAACGCGTAGGTGGTTAACGTGTCGTTAAAAGCGAAGATGCTGCGGTTGAAGCGGATAAACGGATCGTTCGTTTTCTGCCCATTCGCGAATTCGTCTGTTGTATTTGGACGGGAAGAGGAATTCGGCGGCGGAGCAGAGCGTTTCCCAGACGCCGCACAACCTGGAAACGAAAAGACCAAAAAGAGGAGCCAGAGTATTGGGTTATTCATGATTGTGAGCTGGAAGCGGAAGCAAGCTTGTTTTCGAGTGCCCGAATGACGGCGGGAGCGCCACCCTTTTGGATTATGTCGGCAAACTGCGCCCGATAGTTTGCTACAAAACTTACGCCTTCGATGACGACGTCGTAGATCCGCCAGCCCGCAGGCAGCTTCAAAAGACGATAAACAACCGAGAAGGACTCGTTGCTAGAGGCCGGACGAACCCGTGTGGGAAGTTCGCATCGATCGGAGCCAAGATTCACAACCGAGCCGTACTCAATTCTTGGTCGTTGGGTTCCGATTACTCGATTGGAATAGGTGCGCACAATCAAGTCGCCGAAAAGCTGGGAAACGCGCTTCTGGTCAGCCGGAGAGAACCCGCGCCAGCCGGGTCCCATTGCTTGGCGAGTGACGACATCAAACGCGAAATATCTATCCAAGGTTGGTCGTACGCGAGTCGCGATCGCTTCACTGCTATGACTCGAGTAAGCGATTGAGAGAGCTTCGTCAGTCGCGGTGTGGATCATCGCTGCAGGATCATCAGTAGGTGCGGCCGAACAAACGCGCGCTGCGCCAAGAAGAAGCGCGACCATCGTGCATGTGTGTATGGATCTGAAAAATCGGAAACGCATAACTATCGAGGTGTTGCCGGGGAAGGTGAGGGTGAGGACGAAACATTGCCGAAAGTGAATCGGCTAATAATCGATTCAAGGTCTACCGCTGATTCGGTATCGGTTATTATTCCTCCTGGCGGAACGTCTTTGCCTTCCGCGCCTGGCGCGAGGGCGATATACTTATCTCCAATGAGGCCATTCGTTTTGATCGATGCAATCGTGTCAGAAGGAAGGCGTACGCGTTGACTCACGTCCAACAGAACAATTGCAGCGTATTGGGAATCGAGATCGATTTTTTTCACGCGACCAACCGGTACTCCCGCGATGAGGACTTGGCTTCCAGTTTTGAGTCCTCCGATATTCGCGAACCGCGCCTTCACTTGATAGGTCGGGTCACCGACTCCCGCACCCATTCCGGCCTGCAGCGCGAACCACACAACGGCCGCTAAACCGATGAGAACGAACGCGCCGACTGAGAGTTCTACGGTGGACTGCTTCATTCTGCCGATTCTGCCGACTTCGCATCGAGACTGGCTCGGAGCGAAAGGATGTTGTCGCTAAAGCTTCTCGCAATGTGATCCGTGGACGAGGTAAACTCGCTTGGAGTGCCTTCGAATTGGATGCGGCCGTCTTCGAGCAAAGCAACCCGGTCGCTTGCGGTAAGCGCTTCCGGAACATCGTGAGTGACGATAATGGTAGTAAATCCAAATTCCTGCTTGTATTGGACGATCATTTTGAAAACGGAATTACGCGCGAGCGGATCAAGACCGGCTGTCGGCTCATCGAAAAGCACTAGCTCCGGGCGGGTCACCAGTGCTCGAGCAAGCGCCAGGCGTTTCTGCATTCCGCCAGATAACTGAGTCGGGAAATGATTTGCGAACGCCTCTAGTCCAAGATTTTTCAAAGCTTCGCGGGATGCATGTTCAATAGCGCGCTTATTGGAGCGGGTGGTCTGTTCCAGTGGCAGAGCGACATTTTCTAGTGCGGTGAGAGAATCAAAAAGAGCGTTTCCTTGAAACAAATAGCTGCAGCGGCCGCGAAGTCCATTGACTTGATTTCTTTCAAATCGAACTTCGCCTCCATCCGGGATCAGTATGCCGGCGAGACACTTGAGGAAAACAGATTTTCCTGACCCGCTTCGCCCAAATACAGAGACTATACTACCGCGAGCGACAGTCAGGCTGACCGAACTCAAAACGATATGCTCGCCGAACTGTTTGCGGAGCCCAGTGACCTCCAGCATAGGATTGGCCGAAGTTTGGGTCATACAAGGAAAGAGGTGATCAAGTAATCTGCTGCCAGAGTGGCGATGCAGGAAAGCACCACTCCCCTGGTGGTTGAGACACTCACTGCGCGCGAACCGGAGACTCCGACTCTGCGATGCGTGGTAAAGCCGCTGTGACAACAAATTGCGATAGTGACTACACCGAAAACGAACGCTTTGAACAGGCACTCGCGGGCATCCGCGACTCGAACCGCCGAATGTACTGCCGACCAATAAACGCCCGAGTCGAGACCCAGTAGTACAGATCCTGAAAGATATCCACCTGCTATACCTACCAGTACAAAAGTCACGGTCAGAATTGGGAAGACGATCAGGGACGCAAGCAGCCGAGGCGTGATCAGGTAGCCGAGCGGATCGATACCCATTGTGGTGAGAGCATCGATTTGCTCGCTATTACGCTGGATACCGATTTCTGCAGCGATTGCTGAGCCGGCCTGGCCGACAATCATGATGGCAGCAAGCACTGGAGCAAGCTCGCGAGTCAGCGTGAGGGAAACAAATGTGCCTAGCATTCCCGCCGATCCGAAGCGGGCTAAGACATAATAGCCTTGCAGCCCTAGTACCAAGCCGGAAAACAATCCGACAACTGTCACTACCGGAACGCAGCGGACACCCTGTTCATGAACCGCTCGTATCCAGCGAGCTCTCAGACCGCGCGCAGTCCGCGCAGCAACGAGTGCTCGTGATGTGAACCTAGCAAAGTCGCCAAGACCAGCGACGGTTGCCAGACTGTTGTGCCCGACCACTTGCACCAGACGCTTCATCTGGACGACTCCATAGTTGAGGCATCTGAGCTTTGCAAGCGACCGGGTAAAGATGTAACTCAAAAAAAGATTTAGAAAGCATCTCTCTGCGTGGGATGGCAAGAGGCGGTAGAAGCTAGTTCGACACTCCAACTATCCTCTTGTTAGAGGTGGGATTCTGTGCCGTTCGGAGCATGAAATCGGCGACATCAGCACGCGAAATGCTCAGGCCGAACCGTGGTAGGTGACCTTCGCTCACACGGTATTTGCCAGTTGGTGGCTTGTCCGTCAGTCTAGGTGGGCGGACGATTGTCCAATCGAGACCGCTCTTCTGTACGATGGTCTCCATCTCGGTGGCATCCCGCACGACCGCCGGGAAGAACAACCGCCCGACCAGATTGGCTGGTGGAAAGATTGCGTCCTTGAAAAGAAACGCCGTTGATCCAATAACTAGCCGGCGAACGCTGGACTGGAGCATCGCCTCAGTTAGTGCGGTTGCAAAGCGTTGGAGAAGAGTTTCGTCCTCCTTTGACAAAGGCTGGCGCGGGCCAAACGCTGACAGTACCGCGTCGTGATTTTCAATGACTCGATGGAGCTCGGAGCTGCTCAACAGATTTCCGCCGATGACTGTGATCCGATCGCCAAACCTTTTCAGAGCGTCTGGAGATCGAACAAACGCCGTGAGGGAGAGTCCGCGTTCGACTGCCTGGTCGACAATGTGCAGGCCTGTCCCTCCTGTTGCTCCGAGTATGAGTAATCTCATTGCATTCATATAACATTGGCGCGTAAGGCGCTGTCCGGCGTTCGCCGGACAGCGCCTTCAAATGTTACGGCGCAAACGCAAACTGATGCTCTTGGCACCAGGTTTCGAAAGTCTGAGGTGATTTTCCAGTCAGTTTTTGGAATTGATCTGTTTGGAAGGTTCCTTTGCCTTCCCGGAGACGAGCCCAAATTATCGCGAGGCTATCAACAATCAGTTGCGGCACCCCGGCAGCGCGTAGCTTCTCTAAGCCCGCTTCGATTGG
>Ga0207684_10001178_pt1 | contig 29249 bp, 26 predicted proteins | sample KBSK5501metaG_FD_184342 | JGI IMG/M metagenome (GOLD analysis project Ga0207684, IMG submission 184342) | Corn, switchgrass and miscanthus rhizosphere microbial communities from Kellogg Biological Station, Michigan, USA - KBS K5-50-1 metaG... | ecosystem: Host-associated > Plants > Roots >...
ATAAGGGCCCGATACAAGGGCACCCGAAAAAACACGCTGGACGCTCGACGCACTGCTGCCATCGTCAACCTACAAGCAATCCAGCGCCTGCGGGAGGCGGCGTGATTTACCTGTTCAGCTCTCTAGCGAGACAGAAGCTCAGCTCTGCAGAAGGGCGTTGAACTGACCCGCCAATCGCGGCCCGGTGCCCTCGTCCTCGTGCTTGAAGAAGACGAACGCCTCGCTCCAGGGCTGGGAGCGGATTCGTTCAGCCCAGGTCTTCAGCTGTGCCTCGCCGTACTCGACGCGGCGCAGGCGCAGATAGCCCCACTGCGCGGTGGGAATCAGCGTTGCCTCCAGCTCATCGGTGTCCGCAGCGCAGAGCGCAAGGTGCAAGGAACGCAAGGCGTCGTAGACCTCGTCGTCGAACCAGGAGGTGTGGCGGAACTCGAACGCGGCGCGGCAGCCCTCCGGCAGCAAGCGCACGAAATCGCGCAAGCGCGGCAAGTCCTTCTTGAAGAACGGCGGGAGCTGAAACAGGATTGGACCCAGCTTCGAGCCCATCGATTGCGCGGTTTTCCAGAAATAAGTGAGCGCATCACCGGCTTGATGGAGTTGCTTTTGGTGGGTGATGCTTCGCGGGGCCTTGAGGACGAAGACAAATCCCGAAGGTACCTCCTCGGCCCACTTGCCGAGCACCGCGCTGGAGGGCATCCGGTAGAAGGAGTTGTTGATCTCCACGCTGTTGAAGCGCTCGCCGTAGAAGCGCAGCATTTCGGAATTGGACAGGTCGGCGGGGAAGAAGTTTCCCTTCCATTCTTTGTAGCTGAAGCCGCTCGTTCCGACGAAGGTGCGCATGATGGCGGGCCAGACCCTAATATGGCTGCCATCCGAACGGAAAGTGGCGCCCGGACGGGATCGAACGCGAGTGATTGAGACTTGAAGCTTTCTTCGCCGCCAGCTTCGGTTGGCTTCCCCCCGGAAGCTCGGCTACGTATGCGTGTAGCGTTCGCTCGCCTGGCTCTCCTCCTCTTCGCCGCGCTCGCCTGTGCTCCGCGGCAACCGGCGCTCGTTCCAGCTACGGCGAGTACCGCTGCGCCGGTGCAGCTGGTGGAGAGCAGCCCCGTCGAGACCAACCTCGACCACGCCGACATCCCAAATGCCAAGGACGTTTGGCTGTCGATGATCGCTGGCGCCAGCGGGTCGCTGGACTTCGCGGAGTTCTACGCCAGCAACGAGCCCGGCAGTAGCCTCGAGGCGGTGATTCAAGCGATCGAGGCGGCAGCCGATCGCGGCGTCAACGTGCGCTTTCTGGCCGAGGACAAATTCTACAAAACCTATCCGCAGACTCTCGACCGACTTGCCGGCCGCACGGGCATCCAGGTCCGCCGCTACCGCGTCGCGGAGCTGATGGGCGGCGTGCTGCATGCCAAATATTTCATCGCCGATGGACGGGAAGCGTTTCTCGGCAGCCAGAACTTCGACTGGCGCTCCCTCGAGCACATCCAGGAGCTCGGCGTCGAGCTGCGCGTTCGCAGCGTGGTCAACGCGTTGTCGGACGTGTTCGAAACCGATTGGGCGCTCGCCGGAGGCGCGAGCCGCGAGAGGCGGGTTCGCAGCCATGTTGCGGAGAACAGGTTCCCGGCGGTCGTCGAGGGACTCGGTCAGCCGCTTCGGATCACTCCGGTTTTCAGCCCGCGCGGATGGCTGCCCGACGAATCGCTGTGGGACTTGCCGCGCTTGGTGGAGATGATCGACTCTGCGCGGAGCAGAATCCGCGTCCAACTTCTCACTTATCGCGCTCGGGACGACGGCGGGACAGTCATTTTTCCGGAGCTGGAATCCGCCTTGAGGCGCGCCGCAGATCGCGGGGTCGCGGTGGAGTTGCTCGCGGCCGACTGGAGCAAGCGAAAGGGGATCATCGAAGGTCTGCAGAGGTTGCAGTCCCCGCCGGCGATCACCGTCAAGCTGGTGGAGATTCCGCAGTGGTCCGGCGGTCGGATCCCGTTCGCGCGCGTGATTCATGCCAAGTACCTGGTGGTCGATGGCGAGCGCTGCTGGATCGGGACCAGCAACTGGGAGAAGGACTATTTCTTCAAAAGCCGGAACGTGGGCGTGATCATCGAGAGCGCGGGATTTGCAGGTCGCTTGGCTCGATTCTTCGAGGATGATTGGAACTCCAAGTACGCCGTGGCCGTGGATCCGAGCGCCAAGTACGAGCCGCCGCACTACGGCGAATGAGCCTGCCGGCGCGCAATCGCGTCAGGGCGCGTACGCTTCGTTGTTGTCAGCTGCTCCAAATCCCTCGCGGGTTGCACCGCCAGGGACGAAGAATATGCCATTCAACGCCGCGCCGCCTGTGCCGTGGCGCGGCGTGAGCATCGGCTGAAGCGCCTCCCACCGGTTCTTGGCCGGATCGTAGGCCTCGTTCTGCGGAAAGACGCCGCTCTGCGCACTGCGATTTCCCTCGCCGCCGGCGACATAGATGCGATCGGCGATCACCGCGGCGGCGCAGCCGGCACGCGCCGTGAGCATGGGCGCCTTGCTGCCCCAAGCTCCCGAGGACGGATCGAACTCGTCGACACTTCCTCTCAACGAGCCGTTTCTCCGCCCGCCGACAGCGTAGACCTTCCCGCCGACAGCGCCGCCGACCAGATGGTCCCGCGCCTCGGAAAGACTGGGGAGGATCTCCCAGGTATCAGCTGCGGTGTCGTACGCAGAGAAATCCGCGACCGAATCCAGCCGGTAACCGCCGGCGACGTAGATCTTGGCCCCAATCGCGACGGTGCCTCCGGCTCCGCGTTCGGTGCTGGGAGGCATCGAGTTGAGCTGTTCCCAAGCATTGGTCTTCGGGTCGTAGCGATAGACATCACCCACGGCGACGAATTGCGGTCCGACGAGAGCGCCCAACACGTACAGCCGGCCATCGACTACCGCCGCATTCGGATGATGAAGCGGTCGGGGAAGGGGTGCGGCGTCCCTCCAGGTATCGGATTTGGGATCGTATGCTTCAACTCTGGAGACGATCGTCTGGCTGTCGATGAAGCCGCCTATCACGTAGATCTCATTGGCGAGCGCCACCACCGCGGTCTCCTGCCGCGGTCCACCGGCGAGCGGCGCCAGGATTTGCCATCCTTTCGACCCTGCATCGAGCGCTCGGCGTTCCTCCGGGTGGGAGCTACAGCCGCTGAGAGCCATCGCCCCGGCGAGCAACGCGCACTTGATCGCCGTATGCATGGCTACCCCCTCATCGCGCTGGCGCGAGACTTCGGCCGCCCGATTGAAGAAGATCCGGGCACGTCGGAGGGAGTTTCCACGCAGGCGTCCTCTTCGATCGCCATTCCCTCCGCTGCCGCAAAGAGATCCTCTTGGATCGGCTCGAGCCCGAGCGCCTGGCGAACGCGCGCGAAGCTTCGCCGGTGAATCGCCGCCGCGCCCAGCTTCTTCAGGAGCTCGCAGTGCTGAGGTGTCGGGTAGCCTTTGTGAGAGGCGAAGCCGTAACCCGGGAATTGCCGGTCGAGCGCGAGCATCAGCGCGTCCCGAGTCGTCTTGGCGATGATCGACGCTGCGGCAATGCTGCTGGAGAGTGCGTCGCCGTGGATGATCCCGCGCTGAGGAACGGGGCACGCCGGAATTTTTCGCGCGTCCACCAGCACGAAATCCGGGCGGACGCTGAGGCCTTCGAGGGCGCGACGCATCGCCAGCAAGCCGGCGTGGTAGATGTTCAGCTGATCGATTTCTTCGACCTCGGCGCGACCGATGGACCAGCAGATCGCGTCCGACTTGATCTGTTGGGCGAGCGATTCACGCCTGTCCTCGTCGAGAATTTTCTTGGAGTCGTCCAGTCCCCGCAGCTTGTAGCTTCTCCTGAGAATCACCGCCGCGGCGATGACCGGCCCCGCCAGGGGCGCCATCCCGGCTTCGTCGACTCCGGCAATCAGCTCCAAGCCCTGTGCCCACAGCTCCAGCTCGTAGCGCAGCAGGTTGCGGAGGCGCTGTCCCTCTGCGCGGTTCTTGTACCGCCGCAGGCGGATCTTCCGAGCCAGCTCTCGGGCTCCGTCGCGCGGGTCGTATTCCAGCGCTTCCAGCAGTCCCTCGGGCACCCGCTGGCCCTGCGTCAGGAAGCGCTCCTTCAGATCCGGGACGGATTCGCGCAGGAGCTTTTCCAGCGGCGGCATCGCCTCGCCACGGTACAGAGGACCGGCCGCGCAAACAAGCCGGTTGTGACGGCGGCTCGGAAGCTAGCCCTGGGTGGTCGCGAAAGGATTGCGCGTCGGAACGCCCGGAAACCGGGCGAAGTCCCGGTCGGCAGTCAGCAATTCCTTGATGCCGTGCTCCACCACCAGCGCTGCGATCTGGGCATCATGGGCGCGATTTCCTCCCGCCACAGCTCCGGAAACCATTCGCCTGAAGTTGCGGATCATGTCCCGCTCTCTTCCCAACTCGCGCCGAGCCACGCGTTGAAGGCGGCCCGCTGTACGTCGGTGGGATGCTCCACGCGAACGATGTACGCCGCGTCGGCCGGCTTGTCTTCCAGTAGAACCTCCACTTCCACCAGGCGATCGCGCCGGAACACCGTCACTTTCGCGACCTCGCCGGGCCGCTTCTCCTCGCACCGGGAGATCAATCCTGCGGCGTCTACGCGGTACCCGTCCAGGGCCACCACGTCGTCATCCGCGTAGAGGCCCGCCTTCATCGCCGGAGATCCCTCCAACACCGAGGCGATCGTCGCTCCTCCCTTGAGCGCGATTCCCAGCCAACCTTTCGGTTTGAGCTCCGAGGGCTTCACCCGCGGTGGGCTGCCGCCCTTGTCGGCTGCGGATTCCTTCACCCGGAACTTGACCTGCAGGCCCACGTGGTCGAATGCGGAGTAGTCCAGCTCCTCGGTGGAGCGGATCGCCCGGTCGAAAAATGCCGAGAGGTCGCGCGAGGCGATCTCGCTGGCGGCACGCTCGACGCCTTCCTCGGGAACGCCGCGTTCGTCGCCGTAGCGGCTCCAGAGCAAGCGCATCACGTCGTCGAGCGATTGCTGGTCTTGCGTGGCGCGGCGGATTTCCAGGTCCAGCAGCGCGGCCGCGATCTCGCCTTTGAGGTAGTACGAGATCGCGCTGTTGGGGCTGTTCTCGTCGGGGCGATAGTGCTTGATCCAGGCGGTCATCGAAGCCTCGGCCAAAGTCTGCACCTTTCGCCCCGGGGTGGAGTGCAGCGCCGTCAGCGCCTCCCCCAATCGGTTCAGATACCTCGGCGCGCTCATCAAGCCAGCGCGCCGCACCAGCAGGTTGTCGTAGTACGAGGTCGTTCCCTCGAATGCCCAGAGCAGTTGGGTGTAGCTCTCCTGCGAATAGTCGAACGGCACCAAGCTGCGCGGCCTGATCCGCTTGACGTTCCAGAGATGGAAGTACTCGTGCGCCGCGAGCGTGAGGAAATCCTCCCAGCCTTTGCTGTTGGAGAGATTCGCTCGCGGGAACAGCAACGAGGTGGATGCCTTGTGCTCTAGTCCGCCGCGGCCCTTGTCCACCAGGTAGATCAGGAACAGATAGCGCCGCAGCGGAAGCCCGCCGAACAGCGCCGATTCGGCTTCGCAGACTTTCTGGAGATCGGCGGCCAGCTTCTCTCGGTCCAGTGGATCACCACCCCAAACCACGATCTGGTGCGGCACGCCCGCCACCTGGAAATCGAGCGGCAGGTGAGGGCCGACCTCGAACGGGCTGTCGATCAGCTCGTCGTAGCTGGCCGCGACGAACTCCTCGCCGTGGCGATCCAACGCACTGAACGGGTGCCAGCCGGGAGGCGGCTCGACGCTGACCCGGTGCTGGGCGCCGCGAAGCGCTTCTGCGTAGAGAAAGAGCGTGGCGCCGTTGAAGTATCCGTGCGTTCCATCCAGGTGGCTCGTCCGGACCGTGAGCTCATTGGCGTACACGCGGTAACGCAAGCGCACGCTCTTGCCGTCGGCGGCGATCTGGAAGCTCCGCTTGTCGAGACGCGACACGGGCAACGGCCGTCCCTCTTCATCGGTGGCGCTGAGATCTTGAAGATGACGCGAGAACTCGCGGACCAGATAGCTTCCCGGCGTCCATACCGGGAGCGCCACCACCAGCGGCCCGCTTTGCGCCGGGAAACGAGCCTCCACTTCGAACAAATGCGAGTGCGGCTGCGACATCGAGACGCGATAGCGCACGGCTTTGGTGATCTGCTGGCTCGGTTTATCTGACAAGCGCGCTATCCTGGCCTCCGGCGAACCGCTCCGCTTTTTCCGAACACTACTCTCATAGTCGCGCCAGACGGATTGCGAAATCTGATCAGCTGCTGCGAGAGCCGGGCGCTTGGTTATAAAGACGGAATGCACAAAGACAGGATGCGCGTGACGCATCGCCCGCTGACCGTGGCGGCGCTCTTGCTCGGGTTGGCGATGGCAGCGCTGGAGATGACCGTCGTCTCCACCGCGATGCCCACGGTGATCGGCGACCTGGGCGGCATTCAACACTACTCGTGGGTTTTCACCGCCTACCTGCTCGCGTCAACGGTGACCGTGCCGTTGTACGGCAAGCTCGCCGATCTATATGGGCGCAAGCCGATCATGTTGCTGGGCATCGCGTTGTTTCTGGTCGGCTCGGCGGCGAGCGGAGTCTCGCGCTCGATGACCCAACTGATCGTCTTCCGCACCATCCAGGGCCTCGGAGCCGGCTCGATGCAGCCGATCGCTTTGACCATCGCCGGCGACATCTTCGAGCTCGAGGAGCGCTCCCGGATCCAGGGCATCTTCGGTGCAGTTTGGGGAGTGGCCGGTCTGGTCGGACCGATGGTGGGCGGGTTGATCGTGAGATACCTGTCCTGGCACTGGGTGTTCTACATCAACGTGCCCTTCGGCATTGCTTCGGCCGCGCTGCTGGTGGTGGGGCTTCACGAGAGCGTGGCCAAGAAAACGCATTCCATCGATTGGCTGGGAGCGCTGTTGCTGGCGTCCGGGGTTCTCTCCTTGCTGGGAGCCTCGCACGGCGGGTCGATGGCGGTGGTCTGGCTGCCGCTCTCAGTCGCTTTGCTGGCGGCCTTTATCTGGGTCGAGCGACGAGCGAAGGAACCTCTGCTTCCGCTCGATCTGTTTCGAATGCCGGTGATGGCCGTCTCCAGTGTGGCGGGCACGCTGGTGGGAGCGGCAATGCTCTCGACGGTGACGTTCGTGCCGCTGTTCGTTCAAGGCGTGCTGGGCGGCTCGGCAGTCGAGGCCGGGTCGGCGATCACACCCATGGTCGTCGGCTGGCCCATCGCCAGCGCGATCAGCGGCAGACTCATTCCGCGGCTGGGTTTTCGGCCGCTGATTCGCACGGGCCTGGGTATCTCCGCACTGGCCGCCGCCGGGCTGGCCTACCTCCTCAAGCCGGGGTCGAGCCTGATAATCGCGCCGATCAGCACGGCGTTGTTCGGCGTCGGGCTCGGCTTCGCCAACACGGCGCTTTTGATCGCGGTGCAGACGAGCGTGGACTGGGCGCGGCGCGGCGTGGCAACCGCGAGCACCATGTTCGCTCGCACCATGGGCGGCGCGCTGGCGATCGGTGCAATGGGAGCGGTGCTCGCCTCGGCGTTTGCGCGGGATCCGTCGATTCCACCGGACGCGGCGAACCTGCTGCTCGCTCCTGACCACGGCGCATCTCTGGGCCCCACCGTTCTGCGGCATCTGGGCGGCGTCCTGGAAGGAAGCCTGTCCACCATCTTCTGGATGATTTTTGGGCTCGCCGCGGCGGCCTTCGCCGTGAGCTGGTGGTTCCCGGAAGTGTCGGTATCCGTGGGCCCGGCTCGGCGTGGCGAAGCGGTCCGGCTTCCCGCTTTGGAAGAGGCCTCCTACGAGTGAGCCTCACGCATCAGTGCGCCGAAGAACGGCACCGAAGAAGCCATCCGTCCCGTGGAGGTGCGGCGCCAGGCAAAGGTATCCATCTCGTGACACGCGGCCGCCCAGCTCGCCTCCGAGCACATTGCTGGCGGGAAGCAGGCTGAAATCCGAGCGGCCGCGAAGGAAATCCTCCACCACCACCTCGTTTTCCTCTCGCAGCACGCTGCAGGTCCCGTAGACCAGCCAGCCGCCCACGCGCACCAGCTCGGCGAAAGAACGCAGCAGCCGCTTCTGCCGCTCCACGTGCGCGCGCAGGTCATCGAGCGTGAGGCGATAGCGCGCATCGGGGTTTCGGCGCATCGCCCCGCTGCTGCTGCAGGGCGCGTCCACCAGAACTCGATCGGCCCTCCCAATCAAGTCGGCGCCGGCGGTGCGCGCTTCCTCACCTGAAGGAGCGGCGCGAATGCGCACGTTGTAGACGCCCGCGCGCCGAGCGCGCTTGCGCAGCTCATCCAGGCGGCGCTCGCTGACGTCGAACGCGAAAAGCTCCCCGCGGTTCTTCATCGCGGCCGCGAGCTGAAGCGTCTTGCCGCCGGCTCCCGCGCAGGCGTCCACCACGATCTTCGGCGGGGGGTCCACCAGCATGCCCAGCAGCTGACTTCCCTCGTCCTGCAGCTCGAAGTGCCCCTCTTTGAATTCGCGCAGCGAGAACGCGTTGAGGCGCGATTCGAGAATGATTCCGAGCGGCGAGAGGGGGGTAATTCGACAGGCCAGTCCACCGGCGCGCAGCGATGCAAGCAGTGCCTCGCGCGACGACTTGAGCGTGTTCACCCGCGCGGTGAGCGGGCCCCGTTCGTTCATCGCCTCGGCGGCGCGATCGGCGTCTTCGCCAAACTCCGCAGCAAACCGCTCGGCCAGGAATTCCGGAAGCGAGTGGCGCACGGAGAAGCGCCGGGCCGGCTCCAGGGAAGCGATCTGGCGCTCCGCATCGGAGGTGCGTGCGAGCGTCGACGCATCCTCTCTGGACAAGCGCATCTGCGCCGCGACGGTTGCTGCCGGCTCTCCCAGGAGCGATCGGATGGCGGCCAGCCGGAGCAGATCCTGCTGTGATGAGGGAAGAGCGAAAAAGCCGGGGCGCTCCTTCTCCAGCAGGAAGTCGACGGCGATCTGCCGCCGAAGCAGCGCATAAATTCGCTCGGAAACGGCCCGCCGCTCTTGCGAGTGCAGGCTCCGCTTGGACCGAAGCGTTCTATCCAGCGCCAGATCGGCGGGGCGACCTTCGTGGCGAATCGGTCCGTACGCCTCCAACGAGGCCTGGGTGATCAAATCCTCGCGCAGCGGCCGGGCGGTGCTCATCGCTGGCTCAGCACTCCATCTGGGCGACAGACTGTGAGGAGGGTGCCTTGACAAGAATCACCTTGACTACTATCAACGGTGCGAATCAGAAAATCTACTGTTGGAGGGACTATGTCCATGGTGGGGCAGAAGGCTCCCGAGTTCACGCTCGACGCGATGGTGGGGCGAGGAGACTTCAAGAAGGTGTCTCTTGCGGACCATCGAGGGAAGTGGGTGGTGCTCTTCTTCTACCCGCTGGACTTCACTGTCGTGTGCCCAACCGAAATCCAGGAGTTCTCCAAGCGGGATCCAGAATTCAAGAAGCTGAATACGGCGGTGCTGGGGTGCTCGATCGATTCGGTTCATTCGCACAAGGCATGGGTGAACGGCAGCCTCGGCTCGATCCCTTTTCCCCTTCTGTCTGACTTGAAGCGCGAAGCTTCGCGCGCCTACGACTGCTTGATTGAAGAGAAAGGTCACTCCACGCGGGCCACCTTCATCATCGATCCGGAAGGCACGCTCCAGTATGCGCTGTACCACAACAGCGACGTGGGCCGATCGGTCAGCGAGACGCTGCGCGTGCTCGAGGCGCTGCAGACCGGCGAGCGCTGCCCGGCGGACTGGAAGCGCGGCGACAAAACGCTGGGCCGCTGAGTCGCCTCCGCTCACCCGAGCGTAGCCAAGCGGAGTCGAGGGGCCCCTCGACTACAGCCTCGCTAAAGGTCGGCTTACGCTCGGGGTGACCGGTTACGCTGCGGTGGAGCAGAACTGCTCGTAGTCGATGAACTCCACCTTCGCTCCGTCCGCGCAGACTGGGCACTTGGGATCGCGCCGCAGTTTGAGCTCGGTGAACCGGGTCTCCAGTGCATCGAAGGTGAGCAGACGGCCCACGAGCGGCTCGCCGATTCCGAGGATGAGCTTCAGCGCCTCGTTCGCCTGCAGCAGGCCGATAATGCCTGGGAGCACGCCGAGCACGCCCGCCTCGGCGCACGAGGGCGCCATCTCCGCGGGTGGCGGGGCAGGGTAGAGACATCGGTAGCAGGGTCCCTTTCCCGGGATGAAGGTGGTGACTTGTCCCTCGAAGCGGAAGATCGAGCCGTGGATGTTGGGCTTCTGCTGGACCACGCACGCGTCGTTGAGCAGGTAGCGCGTCGGAAAGTTGTCCCCGCCATCCAGCACCATGTCGAAGCCCTCGAGCACCCGCATCACGTTCTCCGAGGTCAGCCGCTCCTGGAACGGAATCACTTTCACGTCCGGATTGAGCGCCTCGATCGTCATCCGCGCGCTCTCGGTCTTCGGCTTGCCGGCGCGGTCTTGCGTGTGGATCACCTGCCGCTGCAGATTGCTCAGGTCCACCACATCCATGTCCACCACGCCGAGCGTCCCGACTCCGGCCGCCGCCAGGTAGAGCGCCGCAGGAGATCCGAGGCCGCCTGCGCCCATCAACAGCACCTTGCTCTTGAGCAGCTTGGCCTGACCCTCTTCGCCCACTTCGGGGATGACCAGATGCCGGCGGTAGCGCTCCTTCTGCTCGGCGGTGAGGACGAACGGCTTTTCGACGGGGAACGCGGCGTCGCTCCACCGGTTGAACCCCCCAGCCATGGACGCCACGTCTTGATAACCCATCTCGCGCAACGTCTTGGCCGCCAGCGCGGAGCGCGTGCCACCCGCGCAGTAAAGGACGATTGGCTCGTCGCGGCTGGCCTTCTCCTCGATCCGCAGCTCCAGAAAACCGCGCGGAACGGAGATCGCCCCGGGCAGCTTTCCATTCGAGAACTCGTCGCTCTCCCGAACGTCGACCAGCTTCATCGGCGCGCGCTGATCCATCAGGCGTTTGACGTCGTTTACGGAGATCTCGCGGATCTCCTTCTTCACATTGGAAAGCAGCTCTCGGAATGTAGGCGCCATTGCGGACTCCAGCTCCCTAGAATATCCGGTTTTTATAACCAGTCGCGCGGCAGATGTCAGAAAGGACCGGCCGATGGAGCGCCCCCTGGAGGGAAAGCTGGTGCTGGTGACGGGGGGCGGCGTGCGCCTGGGCCGAGCCATTGCGGAGGGGCTCGCCCGCGCTGGCGCGAACGTCGCCCTGCACTTTCATCAGTCGGGAGCTGGAGCGGACGCGGCGCTGGCGTCCATCCGAGCCGAGGGAGGCCGCGCCGAAAAATTCCAGGCTGACCTGGCCAGGAGCAGCGAGATCGATCCACTGGTTGCCCGCGTCGAAGCCCAGCTGGGGCCCATCGCTGCGCTGATCAACAGCGCGGCGGTGTTTCACCGCGCGCCGTTCGCGGAGACCACCGAGCAGATTCTGGACAGTCAATGGGCGCTCAACGCGCGGGCTCCGTATCTGCTGACGCAGTCCGTGGCGCGCCGGATGTTGCCGCGGGGTGGAGGGGACGTGGTCAACGTCCTGGATATCGGGGGCGGGATCGTTCCCTGGCGGTCTTATTCCGCCTACTGCATGAGCAAGGCGGCGTTGGCGTCGCTCACCCGATGCCTGGCTTTGGAGCTGGCGCCCGACATCCGGGTGAACGCGGTGGCGCCAGGGGCCGTGCTGCCACCCGAAGCGACGCAGCCCGCGGCTCTCGACGAGTTACGTGCAAAAATTCCGCAGCGACGATTCGGTTCGCCCGAAGACGTGATGCGTTCGGTGCTTTTCCTGCTCACCGGGCCAACCTTCATCACCGGTCAAATTCTGGTGGTGGACGGCGGGCGATCCATCGCGAGCGCGCCGCCGTAACCAGTGAGCCCGGCACGTCGCGCTGATCAGTGCTCGGCAAATACTCCTTGCCAGCGCGGTGCCTCGTCCCGGCGCGCCAGCCTCTGGTCGCGACGCATCTGCGCCTCCTGGAAGGCCTGACGATCGGCCTCTGTCTCCAGCAGGAGCGGAGGAACCCGGACCTTGGAGCCGTCGCGGGACAGCGCCACGAAGGTGAGCAGCGCGCTGGTGGTGAGGCTGCTCTCGCCGGTGAGTGGGTTCTCGGCGTGGACCACTACCCCTACCTCCACCGACGTGTGAAACGCCGCCAGCACTCGGGCGCGCAGCGTGACAATCCATCCGACGCGAATCGGCGCGTGGAAGTGCAGCTCGTCCATCGAAGCGGTGACCACCACCTCGCGGCAGTGTCGCTGCGCTGAGATGCCGCCGCAGATGTCGATCCACTCCATGATCCTGCCGCCGAAAGCCGCGTTGAGCGGGTTGGTGTCGGTGGGAAGGATCCTCTGGGTCATCACGACGTGCGATTCCCGAGGCGGTTTGGGAGCGAGCTGCGTCTTCGCGGCCATGGTTCGACCTGCCGTTCAAGAGCGAAGGAACGTGCTCACGAGATCCAGCAACTGCTCGCGACCCGTTCCGGTCCGGATATCCAGAACCGAGGCGTCTACAGTGAGGCAATCGATTCCGTACTTGTTCTGCAGCACCATCGGAAAGCTGGAGTAGTAGCCATTCAAGCCGCGGAGGAACTCGGCGCCAATCCCCTTTTCCTCCTGGCGGCCGCGCTCGCGGATCCGCTCCAGGAGGATGTCCACACTGGGCACGCTGAAGCAGACCACCTTGTCCGGTTGCGCGATCTTGCGGCTCAGGCGCTGGAAGTACTCGAAATACAGGTCCAGCTCGGCGTCGGTCATGTTGCCTAGGCCGTGCAAGTACTTGGCGAAGATCTCCGGGTCTTCGTAGAGCGTGCGGTCCTGAACACAGCTCTTCTTGACCGTGTCGATCAGCTCGTGGTGCTCGACCCGGCGGATCAGGAATTCGAGCTGCAGCGTGAAGGACCAGCGCCGCATGTCCAGGTAGTAATCCTTGAGAAAGCGGTTGTCGATCACCGGCTCATCGAACAGCTCGAATCCGAAACGCTGGCTGATCAGCTTGGCGGCGGTGGTCTTTCCGGCGCCGATATTTCCTGCCAGCGCCACGAAGCGCTTCTGTTTGCCCGGCCGTGCGCCAAGGACGTTCGACTGCTTTGACTCGATGGCGCCGTCCAGCGCAGGCCGGGTTGGGAGGGAAACGCCGTTCTCCCGGCGAACTGCAGCGGAGCCTGCCGGCTCATTCTTGCGTTTGCTCACCCGCGCCATCGGCGTCGGTTGCTTAGCACAGGATTACGCTTCGGCCCGCACGTACACGAAGTCGAGCGGCTTGCCGTTGATGCCGCGAGGCGGGGGAGCGATCCAGTTCGCCATCTCGCCGGGAGCGGTGACCGGTCGCGACTGCAGGCTCTTCACGAACGCTTTGTCGGACGCTGAAGGCAGCCACTCGTCCCGGCGGCGTTCCCACTCCTGCGAGGTCAGCAGCTGCCCTTGGGGATCGAATGCCATTCCGGCGAAGACGCCCTGGTGCCGGTGGAACCGGCGAGACGGGAGCTGGAGCCGGTCGGGAACACCGACCTCGGCGAGGATCTTGTTCCAGCGATCGACGCCGCGCTGGCAATCCTCCACATACCCGTCTCGCAACACCTCGTTCATCGCCGAGCGGAGCGGTACCTCCTCGCGCTTGAGCACACCGGCGTCGGGAAGCTCCATCGGGTAGCTGCCCTCCAGCGCCAGGTGATCGCTGTACTTCTCCTCCTTGGCTCGCCCTTTCAGTCCCGCGCCGAAAAAGGAGGCCGCGTTGGTGGAGACCTCCGAACCGAACAGGTCCAACGACAGCGAGTACCAGAGGTTGAGGTACTTCTGCAGCGTGGGGATATCGATTCCGCCCAGCGCTCGAGGGTCGCCGTTCTTGGCCTGGCGCGTGAGCTCCGCCGAGCGTTGGACCACGCGCCCGATGCCGGTCTCGCCGACGAACATGTGGTGCGCTTCCTCAGTGAGCATGAAGCGCGTCGTGCGCGAGAGGGGATCGAATCCGGATTCCGCCAGCGCCAGCAGCTGATACTTCCCGTCGCGATCGGTGAACATGGTGAACATGTAGAAGGAGAGCCAGTCCTCGATCGGCTCGTTGAAGGCGCCCAGGATTCGCGGGCGATCCTCGTTCCCACTGCGGCGAGCGAGCAGCTCTTCGGCCTCTTCGCGTCCATCCCGGCCGAAGTAGCGATGGAGCAGATAAACCATCGCCCATAGATGGCGGCCCTCCTCCACGTTCACCTGGAAGAGGTTTCGCAGATCGTAGAGCGAAGGACAGGAGGTTCCCAGCAGCCGCTGCTGCTCCACCGACGCGGGCTCGGTGTCTCCCTGGGTGACGATCAGGCGGCGAAGGGTGTTGCGGTGCTCGCCCGGCACGTCGGTCCACACGGGCTGCCCCATTGAATCGCCGAAGCCGATCTTCCGGTCCCGCAGCGGCTCGGCGAGGAAGATCCCCCAGCGGTAGTCGGGCATCTTCACGAAATCAAAGTGCGCCCAGCCGTCCGCCTCGACGCTGATCGCGGTACGCAGGTAGACGTCGTGCGCCTGGAAACCGGCCGGCCCCATTTCCATCCACCACTGCAGAAAGTTCGGCTGCCACTGCTCGAGCGCGCGCTGGAGCTTCTTGTCTTCGGTCAGGTTCACGTTGTTGGGGATTTTTTCATCGGTGATCTGGCTCATCCGCGCGATCTCCTCTCGGTCAAGCTATGTACGGCGCGGGTCGAATTGCGGCCGCTGCCCGGCCTGGCCGTAAACCGTCAGCGCGCCCCGCTCGCCGGTGGCGTTGGGCCGCTGGAAGATCCAGTTCTGCCAGGCGGAGAGGCGGCCGAAAATCTTGGTCTCCATCGTCTCCGGGCCGGCGAATCGCAAATTGGCTTCCATGCCGGTCAACGCGTCGGGCGAGAGGGAAGCGCGCTCCTCGAGCGCCACGCGGATTTCGTCGTCCCAGTCGATCTGGTCCGGCGTGAAAGTGACCAAGCCGGCGGCGAGAGCTGATTCCGGATCGAACGCGCCGCTGTGGGCGAGGATCTCCTTGACGCGCTGGGGTTCGGCCAGCATGCGCGTCTCCAGCCGCGACAGCCCGTTGGACATCGGCAGCGCGCCGCCGTTGAGCGGTCCCAGCTCGATCGCCACCGGCCGGTCCGGATCGTCGAGCATGTAGCTGCGGTCCGCGGCGAGGGCCAGCTCGGCCAGCACGCCCGCGAAGCACGAGCCGGGCTCGATCAATGCGAAGAAAGTCTTGGCGGTGAGGTCCAGCCGTTTGAGGACCCGCTTCTGCAGGAGGAGAGCTTCGCGAACCGCCCAGTGCGCCTGGTTATCGGCGACGAAGCGATCGAAGGCCAGGACCTTTTTCGGATCACCCTGGGTCTTGAGGACCACGGTGCCGATGTCCAGGTGGTTGATGCGAAGGCGCAGCAGCGCGTCGTCCAGCTCCCGGAAGGCGCGGATCGGCCAGCTGTCTGCGCCCGCCGCGACCAGACCCGGTCCATCGGACGGCGGCGGTTCCGACGGCCCGCGAACGGTGAGCTCGGCCACTCGGGCGGGCGGACCGAGCTCGAGCGAGACGTAGCGGTATTCGATCTGATTGGAGGTGATCTTTTCACCCAGCGGATCGAGTCGAATCCCCTTCTCGCCCGCCGGCCGCGAGCTCTGACCGACCAGCGCCTTGGCGCGATCGGTCACCACCTGGTTGAACTTGCTCTTGGGAACGGCCTGGTCGACCAGGCGCCACTCCACCGCTCGACGTCCCTTGACCCCTTCGGCCGCGGTGGCGAAGAAATCCGCCACGTCCCTTCGAACCTTGCGCTTGTCCACCACCCGGGTCAGGCCGCCTGTCCCAGGCAACACGCCCAGCAGCGGAACTTCAGGCAAAGACACGGCCGAGTTACCGTCGTCGATCAGCAGGATTTCGTCGCAGGCCAAGGCCAGCTCGTACCCGCCTCCAGACGCCGTGCCATTGAGCGCTGCGATGAACTTGATCCCGCTGTTCGCCGAAGCATCCTCGATCCCCAGCCGCGTTTCGTTGGTGTACTTGCAGAAATTCACCTTGAACGGGTGGGACGCGCTTCCGAGCATGAAGATGTTCGCTCCGGCGCAGAAGATCTTCTCCTTCAGCGAGGTGATCACCACCACCCGCACCTCCGGATGCTCGAACCGGATCCGCTGGATCGCGTCGGCCAGCTCGGTGTCCACCAGCAGATCGTAGCTGTTCAGCTTCAACGCGTAGTCCGGGCGCAGGCCCTGCTCCTCCTGCACGTTCAGCGACAGCCTGGCGATCGGTCCATCGAGCTCCAACTTCCAGTGGCGATACTCCTCGGGGCGCGTCTGGAAGGTCGGAAGTTGTTCCGGCGCTGTCTGGCTGGCCATGGGCTGCTTCCTAATCACACCGCGTAGGGGTTGCAAGCACTATAATGCATTTGCGTTCGAAACTTGTGGAAGTATACTACCGCCCCAGGTGTTGACCAAGACTCGGCATAACCAGCGCATCACCGGCGACGAGCGATCGAATCACCAGCGTGGCCAGAGCGTGCTGCGTCAGCTCGGCCAGAGGGTGCGCGCCAGCCGGCTGGCCCGGAGGATGACGCTGCGCCAGTTGGCCAGCAGCAGCGGAGTCTCTTCCCGATTCCTATCCGATTTGGAAGCGGGAAAGGCCAACATCTCGGTGGTGAAGCTGACCTCGATTGCGCGCGCGGTGGGGACCGGACCGGCGGAGCTGCTGGGAGACGGCGCCGCTCCCGCTCCCGGGCGCCGGGTCGTCTCGCTTCTGGGCCTGCGGGGTGCCGGCAAGAGCACGGTGGGTCGTCTCCTGGCGGACAAACTGCGTGTTCCCTTCTTCGAGCTGGACAGGCTGATCGAGCTGGAGGCGGGAATGCGCCTGTCGGAGATCTTCGCCTTTCACGGCGAGGACTACTATCGCCGCGTGGAGCTATCGGTGCTGAAGCGTTTTCTTCTGAAGCACGAGGAGGCGATCCTGGCCACCGGTGGAAGCGTGGTGACTTCTCCGGACGCCTTTCGGCTGCTCTCCGAGCGCACGCGAACCATCTGGCTCAAGGCGACGCCGCAGGAACACTGGGACCGGGTGGTGAAGCAAGGCGATCTGCGACCGATTGAGAACAGACCGCACGCGATGGCCGAGCTGAGGCGCCGGCTGCGTGAGCGCGAGCCGCTGTACAGTCAGGCCGAGGTGACTTGCTCCACCTCGGAGCGCTCAGTCGCCGCCGTGGTCTCGGATCTGGTCCGGCGCATCGGCAAGCGGACGGCGCGACCGGGTCAGCACGATCACTGAGTGGCTGCCGGGTTCTGGACGCTGTCCAGCGCGGCGCGCAGCAGATCGGGACGGTCGGTCATGATTCCTCCGACGCGCTGGGCGATCAGCGTTTTCATCTCCACCGGATCATCGATCGTCCACACGTTGATCCACCTGCCGGTCTCGTTCGCGACTCGCACCAGCTCCTCGTCGACGAGGCGCACCTCCCCGAAGCTCAGTGGCATGTCCAACACCGTGTAGCGCTCGTCCAGAGATGGTGCCTGGCCGGATTTCACCGAGATCACGAAGGCCGCTAGCGCGTCGCGCGGGTAGAAGAGGCAGCAATCGGGGAGCGCGGTTGCCAATCGCGCTGCGCTCTCATCGAGCTCGCTGCCGCAGCAAATCCGCTCCGCCGCGCCCTCGCGGCGGACGACGCCGGCGAAGACGGCCTCGATCCCCCGAGTCGATGCTTTGAGATCGATGTTCATCCTCATCGATGGGAATGCGCGCAGCACGTCCACCAGCGTTGGAATCCTGATGCCGCGACCGCGGAACGGGAAGGTGCGCCCCGCGTCTGGCGAGAAACGACAGCCCGCATCGAGCTTGCGCAGCTCGGAGACATTCATTGCCGCGATTGCCCCGGCTCCATCCGTACAGCGCTCCACGGTCGGGTCGTGCGATACGACGAGCTCGCCGTCCCGAGTCAAGTGAACGTCGAGCTCGAGCATCTGCGTTGCGTACCGGCTCACCGCCTGCTCGAAGGCGGCGAGCGTATTCTCCGGCGCGAGCGCGGCGCCCCCGCGATGCGAGATGTGCAAGGTTGGAAGCAGGCCTGCGAGGAACGCGTGGGGCATCGAAAAGATCATTTCCCGGTGAAGTTGGGCCTGCGCTTCTCGTTGTACGCGCGGATCCCTTCGGCGGCGTCATCGCTGGTGAAGAGCCGCTGCTGCAGCTCCCGCTCGAGGGCGATGCCCTCGTGGAAGCCCACCTCCATACCGGAAAGCACGGCGCGTTTGATGTGGCCGACCGCCTGGGAAGCTCGCCGCGGCGGCACGAACTCGCGCGCGTACGCTTGGACCTCATCGTGAAAGCTCTCCGAGGAAGAAATGCGATTGACCAGCCCGACCGATTGCGCCTCTTCGAGGCTGAGGTTTTTTCCTTCCACCATCAGCTCGATTGCCTTGGCGCGGCCCACCGTGCGCGCCAGCCGCTGCGTCCCACCGGTCCCCGGCAGCACTCCGAGGTTCACCTCGGGCAGGCCGATCTTCGCTTCGCCTTTGCATGCAAAACGAATGTCGGCGGCGAGCGCGATCTCCAATCCGCCTCCGACGCAGTGACCGTTGATCGCGGCAATCACCAGCTTGGGCGTCTGCTCCAGGCGATTGAGCGTCTCATTCGCATGCAAGCAGAAATAGTACTTGAAGGTGGGATCCACCTCCTGGAGCATGGCGATGTTCGCGCCCGCGCAAAAAAACTTCTGCCCGGCTCCAGTGATCACCAGCACGTGCACGCCGCCGTCGAAGCGCGCGCGCAGGATCGCCTCGTCCAACTGACGGATCATCGCGTAGCTGTACGTGTTCGCCGGCGGGTCGTTCAACGTGAGGGTGGCGATTCAACCATCCGTCTGGTACTGGACCAGCGCCTTTGCTGAAGGTTGGGTCCAATCGCGCGTCTCAGCCATGCTCCGGCTCCGTTCTCAAGAAATTCATTGCCCGGCCGTGGCCTCGACGGTCATCGCGATTCCCTGGCCAACGCCGATGCACATCGTCGCCAGCCCGCGCTTGACGCCGCGCCGCTTCATCTCGTGCAGCAACGTGGCGAGGATGCGCGACCCGCTCGAGCCAAGCGGATGGCCCAGCGCAATCGCGCCGCCGTTCACATTCACCTTGGCTGGATCCAGGTCCAGGTCCCGAATGCAAGCCAGCGACTGCGACGCGAAGGCCTCGTTCAGCTCGACCAGGTCCAGCTCACGAACGGTCCAGCCAGCCGCCCGCAGCGCTTTCTGCGATGCCGGCACCGGGCCGATCCCCATGCATCGCGGATCGACGCCGGCGTCGCCCGAGCTTGCAAAGCGCGCCAGTGGCTTCAGCCCGCGTTCTCGCGCCGCGCGCTCGCTCATCAGCAGAATCGCGGAAGCCCCGTCGTTCAAGGTCGACGAGTTCCCCGCGGTCACCGACCCGCCTTCGCGAAAGGCCGGCTTGAGCGCGCTCAGTTTTTCCAAGCTGGTGTCCTCGCGAGGGCCCTCGTCCGCCGCGACCTTCAGCGGCGAGCCCTTGCGTTGAGGCACTTCCACCTCGATCAGCTCGTCCTTGAATCGTCCGTCGCGCTGCGCCGCGACCGCCTTCTGGTGCGAGCCGAGCGCGAAGCGGTCCTGATCGGCGCGCCCGATCTTCCACCGTTCCGCCACGTTCTCCGCCGTCTCGCCCATTGCCTCGAGCGGAAACATCTCCGCCAGGCGCGGGTTCGGAAAGCGCCAGCCGAGAGCGGTGTCATACGCCTCCCACTTCCCAGTGGGAAACCCTTCCGGTGGCTTGGGCATCGACCACGGCGCGCGCGTCATCGACTCCACGCCGCCGGCGATCACCACGTCCGCCTCGCCGAGACGGATCATCCGGCAGCCCTGCACCACCGCCTCCATGCCGCTTCCGCACAGGCGGTTGACGGTGGCGGCAGGCACCGAGTTCGGAAAACCGGCCAGCAGCACGGCCATCCGCGCCACGTTCCGGTTGTCCTCGCCTGCCTGGTTCGCGCACCCGAGGAAAACTTCATCGATCTGCTCGGGGCGGATGCGGGCTCGGCGGACCAGTGCCTTCAGCGTCAGCGCCGCCAGATCGTCCGGCCGCATCTCCTTGAGACCGCCGCGGTGTTTCCCGATCGGCGTTCGAATCGCATCGATGATCAACGCATCCGCCATCATCTTCTCCTCAGGGAGTCAGCACCACCTTGCCGAACTGTCCGCGGTTCTCCAACAGCCGGTGTGCCTCGGCCGCTTTTTCCAACGGCAGCACGCGATCGAGCACGGGCTTGAGATCGCCGCGCTCCACCAGTGCGAGGATCCGGAAGAGATCTCCTTTCGATCCCATCGTCGTACCCAGCAGTGAGATGCGCTTGTAGAAGAGAACGCGAAGGTCGAGCTGGATCTGATAGCCGGTGGTGGCTCCGCAGGTGACCAACCGTCCACCATAGGGAAGACAGGCGACGCTTTTTTCGAAGGTTGCGGCACCGACGTGCTCGAAGACCACGTCCACCATTCGGCGGTTGGTGATCCGCTTCACCTCGTCCAGAAAATCCTTCTCCGAGTAGTTGATCAGGTGATCGGCGCCGAGCTCCTGCGCCTTCTTCAGCTTCTCCGCGGTCGAGGCGGTGGCGATCACCGTGGCGCCGATCAGCTTGGCGATCTGCACGGCGGCGGAGCCCACCCCCGAGCCGGCGGCGTGGATGAGCACTGTTTCGCCGGGTTGAAGCTGTGCGCGGCGCATCAGCATCGTCCACGAGGTCAGGAAGGTGAGTGGGATGCAGGCCGCCTGCTCGAAGCTGAGGTTCTTCGGCTTGGGAAGGATGTTCTGCCTCGGGAGCACTGCCAGCTCGGCGTAGCCGCCCCAGGTGTGCTCCCCGACCATCTGATAGCTCTTGCAGAGATTGTCCTCACCCCGCAGGCAGCGCTCGCAATGGCCACAGGACAGGCCGGGATTGACCACCACCTCCTCGCCAGGTTTCAGATCGGTCACTTCCGCTCCGACGCGCTCGACCACGCCGGCGATGTCCGCACCCAGCACGTGCGGGAGGCTCAGCTTGAGACCTGGCCAGCCTTCGCGCACGAAGATGTCCAGATGGTTCAATCCGACCGCTTTCACCCGGACCATCACGCTGTTTGCGCCGAGCTTGGGCTCGGGCAGGTCGGACGGCTTGAGCACGCTCGCGTCTCCGTGCGAATAGAACGCAATGGCCTTCATGGGCGGACCTCCTTCAGCGGATTTCGTCCTTGTAAAGGGGCAGCCCGGGAAAATCTACACCGCCGGGGTCAACTGACCGCTTTCGAGATGCGTACCTTTGCGCTAGACGGGGCCGGATGGCCACGCTGAAGACGGAGATTGGCGAGGGAATCGCGCAGGTCGAGCTGAATCGGCCCCAAGTCCGGAATGCGATCAATCTGGAGATGGTGCGCGAGATGACCGCGCTGCTCGACTCGCTCGCGGCGCGCGACGATGTCCGCGCGCTGGTCCTTTCTGGAGCCGGGGGGAAGGCCTTCGCCAGCGGAGCCGACATCGCGGAGCTCAAGGAGCGCACCCATCGCGAAGCGCTCCTGGCGATCAACGCCAGCATTTTCCAGAAGCTGGAAGATTTTCCGCGGCCCACCATCGCGGCGATCGAAGGATATGCGCTCGGCGGAGGGCTGGAGCTGGCGCTCGCTTGCGACCTGCGGGTGGGATCGAAGGACGCCAAGGTCGGATTGCCGGAGTCCACTCTGGGCATTTTCCCGGGGGCGGGCGGAACCTGGCGTCTGCCGCGGCTGGTGGGGCTCGGTCGAGCCAAGGAGCTGGTCTTTACCGGTCGGATCCTGAACGGCGACGAGGCGCACGCGCTGGGACTGTTCGAGCGGTTATGCGAGCCGGGGCAGGCGGTGCGCAGCGCTCTCGAGCTGGCGAGGGAGATGGTCAAGAACGCGCCGCTCGCGCTGCGGGTGGCGAAGATTGCGCTGAACGCCGCCGCCAAAGGGCTGGAACCCTCGGCGCTCGAGCGGCTCGGCCAAGGGCTGCTGTTCGACTCGGCGGAAAAGCGCGAACGGATGACCGCCTTCCTCACCAAGCGCGCTAAGAAGGGCAGCGGAGAAAAAGATGGAGATTGAATCGATCGGCGTTCTCGGCGCCGGCACCATGGGCCATGGAATCGCCCAGGTGGCAGCGCAGGCCGGATACCGAACGCTGCTCTACGATGTTGCGCCCTCGCTCGCCGAGGCGGGGCTGCGCCGGATCGCCGAGAACCTCGACAAGGGAATCGAGCGCGGCAAGGTGAAGCCGGCCGAGAAGCAAGCCACGCTCCAACGGCTGTCAGCCGTGTCTCAGCTCGGAGCGCTCGCCGGATGCGGCTTGATCATCGAGGCCATTCCAGAGGACCTCGCGCTCAAACGCCGGGTGTTTCAGGAGCTGTCGCAGCTTTCTGGCCAGGCGATCCTCGCTTCCAACACCAGCTCGCTTTCGGTCACCCAAATCGCGTCCGCCGCGGCTCGTCCGGAACGCGTCGTGGGCATGCACTTCTTCAACCCGGTCCACATCATGAAGCTGTTGGAGATCGTCCGCGCCAGGCAGACCTCTGATGCCACGGTGGAAACGGCGCGACGCGTCGGGGCCAGGCTGGGGAAGGAATCCATCGTCGTGCGGGACAGCCCGGGGTTCGCATCGAGCAGGTTGGGAATCGCGCTGGGGCTCGAAGCCATCCGCATGCTGGAGGAGGGCGTGGCAAGTGCCGAGGACATCGATCGCGCGATGGAGCTCGGGTACGGGTACCCGATGGGCCCGCTGAAGCTCGGTGACCTCGTGGGCCTTGATGTGAGGCTGGCCATCGCCGAGTACCTCCACCGCGAGCTGCACAGCGATGTGTTCCGACCGCCGAAGCTCCTGCAGGATATGGTTCGCGCCGGCAAGCTGGGACGAAAGACGGGGCAGGGTTTTTACAAGTACTGATCGACGACGTGGCGCCCCGGCGCCGTAAACGAATGGAGAACGAGATGAAGACGCTTCGATGCCTCGTCTTTGCACTGTTGCCGCTTGTGGCATGTCAGCACCAGGTGGCTACGACCGCCGCTGCGCCGGAGAGCGCCAAGGTACAGGCAGCGCCGTCTCCGCCGCCGGCGTTGCGGTTGGACGAGGCGACGCGACCGACTCGCTACGCGCTCAAGCTCAAGGTGATTCCCACGGAGGACGTTTTCACCGGCGCGATCGACATCGACCTGGCGCTGCAAAAGCCGGTGAGCACGCTCTGGCTGAATGGGACCGAGCTGAAGATCCAGGAAGCGAGCCTGGAGTTCGGCGGTCAATCGATGGCGGCCTCGCCCGTAGACGGTGGCAAGGAGCTGATTGGTTTCTCGTTCCCGCGAGCGATCGGGCCGGGCAAGGCGAAGCTGCACGTCAAGTACGCCGGGGCGGTGTCCACGCGCGACTCGCGCGGCCTCTTCCGGCAGCAGGAGAGCGATGACTGGTACCTGATCAGCCAGTTCGAGTCGCACTATGCCCGGCTGGCCTTTCCGTGCTTCGACGAGCCGTCGTTCAAAGTTCCCTGGCAGGTGACGCTCGAGGTGAGAAAAGGAGATCAGGCGTTTTCCAACACGCCCGTCGCATCGGAGCGCGACGGGGAAGACGGCTTCAAAGTGGTCACCTTCCGGGAGACGAAGCCGCTTCCGAGTTATCTGGTGGCGATCGGCGTCGGACCTTTCGAGGTGGTCGACGCCGGGCGAACCGGGCGCAACGCCACGCCCGTTCGGATCATCGTGCCGCGCGGTAAGAGTGGCGAAGCCCGGTATGCCGCGGAAGTTTCACCGGTCATCCTCGACCTGCTCGAGAAATATTTCGACATCCCGTACCCCTACGAGAAGCTGGACGTGCTGAGTATCCCGCTGCCGACCAACTTCGGGGCGATGGAAAATGCGGGCCTGGTCACCGCATCGCAGATCGCGTTCCTCGCCAAGCCGGAGCGCGAGAGCATCCAGTTCAGGCGGGGATACGCGGGGCTGGCCGCTCACGAGTTTGGTCACATGTGGTTCGGCGATCTGGTCACCATGGCGTGGTGGGACGACACCTGGTTGAACGAGGCGTTGGCCAGCTGGATCACCTCGAAGATCATCGAGCAATGGAAGCCGGATTGGTACCGCGGCACCACATGGATTAACAGCAAGTCGCGGGCAACGTCCGAAGACAGCCTGGTGACTGCGCGCAAGATCCGGCAGCCGATCGATTCCGAGCACGACATCGTCAACGCGTTCGATTCGATCACCTATCAAAAGGGCGCGGCGGTCCTCAGCATGTTCGAGCACTGGATCGGAGAAGAGGCGTTCCAGCGCGGCATCCATCGATATCTCCAGCAACATGCCTGGGGGAACGCGACGGCCCGGGATTTCCTCGCGGCGATCGGCGCGGATACCGGGAGGGACATCGCGCCGGCGTTTTCCACATTCTTGGATCAACCCGGCTTGCCGCTGGTTACGGTGGGGCTGCAGTGTGAGCGCGGATCGAAGCCGAAACTTTCGCTGTCGCAGGAACGGTATTTGCCGGCGGGCTCGCAGGGCTCAGCGGACCAGGTCTGGCAGGTTCCCATCTGCGCGCGCTCCGAAAACGGCAAGGGGCAGGCGAGGGATTGCGTTCTACTGACGCAGAAGACCGGTGAATTGGAGCTTGCGTCCGCGCAACGCTGCCCAGCCTGGGTGCTGCCGAACGAAGGGGAGTTGGGCTACTACCGGGTGCTCTACAGCGGGGATTTGCTGGCGCGCCTGCTCAAGGACGGCGGCAAGCAGCTGGCGCTGGCAGAGCGGATTGGAGTCCTCGATGACGTCAACGCGCTCGTTGGACGCGGAAAGATGCTCTATGGCGAGGTGCTCCAGCTGGTCCCCGCCTTGTCGAAAGATCCGCACCGCGAGATCGTGACCAGCACCACCCGGATCGTCGGCGGTTTGAAATCCCACCTCATCCCTGAATCGCTGCGTCCCAGTTACGCGCAGTTCATTCGCCGGGTCTTCGGAGCGCGCGCGCGGAAGCTTGGCTGGAGGTCGAAGCCGGGAGAGGACGAGGACACGCGGCTGATCCGAGCAGCTGTGGTCGGGCTGGTGGCGGACGCCGGCGAGGATAGAGTGCTCCAGGCCGAGGCCCGTCGGCTTGCGCGCCGCTGGCTGCGCGACCGCAGCGCCGTGGACGCCGATACGATCGACACCCTGCTCAGCGTCGCGGCGCAGAGTGGGGATCAAGCTCTCTTCGTCGAAATCCATTCTGCAGCGCAAAAAGAAACAGATCGGCGGGATCGCGTCCGCCTCATTCAGACGATGGGCGCATTCCGCGATCCCGCGATCGAGAAGGCCGCGCTCGCGCTTGCGCTCTCGAACGAGTTCGATCCCCGCGATTCGCTGCGGATCATGTGGCGCGCCAGCGCAGAGTCGCGGACCCGCGACATGGCGTACCATTTCGTAAAGCAGAATTTCGATCGACTGATCGAGCGACTGCCGCGCGACAGCGGCGCGTCTCTTCCCGCGGCGGGTAGGGGCTATTGTGACGGCGACCACCGAAGGGACGTCGAGGCGTTTTTCAAGGATCGGTCGACCACGTTTACTGGAGGCCCGCGGACGCTGGCCAACGTGCTCGAGCAGATCGACCTGTGCGTCGCGCTCAAGCGCGTTCAGGAGCGAAGCGTTGAAGCGTTCTTTCGACAACCGGAAAGGCCCGTGCGGGCGCATTTCGGAAGCAATTGAACGGACGAGTCGGCGCGCGGAGCGAGCCCGGAGTCGAGGTGACCCCTCGACTCCGCGACTGACGTCGCTACGCTCGGGGCGAGCGGGCGCGGGCTCAGGGGAGGATCAGGCCACCGGGGCTGCGGTGCTCCACCGGCCGCCGTGGTTCGGGCCCGCCCGGCTGCGGAAGCTGTTCCCCGGCCTGTGCGCGCTGGGAGAGCAAGAGCACCTTCTCGAAGAGAAACTCGCCGAACCGCGAGAAGGGCTCCGCGGCGTGATGGAATAACCGGCGCGCCTCGGCCCGCGCGATCCTCGCTTGCCGCTCTCGTCCGGTGCGGTCGAAGAAGTCCGCCATCCTCCAAAGGCGACCAGCGTAGAGCTTCTGCATCTCGGGCGTGAAGAAGGCGCGGGCGGCGGACCGGAACTGGTGCACCAGCTGCTCCGACTTCTGTGCGTCGGTGAGCTGAAGCGGGCTGTGAACGATCTCCTCCATCTTCGCCACCAGCAGCCGGATTTGAGGTTCGGGCGGGAGCCAGGGCTGAAGCTCGGGCTGCGCGTGCAGCTGAGCGGCTTCGGTGGCAAGCCGCTCGTCCTCCGGCTCGGGTGCCGGCAGCTGCAGCGTCTCCCTCTGCGGTGAAGCACCGAGGTGGCGCAGCGCCTCGTCGGCGCCGGCAGGGTACTCGGTCTGCGACTCGGAATTTCTCGCCGCGGCGGCGGACAAAATCAGCCTCGCCTGGTCCGACGAGATTTCAATGGCGGGCGCGGTCTGGCCGGCGCGGATCTCCTTCAACTGCTTGCGGTACGCTCCCCGGCTGACCTCGTTGTCCGCCAGGTGCACGATCCCCTTCTCGTCGGAGATCACGAACTGCATCACCTCCAGGCCACCGCCGCGCCGCGATCTGGGCACGATCAGCGCCTGCTCCCCCGTACCGCTCAGAGCGGATAGCAGAGAGGGAAGCTCGTCCGTCGCCGCAGCCGGAGGGGGTGCAGCGGGGGAGGAGATTTTCTTCTCTGGAACGGAAACTCCGAGCGAGCGCAGCTGGTACAGCGCCTTCTTGGCCGCCTTCGACAGCGCCCTGCGGTTCGAGGTGGCCAGGGCATCCGGCAGACGAGCATCGCGCGAGCGCACGGCCGATTCGAGGACCGCGAGAGCCAGCTCTTCCGGCAGGGACTCCAGCTCGGACGGCGCGCTCGCATGAACGTCGCGAGCCAGTGCCCTCGCGCGCGCCGCGTCGTCGGCGGCAAAGCCGGGCAAGGTGCTCGACTCATCCAACAGAGCGTCGAGCAAGGTCCTGGCCCGAGGGGGAGCGGGCTTGTTCATCCCCCACTTCTAACGCAAACCCGTCGCGCGGTCGCGCCGTTTGAAGAGCCAGAAGCCTTGCGAGTGGCCTACGATAACCAGGTCCGCTTGTAGGATCGCCCCGAACACCTGGGTCGGATCTGCTCCCCTCACCAGAAAATGGTCGTAGAACCAGCCCTGCTGAGCGTAGTTGAACTGGTCGGGGCGCCACTCCGAGGGGAAAGTGGGCGGGGCCTCTTTGCGGTACCGCAGCGGCGAGTGAGGCGTGGAGGCGAAGGTGAAGTTGGGAATCCCTCCGTGCTCTCGAGCAACCGTGGCCGCGCTGTGAAGGAACACCGGGTGTCTGACGATCCCCGAGAACGGATTGAAAATCAGCCCCATTACTTTTGCGCGCGGAGCCGATTGCCGGGACAACTCCTCCACGGCCCTGGCCTCATCGCTGAACCTCGAAAAGCCGCGCGTGAGCGAGATTCCGAGCGCGAGAGCGCCCGCGCAGGCGGCGACCAGGAGCAGTCTGGAGGCGCTCGGCCTCATCGATGGAACGGCGCAGACCAGCAGCGGCGCCGCGAGATGCGCGTACCGCGTGTTCAGATAGTAGATGTACCCGCGGATGTCGAAAGGGAGCGCGAAATAAAGCAGCAGGGCCGATGAAGCCAGCACCACCAGGCGCCACCGTTCCCAGGGCCCTTCCGCCGAGCGCTGGCGCGTGGGCGGAAGGACGCCCAGCAGGATCGCCGCTGCAGCTACCGCGCTGACCGCGTACAGCGCATACCGGTCCGAGCCATCCCGCAGCATGTTGGCCAGGACTTCCGTCAGCTCGGCCCGATTCTGGGCGAAGCTCTTGAAGGAGAGATTCGCTGGGGAGAGCAGGGGACCCCAGGCTTTCCACGGAGCCCCGTATTGCACGTCGGCGGGCTGGCCCACCCTCGCTACCACCCAGATCGCAAAGAGGGCCACGCCTGGAATGAGAGCGATCAGCGCCGCCCGCCGGTTCGCCAGAAGCCGCGCCATCCGGTTCCAGATCGGCAGTGCGCGCGAAGCGCCATCCTCCGGTGCGCGGGTCATCAGCAGAAGCGCCGGGAGCGCAATGGCCAGAAAGGCGAAGACCTGGACGTGAGAGAGCAGGACCGCGACCAAGGAAATTGCCAGGCCAACCGACCAACGCGGGCGCCGCGGATCGGCGATGGCGCGAACGAAGAAACCGCAGCACAAAAAGGCGATGGGCAGCGCCGAGCAGTAGTTGATGAAGCCCCATGCGAGGCTGTCGCCATAGGCGAACGGAAGCGAGAGCCAGCAGGGCCAGGTGGCGCGCCCGAGGCTCCTGAGCAGGAATGCCAGGCTCAGCGGCAGGCCGATGACATAGGCGGACAGAAATACCTGGTTCGCGATCGGAAGAGGCAGAAGCCAATTCAGCAGGCTGACCACGTAGTAGTAACCGAGGTACGGCGTGAGCTGACCGCGAAGCGCGAAAAATTCCGGGTAGAGGGTAGTCGGATCACCCAGCCGGTGGAGCCCGGAGATGAGGTAGAGGTGCTGCGGAAGGTCCACCATGGGCAGGTTCTGCGTGACCCAGAGGGGGAACACCGCGAAGGAGAGCGCGAGCGCGCCGCAGAGGCGATGGAGCCGGGGATCCACTGGGCGCGCTCAATGTACGACGTCCCAAGCGCAGATGGATATTTTCCCGGATGAATCCGGGCGCGGGCTTGGCGTCGAAACCGTTTGCATGCATGCTGCGTAGAATCGCACTCGAGGTTTTCCCATGACTCGATCCATCCTCGGTTTGACGGCTTTTCTCGCGCTGGCGGGCATGAGCCTGAGTCCTTCTGTCTCGCTGGCCTGTGATGAAGCGGGTTGCCCGTGCCATCGCTCGGTCTCCTCGCGGGAGCGGGCGAAGGCACCTCCGGTGGCGGAGAAATGCAAATGCGAAGGGCAGTCGGACTGCACCTGCAAGAAAGGACAGTGCAAGTGCAGCAAGTGCCAGCTGAGGCACCATCAGACGCCGGAAGCTGGAGCGTGAGCCGCTCGCCCCGAGCGTAGCGAAGCGAAGTCGAGGGGTCGCCCCAATCCGCTCGCCCCGAGCGTAGCGAAGCGAAGTCGAGGGGTCGCCCCTCGACTACCGGCTCGCTTTGCTCGCCCTGCCATGAAAACTCCGAGCCCGTCGCGCGCGGCGGTGGAGCGGAGACAGAGGTGGTTACGCCGCTTTCTTCTCGATGCTGACGTGGTAGCCGAGCCGTTCGAGTCGACGGACAAGGTTATTGCAGACCATCGTCTCGTCGATGCTGTCCAGGAAGGCGTCACCCAGGTC
>Ga0207684_10001179_pt1 | contig 29233 bp, 28 predicted proteins | sample KBSK5501metaG_FD_184342 | JGI IMG/M metagenome (GOLD analysis project Ga0207684, IMG submission 184342) | Corn, switchgrass and miscanthus rhizosphere microbial communities from Kellogg Biological Station, Michigan, USA - KBS K5-50-1 metaG... | ecosystem: Host-associated > Plants > Roots >...
CGCTCGACTCAAATGGCAGATCGGCAGCCCGCCGTCCGTCGACCTGCCGTTCCTGTGCGGCGACGTCACGCCGCGTTCGTTGCGCGTGCGCGAGACCGATGAGCACGGCGCCGACGTTCGCGTCCATGCCAACGGTGCAACCGGCGTGGCTTCGATCAGCATCGCGGTGTCGGACCTGCAGCAAAGCCTCGGCCGCTACGCTGCACTGCTCGGCCTCGACGCAGCGGCGCAGCCGGTCATCAACCTTGCCGGCACCGGGCTGCGCGCGGCGAGGCTTGCGCTCGGCGCCACCGAGCTCATCCTGCTCGCTTCGGCCGCCGCGCCGTCCGGGCGCACGAGCCGCCTGGACGAGCAACTCGCCGGGCGCGGGGAAGGACCGTTCGGTGTGTCTTTGCGCGCCGCGCCAGGCTCGTCGCGCGGCGTGCTCGATCCGCAACGAAGCCACGGTGCATGGTTCGAGCTGACGGCGCCATGACGCTGGACGCACTGGCGCTGCCGTTCGAGTTGACCGACCGAGAGCGCCGCACGGCCGCACTCGCAGCCTCGCTCGCGCGCGAACTGGCGGGCAGCGCGGCAGAGCACGACCTGCGCGGCACGTTTCCGCAGGCCCACTATCGCAGGCTGCACGAGGCGGGGTACCTCCGCCTCGCCATTCCACGCGACTACGGCGGCGACGGCGCCGGCCTGTTCGAGATGGTGCTGGCGCAGGAGCGCCTCGCCCAGGGCGACACCGCGAGCGCGGTGGCGGTCGGCATGCTGCTGAACGTGATCGGCCGCATGGGCGAGCAACGCGTCGAGGAACTCGGCTGGTCAGAGGCACTGTTCGCCAAGGTCTGCACGACGATCGCGCGCGACGGCGGCCTCGTCAACTCGGTCGTCACCGAACCCGCACTCGGCAGCGTTTCGCGCGGCGGCGTGCCGGCAGCGCGCGCCGAACCCGCGGACGGCGGCTGGCTCATCAGCGGACACAAGATCTTCGCGACCGGCGCACCGGCCCTGCGCTTCCTGCTCACCGCGGTGCAGCTGCCGCCCAGTGCGGCAGCACCGCAGGGCGAAGTGGCGCGCGCGGTGGTCGAAGCGCCCTCCCAGGGCTTGCGCATCGAATCGACCCGGCAAGACAACCTGAGTCAGCGCAGCGGCGGCAGCGACGACGTCTGGTTCGACCGAGTGTTCGTTCCCGACGATCACATCGTCGAGCGCACGCCGATCGGCGTCGCGGGGCCCGCCGCCCGCGGCCAACGGCTGGTGGCTGACGGTGGCGGCGGCCTATCTCGGGGTGGGCCAGGCCGCGCTCGCAGCAGCCGCGCGCTACGCGAACGAGCGCACGCCGTCCGCGCTCGGCCGTCCGATCGCCGAGCAGCCGCACATCCAGCAGTGGATCGGGCAGATGTATGCCCAGCTGATCGGTGCGCGCGCCGTGTTGTACGACACCGCGCGCCACTGGACCTCGCGGCCCGAAGAAAGGCCGCAGCTCGGAGCACGCATCGCCGCGGCCAAGCACCTCGTGACGAACACCGCGTGTGCCGTGACCGACCTGGGCCTGCGCATTGCCGGCGGTTTCGGCCTCACTCGCCAGACAACGCTCGAGCGCCACTTTCGCGACGCCAGAGGCGGCCTGTTCATGCCGCCGCAGGACGACCTCGCGCTCGGCCTGCTAGGCCGCACCGCATTGGCCGCACAGCGCGCGGAGCAACCGAACTCCAACACCGACAGGAGCCTGCCGTGACCGCATTGACGGACCAGACTGAATTCTTCGCCGCTGCCCAGCGCACCGAGCTGCCGATTGCGCCCGACACCATCGACACGTTGCTGAGCATCGCTCCCGGCTCGGAGCTGGACACCCTGCGTCGGCAGCGGCGCGGAGTCCGCGAAGCGACACAAGGCAGTTTCGATGCGCTGTTCGAGCCACCGGGCTTCGGCGATCTTCGGCGCGCCGAGCGCGAGCTGGCCGCGCTGCGCGTCGCGGTGTTGCAGAACGACGCCGCGCTCGTCGACTTCTATCGGGCGCGCGCACTCGATGCCGCAGTGCATCCCGACGCGTTGGCCGCCGCCACGCAGATCCCGCTCGAGCCTTCGGGCGTCGTGCTGGCCGACGCAACGCTGCGCTATGCGGATCGACTGACTCTGTGGCCCGACACCGCCAAGCCTCGACACCTGGCGGAGCTGCAGGGCTTGGGTCTGACGTCGAAGGCGATCGTCACGCTGGCACAACTGGTCGCGTTCGTGAACTACCAGGCCCGGTTGCTGGTGGGCCTGCGGGCGTTGAAGATTCGATCTGAACCCGGCAACACCCGTGCTGCCGCGCAACGCCCGCCCGAGCGAGGCCACGGCTTCACGCTCGACGCACTGGCGTGGAAGTCGTGGTTGCCAACGGTCAGCCTCGAGGAGGCGTCTTCCGAGCAGTTGGCCGTGCTCGAAGAAAGCCACGCATCGGCACGCAACTCGCCGTACTACTTGACGTTGGTGCACGAGCCGGCCGTGTTGCGTCAACGCTCACGCCTGTTCAACGCGATCATGTACGGGCCTGGTGGCCTGCCGCGCGCCGAGCGCGAACTCGCGACGGTGGCGGTCTCGCGCATCAACGGCTGTCCCTACTGCGCGTCGGTGCATGCGCGCCTGTTTGCGCAACTCACCAAAGAGCCGCTGGTCGTGCAGCGGCTGCTCGACGATGGCATCGCCGCACCGCTCGACCCACGCCGCCGCGCGATCGTCGATCTGGCAGCGGAGCTCACCCGCAATCCGCCACAAACCGATCACGTCGAGATCCAGGCGCTGCGCCGCGTTGGCGTGGACGGCGTTCAGATACTCGACGTGATTCACGCCGTGGCCATCTTCGCTTGGGCGAATCGACTGATGCAAACGCTCGGCGAGCCTGTTGCTTCCAACGGCGACTGAGCTGCGCGCGCATGCAGTCTATATCGTCATTCGTTGGTTCGTTCGCCTGCTCACGCGCCCTACGCTCGCCGCTCATCGACACACCGAAAGACGATTCATGAGCAATCCAGACTGGCGCTTCGAGACTCTGTCGGTTCACGCCGGGTATCGACCCGACCCGACCACCAAGGCGGTTGCCGTCCCGCTGTTCCAGACGGTGGCCTATGCCTTCGACAACGCCCAGCACGGCGCCGATCTCTTCGATCTGAAGGTGCCCGGCAACATCTACACCCGGATCATGAATCCGACGCAGGATGTGCTGGAGCAGCGCGTTGCCGCGCTCGAAGGCGGCATCGCCGCGCTCGCCGTCGCCTCGGGCCAGGCTGCAGTCACGTATTCGATCCTGACGATCACCGAGGCGGGCGACAACATCGTCTCGTCGACGGCGTTGTATGGCGGCACCTACAACCTCTTCGCGCACACCCTGCCCCAATACGGAATCAGCGCGCGCTTCGCAGACCATCGCGACCCCGCTTCTTTCGAGCCGCTCATCGACGCGAGGACCAAGGCCATCTTCGTCGAGTCGCTCGGCAATCCGCAAGGCAACGTGACCGACATCGCGAAGATCGCCGAGGTCGCCCATCGCCATGGCGTGCCGCTGATCGTCGACAACACGGTACCCACGCCCTATCTCTCGCGCCCGATCGAGCACGGTGCCGACATCGTCGTGCACTCACTGACCAAGTACCTCGGCGGCCACGGCACGAGCGTCGGCGGTGCGATCGTCGACTCGGGCAAGTTTCCGTGGGCGCAGCACAAGGTGCGCTTCAAGCGCCTGAGCGAACCCGACGTGAGCTACCACGGCGTGGTCTACACCGATGCCTTCGGCCCGGCGGCTTACATCGGTCGCGCGCGCGTCGTTCCACTGCGCAACATCGGCGCGGCGATCTCGCCGTTCAATGCCTGGCAGATCCTGCAAGGCATCGAGACGCTAGCACTGCGCGTCGACCGCATCAGCGACAACGCGCTGGCGATCGCACGGCATCTCGGCAAGCATGCGAAAGTCGCGTGGGTCAACTATGCCGGGCTCGAGGAACACCCGGATCACGGACTGGTCAAGCAGTACCTCTCCGGCAAGGCCTCGGGCATCCTGACCTTCGGCGTCAGGAGTGCGTCCAGTGACAAGCGCCAGGCCGGGGCGCGCTTCCTGGACGCGCTGCAGCTGTTCACGCGCCTTGTCAACATCGGCGACGCCAAGTCGCTCGCGACGCATCCGGCATCGACGACGCATCGCCAGCTCTCTCCGGAAGAGCTAGATCGCGCCGGCGTATCGGAAGACACGGTGCGGCTGTCGGTCGGCATTGAGCACGTGGACGATCTGATCGCCGACCTGGATCAGGCGCTTTCGAAGGTTTGAATCGGGGACCGGTTGCCACAGAAAGCTTATGCGGATTTCTTGGTTCTCCGATCGATGGGTCGTCCCTAAGCTGATGGCGATACCCACCACGATCCGGAGACAGACCATGTCCGCACTGCTTCAAGACCCGGCGGAACTCGCCATCCTCGACGACGCGCGCGGCGCCGCTGCCGGCGCGAACCTTCCGTATGCAGGCGGCGTGCGCCCGCTCGATGCCTGGGCTCTGGTCGAGGCGGGGCTCGCGCAGCTGATCGACGTGCGCTCGGCCGAAGAGCGCAAGTTCGTCGGCCACGTGCCCGGCAGCACGCATGTGCCCTGGGCCACCGGCACCAGCCTGACGCGCAACCCGCGTTTCGCGCGCGAGCTCGAGGCAAAGCTGAAGAAGAACGAGGTAGGCCTGCTGCTGTGCCGCAGCGGCAAGCGCTCGGCACTCGCCGCCGAGGCCGCGGCCAAGGCCGGCTTCACGAACGTGTTCAACGTGCTCGAAGGCTTCGAGGGCGAACTCGACGCGCATCAACAGCGCGGAAAGTCCGACGGCTGGCGCTTCCACGGCCTGCCTTGGGCGCAGGACTGAGGCGCACGCATCGACATGTCGCTCCCACAGTCCGTTTCATTCGAACGCGCAGCGGCAGCCGCGGCGCCGCTCGATATCCCCGCCGTCGTCGCCCAACTGCGCGAGGCGCGCGAGCGCTGGCGTACCGCGCAGCAGCGCTCTCGCGATCCCGGTGGCCGCGAGCTGCCTTCGCGCGAAGCGCTCGCGGAGATCGTGCAAGGTCTGCGTGGCGCGCTCTTCCCGATGCGGCTCGGCCCGTCGGACCTGCGCCAGGAGAGCGAGGACTACTACGTCGGCCACACCCTCGACATCGCGTTGAACGCGCTGCTGGTGCAGGTGCGGCTCGAGCTGCGCTACGGCGCGCGCCAGGCAACCCGAACGAACGGCGCTGCACTCGACACCGCTGCGATCGAGGCGCAGTCGCTGGCGCTGGTCCACGATTTCGCTGCATCGCTCGCACCGATCCGCGGCCTGCTCGACACCGACGTTCAGGCCGCGTTCCATGGTGACCCGGCGGCACGCAGCGTCGACGAAGTGCTGCTCTGTTACCCGGGCGTCGAGGCGATGATCCACCATCGCATCGCGCACCGGCTGTACGAACTCGGCGTGCCGCTGGTCGCGCGCATCGTCGCCGAACAGGCGCACGCGCTGACCGGCATCGACATCCATCCGGGCGCGACGATCGGCGCCGGCTTCTTCATCGACCACGGCACGGGCGTCGTTATCGGCGAGACGGCAGTGATCGGCGAGCGCGTACGCGTCTACCAGGCAGTCACGCTCGGCGCGAAGCGATTCCCGGCCGACAGCCAGGGCCGTCTCGAAAAGGGCTTGCCGCGGCATCCGATCGTCGAGGACGACGTGGTGATCTACGCGGGTGCCACCATCCTCGGTCGCGTAACGCTCGGGCGCGGTTCGACGATAGGCGGCAACGTCTGGCTCACGCGCAGTGTCCCGCCGGGCAGCCACGTCTCACAAGCCACGCTGCTCGATCAGGGCGCCGACCAGGCGATCTCTTCGTGAGCCGCGTCAGCCAGATCTTCGGCCACGTGGTGCGGCGGCGGCGCGAGGAGTTGCGCTGGTCGCAGGAGGCACTGGCCGATCGTGCACAGCTGAACCGTTCGTACCTCGGCGAGGTGGAACGTGGCAGCGCAGTGCCGTCACTCGCAACGATGGACAAGCTCGCGGCAGCGCTCGATCTGCGCTTGTCCGTGCTGCTCGAACGCTGCGAGCAACCGTGAGGCGACGCTTCATCGACGAGCCGGTTTGGTGGCGATAGGCGGTTGAGCGCACAAGGGGTTTCACCGATATTCGCGCCTCGCGAATGCTTATCGATTTTTCTGCACTGAGGAGTTCTTCACCATGTCCGACACCGCGCAGCATGCGCTGAGCGACCTGGGCGCACGGCAACTGGCCAACGCGACCAAGACCGCGCCCAAGCTCGACACGATCAGCCCACGCTGGCTCACGCATCTCCTGCAATGGCTGCCCGTCGAGGCCGGCATCTACCGGCTCAACAAGGTGAAGAATCCCGACGGCGTGCTGGTCGCGTGCACGAACCGCGGCGACGAGTCGGAGCTACCGAGCACCTTCGTCGACTACGAAGACACGCCGCGCGAGTATTTCCTGAACGGCGTCAGCACGGTGCTGGACGTGCACACGCGCGTCAGCGACCTGTACAACAGCCCGTTCGACCAGATCAAGGAACAGCTGCGCCTGACGATCGAGACGATCAAGGAGAAGCAGGAAAGCGAGCTGATCAACAACCCCGACTACGGGCTGCTCGCGAGCGTCGCCGACGACCAGATCGTCTACCCGCTGACCGGCGCGCCGACACCCGACGACTTCGACGAGCTGCTGACCAAGGTCTGGAAGGAACCCGCCTTCTTCCTGACGCACCCCCTCGCGATCGCCGCGTTCGGACGCGAGTGCACGCGCCGCGGCGTGCCGCCGCCGACGGTGAGCCTGTTCGGCTCGCAGTTCATCACCTGGCGTGGCGTGCCGCTCATTCCGTCGAACAAGGTGCCGGTCGCCGACGGCAAGACCAAGGTGCTGCTGCTGCGCGTGGGCGACAAGCGCCAGGGCGTGGTCGGCCTGTATCAGCCCGGGCTCGCGGGCGAACAGAGCCCGGGCTTGTCGGTGCGCTTCATGGGCATCAATCGCCAGGCGATCGCGTCCTACCTGATCTCGCTGTACTGCTCGCTCGCGGTGCAGACCCAAGACGCACTCGCGGTGCTCGAAGACGTTGAAATCGGCAAGTACCATGAGTATCCCGACACCTACAAGTGACATGGCCGGGCCGCTCGACGTGGCGGCACTGAACCAGCTCGCAGGCGCGTTCTTCGCGGCCTTGCCGGGGCAAGCACCCATCGGCGCGCAGGCACCGGCCAATCCATTGCCCGCGGGCGCGACGATCGGCCCGCTCGGCAACGGTCCGCAGCTGCCCGGCACGCTGATCCCCGGCGGCAACGTGGCGCCGGGTTCGCCGCAAGACATCGCATCGATCGCGGCTGCGCAGCCTGCACGCGCCCCGAAGGCCGCGGCAGGCAATGGCGTGCCCGACGTCCTGTACAGCGCGGCACCGGCGCTCGACAGCCGCATCGGCGGTGCCGCGCTCCGGGTGGCGCCGACCATCGATCCCGCGCCAGTTGCCGTCACGGGCGCGCCGTTCTATTTCCTGGACTTCGCGCATCCCGGCGCCGAACCGCTCCAGTCGAAGTCGCCCGCATCGCTGTTCTACTTCGGTGAACACGCGCAGCTCGGCCCGACCGATCGCGCGCCCGCCCACTCTTCCGCCCACCCGCCGTTCGACGTCAACGCGATCCGGCGCGACTTCCCGATCCTCTCGGAGCACGTCAACGGCCGGCCGCTGGTCTGGTTCGACAACGCCGCCACGACCCAGAAGCCGCGCGCGGTGATCGACCGGCTCAGCCACTTCTACACGCACGAAAACTCCAACATCCACCGCGCCGCCCACGAGTTGGCGGCGCGCGCGACCGACGCCTACGAAGGCGCGCGCAAGATCGTGCAGCGCTTCATAGGCGCGAGTTCGGTCGACGAGATCGTGTTCGTGCGGGGCACGACCGAAGCGATCAACCTGGTGGCCAGCACCTGGGGCAAGAAGCACATAGGCGCGGGCGACGAGATCATCGTCTCGCACCTCGAGCACCACGCGAACATCGTGCCGTGGCAGATGCTTGCCCGCGAGAAAGGCGCGAAGCTGCGCGTGATCCCGGTCGACGACAGCGGACAGGTCATCCTCGAGGAATACCAGCGGCTGCTGTCCGACAAGACCAGGCTGGTCGCGGTGACGCAGGTCTCGAACGCGCTCGGCACGGTCGTGCCGATCAAGCAGATCGTCGAGCTCGCGCGCCGCGCCGGCGCGGTGACGCTGGTCGACGGTGCGCAGTCGGTCTCGCACATGCGCGTGAACGTGCAGGAGCTCGGAAGCGACTTCTTCGTCTTCAGCGGCCACAAGATCTTCGGGCCGACCGGCATCGGCATCGTCCACGGCCGGCGCGAAGTGCTCGAAGACCTGCCGCCGTACCAGGGCGGCGGCAACATGATCCAGGACGTGACCTTCGAGAAGACCGTCTATCACGCACCGCCCACGCGTTTCGAGGCCGGCACCGGCAACATCGCCGACGCGGTGGGACTGGGTGCCGCGCTCGAGTACGTGGAGCGCATCGGCATCGAGAACATCGGCCGCTATGAGCACGACCTGCTGGCCTATGCCACGCAGCACATGCGCGAGATCCGCGGTGTCAGGCTGATCGGCACCGCAGCCGACAAGGCGAGCGTGCTGTCGTTCGTGCTCGACGGCTACAGCACCGAAGAGGTCGGCCAGGCGCTGAACAAGGAAGGCATCGCCGTGCGCACCGGGCATCATTGCGCACAGCCGATCCTGCGACGCTTCGGGTTGGAGACGACGGTCCGCCCCTCGCTTGCGTTCTACAACACCTGCGACGAAGTCGATCGGATGGTCCAGGTGGTTCAGCGGCTGGCCGGACAGCGACGCTGAACTTGCGGCTCGCGCCGCCGCGACATTCACGAACGGCGTGCGAAATGTCAGAGAGGAACTGTCTGCGCGCGAGGATGGGGTACGCGCTGTATCACTTGTTGACGCCCTTGAACTCGATGATGCGTTGACTCGTTGGGACCATCCGCGCGCCAGTTTCGCTGGATTGCTCAGAAGCACAGACGAAATCATTGGTTCGAGATCGGCCCTCTTGTTGGCAGACTTCTCGTCCTTTGCACATGACATCTCCCGCTTCTCTCGATCACGGCGGCAACGCCGCTGCCGAGCCGCTGATACGGCTTGAGCGCATCTCCAAGTCCTTCACGCTGCCCGATGGCCGCGCACTCGAAGCGGTCCGACCCTCTTCGCTCGAGATCGCCGCCGGCGACGTGTTCGGCCTGGTCGGCAAGAGCGGCGCCGGCAAGTCCACGCTGCTGCGCCTAATCAACCTGCTCGAGCGCCCGGATCACGGCCGCGTCTTCATCGGCGGCCGCGAGCTCTCCGCGCTCGACAAGCGCGAACTGCGCGAAGCGCGCCGGGGCATCGGCATGATCTTCCAGCAGTTCAATCTGCTGCAGAACGCGAACCGCAGTCGTGACCGGAGCAGCCAATGGCATCGGTCAGGCCTATGCGCAAAGGCTCGCCGCCGACGGCTTCGACATCGCCGTGGCCGATGTGGTCGATGCCGCGGTCACCCGGTCACTTGTCGAGGCGGCTGGTCGCAAGTTCTTCTCGGCGATCGTCGACGGGACGTCGCAGACCTCGACGCTGCAATTTGCCGCTGATGTCAGCGCGCACATGGAGCCTGTTGTCGCTCTGGTAAACAACGCCGGCATCTATCCGTGGAAGTCGTTCGAGGACACCGACTACGAGACCTGGCGCAAGGTCATCGGCGTCAACCTCGACGGCCCGTTTCTCATGTGCAAGGCCTTCGTGCCCGGAATGGTTGCACGCAAGTTCGGGCGCATCGTCAGTGTCGCGAGCACCACGTTCTGGCTGAACGCTCCGCAAATGACGGCTTACATCGCGAGCAAGGGCGGTGTCATCGGATTCACGCGCGCGCTTGCCAGCGAAGTCGGCGCATCCGGCGTGACAGCCAACGTCATCGCGCCTGGCCTGACCAATACCAAATCGATGCGCGGCGTGAACGAAGAGATCTTCGAGTACCTGCCGAAACAGCAGGCGATCCCTCGAATGATCGAACCCCAAGACCTGGTGGGTGTGGTGTCGTTCCTCTGCTCATCGGATTCCGCCTTCGTCACGGGTCAAACCATCGTCGCGGACGGCGGGCAAGTGCGGGTTTGACGCCGGCCTCTCATCTCCTCCCCATCCACATCCACATCCACATCCAAGGAATTGACCATGAGTCAGCTGTTCTCCCCTGTTCGCATCGGCCGCTACACCGCGCCGAACCGCCTCGTCATGGCGCCGATGACCCGTTCGCGCGCCGACGGCGACGGGGTGCCCAGTGACCTCACGGTCACGTACTACGCTCAGCGCGCCAGTGCCGGTCTCATCATCACCGAAGGCGTGTTTCCGTCCGCCATGGGCAAGGGCTATGTGCACACGCCCGGCATCGAAACCGAGGCCCAGGTCGCCGCCTGGAAGAAGGTGACCGAGGCGGTGCACGCGCGCGGCGGCCGCATCTTCATGCAGCTGATGCACTGCGGCCGGGTCTCGCATCCGTCGCTGCTCGACGGCGCAACGCCCGTGGCACCGTCGGCCATCAAGCCCGATGGCCAGGCGTGGACCCCGGTCGGCCAGGTCGACTTCGTCACGCCCCGTGCGCTGAGCCTGGCCGAGATCGCTGACGTCATCGACGACTACCGCCAGGCAACCCGCCGCGCCATCGATGCGGGCTTCGACGGTGTCGAGCTGCATGGGGCCTCCGGCTACCTGCCCGAGCAGTTCCTCTCGTCGGGCAGCAACCAACGGCAAGACGCATACGGTGGTTCGGTCGAAGGCCGCGCCCGCTTCATGCTGGACGTGTTGGCTGCGATGGTGGCTGAGGCGGGTGCCGATCGGGTCGGCATCAAGATTTCGCCGGAGATGAACTACAACAGCATCACCGATGCAGCGCCTCAGGAAACCTACACCTATCTCGTCAACAAGCTGCGCGGCCAGGGCCTGGCCTATCTGCATGTCGCGCTCTTCGGTGCGAAGTTCGACTACCACGCCCTGTTGCGCTCGCGCTTCGACGGCGCGTATCTGATCGGCGGCGGGCTGACTCAAGACAGCGCCGAGAACGTGCTCGCCGAGGGCAAAGCCGACGCCACCGTGTTCGGCAGCGCCTTCCTCGCGAACCCCGACCTGCCGGAGCGCTTCCGCCGGGGCGCTGCGCTGAACGCAGCCGACCGCACCACGTTCTTCGCGCCGCCTACCGCCAAGGGATACATCGACTATCCGACGCTGGCTTTGGCCGAAGCCGCCTGAAGCCACCTGAAACCACGACAGGTAGGCCGCCATGACCACGATCACCCGCATGCCTTCCAGTCGAAGGTCACGCGCAGCAGGGGCAGGCCCCAGGCGTCCTTGTAGGTCGGAGCCAGGCTCAGGTAGTTGTCGCGGTAGCTCACGTGCGCGCCGTGTGCGTCCGGCATGCTGCGCCTGCGTCACGCGGGCTCGCTCAAGGGCGTGGCGAAGCTCAGTTCGTGCCCATCGGGGTCGGTGATGTGGAAGTAGCGCTCGCCCCAGGTGGCGTCGCACGGCGCAGTGTCCGGCCGCAGGCCGCGGGCGACCGCCAGCCGGTACAGGGCGTCTACGTCCGAGACATGGAAGATCACCCGCCCCCACCAGGACCACGCCCGCTCGCTGCCCTCGGTGGTCAGGTTCAGGCAAGCGTTGCCGGCGCTGAGGCTGCTGAACGGCGCGGTATCGCTGCCGTAGCGCAGCGGGAACCCCAAGGCCAGGTAGAAACGCAGCGCGCGAGCCATGTCGTGGGTGGCCAGCGTCACCGCACTGATGGAGTCGATGGTCGTCGGACGCTGCTCTGTGCTCTGGTCGGCACTCACAGTAGGCTCAGATGGTGGGCCGGATGTTCTGGTTGAGGCAGAACAGGTTCTGGGAATCGTACTTTGCCTTCAACTCGGCGAGCCGCGCGTAGTTCGGCCCATACGCCCCGGCCGCCACGCGCTGCGTCTCGTCCTCAGGCATGAAGTTCACGTAGACCCCGCCCGTGGCGTATGGCGCGAGCGCGTCGAAAAGCCCACGCGCCCAGGCGATGCACTTCGCGTCCTCGCCGGGCTCGCGCCAGCGGGTATGCAGGTTGACGATGTACTCCACGTCGCGGTGCGGGTAGGCCGTAGCACCAGCGGGAACACGATTGACAGCCCCGCCCAAGTGGCCGATGAACGCTTCGCACTCCGCGCTCGGAAGGTATCCGATTGCCTCGCACAGGACCCCTTCGACGTCGCTGGTCAGGGCCTTGAAGTCGTGCGACTTCCAGTAGTTCCGGGCCCCTGGCTCGAGCAGCGGATCGAAGGCAGTCTGCCAATTGACGAATGGCATAGCGCCGGCGTGCTCGCCGACCGGTTTGCCGAAGCTGCGCAGTTGCGTGGCCAGTTCATTGCCTCGGCTGACCTCGCCGATCCAGCAGAACGCGACGACGACGACCTCCTTGCCGTGCACGCTCGCCGGCAAGAACGGCAGGGGTGGCGCCTTTCGCAGGACCAGCCAAGCCGTCATCTCCTCGGGCGCCGTGGCGGTGAAACTTCGATAGCCCTCGAATACCTGGTGCGCTTGCTCAAACGGGTAGACGATGAGCCCCGCCAGTACCTCGGGTCCCAGCTTGTGCAGTCGATACTCGAACGATGTGACGACGCCGAAATTGCCGCCGCCGCCGCGCACGGCCCAGAACAGGTCGACGTTCTGCTTTGCGCTGGCCTGGACAAACTCGCCGGAGGCAAGCACGACGTCGACGGCGACCAGGTTGTCGATGGTCAGGCCACGCTTGCGGCTCTGCCAGCCGAAGCCGCCGCCCAGCGTGAGCCCGGCCATCCCGGTCGTCGAGTTGATGCCGGTGGGCGTGGAAAGCCCGAATGCTTGCGTCTCGCGATCAAAGTCCGACAGGAGCGCGCCCGGTTCCACGCGCGCCAGCCCGAGGGCGGGGTCGACGCGAACCGACTTCATCGCCGACAGGTCGAGCATGAGGCCGCCATCGCACGCGGCCTTGCCCGCAATGTTGTGCCCCCCGCCCTTGACCGCGAGCAGCAGCCGGTTCTCGCGTGCGAAGTTCACCGCCTGGACCACGTCGCCGGCACCGGCCGCGCGCACGACCGCCGCCGGTCGGCGATCCATCATGCTGTTCCACAGGGTGCGTGCGACGTCGTAGCCGGGATCGGCGGGGAAGGCGAGGCTGCCGCGGAGTACGGCGCGCAGGGCATCGAGTCGTTCCTTCGCGATGGCGATGGTGCCGCCCTGGGTGGTGCGAAAGTCGATCATGGAGAGACCCTCTTTGGTGAACAGAACGCAGAGCCGATTCCGGCGCGACGCGACGACCGGCTGAGCCGGCGAAGCCTTGGACATTGAGCGAGCGATTCAAACTACTCCCCGCCGAGGACGCTGGACACCCCTAGAACGAGATGGCGATCGGACCGGTCGTCAGTCCGACTCGCAGCGTCGGGTCAAGGGCGGGTTTCGGTATCAACGCTGGTCGCGGGAACGGCGAACGTGATCCGGCAGCCGGGGCAAGTCTCCAGCGCCCCACACGATTTCCGGCTCGTGTCCAAACGGACGCACTGGCTTCGACCAACACGGGAACGCCACGCGCCATCGCGCCATCGAATGACCAGGAGCAGGCAACATGAATACAGCACAGACCTCTGTTCGCAGTCTCACTCGGCTCGACGTATCGGCCGCAACGACCGACGTCGAACTTGCCGAGCGCGCCGGCAGCGGCGACGAGCTCGCCTTCGAATGCATCATGCGGCGCTACAACCGGCTGCTGTTTCGCACCGCACGCAGCATTCTGAAGAGCGACGCCGAAACCGAAGACGCATTGCAGGCCGCGTACCTTCGCGCCTGGCGGGCGCTCTCCACCTTTCGGGCCGAGTCGAAACTCTCAACCTGGCTGGTGCGCATCGTCATCAATGAGGCGCTGGGGCAGCTGCGCCGGTTCAGTGCGCAAGTGATTCCGCTGGATGCAGCCATGGAATCGACCGACCCGGACACGCAGGAATCGATGCAGGACGACCCGGACCAACGGCCCGAGCGCGCCGCGATGCGTACGCAGATGCGTCGACTGATGGAAGCCCGTATCGACGGGCTGCCCGAAGCGTTCCGAACCGTGTTCATGTTGCGCGCAGTCGAGGAGTTGAGCGTCGAGGAGGTGTCCACTGCGCTGGACCTTCCCGAAGCCACGGTGCGAACGCGCTATTTCCGCGCCCGCGGCCTGCTGCGCGAAGGCTTGTCGCGCGACGTGGATCTCGCCATCGGCGATGCGTTCTCGTTCGACGGTGCGCGCTGCGACCGTATCGTCGCCACCGTGCTGGCCAGGCTGACCCAGGACCGGGATATCCCCCGGTCTTGATTCCACCACCACCCCCACTGGAGATTGCCGTGTCCTTCCTGCTGATGCCCGACCCGATCGTTGCGCGCCGCCTGTTCCTCGGCCAGTCCGGGCTGGTCCTTTCCGGCGCCGCAGTCGCACTGCTTGCCGGCAAGCACGCGCTGGCCGCCAACTCCGGCGAGGCCACTGTGGGCGACGCGCAGATTCTCAACACGGCGCTCGGTGCTGAACTCGAAGCGATTGCGGCCTACCAGCTCGGCGCCGAAAGCAAGTTGCTGCAAAAGCCGGCGCTCGACCTCGCGCTCACCTTCCAGGGCCATCACAAGGAACATGCCGACTTGCTCGCCAAGACGGTGGAGAAGCTCGGCGGCAGGCCGGTGGCGGCCAAGGCGAAGTACAACTTTCCCGTCGAGCAGCTGAAATCGCAGGCCGACGTGCTGAAGTTTGCTGCCAAGCTCGAGCAGGGCGCCGTCAGTGCCTATCTAGGCGCCGTGCCCCTGTTCGGCAATCGCGATCTGGCCAAGGCCGCCGCCAGCATCCTCGGAGACGAAGCGATGCACTGGGCGATCCTGCGCCAGGCGCTGGGGGACGTGCCAGTGCCTGCGGCCTACGTGTCGTGAACCAGCGCGCGCTGCTTGCCGGCGTGCTCGCGCTCTGCGCAGCCGCGCCGGCAGGGGCCGCGCCGGACGCGTTGCGCGGCGAACAGGTCTACACACGCTGCCTCGCCTGCCATGCGCTGGCCTACGACCGCGTGGGTCCACGCCATTGCGGCCTGTTCGGCCGGCTGGCCGGCAGTGTGCCCGGGTATGAATACTCCGCGGCGATGAAGAACTCGAAGATCACCTGGAACGAGAAGACGCTCGACCGCTTTCTCGCCAAGCCGTTGGCCATGGTCCCCGGCAGCACGATGACTTACGACGGGGTGACCGATCCGAAGCAACGGGCGGACCTGATCGCCTACCTGAAGCGGACCAACCAGTCGAGCGAATGCGGCAAATGAGGGTCGGCTGATTGAACGACGAGGAGCCTCCGTCGATCCGCGCGCATCGGCGTCAAGGCACCTCCTTCACCCACCGCGTGGCTGTGCCCGAGACCACGAACGGCTTCGGAACCCGAAAGAAGTATTTCAGTACTTCACGGCGGCGCAGATTTGCGACAAACGCGATCCTGGCGAGCGCAACCCGTGCAAGCGGCCCATTGAGCGCGCCAATTCTGTGCGCTTGGAAACGCTGCGCGCACATCGGCACACATCAAAACAGCTTGTCCGGACGCCGGCGACTATGCTGGATGGAAAACCAGTATTCGACGACATTCCCATGATGACGATGGCCTCCAACCCAGAAATTCACCTCGGGCTGACCGACACGCTCGAACCCGAACTTCCACTGTCCGCCGAAGGCGTGCTTCGCTACGTCTGGCACAGCCGATACGGCGACATCCTGATCGAGGTCAGGGACCGCAAGACATTCGTGAACGGCCGCCGCGTCGACGAAGCGACAACGCCGTCGGAACTGCCGTGAAGCCGTAGCTTCCGATCACGTGATCGGCTGATCGCAGCTGATCACAGGCACGCGACGATCTGCTCGCGCAGCCATTGGTGCGCGGGGTCGCGATGGGATCGCTCGTGCCACAGCATTGCCATCTCGTAGCCCGGTACCTCCACAGGCGGTTCGACGATCTGCAACCCGTCCCCGGCATCGGCGACCCGTGCGGGCAGCATCGCGACAAGATCGGTGCGGGCGACCACCGCTCGCACGAACAGGAAGTGCGGGACGGACAGCACCACGCGGCGGCTCAGCCCCAACCGTTCGAGCGCAGCATCCGTCGGCCCGCGAAAGCCGCCGCCGTCCGGCGACACGATGACGTGCTCGAGCTTGCAGAACTGCGCCGGCGTCGGCCGCCGCTTCAGCCGCGGATGCCCGCGGCGCCCGACGAGCACGTATCGCTCCTGGAACAGCGCTCGACGGCGCAGGCCGGAAGGCGCTTCTTCGCTGGTGTGGAACGCCAGATCGATGTCCCCGCTCTCGGCCTGTTTGGCCAGGCGCGGCGGAGCGGCCTCGACGATGGCCAGCCGCGTTCCGGGCGCTGCGCTGCGCAGCCGCGTCAGCACCGGCAGCAGGATGGCCGACTCGGCGTAGTCGGTCGCGGCCACGCGCCAGACATGCCCGGCCTTGGACGGATCGAAAGGCCGGGTCGGCGCGACGGCCCGCTCGAGCACCTCGAGCGCCTGGCGCAACGGCTCGCGCAATTCGTCGGCCCGTGCGGTCGGCCGCATGCCGCGTGATCCGGCCAGCAGCAGCGGGTCGCCGAAAGCATCCCGCAGCTTCGCGAGGTGCACGCTCACCGCGGGCTGCGACAGATGGAGGCGCTGTGCCGCGCGGGTGACGTTGTGCTCCGAGAGCAGTGCATCGAGCGTCACGAGCAGGTTGAGATCCAGGCGCCTGAAATTATCCATACACATACCTCGAATCCAGACAATTCATTTCCAATATACGTCGCCGGCCCCTAACCTGCGTTCGAACACTCCTTCCAACCGCTTCTCTTGCAAAGGCCAGCCAGCGTGAACGTCCTCATCATCCATGCCCATCCCGAACCGCGATCGATGAACGGATCGCTGAAGCGTTTTGCCGTCCAGCACCTCGAGGGGGCCGGCCACGCCGTGCAGGTCTCCGATCTGTATGCGATGAACTGGAAGCCGTCGCTGGACGCCGCCGACTTCCCCAAGCGCCGCGCCGACGCGCCGTTCGACCCGGTCCTGGATTCGCAGCAGGCTTTCGAGCGCGCAGAGCAGCGCGAGGACATCGAGGCCGAACAACGCAAGCTGCTGTGGGCGGACGCGGTGATCCTGCAGTTCCCGATGTGGTGGTTCTCGATGCCGGCCATCCTCAAGGGATGGGTCGAGCGCGTGTATGCGTACGGCTTCGGGTACGGGGTCGGCGAGCACTCGAGCACGCGCTGGGGCGATCGCTACGGCGAAGGCACGATGCGCGGCAAGCGGGCGCTGGTGATCACGAGCACCGGCGGCTGGGAATCGCACTACGGCCCGCGCGGCGTCAACGGGCCGATGGACGATCTGCTGTTCCCGATCCTGCACGGCGTCCTGTACTACCCCGGGTTCGATGTTCTGCCGCCGTTCGTGATCTACCAGACCGGCGCCGTCGACGAGGCCAGGTACTTGAAGATTCGCAGGGACCTGGGCCGGCGCCTCGACGAGCTCTGGACGGCCGAGCCCATCCCGTTCCGGCCGCAGAACGCCGGGGACTACGAGATCCCGTCGATGGAGCTGAAGCCTGACATCGCACCGGGCCAGGTCGGCTTCGCCGCGCACACCTCGTGAGGCATCACGCCCACGAGAGCCGAACCGTCATCGAGCCCAGCGCAGCACCAGCGGATCGAGCCGGCGCGCCGTCTCGATGAGGCCGGCGCGCGTGGCCGGGTGCATCGCCGGGAACGGGTGGCGCGGCGCCTCGCACGCGATCACGCCGCCCTCGTGCATCAGCGCCTTCGCGGCGAGCAGGCCGCATTGGCGGTTCTCGACGTTGATCAGCGGCAGCCAGCGCACGTATTCGGCGTGGGCGGTCTCGCGATCGCCGGCCGCATAGGCATCGACGATGCGGCGGATGCCGTCGGGGTAGCCGCCGCCGGTCATCGCGCCGGTCGCGCCGGCATCGAGGTCGGGCATCAGCGTGATCGCCTCCTCGCCGTCCCACGGCCCTTCGATCGCGTCGCCACCCAGGCGGATCAACTCACGCAGCTTGGCCGCCGCCTGCGCGGTCTCGATCTTGAAATAGGCCACCTGCTCGATCTCGCGCGCCATGCGCGCGAGCAGCGCGGCGGACAGCGGCGTGCCGGCCACCGGCGCATCCTGGATCATGATCGGGATCGAGATCGCATCCGACAGCCGCGCATAGAACTCGACCACCTGCGCCTCGGGCACGCGGATGGTCGCCCCGTGATAGGGCGGCATCACCATCACCATCGCCGCGCCCATGTCCTGCGCGCGGCGGCTGCGCTCGGCGCAGACCCGGGTGCCGAAGTGCGTGGTCGTGACGATCACCGGCACGCGGCCCGCCACGTGCTCGAGGATCGTGCGCGTGAGCAGCTCGCGCTCGTCGTCCGCCAGCACGAACTGCTCGGAGAAGTTCGCGAGGATGCACAGGCCGTTCGAGCCGGCGTCGATCATGAAATCGATGCAGCGCTTTTGGCTGGCGAGGTCGAGCTCGCCGTTCTCGCGGAAGGTGGTCGGGGCGACCGGGAACACGCCCTTGAATCGGGGAGCCTGGGACATGGCACTCATTCGGGAGTTGATGGCGCGCCGCGGCGGCCGGTTTCGAAAATCCGCTGCAGCAGGCAGAAGGCGAACAGCAACGCGCCGATGACGATGCGGGTCCACCACGAGCTGAGCGAGCCGTCGAAGCTGATCAGCGTCTGGATGATGCCGAGGATGAGCACGCCGAACAGCGTGCCCGCCACGTAGCCGACGCCGCCGGACAGCAGCGTGCCGCCGATGACGACCGCGGCGATCGTGTCCAGCTCCAGCCCCGTCGCGTGCAGGCCGTAGCCTGACAGCATGTAAAGGGTGAAGACCACGCCGGCAAGCGCCGAGCACAGCCCGCTCAACGCATAGACCAGCACCGTCGTGCGCGGCACCGGCAGGCCCATCAGCAGCGCGGACTGCTCGTTGCCGCCGATCGCATAGACCGTGCGCCCGAACTCGGTGCCGTGCGCGATGTAGATGCCGACGGCGACGACCCCCAGCGCGAGCAGCGCGCCAACCGACAGCGACGCGCCTTCCCACAGCGTCAGCCGGGCCTGCGAGAGCGCCGCGTAGGTCTCGTCGCCGATGCTGATCGAATCGATGCTGATCAGATAACACAGCCCGCGGGCGAGGAACATGCCGGCCAGAGTGACGATGAAGGGCTGCAGCCGGAAGCGCTGGATCAGCACCCCCTGCAGCGCGCCGAACGCGGCGCCGATCGCCAGCACCAGCGGGATCACAACCGTCGCGCTCCAGTGATGGTGCTCGACCAGCGCGGCGCTGATCATCGTCGTCAGCGCGATCACCGCGCCGACCGACAGGTCGATGCCGCCGGTCAGGATCACGAAGGTCATGCCCACCGCGACGATCGCGAGGAACGCGTTGTCGATCAGCAGGTTGAGGAACACCTGCGTGGAGAAGAAGCCGTCGTACGCGAACGATCCGTAGCCGGCCATCGCCGCGAACAGGGTCACGGTCACCGCGAGCGGCGCGTACTTCGCGTTCAGCCGCGGCACACGCACGCGCGCTGCGGCGGGCGCGGCAGGCGTCACAGACTCCGCGACAGGCAACGGCAGCCGCGCCGTCATCGCGCCACCCCCGGCGCGCGGCGGAACACCAGGCCGCGCAGCAGCGCGCGAAACTCCGGTGACTGCAGCAGCATCACGGCGAAGACCACCGCCGCCTTGACCACCAGGTTCACCTCCGGCGGCACGCCGATCGAGTAGATCGTCGACGTGAGCGTCTGGATGATCAGCGCGCCCACCACGCTGCCGGCGAGGCTGAAGCGCCCGCCGGTGAGCAAGGTGCCGCCCAGCGTGACCGCGAGGATGGCGTCGAGCTCCAGCAGCAGGCCCGCGTTGTTGCCGTCGGCGCTTTTCACGTTCGAGCTGATCATCAGGCCCGCGAGACCCGCGGCGAAACCGCAGAACACGTAGACGCACACGCCGATCAGCCGCTGCGGCACGCCGGCCATGCGCGCGGCCGCCGGGTTGATGCCGATGGCCTGAATGAACATGCCCAGCGCACTGCGCGTCAGCGCGAAATGCAGCGCGAGCCACAGCGCCGCGACGATGAACAGCGAGAACGGCAGCCCGAGCAGGAAGCCGCTGCCGATGAAGAAGTACGGCGCGTAGTAGACGGTGATGATCTGCCCGCCGGTGATCAGCTGCGCGATGCCGCGGCCGGCCACCATCAGGATCAGCGTCGCGATGATCGGCTGCATGCCGGCGCCGGCCACCAGCAGCCCGTTCCACAGCCCGGCCAGCAGCGCGACGGCCAGTGCGCTCGCCAGCGCCAGGCCCATCGGAAAGCGGCTGACGTACGTCTGCACGCCGTCCTTCACGACGAGGTGGCCGCCGATCATCAGCGCCGCGATCGCCGCGCTGATCGCCACCACCGCACCGACCGAGATGTCGATGCCGCGCGTCGCGATGACCAGCGTCATGCCGAGCGAGACGACGGCCAGCGGGGCAGCGCGGTTGAGGATGTCGACGAGGCTGCCGTACAGGTGGCCGTCACGCCACTGCAGATGCCAGAAGCCCGGGTTGAACGCAGCGTCCACCGCGAGCAGCAGCACGAGCGTGACCAGCGGCCAGAACAGCCGGTGCGCGAGCAGCCACTTCATGCTTGCGCCCCGGCGATCACCGCGCAGATCGCCTGCTCGTCGCTGCCGCCCGGGAGCTCGCCGGCCTTGCGCCGCTCGCGCATCACGGCGATGCGGTCGGACACGCGCGCCACCTCGTCGAGCTCGGCCGAGATGAAGAGCACCGACAACCCGTTGCGCGCCAGCGCGAGGATCTGTTCCATGATTTCCTGCTTGGCCGCCACGTCGATGCCGCGCGTCGGCTCGTCGAGGATCAGCAGCCGCGGCTCGGTCGCGAGCCAGCGTGCGAGCAGCGCCTTCTGCTGGTTGCCGCCCGACAGCTGGCTCATCGGCGCGTCGGCATCGGACGCCTTGATGCCGAGCTGGCGGATGAAGCGCTCGGCCAGCTCCTGCTGCTGCCGGCGCCCCAGGCAGCGCCACACGCCCAACCGCGCCTGCAGCGCCAGCGCGATGTTCTCGCGGATCGACAGCTCGGCGACGACACCCTCGGCCTTGCGGTCCTCGGGGCACATCGCCAGGCCGTGGCGGATCGCGTGCGTCGGCGTGTCCAGCTTGATCGCGCGGCCTTGCAGCTCGATGGTGCCGGCGTCGGCACGGTCCATGCCGAACAGCAGCCGCGCGAGCTCGGTGCGGCCCGAGCCGAGCAGCCCGGCCAGCCCGAGCACCTCACCGGCGCGCAGTTCGATGTCCACCGGCTCGAGCTGCCCGCGCCGCGCGAGGCCTCGCGCGCACAGCAGCGGCGTGCCGGTCTGCACATCGGCCGGCGCGCGCTGCGCGCTGCTGGCCGTGAACTCGCGGCCGATCATCGCGCCGATCAGCGCCGGCGCATCGAGCTCGGACGTCAGGTACTCGCCGACGCGTTCGCCGTTGCGCAGCACCGTGATGCGGTCCGAGATCTCGTAGACCTCGTCGAGGAAATGCGTGACGAACAGGATCGCGAGCCCCTCGGCGCGCAGCTGGCGCAGCAGGCCGAACAGGCGCTGCACCTCGTCGTCGTCGAGGCTGGAGGTGGGCTCGTCGAGGATCAGCACGCGCGAGCGGCCGTTCAGCGCGCGCGCGATCGCCACCATCTGCTGCACCGCAACCGGGTAGCTTGCGAGCAGCCGGGTCACGTCGATGTTCAGGTTCAGCCGCGCGAGCAGTGCGCGCGCGTCGCGCTGCATGCGCGCCCAGTCGATCCGCCAGGCGCCGCGCGCGCCGCGCCGCGGATAACGACCGGCGAAGATGTTCTCCGCCACCGACAGGTTCGGGCAGAGGTTGACCTCCTGGTACACCGTGCTCAGGCCCAGCGCCTGCGCCTGCTGCACCGAGCCGGGGCGGATGTCCTCGCCGGCGAGCTGCATGCGCCCGCCGTCGGCCGCGTACACGCCGGTGAGCACCTTGATCAGCGTGGACTTGCCGGCGCCGTTCTGGCCCATCAGCGCATGCACTTCGCCGGCGCGCAGGCACAGGTCCACGTCCTTCAGCACCGGCACGCCGAAGAAGCGCTTGGTGATGCCGCTCAGCTGGAGCATGGGCGCGGTGCCGTCCATCGCGCGGCCTTCACTTGTTCTTGTTGTAGACGTCGACGCACACGGCGGCCAGCAGCACCAGGCCCTTGATGACCTGCTGGTAGTCGATGCCGATGCCGAGAATGGACATGCCGTTGTTCATCACGCCCATCACGAACGCGCCGATCACGGCGCCCATCACGCGGCCGACACCGCCCGAGGCCGATGCGCCGCCGATGAAGCACGCGGCGATCACGTCGAGCTCGAAGCCGAGGCCGGCCTTGGGCGTCGCGGTGTTCAGGCGTGCAGCGAATACCAGGCCGGCGAGCGCGGCCAGCGCGCCCATGTTGACGAACGTCAGGAACGCCAGCCGCTCGGTCTTGATGCCCGACAGCCGCGCCGCCTTCTCGTTGCCGCCCAGCGCGTAGAGGCGCCGGCCGAGCGTCATGCGCGTGGTCACGAAGTCGTAGCCGACCATCAGCACCAGCATCACGATCAGCACGTTCGGCAGGCCGCGGTACGACGCCATCAGCCAGCTCAAGCCCACGAGGATCGCGGCGAACGCGGCATTGCGCACGACGAACAGCACGCCCGGCTCGATGTCCATGCCGTGGCGGCGATGGTGAGCGCGCTCGCGCCACGCGATCACCAGCATCACCGCGGCGACCGCGATGCCCAGCACGAGCGAGGTCAGGCGCATCTCGTCGCCTTGCAGCGGGTCGGGAATGAAGCCCGAGCTGAGCTTCTGGAACTCCGGCGAGAACGGCCCGAGCGACTGGCCCTGCAGCAGCGCCAGCGCCAGCCCCTTGAAGACCAGCATGCCGGCCAGCGTGACGATGAACGACGGGATCTTGAAATACGCGACGAACCAGCCCTGCGCCGCGCCGATCGCCGCGCCGACGGCCAGGCAGACCAGCGTGGCCGGCACGAAATGCCAGCCGTGGTCGACCATCAGCACCGCCGCCAGCGCGCCGATGAAGCCGCACACCGAGCCGACCGACAGGTCGATGTGGCCGGACACGATGACCAGCAGCATGCCCAGCGCCATGATGACGATGTAGCTGTTCTGGAGCACCAGGTTGGTCAGGTTCAGCGGCTGCAGCAGCGTGCCGTCGGTCATGATCTGGAAGAAGACCATGATCGCGACCAGCGACAGCAGCATGCCGTACTCGCGCAGGTTCTGCTTCAGGAAGTGGGCCGCGCTCTGCGACGGCGTGGTGGTGCCGACGCGCGAGCCGGCGTCGATGTCAGGCAATGCGCTCATGATTTCCGGCGTTGACGATGGCGTGCATGATCTTCTGTTGCGACGCCTCGGCGGCGTCGAATTCGGCGACGAACTCGCCCTCGTTCATCACGTAGATGCGGTCGCACAAGCCCAGCAGCTCGGGCATCTCGGAGGAGATCAGCAGGATCGAGCGGCCCTCCTGCGCGAGCTGCGCGATCAGCGTGTAGATCTCGAACTTGGCGCCGACGTCGATGCCGCGCGTCGGCTCGTCGAGGATCAGCAGCGTGGGCTCGGTGAACAGCCACTTGGCGAGCACCACCTTCTGCTGGTTGCCGCCCGATAGATGAACCACCGGCTGGTGCACGCTGCTCGCGCGCGTGGCCAGCTTGCGGCGCAAGTCGTTGGCCACCGCATGCTCGCGACCCTCGTCGATCACGCCGCGGCGCGACACCGCGGGCAGGTTGGCCAGCGTGGTGTTGTGCGCGATGCTGTGCTCGAGCACCAGGCCGAGCGACTTGCGGTCCTCGGTGACGTAGGCGATGCCGTGAGCCACCGCCTTGCCGACGCTGCCGACGTCGATCTCGCGGCCGTGCATCAGCGCGCGGCCGCTGATGCGCCGCCCCCACGAGCGGCCGAACACGCTCATCGCGAGCTCGGTGCGCCCGGCGCCCATCAGCCCGGCGATGCCGACGATCTCGCCGCGCCGCACCGTGAGGCTCACGCCCTTGACCACCTCGCGGTCGGCGTGCAGCGGGTGGTGCACGCGCCAGTCGCGCAGCTCGAACATCGTCTCGCCGATCTTCGGCGTGCGCTTCGGGTAGCGGTCGGCCATCTCGCGGCCGACCATGTGATGGATCAGTACGTTCTGCTGCGGCGGCCCGTCGCGGCAGTCCATCGCGGCGACGGTGGCGCCGTCGCGCAGCACCGTGATCGCGTCGGCCACCTTGGCGATCTCGTTGAGCTTGTGCGAGATCAGGATGCAGGCGATGCCGTGGCGCCTGAGCTCGCGCAGCAGCTCGAGCAGCGCGTCGCTGTCGGTCTCGTTGAGGCTGGCGGTGGGCTCGTCGAGGATCAGCAGCCGCACTTCCTTGGACAGCGCCTTCGCGATCTCCACCAGCTGCTGCTTGCCGACGCCCAGGTCGCCGACCAGCGTGGTCGGCGACTCCTTCAGCCCGACCTTGGCGAGCAGCTCGCGCGCCCGGCGGTACGCGAGTGTCCAGTCGATCACGCCGCGGCGCGCCGGCTCGTTGCCGAGGAAGATGTTCTCGGCGATCGACAGCAGCGGCACCAGCGCCAGCTCCTGGTGGATGATGATGATGCCCGAGCGCTCGCTGTCGGCGATGCCGGCGAAGCGCCGCTCGACGCCGTCGAACAGGATCTCCCCTTCGTAGGACCCGTGCGGGTAGACGCCGCTCAGCACCTTCATCAGCGTCGACTTGCCGGCGCCGTTCTCGCCGACCACCGCGTGGATCTCGCCGGCGCGCACCCGCAGGTTCACGTTGTCGAGCGCGACGACACCCGGAAACGTCTTCCGGATGCCGCGCATCTCGAGCAGCACACTCATCGTGTTCGTCACGCGCGCGTCAGTGCAGCTGCGAGTCCTTGTAGTACCCGCTCGTCACCAGCACCTGCTTCCAGTTCGAGCTGTCGACGGCCACCGGCTTGAGCAGATACGACGGCACCACCTTGACGCCGTTGTTGTAGGTCTTGGTGTCGTTGACTTCGGGCTGCTTGCCGGACATCAGCGCGTCGACCATGCTCACCGTCACCTTGGCGAGCTCGCGCGTGTCCTTGAACACGGTCGAGCTCTGCTCGCCGCGCAGCATGGACTTCACCGAGGGGATCTCCGCGTCCTGTCCGGTGACGATCGGGCACGGCTGCTGCGCGCTGCAGTAGCCCACGCCTTTCAGCGACGACAGGATGCCGATCGACAGCCCGTCGTACGGCGACAGCACCGCGTGCACCTTCTCCTTGCCGTAGAACGCCGACAGCAGGTTGTCCATGCGCGCCTGCGCGACCGCGCCGTCCCAGCGCAGCGTGCCGACCTTGTCCATGCCCATCTGCTTGCTGCGCACGACCAGCTTGCCGCTGTCGATGTAGGGCTTGAGCACCGACATCGCGCCGTCGTAGAAGAAGAACGCGTTGTTGTCGTCGGGCGAGCCGCCGAACAGCTCGATGTTGAACGGCCCCTTGCCCTGCTTCAGCCCGAGCTTGTCGACGATGGCGCCGGCCTGCAGCACGCCGACCTGGAAGTTGTCGAACGTGGCGTAGTAGTCGACGTTCTTCGAGCCGCGGATCAGCCGGTCATAGGCGATCACCTTGATGCCCTTGTCGGCCGCCTTCTGCAGCGCGTTGGACAGCGTGGTGCCGTCGATCGCCGCGACCACCAGGACCTTGGCGCCCTTGGTGATCATGTTCTCGACCTGCGCGAGCTGGTTCGGGATGTCGTCCTCGGCGTACTGCAGGTCGGTCTTGTAGCCCTTCTCCTTGAAGTACTTGACCATGCTCTCGCCATCGGAAATCCAGCGCGCCGAGGACTTGGTCGGCATCGCGATGCCGACGGTCCCCTTGTCCTGCGCGAGGGCGGGCTGCAGCAGCGCGCTGGCGGCGAGGGCCGCAGCGGCCAGCAGGTTGGAAAATTTCTTCACGTCGTGTCTCCTTGTCGTTGTCCGGTTCGCTCGTTCAGCCTCAGTCTCAGTACTTGCGGCTGGGGAATTCCTTGGAGGCGATCTCCATCGGGAAGATCGACTCCTGCGTGACGATACGCTTGGGCAGCGTCTTGCCGGCCTTCAGGTCCTTCACCGCCTGCATCAGCTGCGGCCCGAGCAGCGGGCTGCATTCGACGCTGACGTTGAGCTTGCCGGCGATCATCGCCTCGAACGCGCCCTTGACGCCGTCGATCGAGATGATCGTGATGTCCTTGGCCGGCTTCAAGCCCGCCTCCTCGATCGCCTGGATCGCGCCGATCGCCATGTCGTCGTTGTGCGCGTACAGCACATTGATCTTCTTGCCCTCGGCCTTCAGGAAGGCTTCCATCACCTCCTTGCCCTTGGCGCGCGTGAAATCGCCGGTCTGCGAGCGGATGATCTTGAACTTCGGGTCGGCCTTGATGATCTCCTCGAAGCCCTTCTTGCGGTCGATCGCCGGCGCCGAACCCACGGTGCCCTGCAGCTCGACGATGTTCACGTCGCCCTTGGCGTCCTTCATCTTGTCGACGAGCCAGCGCCCGGCCTTGCGGCCTTCCTCGAGAAAGTCCGAGCCCATGAAGGTGACCCACAGCGTGTCGTCCTTCGCGTTGACCGCGCGGTCGGTGAGGATCACCGGGATCTTCGCCGCCTTGGCCTCGCGCAGCACCGTGTCCCAGCCCGACTCGACGACGGGCGAGAACGCGATCACGTCGACCTTCTGCGCGATGTACGAGCGGATCGCCTTGATCTGGTTCTCCTGCTTCTGCTGCGCGTCGGAGAACTTCAGGTCGATGCCGGCTTCGCCGGCGGCCGACTTGATCGACTCGGTGTTGGCGGTGCGCCATTCGCTTTCCGCGCCGATCTGCGCGAAGCCGAGCACGATCTTCTTCTGCGCCAGCGCGGTCAGCGGCAACCCTGCGGCGAGGGCGGCGGCGGACAGCGTGGCAACGGCTTGGCGGCGTGAGCGGTTCATGGTCGTCGTCTCCTGGTTCATGCGTTGGACGCGTTGGTATAGGCCGTCTTCACGGCGGTGTAGAACTCGGTGGCGTAGCGGCCCTGCTCGCGCGGGCCGTAACTCGATCCCTTGCGCCCGCCGAACGGCACGTGGTAGTCGACGCCGGCGGTGGGCAGGTTGACCATCACCATGCCGGCCTGGGCATGGCGCTTGAAGTGCGTGGCGTGCTTCAGCGACGTCGTGCAGATGCCGGCGCACAGGCCGAACGGCGTGTCGTTGGCCAGTGCCAGCGCCTCGTCGTAGTCCTTCGCGCGGATCACGCAGACCAGCGGGCCGAAGATCTCCTCACGCGCGATGCGATGCTGCGGCTCGGCGAGGAACAGCGCGGGGCTCAGGTAGTGGCCGCGCGTCTCGCGCTGCAGCCGCTCGCCGCCGACCAGCCATTCGGCGCCTTCGCGGCGCCCGATGTCGACGTAGGCCAGGTCCTGTTCGAGCTGCGCCTCGCTGACCGCTGGGCCGATCTCGGTGCCGCGCTTGAGCGCGTGGTCGACCACCAGCGCCTGCGTGCGCTCGCGCAGCGCGTTCACGAAGCGGTCGTGGATGCCGGCCGTGACGATGAGCCGCGACGATGCGGTGCAGCGCTGCCCGGTCGAGAAGAACGCCCCCTGCACGGCGCATTCGACCGCGCGGGTCAGGTCGGCATCGTCGAGCACGACCAGCGGGTTCTTGCCGCCCATCTCGAGCTGCACCTTGGCGCGCCGCGCGCTCGCCGCCTTCAGGATGCCTTCGCCGACGCCGACGCTGCCGGTGAAGCTGATCGCATCGACCAGCGGATGGTCGACCAGCGTCTGCCCGACGAGGCGGCCGCTGCCCAGCACGAGATTGAAGGCGCCGGCCGGCAGCCCGGCACGGCTGATGATTTCAGCGAGCGCCCAGCCGCACGCCGGCACCAGCTCGGCCGGCTTGAAGACCACCGTGTTGCCGTGCGCCAGCGCCGGCGCGATCTTCCACGCGGGAATCGCCAGTGGGAAGTTCCACGGCGCGATCAGCCCGACCACGCCGAGCGGTTCGCGGGTGACCTCGATGTCGACGCCGGGCCGCACCGAGGGCAGCCGGTCGCCCGTGATGCGCAGCGCCTCGCCGGCGAAGAACTTGAAGATCGCGCCGGCACGGCCCGCTTCGGCGATCGCCTCGGGCAGCGTCTTGCCTTCTTCCCGGGCGAGCAGCCGGCCGAGCTCGTCCTTGCGGGCGAGCAGCTCGGTGCCGATCGCATCGAGCACGTCGAAGCGCCGCTGCGGCGTGCTGTGGCCCCAGGCGTCACGCGCGTCGGCGGCGGCGCGGATCGCCGACTCGGTCTGCGTCGCATCGGCGCGCGCGAACTCGGCGACGACCTCGGACAGGTCCGACGGGTTCTCGCTCACACCGATCGTGACCCCGGTCTCCCAGCGCCCGTTGATGTAGTGCTTGAGCGTTTGCACGAGTCTCCATGCTGTTGTGGTTTGCGACGATCGTACGGAGCCGAGCGATTCCTTTCTAATAGATTTTCAGGTCGAACCCATATACGATTTGGGATATGTCGACCAACTACACCCACTGGTTCATCCGCGCACGCCTGAAGACACGGCAACTGCTGCTGCTGGTGGCGATGGAGGAGGAAGGCAACATCAACCGCGCGGCGCAGGTGCTCAACATGACGCAGCCGGCCGCCTCCAAGCTGCTGAAGGATCTGGAGGACATGCTGGGCGTGCAGCTGTTCGACCGCCTGCCGCGCGGCATGCGGCCGACCTGGTACGGCGAGACGATGATCCGCCACGCGCGCATGGCGCTGGCGAGCCTGTCGCAGGCGCATGACGAGATCGAGGCGCTGAAGGCCGGGCGCTACGGCCAGGTCAGCATCGGCGCGATCACCGGGCCCGGCATGACGCTGCTGCCGCCGGCCGTCGCGCTGGTCAAGCAGGAGCATCCGAGCCTGCGCGTCTCGCTGCAGATCGAGACCAGCGACGTGCTGATGGAGCGCCTCGCCCAGGGCAAGCTCGACATGGTCGTCGGCCGCCTGTTCGAGCGCCACGACAAGAGCGACCTGCGCTACGAGGCGCTGGTCGAGGAGCCGGTGTCGGCGATCGCGCGGCCCGGCCATCCGCTGTTGGCG